>Ga0113563_10000075_pt1 | contig 32973 bp, 16 predicted proteins | sample Mud3Dept3metaG_FD_80117 | JGI IMG/M metagenome (GOLD analysis project Ga0113563, IMG submission 80117) | Freshwater wetland microbial communities from Ohio, USA, analyzing the effect of biotic and abiotic controls - Mud 3 Core 4 Depth 3... | ecosystem: Environmental > Aquatic > Freshwater >... | reverse complement strand
GTGCCATGCCAGGTCGGCATCGAGGCCTCGTTCCCATTCGAAGTCTTTCTCAATACCGGCGGAGGCCAGGATCTGATCCAGCGGCAGGCCCCAGATGACTGTGCCCTTGCCATAACGGCGTGTCGTGCGGGACACGCCGTCGAGGTCGCCCCACAACTCGGCGGCCAGGGCATGCACGACGGCATCGGCTTCCGGGTATGCGGTGAGGCTCGGCGACTGCAATGGCTTCGGCCCGACTACGGTGGCTCCCCCGGAAACCAGGGCGCGAAGTTTCCGAAGCAGCTCGGGCCGCATGCGGTCAATCTGCGGCAGCACCAGGATGCGGTAGCTCATTCCGTCAGGCAGTGTCAGGCGGCCGTCTTCGCCGACGGAAATCCGCTGGAGCAAAACATCCGCGTTGATATAGTCGTAGTCATAGCCGTCGGGGGGAGGCGGCGTCAATCCGGATCCCCAAATGGGCATGGTGGAAGGCGCGCCCTCGTTCAGCAGGAATGCAAGGTCGGCCACGAACAATCCCTGCTGCAGCATGAATGAGTTCCTTGCCAGGTAGGTCATGAAGGGCCTTGCCTGTTCCGCCCAGGTGATGTTGCGGTTGATGTGAGTCCCGACCATGGTGTTGCCCGGCTTGGTGTCGAGAGGCTGGTGTGCCGAGGTGTGGAATACGACCCGGTTGATGCCTTGCGCAAGCCAGTAGTCGCCGACCTTCTTCAGCGCATAAGGGGATTCATATCCGCCGCCGGTGAACGATTCCGCAGCCGCCAGCTTCTTGCCATAGACGTGGGCTGCCGATGCCGCGCCGCGCACATCCTGGTAATACATCAGCCTGGGGTGCAGATCCCGGACCCAGAATTCACCCATCGGAATGTCGACCTTGCTCTTGTTCAGCAGCGTGTCCTCGGGAATCTCCAGGGAAACCCCGGCGGCTTCCGAATATGTCCCCATGCCGCGCTGATGGAGCAGCTCGGTCAGCACTCCGTAATGGCAATCGGCCCACAGGTCCGCCAGGGTCCGGCGGAAATCCCAGAGGAAGCGGTCGCTGACTTCGGCGCTCTCCACCACGCGGCCGGCCAGGGCAGGGAGATAGGGAATTGCATCGTAACCCCGCCGTTTGCGGAATTCGCCGAGCATCTCGTCGGTCCAGTTCTGCATCCCGGCTTCCCAGCTGTCGATCAGCATGTACTGGAGGCCCTTTCCCATCAGCGGCCCGAGAGACCGGGCGATCGGGTCCACGTAACCCTGGAAATAGGCCTGCATGTGCCTGCTGCTGAGCTTGTCGGCTTCGTAGCCCAGCCCGGTGGGAACTGCCGGCCGGTTTTTTGCGCCGGTCAGGGAGTATCCCATGCGCAGGATCGTCCACTTGCCGGGCGGGATTTCCCACTCCAGACTCCCATCCGCGGCCGTCTTCGACGTCAGGTCAACGATGTCGGATCTTCTAATCACCGTTTCCGCGGGCACCGCGGGCGTCGGCACGGACTCGTATTCGAACAGGAAGCTGAAGCCGGCCTTTTCCTCCCAGCGGTGCACACGCGCACCCGCGTGCAGCACGGCCTCCGCCAGGACATATTCGGCTGCCGGCTGCGCCGGCGCCTGGCTCATGGTTGCTGCCGGCCCGAGCGGAGCGCCCGTCAGCTCTATCCGGTAGAACTTTGCCGCGGTCTCAGGGAAGGCGAATGTCCGCACCAGGCCCTGGCGATAGAGCTGCGCGCCGGGCAGAGAAGCCAGGGTACGAAAGCTCGTTCCGTCATCCCCCGCCAGCACCCGGCCGGCCGGGATGCCGCCGCGCCCCGAGAGGGTAACGGCGCGAGCCGTGAAGGGCCGGGAAAACTCGAACTGCACCCAGGCCGCGCCGCCGCCCTGCGGCGCCGGTATCGTGACCGTCGAATTCAAATCGTCGTCGAGCAGGGCTTTCGCATCTATGGGCCCTGAGTTTGTGGTTGCTATCGGATTGAGGCCGGCTGCGCCGGCTTCGGCAGCGGGCGTGCGATAGGCGAGCACGACGCTGTCCGCGTAGTAAGTGGGATCCGGCGGCGCGTTGCCGCGGCCGCCGCCGGTCCGCAGGTTGCGTATCGGCCCGTTGTTTGAGGGTGGCTGGGGAAGCTTCCCTGCGAATTTCCCCGGCCCGTCCACCAGGATTTCGCTCCAGACGAGCTTTTTCATCGCCTGGTCCGGCTTCACCCACGGCCCGCCCGTTATGCTCCACCCCGGGGAACTGAAGAGAGTCATCTCGAGGCCGAGCCGCTGCGCCTCGGACGCGGCGTGGCGCAGCGCATCCAGCCACTCCGGACTCCCGAATTCGACCTTCTTCTCTATGGTCTGGCCGCGCCCCGAGCTGACATCCGCCACCTGCATGCCGGCGATGCCGACGCGCTTCATCCACTCCAGGTCCTTGGTGATCCCTTCCTTGGTGATGTTGCCGCTGGTCCAGTGCCACCAGGTCCGCGGCCAGGCAGATTCCGGAGGATTCCTGAATCCCTGTTCGAGATCGACGGACGGACCTTGAGCGTACCCCCCATGCATCAGCGCGATGGATCCAGCCATTAAGGAGACAGCAAACGACGCCTTCCACATGCCTTTCATAGTCGATTTTCTCCGAGCAGCTGTTCGACAGTATCGCACTTTGGGATTGCATAGGCACCCGGAAAGGATCTGATCCCTTGCCGGAGGAATTAATCAGTCACCTCAACCCAAAGCCACGGCCTTTGACCGTCTGGCCCTGAAATGCACTGCAGTTTTGGCGTTTGGTGGCAGCGGCAAGATGCGCTTTATACGACAGTAACTGTTTAACCGGCTCGGAACAGTCCAGGGTCTGCAAATAAAGCCACGAATTTCACGAATTCTCACGAAGAATTATCTTCCTTGATGCGGGCCATACGATGCGGCTTTCGTGATAATTCGTGGAATTCGTGGCAGTTTTCTTCGGGCTGGCCGAACAACTACATACAACGGTATAAAGGTCGGTATCGGAATCGGTATCGCAATCGCAGTCGCAATCGATATCGAAAACAATGCGGAATCTTGAGCCGCTTCGTTGACGTCGGCCGCCACATGACATCGATACCGATCCCGATAGCGATTGCGATACCGGATTCAGGTTCCCTGACAGAATCCCCTTAGATGCAAATCCCTATTCCTAATCGTTCGCGGTGCGAATGAACTGCACCGGCCCCAGCAGCCCGGAGGGCAGGAGGGGAGAATCCGCACGGTAAAACTGCTGTGCGGTGTAGGTATACTTTGTCGTTGCATCGGGCTGCTGGTCTCCAATCAGGCGGTTGACCCACAGGTTGGTCACCTTGATTTCCAGGGTGTTGGCGCCGGCCTTCAAAGCGGATGTGATGTCCATGCGGAACGGCGCCTTCCAGAGAATGCCGAGCGGCTTGCCGTTGACGGAGACCTCGGCGATGTTCTTCACATCACCCAGATCGAGCCACAGCCTGGCTCCGGTCTTGAGCCATTCTGCCGGCGCCTGGACGGTCTTGGTGTAGGCAGCCGTGCCGGAGAAGTACTTCACTCCGGCATCGGCGTGGTTGTGCCAGGAAATCAGCGAATTGATGCTGATTTTCGCCGGGGCGCCGCGATTGGGCTGGAAAGCCACATCCCAGCTCCCCTGCACCATGCCGAGCCTGGTCTCGGACGGCAGCGGCAGCCTGCGCGCGGGTGCGGCGGACGCCCGGCGGAATACGACAAATACGGCGTCAAAAGGCTCCAGGCGCAGGGGCACAGTGGTGCGGCCGCCTGCGACCTGGTAGGGTGCCGCCTCGGTCGTGCCGGTGTCGGCACGCCAGAATTCCGGCGCCTTGCCGGTGACCCGGAAGGTTGCGTCCAGGATTTCAACCCGCGGATTGCGGTTATTGATCCAGTAAACGTCCCCGTCCGCCAGTTTGCGATGGACGAAGAAGAGGTTCGTATCCTGCTGCGGCTTGCCATACTCGAAGTCGGGAGCGGCTTTCAGGGAAGCGAGCACCTCGGCGATGGTCTGGCTGCCGTAGACTCTGCCGGTGCCGGGCCCCCACAGCTGATCCGCAATGACCTTGAACTCGGCCTGATCGTCGGCCTGGCTCGGGCTGCCGAGGGGCTTGGGGCCCACGACGACGGCGCCAGCGTTCACGAGATCCCGGATCTTGCGCAATACCGCGAGCGGCATGTAGCGGCTGTTGGCGTCGAGCCCCAGCACGCGGTAGCTCATGCCCGTCGTGGTCGTGATTTGCCCGTTGGTGACCGCCAGCCGGTTCAGCAGTGCATCGGAGTTGACGTAGTCGAAGCTGTAGCCGGAGGGAATCTCGGGCGGACGGTTGCTGAACAGGGCGGTGATGTTGGAATCTTCGCCGTAATAATAAGCGATGTCGGCGACGAATTTTCCCTGCTGCAGCATATAGCAGCTCCGGGCGAGATATGCGGTCCAGACTTTGGCCTGCTCGGCCCATGTCTCGTGGCGCGTGAACCACTGGCCGAAAGGTCCGAGGCCGAGGCCCGGGATCCTGTCGTTCGACGGCTGGTGGACCGAGGTGTGGATGACGAACCGGTTGAGGCCCATGGCCATGAGGCGGTCGGCCGTCGGTTTGAGGGTTTCCGGAGAAAAACTCCATGCGCCGGATCCGGCGGTGAGCGATTCGGCCGCGACAAGATTCTGGCCGTAGACATGAGCCACGGAAGCGGATTCGCGCACGTCGGCGTCATAGCGCTCCGTGGCCTGATTGGGGGCGGCCGTCCACATTGCGCTCATCGGGACGTCAGCGTTTTTCTTCACTTCCATCCCGTCACCGATGAAAGCACGGCCGCTCTCGTGCGATTCCGTATAGCGTCCCATGTCGCGCGCTTTCAGAAGCGCGGTGAGCTGGTCGTAGTGGTTTTCCGTCGTGAGGTCGGCGATCGTCTTGCGGAAATCGAAGAGGAACCGGTCGCTTGCCTCGGCGCTTTCCACGATGCGGCCGGTGAGCACCGGAAGCCAGGGGCGCATGTCGTAGCCGCGCCGTTTGGCGAACTCGGAGATCATGTCGTCGGTCCAGTTCTGAACGCCGGCCTCCCAGCTGTCGGTGATGATGTACTGAAGGCCGCGCTTCCCCATCAGAGGGCCGACGGTGTCTTTGTATTGGCCGAGATAGTTGTCGAAGTAGGATTTCACATGAACCCGGCTCAGCTTGTCCACTTCAAGCCCCGTAGCCTCGGGGGATGCCGGGCGGTTCGTGGCGCCGGTCAAGGAATACCCGATGCGCACCACCGTCCAGGCGCCGGCCGGCGGTGTCCATTCGAGCCTGCCGTCGGCGCTCATTTTCCCCGTCAGATCGATTACGTCCGCTTTGGGTATGGCATCCGACGCCTGGGCCGCGGGCGTGGCCATGTCATAGAGCCCGGTCGCCGTCGAGAATGCGGCCTTTTCCTGGAACCGGTTCACCGGCGTGGCGCCGTGCAGGACCAGCTCCGCGATCTGCGTGCCGGCCGGAGCTGCGGGTTGCTGGGCGCCGCGTGCGCCCTGGGCAGGCGGATTCCCGCCGGGCGCTCCCCCGAATCCGCCGAACCCTCCGCCTCCTCCCTGGCCGCCGCGCGCCGCCTGGGGCTGCTGTGGTTCCGGGGTGCGGATGGTCAGGCGGAAAAAGCGCGCCGTTACCGGCGGAACGGCGATTGTACGCGCACCGCCGGGAATCACCGATGCCACGCGAAACTGTTGACCGTTATCGCTGGCTTCAAGAGCCTGGTTGCTGGCCCCGCCGCCGCCGCGCCCGCCGCCTCTGCCGCCACCGCCGCCGGCAACGAAGGTCAGGCCGCTGATGGTCTGGGGCGCCGGGTACTCGATCTGGATCCAAGCCTTCTCTCCGGCCGGAGCCCCCGGGAGGAGAGTGGCCTTGGCAAGGTCGCCGTCGATCAGCTCAGCCGGATTGAACACTCCGCCGCTCGACGTTACCCTCGGTTGCGCGGTGGCGAGCCGGCGTTCGCCCTCGGGCTGGCGATAGGCTATTACGGCGCTGTCGGCGTAAAACTCAGGCGGCGGCGCCTGGGTTCCGCCGCCCATTCCGAAGCCTCCGCGCCCGCCGGCCTGGTTCTGGTAAGACCCTGTGGTCGAAGGCGGTTTCGGGAGAACGCCCGTGAACGGCTTGCCGCCGTCGACGCGCGTTTCGCTCCACACATACTTTTTCATGGCCTGCGCGGGCGTAACCCACGGCCCGCCGCTCTCACTCCAGCCGGGCGAGCCCGCGATCGCCATTTCAAGGCCCAGCTGATCGGCCAGAGTCGCCGCATAGTTGAATGCATCTTTCCACTCCGGCGTCATATAGACGAGCCGCTTCTCCACGATCTGCGGCGTGTTCAGCCCGGCGTCGAAATTCTGGAAACCGCCGATGCCCACTCGCTTCATCCATTCCAGGTCGGCCTTGATGCCTTCCTTGGTGATGTTGCCGCTCATCCAGTGCCACCAGACGCGCGGTTTCGCGCCGTCCGGCGGATTCTGAAAACCGCGCAGAAGCGGATCCCCCGCCTCCTGCGCGGAGACGCTGCATAACATGACGAGGATTGCAATCAGGAATGCGCATTTAGAATTGATGGTTCTCCACCAATTTCTCATTTCAAACCTCCTTCTGTTGGAGAAAGGCCTCCGCATTCAATGGAATCATGCTGACTTTGTGCCGCACCTTCGGTGCTCCACGATGCGCCGATTGTTTCCCGGCCATACGGCCGGGCCTACTCACTGCCGGCCCTTCGGGCCTGAAGCTTGATGAAATGCCCATCTTCGTCTGCGATGGCGGCCAGACTGGCCAGGCACGCGCTGCAGCGCCGAAGGCGCGACAGCAAATAGGTCCGGCCGTAAGGCCGGGACAGGAAGAATGACAATATCGAGCGCCAAAGGCGCGGCACAACGACTCATGTTCATTGGCTCACGCACAATGCTTTACAGAGCGCCTCCGGTGCCTTTGGGCCTAGACCGCGGCATTGGTGCGGTCGTTGGATAGCCTCAAAGCGCCCTCCGTTGCTTTGCTGCACCCCTGCAGTACGCGCATGGGATTCAAATGTTCCTCGGGAGGAGATTTTCTCCTGCGCTATTCTCCGTATCTGCAAAAATCACCGAGTCACGGTGAATTCGTAGCTGCCCGACTTTAGTTCATAGACTGCCTTGCCGTTTTCGTACCTGACAAAAGTGATCCCTTTTGCCTTGCCGATTTCCTTTCCGCCTTCCTTCACCGCCTTTTCGGAAGGGGCCGGCAGATACAGCGTGGCGGTAGTGTTGCCGGGGACAGTCGCTCTGTAAGTGAGGCCTGCGCCGTCCACTTTCCATGCACTGCCGATTCTTCCGTACATGGAATCGTAGTAGCCCTCCGCCCATGTCATGCCGCCCGTGGGATCGGGCTCCGGCTGAAGGATGAACCTCTGGAAACCAGGTTCATCCCGCTGGATGCCGAGGGAGTAGGCCATCATCCATTGGCCGACGGCCCCGAAGGAATAGTGGTTGAACGAGTTCATGCTGTTGTTGCCGCCGAACCCGTTTTCCACCGTATAGCCGTTGAGGCGTTCCCAAATGGAAGTCGCACCCTGGTCGATGGCGTAAAGCCAGGATGGGTATTGATTGTTGTGGAGGATCCGGTACGCCAGCTCGCTGTGGCCGCTGTCGGACAGGGCCTTGCTGATCCAGGCAGTGCCAATGAATCCAGTCATGAGCGAGTGCCTGGGGCGCACGACGCCGCCATCGTCCTTGTTTTCACGCTGCACGGTTTCGGCCAGATTCCTAATCATGTGAGGGATATTCTCATCGCTGAACAAGCCCATGGCCAGTCCGACGGCGTAGGATGTCTGCGTATCAGCCAGCCGGAACTCGGGAGGGGCTGCGGGGGCTCCGCCCCGGCCGCCTCCACCGCCGCGCCCGCCGCCGATGCCGAGAGTCTTTTTGTCGGCGTTCACAAATGTGGCATTGAAAAACGCCTTCCGCTTCTCATACATCCCCCGGTATTTCGCGGCATCATCGGCCTTGCCCAGTATTTCCGCAACCTTCGCCATAATCCCGAGGTCGTACGCATGATACGCAGTCACCAGGTAGGCGGATCCCAGCGCGTTGTTTTGCGGGCCCAGCCAGTCTCCCAACTGCCCGTCGGAACTCAGGCCCGTTTTGGGATCGATGGTCGTCTCCAGATAATCCATGTAGGCGACCATCGCCGGATAGTGCCGTTCGAGAAGCCCGGCGTCGCGATACTGCTGGTACACCTCCCAGGGAACCACAATCCCCGCGCTCCCCCAGAGAACGCCGCCGAAACCGCCCCCAACCGGCGCCACATCCGTGAATCGCCCGCTGGGGGCCTGCACATCGCGCATGGCGTACATATGCCGGGTCAGGAATTGATTTGCGTTGGACACATAGGTGGCCGTGCGCGAGAAGACGTTGATATCGCCCGACCAGCCCATGCGCTCGTTGCGCTGCGGGCAGTCGGTCGGAATGGTGAGGAAATTGTCGATATTGGACCATACCAGATTCGACCAGAGCCTGTTGACTTTCTCGCTGGACGTCCTGTAGTCCGCCGTCAGTTCCCTGACGGAACTGATGGCCACGCTCTGTACCGCTTCCAGAGGGAGCGCTTTGTCGATGCCGGTGATCTCGATGTATTGAAAGCCATGGGAGGTAAACCGGGGCTGGTACGCCTGCTTGCCCGCTTTCATGGTGTAGACGTCCTGACTCAGCGCGGCCCTGTAGTTTTCGGTCATGATCATGCCGACATTCTTGCCCGACTCTTTCAGATCGGGATACAGCATTTCGGAAAACCTGAGGGTGATCTTTCCGCCCGCGCGGCCGTCGGCGATGGTGATTCTGGGCACTCCCACGATGTTCTGCCCCATGTTGTACACGTATACACCCGGCCGCACTTCCTTGACGCTTTGCGCGCTCAGCACCTTGAACACGCCCGCGTTGTTGCCGATCTGGCCGGTCAGGGACAGCTTGTTGAAGTGGAACGGGGTGGCCTGCCCGCCTCGCCCGCCGGATTCCATTCCCGTGAAAACGGTCCCCTCCAGAGGAACCGCCGCCGCGTTTTTCCATTTTGCGTCGTCATAGGCGGCTGTGGTCCATCCTTCCACGGCGGCTTCCCTGGTAGCATCGTACGCTTCGCCCATATCCAGACTGCCGTATACCAGAGGGCCGTCGTTAAAGTATTTCCAGGTCCGGCTGTTGGTCGTGACGACGTCCGAGGAGCCATCCCTGTACGTGATCACGAGTTTTGCCAGCAGCGACTGCCGGTCGCCGAAGTGATTCCAGATGCTGCCGAAACTGAGCAGGCCGCTCCACCAGCCTTCCCCTAACATGGCGCCCATGGCGTTCTCGCCGTTTTTGATCATGCCGGTGACGTCATAGGTCTGATACATGTGGGTGATGTTGTATTGTGTCAGGCCGGGGTTGTAGTGGTCATCGCCAACGCGCGCGCCGTTCAGATAGATCTCATAGATGCCGCGGGACGTGACGTAGAGACGGGCGCCCTCGATATTCCTGCCGGACGTCTTGAATTCCGTGCGCAGCATGGGAGTCGAGTTCCGGCTCGGATTCCTGACGAGGAAGATTCCCTTGCCGCCGCCGGAAAGAACATACTTGCCGCCGCTCACGGAAAATCCTGAACCGGCTGCTGCTGCAGCGTCGGCATAGATGCCGCGGTAGGTGGAGCCTGTCAGGTTCTCACTGAAAAGCAGATTGTTGGGCATGCGGTTGTTCAGCACCGCGACGTCCCGAAAGGACGCGTTCTGGCCCGCATCAACTGCGAAGCCCATGTCGCAGAGCATCCCGAATGGAATATAATTGCCGCCCGAACCCACGGGATTGAGATTCACCGAATTTGCCGCTCCCCCGCGGCCTCCGGGTCCTCCCTGGCCGCCGGGGGGTGCGCCACCCTGCACCGCTGCAGGAGGTCCGCCGGCACGAGATTGTCCGGCAGGGGGTTGTCCGGCAGAAGGGGCGGCCGTGCCTGCGAAGGAAGCATTCCCATCGATGGAAATCGCGATCCGTCCAAACGCGCTGGAAATCTCGATCGAGTGCTCAGCATGTTTGTTGGCAGCATTGATAAGCTCTGTCGAGACCTCAAAACTCTGAAGCGGCTTTGAGGGTGTATCCGTGTCCTTGTAGCCGGCGCGGTAGACGTTGAGTTTCGCCTTGCCGTTCGGCGAGCCGTCCACGGCCGAGATATCGAGTTCCAGCCTGATGTAGCTTTGGTCCCTGCCGCTTTCGACCTGGTAGATATTCTTGTTCCTGTCCATCAGCCTGGAGTCGTTGGCGCCGTACACGAAGCTAGCCCGCGTGCTGCCTTCGGAAATCGTCTGCCTGTATTTCAGGTTGAAGATGGCCAGATAGGGCGAATAGAGCACCAGGTCTTCCTCTCCTCCGCCGATCCACTGGGCGCCGTCCCAGGCGCTTAAAGCGGGATCGGGATTCATCAAGCCGGTCTCAAACCAGGAGCTTGCCGCGCTCCTGGCGCCGCTCTGATCCCACACGGTTACCGTCCACTGATACCTCGTGGCTGCCTGCAGCGGACTGCCGGCATACTGGACGCCGAGGGAAAGCGCGCCTTCGGTTCTCTTCGTATCCCAGACGAGGTTCCCCTTGGGATCCTTGACTTCAATCCGGTAGGCGTCTTGCGCCTGTCCGCGCTCGCCCTTGGTCACGGCCATCTGCCAGCTGAAACGCGGCCGTGCCACGTCGATGCCCATGGGATTCTTTCTATACTCCACCTGAAGGTTTTCAATGACGACAGCGGCACTTGCCTGCCTGACAGTGCATAGCAGCATGGTCGCCGCCAGCAGAGTATGCATGCCTATAGTTGCGGATCTTATGGTCATGGGGAATCACCGTTGCTTAGGTTATACGCAGCGTCACAAGTTCGCGACACGATTCGAGAGTCGGTTTACGCCTGGTGACGTCAGGATCGATCGCGTTTTCACCACAGAGACCACTGAGATCGCGGAGGGGTAATGCCGCGATTCATGCCCGGGGGCCAACGCTTCGCGTCCGAAGGCGCCCCCGGGCAGGACTGGGATATCTCCGTGATCTCAGTGCTCTCTGTGGTTCGTTTCTGTTTTTCCTAACCTCAATTCGGCCCGAAAACCTGTCGGGACTCATGACGCTGTGTATAGCAGCGCCGGCGCGGGAGGATATTGTTTCCCCGCACCGGCGGCGGATCAACACAGACGATCACAGGAAGGGCGCTCCCCGCGCAGGGGAGCGCCCGGTGAAATCGAGCGATGACTAGAAGCTCATCCTCAATCCTATCTGGACACTCCTCGGATCATTGCTCTGGCTTATGCTGGCCCTTCTGCCAAACTGGCTGGATGTTGCCGAGGTATTCGCATAGTTGTTAATCGGCGTGTTAAACGCGTTCAAAAACTCCGCTCGTATCTCGAATCTGGCGCGTTCCATTATGCTGAATGCCTTGAACACGGAGAGGTTCATCTGGATAGGATGATTCGGGTTCCTCCATTCAGGGAACTGCGGCGTTGGATACGTCAGAAGCGTGTAAGGCTTCGTGATGATCCAGGCGATCGGCTCCGTCTCGCTGATGCAATTCTGCCTCTTGGCGGTATTGTCGTTATAGGTACAGGTATTGAACCAGCGGGCCGGCGTGCCGTCTTCGAGCTTGGGATTGAGCCCGGTCGGATTGGCGCCGCTGACGGTCAACATCCCGCCGCTCCCCCAGTTGCCGGTTCCGGCCACCATCCATCCGCCCAGCAGCGACCTGGTCAGGCCACCGGAGCGGGTGAAAAACGGCAGTGCATAGGTTGCGTGAAAGTTGAGACTCACGGGCGGCGTGCCGTCAATCCTGTGGATGAACTGCCCGAAGTCATCCATGCCTCCGTTCAGATAGGAGTTGAAGGTGGATCCCTTGGCGAACGTGCCGTTGAAGGAAAACGTGAGGCCCTCCGAGAACCGCTTTTCCACGCGCAACTGTAAAGCGTCATAGCGGCTGGTTCCGATGGTACGGCCATTCTCGGTGATCCCGGTAAACTGAATATAGGGCTGCAGCGATTGCTCCAGCGTCATTGTGAGGCCGTTGAGCGAGGTTCCCGGCAATTGCCCGGCGAACGGATTCGGTACTGTAGTGCCCAGTTTGGATCCGTTTGCCATGTATTCCGCATAGGTGACGCTGTTGATTTGCTTGGATGTGTTGAGTTGCCGCGCGCGGCTGCCCACATAAGAAAGATCGACGACCGTCCGGAAGGGGAATTCATACTGGAAGCCCGCCGAAAAGCTGTGCGTGTATGGGATCGAGTGGTCCGGCCAGTAGTAGGAGATGCTGCTGCCCGCATTCGTCGCCAGCCCCTTCGAGCTGCCATAAGGCTGGTAGATGCCGCTCGGGAACGGATTCGACAGCATGCCGACCCCGCCGATGTTGATCGGTACGATGCCGGCGTCCCCCTGGGAGGTGCTGGGAGATGTAGTCAAGTCATAGCCTGTTGTCGGGGGAACGTCACCGGAACCCGATACGTAAGAGATGCCCCAACCGGCGCGGATCACCAGCTTGGATTTGACCTGGTAGGCTATGCCGATGCGAGGCTGGAAGTTGTTCAAATCGCGCGGGAATGCAAACCGGTTGTCGCTGTCTGCAAATATGACGCCACCTTGGACGGTCGTCGTGCCGATGGTATAGGGCGTCGAAGGATCGAAGCCGATGATCTGGCGGTCCCATCGGTCGGTGATCGGAGACTCATAATCCCAGCGCAGCCCCAGGCTCAGGGTCAGGTTGTTTACCACGCGCCAATCATCCTGCACGAACAGTCCATAGTAGTACTGGGCTCGGGCCGGTTGCATCCGCCACTGGCTGCTTACGCCGCTCGGATAGCCCAGCAGGAACGACGCGAGTCCGTCACCCGATGACGAGGTCGACACCAGCGGGTTGGCGCGCGTGAAATTGGTGGTGGCACTGATCGAGGCTGAAGCGGTCAAGGGGCCCATATTTGTGGGCATGAAGCGGCCTTCGAAGCCCCACTTCAGAGAATGGTTCGACATGATCCTGGCCATGGTATCGCCGACTGAGAAGGTGTGGCTGTGGTTATTACCCGTTCCGGGTCCTGACCAGCCCAAGGACTGAAAGCCGGCGATTGAGAGTCCCGGGAACGTCTGGAACTGGGCCTGATCCGTGTAAGTCGGCGGAAAACCGATCGCCGCCGGGTCGAAACCATAGGCGTATGGGACGACTGCAAATTCATGAAGGTTCCAGGCAACCCTGGCCGTGTTGATGAAAGTCGGGGAAATCGTCGTGGTGAGAGTCGCATTCGCCCCGTGATTGGTGCGCCAGTGCAGGTAGGTGGGCGCCGCGTTCGGATTTCCCATCTCGATGAAGGCACTCCGTCCGCCGCCCAGTCCGCCGTCCTCATGCCGGTTATTGCGCATAAAGGTGGCAAAAAGCCTGTTACTGCTGTTGATGTTCTGATCGACGCGGATCGTATGTGCGTCATATGCATCTGTGGTGGGGTTAGGAGCCACGGTCAGGTTGGTGACTCCTCTGGCCACACCGGTTATTTTGGGTAGGGGGTAATAGCTCATGATCTTCGCCGCGATCGGGTTGATGCGGTTTTCGGGAATTTTGCAGCCGGGGAAGGCTGTGCGCGTGTACACACCAGGGGAGGTCTCCACGGTTGACAGCGGGTCGTAGATCTGGACGCATGCACCGCTGGTTCCCGACACGTAGGTCTGGGAAAAATCGCCCTTCCTCTGCAGCTCGGTGGGCACAACCATGTTGGATACTCGCGGAATCGAGCTTCGAATGAGCTCATAGCTGTACATGAAGAACGTCTTGTCCCTGCCATCGTAAATCTTGGGAAGATAGACCGGGCCTTCAACCTGGAATCCCGGCTGGTTCCAGCGGAACGCGGAAAGGGGTGTCCCGGCCGCGTTAGCGGAAGTGTCGTTGGCGTTCAACGCATCGTTCCGGAAATACCAATACGCGGATCCGTGATATGCATTCGTGCCGCTCTTGAGATTGAGGCTGATCACCCCGCCGCCGGTCCGGCCATACTCGGAATCATACATGTTGGATGCCACCCGGAATTCGGCTACCGCATCGGGTGGCGGAACGAAGCTGATATAGCCTCCCCCCGTACCCATGTCTGCGTTGTTTGTATTGGTGGCGCCGTCCAGCAGGATCTCGTTGTTCCGGTTTCCACCGCCGTTGACATTGATATTGTCCATCCCTCCGTTGTCAAACGGGCGTTGTCCGGAGCTCGCCCTGCCTGAGCCGTACACGACCCCGGCCGAATACTGGACCAGCGAGAACGGATTGCGCCCCATCAACGGAAGATTGGCGATCGCCTCCTTGTTGATGGTGGTGCCTATGGTCGCCGTGCTCGTATCCAGCAGGATAGCATCAGCGCTGACCGTGACCGTTTCCGTAGGCGATCCCAATTCGAGACGGATGTCCAGTTGTTTGCGATCGGCGACCCGAAGCTCGACATTGCTCTGGACAAAGGTCTTGAAACCGGGAGCAGAGATCGTCACCGAGTAAATGCCGGGATTGACGGGTGGAATCAAATACAGACCCCTCTCACTCGTTGCCGCTGTGGTTGCCACGTTGGTCGCGACGTTCTTGACCTGGACGGTTGCACCGGGCACCGCTGCGCCCTGAGGGTCGGTCACTGTTCCCGTAATGATTGCCCGGGATTCCTGCGCCTGCATGACGCCGGCCGTGAGACATAACCCGAGCATGATTCCGGTGATATACAACTTACATTTCATGGAGTTCCTCCTCCTCGTCTGGGGACTCTTGCTGCGGAAACTCGGCCAGGGTTCGATCTTCATTCAGCATTCGGTCCCGAAAGTACGGCGACAAACCTGAATATACATCGATAATTAGCATTCTGTTACCAAAGTAGGCAGGGGCAGGCAACAACAATCTTCGATTTCCGAACGTTTTGCATTGAGGAATTGCAGGCGTTTTTCGCGCAGTGCACAAAGTCAGTATTTTCATAAAAATGAGGCCATTCCGTCCACGAAGGTCCATTGGTTTGACGGTTGCCGGGACTGACTGAAATTTCGCTTTGCAAAATAAGACCGCCTGATGCATACTCAGGCCGCACGGGCAGTCGATTATGAGACCTCAGATCCCAGCGCGAGATCCTTATCTCGTCAAATCAGTCATTCATTCCTCGAGGCTGTTGTCGGCGTTTCAATCTTCCGGGGAGGCCCTGCCGCTTCGCGAGATAGCGGCGCGCAGCGGCTTGCCGAAGACGATGGCGTTCCGACTCATCTATACGCTCGAAAAATGCGGCATGGTGGAGAAGATCGGCGACAACCTCTACAGATCGTGCATCCGCCCCATCCGTCAGAGGCTGTTCAAATTTGGTTATGCCGCCCAGGGCACGGATTACCAGTTCTCAAAAGAGGTGTCGATCGGACTGGAGCGTGCGGCGGCAGCCGAGGGGATCGCATTGATCTCGCTGGATAACCGCTACAATCCAAAGATTGCGGAGCGGAATGCGGACATTTTGGTCCGGGAGAACGTCAATCTGGTCATAGAATTTCAAACCGATGAGAACATCGCGCCCATCGTCGCTGCCAAATACAGGGCTGCCGGCATTCCGCTCATCGCGATCGAGATTCCCCATCCCGGTGCGGTGTATTATGGCGCGAACAACTATGAAGCCGGCCTGATCGGCGGGCGTTATCTGGGCCGATGGGTGAAACAGAATTGGCGCGGGGAAGCGGACGAGATCATCCTGCTTGCACTGCCCCGGGCAGGAAATCTGCCTCGCATGCGCTTGATGGGTATGCTGGCAGGATTGAGAGAAACAGTGCCCCAGCTGGAGAATTGCGAGGCGAACTACATCGATGGCGATGGAGTGCTCAGCGCCAGCTTCAACGTCGTACGGAAGCATTTGAGATCGAGCAGAAGGGAGCGAATCCTGGTCGGCGCCATCAATGATCCCAGTGCACTCGGCGCTCTCAGGGCTTTTGAGGAGGCGGGCAGAGCGGCGTGCTGTGCGATCATGTCACAGAATGCCTCCCCTGAGGGACGCGCCGAGATGAGGCAAAGCGGCACCCGGCTGATGGGCTCGGTGGGGTACTTTCCCGAGAAATATGGCGCGGAGATCGTGAAGCTTGCGCTGGATATCCTCCATCACCGGCCGGTTCCGCCTGCTGTATTCGTGAAGCATCAGCTCATTACGCCGGAGAACGTGGACCACTTTTATCCGAACGACGGATTGGTGAATATGGCAACCGGCCAGGCTGACACGGTTCCCGCCTCGACGCAGCCCGTTGCCTGACAAATCCGGAGAATGGCGATCTCTTCGCCGATCAGGGTGCGAGACCGCTGGTTTGCTCTGCCGATGCGCTCTGGGCCAATCTGCTGCTGTAGCCGCTGATGACGGAGGTCAGCACAAGCAGGATAAAACCTGCGACCAGGACAGTCCGCGTCCGCCGGCTGGTTCCTTTCCATTCGCCCAGAAGGACGCCGATCAGCGTGCCGAAGAGGATCTGGCACGCCATCAACAGGGCCCACCCGACGTAAGCGGTTTGTCCCATCGCCGGCTCGCCGGTTTTGAAGCAGATGAACTGCGAGCACCAGATCGCTCCCGCCAGCCCGGCGAAGAGGAAGTTGGCGGCCAGCGGCGTTTTGGCCTTGAAATAATCACCCGTAGTCTTTTTCTTTGCGTTCAGGTAAAGGCACCACAGGAAATTGACCGTGAAGCCGCCGAGGAGGACCACGACGAGGACAGGCATGCCGCTCCAGGTCAGTGACGTGACGGGGGCCGTAGTCTGGGCGAGCTGCTGGATGTTCGGGCCGCCCACCAGACCGTAGGCCATTGCGGAACTCATCAAGCCGGAGAAAATCGCCGCGGTCATCCCTTTTTTAAAATCGAATTCGGCGACGGACTCCTTTTTCTTTTCATCCGGCAGCTCTTTTTCCTTCGACATGCCGGCCAGACCGATCAGGACAATACCCAGGATCGAGACGGCGACTCCGGCGAACGATACGATTCCCGCCCCGGGCCGGAACAGCTCCGAAAACCTGCTCTGGAGCACCACCGGCACGAGGGTGCCGGATGCGGAAGTGATGCCGCAGCCGATTGCCAATCCGAGTCCGATGCCAAGGTAGCGAAGCATCAGTCCCCAGGTCAAACCGCCGACGCCCCAGGCAGCGCCGCACAGATAGCAGTAGAGCACCTCATTGCCCGGCGCACTTCTCAGCACGGTGATGGTGTTCGGCGATACAGCGTAAGCCAGCACCCCCGGGACCACAAGCAGCCCGAAAACCGCATAGACGAGCCAATAACTCTCCCACGCCCAGTCCCGGACCTTTTTCAACGGGAGGTAAAACGTCGCCCCCGCGAGGCCGCCCAGGGCGAAGATGAGCACACCGAGAGCGGGATTCGTAGCCGATGCAGCCAAAGGATCCATGGTGATTTCCCCCTCAAGAACATGCGTTTATTTCAGGCCAGAACCACAGCCCATGGCCGTGCAGCCCAGGATGGCTCCACCGTTCCGGCTTGCCGTTTTGCGCCGCGGAGCGCAGCCCGCGGAAGGAGTGACGTCAAAGGCACACACCGACGAGGGGCGCGGAGAGAACACGGTGTCTTCCCCGCCCCCCTCCGGGCAGCGTCCGCCGTTGCATGCATTCCGGGGGCTGCGCGCAAGGGCCTGGCGACCCCCGCGCTTGCCCCCGGCTACGGTACTCCGTCCCGCTTTGCGCTTGCTGTTTCCCACTCGTGACGTGATCGATTACTTAATGTCGGCTGGAACATGACATCTCTATCGATCCCGATACCGAAGGCAGGGCGCATTTAGCGCCCTCTCGGCACTCCGTCCATTTTCGATTTTCCCTACTTCCTCTTGCTCTGAACGTTCGCTTCGTATTTCTTGACTTCGACCATCCAATCCATGCCTACGGGCACGTTCTGCTGGGCGCAGTAATAATCCCACACGGCGCCGGCGGGCATGGTCTTCAGCTCTTCCATGAGCGCCAGGCGGGAAGTGTAGTCGCCGTTCTCCTCGAGCTTTTTCAGCGTCCCGACGGGCTCCAGCATTGCCAGACACAGCGCGCGTAGCATGTTGCGCATGCCGATGACCCAGGCGGCCACGCGGTTGATGCTGGCATCGAAATAATCGAGGCCGATGTGCGTGCGGGCGAGATAATTGCCGCGCACCAATTCCTGGGCGATGCCCAGCAGGTCGTCGTTGAGGATGATCACGTGATCGCTGTCCCAGCGCACACCCCGGCTTACATGGAGGAGGATCTCGTCGAGGAAGGTAAGAACGGAGGAAATCTTGTCGGCCACGCTTTCGGTGGGGTGGTAATGCCCGACATCCAGCGTAACCAGCATGTTATTTCTCGCGGCATACGCCAGGTAGAATTCGTGCGACCCGACGGTATAGCTCTCCGTGCCGATGCCGAACAGTTTGCCTTCGACGGAGTCGAGGTTGTATTTCGGGCTGATCTTTTCCTTAAAGATTTCGTCCAAAGCCTCCTTGAGCCGCTCGCGCGCGCCGCGGCGGTCGGCGGGGAGATCCTTCATCCCGTCCGGAATCCACACGTTGGTTACTGCGGGCGTGCCCAGCGCCCTCCCCATCGCGGCGCCGACCTTCCGGCATGCGATGCAATGCTCGATCCAGAATCTGCGGATGGATTTGTCCCTGTGCGACAGCGTGAAACCATCCGCAGCTTTTGGATGGGAGAAAAGCGTGGGATTGAAATCCATCCCGATGCCGAGCGATTTGGCCCAGCCGATCCAACTCTTGAAGTGAGCAGGCTCGAGCTCGTTCCGTTCCTTCTTCTTCCCACGGAGAAACTCTACATAGAATGCGTGCAGGTTGAGGCGGTGTCTTCCGGGAATCAGAGAGAAAGCCATTTCGATGTCGCTGCGCAACTCGGCGGGTGTGCGGGCTTTCCCGGGATAGTTGCCGGTTACGGCCAACCCGCCCCCCAGGGTTGTGTCCATGCTTTCAAAGCCCCCCACATCGTCGCCCTGCCAGCAGTGCATCGATACCGGCACTTTTTTCAGGTTCCTCAACACCTGATCGGTGCTTACGCCCAATGCGGCATAGCGCTCTTTTGCCTCCCGGTAACATCTTTCTATAGATTGCTTTTTCATGGATAACTCCTTATCGGAATATAAACGGGCTGCGCTTGCGTCTTACTGTCAGAGGCACCTCTAATCGGCCAGGTATTTTTGAAATCGCTCGAATTCGTGATCCCAGCGGCTGGGGGCGCGCGGCTCAAAACGCTCCACCGGGAACGAGCGATCGATGATTTGACGCGCCTGTGAAATGGATCCGACAGCGCCCGTGGCGAGCATCTGCATCGCTATGTTGCCAAGCGCCGTTGCTTCGACGGGACCTGCAACCACTGCCCGGCCCGTCGCGTCGGCCGTGAATTGGTTCAATAAACGATTACGCGAGCCCCCGCCCATGATCCTGATCTCTTCAAAACGGATTCCCGTCAGCTCCTCCAGCGAGCCGAGGACCGTCCGATATTTAAACGCGAGGCTCTCCAGAATGGCGCGCGTGAATGCGGGCGCCGTGCCGGGCACAGGCTGGCCGCTCCGGCGGCAATACTGTGCGATTGCAGCAGTCATATCCTCGGGATGAAGGAATGCGGTGTTATCCGGGTCAAAGAGCGATCGGAATGAGGAGCCTTCCTCCTCGGCTGCCTTCAAGAGTTCCTCATAAGAATACTCCTGCCCGGACGCTGCCCAGGAGCGCCTGCAGGACTGCAACAGCCAGAGTCCACCGATGTTCTTCAGCAACCGGATCGTCCCGCACACGCCCCCTTCATTGGTGAAATTCAGATCGCGAGCCGCCGGCGTAATCACCGGGGCAGGAAGTTCCGCCCCGAGCAGAGACCACGTGCCTGAGCTCAGAAACGCACTCTTCCCGGTTGCCGATACCGCCGCAAATGCCGATCCGGTATCATGGCACGCCGGCGCCACCACCGGCGTGCCCGCCAGGTGCTTCGAGACTTCCTCCTTGAGCCTGCCGATTACTGTGCCGGGCTCGACGATGGGCTGCAACAGCCGCGTTGGGAGATGTAACGTGTCCAGCAGTCCCGTTGCCCAGGAACGTGTTGCGGCATCCACGAACTGCGTTGTGGTCGCGTCGGTGTATTCGGAGACCAGGCTGCCGCTGAGCCAGTAGTTCAGAAGGTCCGGGATGGTCACCAGGGCATGCGCGGCATCGATCAGCCTGGGTGTCGAACGGCACGCCGCGTAGAACTGATACAGCGTGTTAATGGACATGAACTGTATGCCGGTGATGGAATAGATGGTCTCGCGGGTGACGTGCCGCAGGACCTCCTCCATGATTCCGTCTGTACGACTGTCCCGGTAATGGTAAGGATTGTCGATCAGCCCGCCGTTCTCACCGATCAGGGCGTAATCCACGCCCCAGGTGTCGACGCCGATGCTGTCAAGTTCCCTGACCGGAAGGCTGTCCAGTGCCTTTTTCATTTCCTGCCAGAGCCGGAGAATGTCCCAGCGCAGCGATCCGGCGCTGAACACGGGATCGTTGGGGAAGCGGTACACCTCGCTGATATCGAGGATGCCGGAGCGGAGCCTTCCGAGAATCGCCCTTCCGCTCTCCGCACCAAGGTCAAATGCAAGGTAATGGGAATCCACGTGCCCTCCTCACAGCCATAGTGGGACCGTTCCGGCCGTGCGCCTGGATTTAAACTCAGGAGGCCGGCAGGATTACTGCAACCACATCCGTGCTGCCCCCAAAATTCTTCAGCGTGTTACGGGACCTCCGGCGCTGCAGAATACACCAAACAATTGTGACGTTCGTAGGAAATTCTCCGCCGCATGCAAAAACTCGACGTCTCACCGGGCGAATCCTGCTGTCCCGATACGGTTTTTGAAACCGTTTTTTTTGGTTGAAACATTTTTCCCGGAAATGGATTTTAAGAGGTAGCTGGCGGCAGGTGGGAGAAACGAAGACAAACGCCGGCGGAAGGTTTGGGAGACTTAAGATCGAATCAAAGGAGTTGCAGCCATGAAGAGGCACATGAAGGTCATTCTGGCGGCCGCAGCCGCGATCCTGTTGCTGGCGGCCGTCGTTGCATCGGCACACGCCCAGAACGCCGGACGCAGGGCGCAGGTTCGGCAGCAGGCCGCAGGCAGGGCGATGTTCCGCGCCGGCATCTTCCTGCGCGGGTTGGATCTGACAGATGCGCAGCGCGAGCAGGTCAAGGGGATCCTCGAAAGCCACAAGGCGGAAATGCAGGCATCGGCAAAGGAACAGGTTCAGGCGCGCAGGGTGCTGGGAAGGGCTCTCGCCGACGGCGCCTCCGAAACGGCGCTGAAAGCCGCGTTTGACCAGGTGACAAGCGCGGAATGGAATACCATTCAGCTGCGGAGCCGGATGCTATCCGAATTCACGCAGATCCTGACGGCCGAGCAGCTGGCCCGCCTCCAGGAACGGCTCCGGAAAGTGGACGGCCGCATTCAAACTCTGCTGGAGAGGAAACGCAAGTAAGCCAGCAAGACGATCCTGCCTCGGGCCGGGGACGATCTCCCCGGCCTCCCTGCCCCAATCTCCGAAGCCGTCAAAAGCCGCCACAGATTTCACGGATTGCACGGATTATTTGTTTTTTGGATCCAATTTCGTATCGATTTTTGGCAACTGTTTAGCCGGCTCGGAACAGTTGAGAGTCTGCAAATAGAGCCGCGAATTTCACGAATTCTCACGCAGGATCATCTCCCTTGATGCGAGCCATACTATGCGGCTTTCGTGATAATTCGTGGAATCCGCGGCAGTCTTCTTCGGGCCGGCTAAACGACTACGATTTTTGCATGCACTCCCTTGCTGGCCGGCGCGCTGTGCTCCGTGACGGATGAAGATGCCGGCCTCCATGCGCAACGTGATGCGCGACGTCGGCGTGCAGGCTCGACGCCGCGCATCAGAAAGGGGACGACGCCGCAGTATCACTGCTTGACAATGCGTCCTTCGACCACCGGCCCTACGGGCGAGTTGGCCGCGATGTAATCGACATTCACCTGAAGCAGGTCATCCCCCGGCATCAGGACATTCGTACCCTGTGTAAACACCGTGTAGCCGTCGCCTCCGGCAAACAGGAAGTCGTTGGTGACGAGCCGGATGGTATCCGCCGGGCCGATCGGTATGGAAGCGCCGGCAATACCCGCCGGCGTTTTCCACATGCCCGTCATGACCGGGATTAGGCCGTTGCAGGCATAGGTGACCTTCAGGCCCGAGATCTGCGGGAAACGCCCCGTCCCGCCGGGAAAGCCCGGATCGCACGCCGGCGCGAAGCCGTTCAGGAAGGCCTGCTCCAGCTGCGCGCCCGTCAGCGTCTCTATGACCGTGCGGTTGCCGAAGGGCAGCACGGCGAACATCTCGCCCCAGGTGATCTCGCACGGCTGCTCTCCTGCGCTCGGCGGCGCGCACAGCAGATCTTGGCGAAAGCCGCCGGAATTGGTGAATGATGCTTCCACACCCGCGTACTTCAGGCGCATGGCATCCGCAACCATGTTGCCCATGGCCGACTCGAGGAGACGGTCGGGCGCTCGCCTGATGTCGAACTGCTGGGTGCCGATCACCTGATTGCGCAGCACTGCGGTCTGGGCATTGGCTTCGTCGACGATGGCCTGGACATCCGCACGCTCGGCAATTCCCAGGTTCTTGGCGACGCGCGTTGCCGCGCCGGCCCACTCGACATCCTGATTGTGAATGATCATCTGCACCACCGAGTAGCTCGCCCCGGCGTTCAGGCCCTCGGCGACCAGGATGTTGCCGACCATCAGGTTCGAGATGCGGTGGGTATGCCCGGCCAGAATGACATCCACGGTGGTGTCCTGGATGGCTTGTGCGATGGTTATGATCGGGCCTGCCCAAGGGTCGGGTGGATTGCCGTCCACGGCGTTCCGGCCATTGTCGGTGCCCTCGTGGATCAGGACGACCTGCACCTTGATGCCCAGTTGGCGGAGTCTCTCGGACTCGGACTTGATCGTCTCGGCCTCGTCGAGGAACCTGAGGCCGGCTGTAGCGCCACTGCTGACCAGGTCGGGAGTGGATGGGAGCGCAATGCCGATGACCCCGATCCGCAGCCCCGCATAGTCAAAGACTTGCGTGCCCTGCACCCAGTCCGGATTCTGGAGAGTCAATTCGTCGACAATGTTGGCGCCGAGGAATGGGAAATTGGCCTGTGCCTGATGCTGCAGCAGACGCGCGACGCCAAAATCGAATTCGTGGTTGCCGTAAGCGGTAGCATCCAGGCCCCAGGCGTTCTCGACATCGATGGCCGGCCGGTCCTCCAGCAAGCCGGAGTTGGCCGGCGAGGCGCCGACGTTGTCTCCGGAGGCGAACAGGAATGCCGTTCCGGGCAGTTGCGCCGCTTCCTGATCGAACATCGTGGCCAACTGCGCCGCGCCGCCGGCCGGCACGTTCCTGCCGTCTAAGGTCACCGTCGTCTGATCGAGCTGGCCGTGGTAATCTGTCAGGCCGATGACGGGCACAAGGGTCCGGGCCTGGCCCCCGCGCAAGAGGTCCAGGCGCACCAGACCCTGCGACTGCTGTGGCTCGGGGATGCCCATCAGGTAAGAGATGGTCGGCGCCAGGTCAATGGTGCGCAGACCGGCGGCAATCACATTGGGGCCAATCGATCTGCCCCCGCCGATGAACGCGCCGCGCATATTGGTGCCGGCACCAAGATTCTGCACGTCCGGCACGTAGCCGTCCTGGCCGAAGAAGGCAGAGCGAGCGACCATCGTGCCGGGTGTGGCAGCATCAAACTGGTATGGCGGATAAGAAAAGACGGTCAGATCACCTGTGCGCGTCGGGTGCGCCAAGTCGGCGGCGCTGCCCGGGCCGTTTGGAATGTAGCGCGCTTCGGCCTTGGTGTATGCGCGGTCGATCATCCTCCAGCCTTCCGGCTGGGCGTCGCCGGTCCAGTCGTGCGGATCGCTGAGCGCCAGGAACGCGGCTTTGATCTGAGCCACCGTCGCAGCTTCCTGCGCCGCGGGAACTTGCATCAGGCCGCCGCCGGCAGGATCACGGCCGGCCAGATTCAGATAGATCTGGACCGTACCGCCGGACCAGCAGGCCTTGGCCTTGCCGATCGTCTCGCCGGTGGCCGGCCGGCAATTCGAGGTCTGCGGCCTGGAGAGCAGGCCCAGGTCCACAAGGACCTTGCTGGCGTCGACAGCGAGGAATTGCGGCGCGACGCCGTGGTCGGACGACACGAAACTGCTCGCGCTGGCCGGCATCAGCAACTGGGCGAGCGCCAGCGTAGCATCGGCGCCCTGATAGGCGCGCTGCACAAAGGCCGTGCGCTGCGCGACCCGGCCGTCGGGTGTGCCGTTGACCTGAATATCGTCGTACGCCGGATTCGGAACGCCGTTGGGGAGGACCGGAGTGATCAGGCCCAGGAACTGCTTTTGAAATGCATCCGTCGGGGGGTACCCGATCATGGCCAGGTCAGGCTGGTACTTCGTCAGAATGTACCTGATGAGCGGATGATAGCCGGTTTCCCAGTACAGTCCCTGCTCGACATAAGTCTCCTCACTGACGATGCCGGCCTCAATGACGGCGAAGTCAGCCTCCATCGAGGTGGGGAACTTCTGGGCCACGTACTCCGCGAAATCGCCCGTGAAGCCGGTCTCCGACCAGCCGGCCCAACTGGCATTGGCGCGGGTGACGGAGGAATGGTACAGGCGTACCTGTGATAAATCGCCGGCCAGTTCCTCGACCCTCACCAGCATGCCGCCGGTCAGGCCGGCCAACGCGCCGCCCACGATCGTCACTTTCACGTCGCCCCATTGGCCGCGATTCAGCGTGGCTACGGCATTGGCGCCATCTTTGCCCGGCGAAAAGAGCACGCTATCGTAATTGGTAGTACCGTCGTCGGTGGAGTCGAAAATGTAGGCGTTCAGGCCATACTTGTCCGTGCCGAAGTCGAGGACGCGCAGACGCATTTCCATTGCAGGACTATACGATGCGGGGACATTCGTCCACCCTGCAGCGTCAGCCGGGGCAGCGGCCGGGAAAGGCGACTGCCCGGCGAATCCGGCTGGATGATCGAACTGCAGACCGAACGAAGCCACAAAGGCGGCGTTGTCGGTCGGACTTATGTAGTTGGTTGCGATACCCCTGCCGGATAAAAAGGTACGGAAGTCGACCGTCGGGCCATCGATTCTGCCGACACGGCCGCCGGCCCATTCGATCTGGGCGACTTTTCTGCCGCCGCGCTCGGCGGCCTGCGCCAGGGTCTCTGTCTGTATTACTCCGGCATCAAAAGCGCCGGTGCGGTTGCCGAACGGCGCTCCGTTGATGGCGAACGTGTTGCTAGTCACGCCATGTACGCCCGGCCATGCTCCGGTTGCCAGGCTGTACCATCCGGCGCCGGTAGTGGCCGGGGCCTGTGTGAGCAGGCCGCCGTCGGCGGCTTTGGCGCCGGAGCGGAGCAACCCGGCGATGGCAGGCATTTGCCCTTGGCCGGCGTAAATTTCTGCCAGATCCTGCCGCATGCCGTCAGCCGCGAAAAAGATCACTTTCTCTTCATTGGTGCTCGAACTTGCAGGCGCCGCCGGTGTATAGGCGGCCGGCGCACTCACCGATAGTGTGAGCGACGCCACGAGTATGGCCAGCAAGCACATTCGTGATTTGGTCATGTCATCCTCCCTGTGAATTGTGGTGGCAAAAAGGCCTGGTCGGCGCACCCATCCGCCGCGGCCAGACTCGCATCAGTAGGCTGTGGTGCTGCCCTTGAAAACCTGAAAGCGTTAATAGAGCTGTTCGCAGGAAACTGGGCAGTCGGATTTGCCCCCGAACTGGCGCTTGCCTTCGGCGAATCCCTGTCCTGGTTGGAGAATGCGAGTGTACGACGATATGCGGAGAAGGGAGTTTTGCCTGAGCAGGGCGCCGCAGCATGCGGCATGCATTGCCGTGCTGCGTTTGAATTTGTACAGCTGAAACAACGAAAACCTTCTGCATACAGCCTCGGCATAACGTACACCCGCTCCGCTACTAAGAAATCGAAATACAATTTCATATCATTAGGCGCGCCGCTCGCTTGTGCAAGAGGGTTCTGCAATTATTTATTTTGCGGATCAATCGGGACTCCGAGAAGACTCGCCCGGATTGGCTGGTGGAAGCCAAGAGACGACGGATAGCTCCGCGAGTATCCGCAGCGCAGTCGACCGACCGCAATCAGGTATGCGACCACTCCTGGAATTGGCACAATCGGTATCGGAATCGGCTTCGGGATGATCGCGCTGCCGGCATCAATACAGAGGAGTCCGACCAGCGCTGTTGTCGATAGCGATTGCGACTGCGATTGCGATCCCGATGCCGATACCGACTGTTATTCCGTGGTGCTGAAAAACCCTTTCCTTTTTGGCAAGGGTTTTAGGGTGAGTAGCGCAGGTTGGATCACAGCCGGATGAAGTGCTGCTCGCGGTGTCTGGAATGCGCGGGCTGATCCGGGCGCGGGGTGGCTGCAGACAGCCGTCAGCCTTGCCCCGCACAGCGCCGGCTGGGGGACAGACTTGAGGTTGTGGGTGGATGGTCCTGCAGGCTGTCAGGGAGCGCACCAGTTCCGGAAACTGACGAGGAGTGAGCAGGAGTCCGCGAGAACAAATAACTTCCCATGGAGAGCGATGCGACAATAGAATGGGAGGGCAGGGCGCCGGTTTGCTTTCGGCAGAAGCCGGTCTTCTATCAGCCTGATTCCAAGGAGGAGCAGTGAACCGTGCGATGCAGTTTGCCGCAGTGATGGCCATCGCCATCGTCAGTGCGCCGATCGTGCGCCCGCAGGGGGATGTCCCCCCCGTCTCGATCCGCCTCGACGCCGCCAGTACGGTCGGTGACATGACTCCCATGTGGGCCTGGTTCGGGTACGATGAGCCCAATTACACGACCATGAAGCACGGCAGGAAGCTGCTCTCGGAGCTTGCCGCCCTGAGCCCGGCGCCGGTGTATGTGCGCACGCACAACCTGCTGACGACCGGCGACGGCGCGGCCGCATTCAAGTGGGGCTCGACGAACGCATACACTGAGGATGCCTCGGGCCAGCCGGTATACGACTGGAAGATCGTCGACGGCATCTTCGACTCCTGGCTCGAACGAAAAATGAAGCCGCTCGTCGAGATCGGCTTCATGCCCCAGGCGCTGTCGATACAGCCGGATCCCTACCGCCACTTCTGGAAGCCCGGAGACAATTACAACGACATCTACACCGGCTGGTCTTATCCCCCGAAGGACTATGGCAAGTGGGGCGAACTCGTCTACCAGTGGGTCCGGCACTGCGTGCAGAAATACGGCCGCGGGGAAGTCGAGACCTGGTATTGGGAAGTGTGGAACGAGCCGGACATCGGATACTGGCACGGCACTCCCGAGGAATACATGAAGCTCTATGACTATGCGGCCGACGGCCTGAAGCGGGCGCTTCCGACCGCAAGGATCGGCGGGCCGCACGTGACGGGGCCGCTCGGTGCGCGAACCCAGAAGATGCTGCGGGACTTCCTCGAGCACTGCCTGCGCGGCGCCAACTATGCCACGGGAGGGAAAGGCGCGCCGCTCGATTATGTCGGCTTTCACGCGAAGGGATCGCCGCGCGTGATGGAAGGTTACGTGCGCATGGGGGTCGGCAACCAGCTTCAGGCGATCTCCAACGGATTCGGGATCGTCGCCTCATTTCCCGAGCTCCGCAACACGCCCATAGTCATCGGCGAGTCGGACCCGGAAGGTTGCGCCGCGTGCTCGGCGCGGCTGACGCCGTCGAACGCGTACCGCAACGGCACCGTCTACTCGAGTTACACGGCAGAGCAGATCGCGCGCACCTATCAGCTGGCCGACCTGCACAGGGTGAATCTCCTCGGCTCCGTCACCTGGGCCTTCGAGTTCGAGGACCAGCCGTATTTCGACGGCTTCCGTTCGCTGGCGAGCAACGGCATCGACAAGCCGGTGCTCAATGTTTTCCGCATGCTCGGAAAGATGGGCGGAAAGCGCGTTGCCGTGGAAAGCTCCGGAAGCCTGCCGCTGGAGACGATCCGTAGCCGGGGTGTGCGCGATACTCCGGACATCTCGGCGTTGGCCAGCCGCCAGGAGCGCGGTGTAGCGGTCCTCGTCTGGAATTACCACGATGACGACCTGCCCGCGCCGGCCGCCGGGGTGGATCTCACTCTGGAAGGGTTGCCGGACGGCCGTGCGACGGTCACCCACTACCGCGTCGACCGCGACCACAGCAATGCCTACGAAGTGTGGAAGGGAATGGGGTCCCCCCAGCAGCCATCCCCGCAGCAGTACGCCGAGCTTGAAAAGTCAGGACAGCTCCAGATGTTGCGGGCGCCCGAAAACATCGCGATCGCCGGCGGGCGCGCGACGCTGAAGTTCACTCTGCCGCGCCAGGGGGTCTCGCTGATCCAACTTACCTGGTAGCCGCAGCCCATTGAGGTGAGGACGCTCTCTCTGCCTGCTGGAAAAACAAGACTACCAAGACCTCGAAGCGACATTTTCGAGGTCTTCGCGGTTCCATCCGCATTATTGCAACCTACAAACAACGGCCTGTGGCCGTGCGACTCTGAAAGGCTCTGTCGTTCCGGCGTCTGGTGGAAGCGGCCATAGTTGCTCCCTGCCATGGAATAACAGTCGGTATCGGCATCAGGATCGCAATCGCGGTCGCAATCGCCATCGAAAATCGTGCACAATCGGACGCCTCTGTAACAATACCTGCAGCGCGATGATGCCGAAATCGATAGCGATTGCGATACCGATTGTGCCATTTCCAGGAGTCGTCGCCTTGCCTGGTTGCGGCCGTCGGCCGCATTGTGATTACTGCTTCGAAGCGGCATTCAGGATTTCTGTCAGCTCGTAGGGCTTCCTGCCGCTCCGTTCTGCGATGTCGCGCATCCGCTCGTCGGCTTTGGCGGCGATCCCTTTGGCCGCGAGGCTCTCGACCGCGGCTTGCGGCGTGAGTCCGATCTCGCCTGCATACTGCGCCAGAGTCTTGAAGCCGATGCCACGCCCGCCTCCACCACCGCCTCCGACCGCGACCGGCTGGTGCTCCCCGGCGGATGCCGCGTTGCCGGATTTTAGTGCGGCGTAGATCTGTCCCGGGGAACGCCCATATCGTTTGGCAAGTTCCTGCAGGGATTCCTCCGGGCCCGCAGCCTTGTATCCCAGGGTCTGCAGGGACTGCATAAGCTGGCCCGGCTCCATTTGCATGTTTTTGGCAAGCTCCGCCAGAGTCATTTCTTCCATATGTGGAATCGGAGGCTGGAGCGATGGACTCTCCCATGACTGGCGGATCGACTCGCCGGCGGCCATCACTGTCGCAAACGGAGCTCGCTGGGCGATTGTTCCTGCCAGAATCAGCAGGAACAGGGCCGCGGATGCAAGCATCTCGTTACGAAATTGCAGTCGCGATTCGGTCTTCCTCTTCATGTAGGCGAGGAACGCCCTCCAGTTGAATTTCAGGAGATGAAACAGGCCCCCGACCAGGAAAACGATTGCTGTCAGCGTGTGCACGGCCTGCCACTGTTCCTTGGTCAGAACGACGAGCTGCCAGCGGGTCCAGTTGGCGATACGGCCCGGCGGAGCCACATACAGGATCGCGCCGGATATGATCAGTGTCAGGAAACACCATGCGAGGATGAAAGAAGTGAATGTTCTGAAATTGAATCGCTTGCTTGCCATGCGATCTTCTCCTCTTCCGGGAAGCGGGACGGCTGTCAGGCCGTCCCGCTTCGCGGAACCAGTGAGCGCGGGCTTCAGCCCGCGCGCTTTCTCACGTATGATTTACGGCGCCACGCGTCCCGGAACCCTCGTTCCAAAGCTGAGTGAATCTGGAACGATGGTCCCGGGACTGATGGGCTGGATGGCTACCGCCTGCCGCCCCTGCGGCCGCGGCTGCCCGTTGCCGGTGCCCCCTGTCCTGTCCGGCCTCCCTGACCCATGCGAGGTTGGGTGCCGTCCTGAGGACCGGTCCGCTTTCCAGACTGCGCGCCGTATCCGGTGCCGTCCTTGGGCCCGGTGCCCTGATTGCCGGTCCCGTTGCCGGGTCCGTTGGTGTTGCCGCGCTTCACCTGCTGTCCCTGGCCGGTTCCTGCCCCCGTGCCGATCTTCTGGCCGGTAATGTCGCAGATTCCGTCGCCATTGGCGTCTACGATGCCCTGGCCTTTCTGAGCAGGCGAGGAAGGCTTGCCCTGGGCGAGAGCGCCGGAGGCACCGAACAACAACAGTGCGGCCGCTGATAGAGCCAAAATGTGCTTGATCGCTTTCATGTTCATGATCTCCTTTCCCGTGATCCCATGATCACTGCCCATTACTATCGCAATCGCCGTGCCGGATGCCGCGTGGGACAGGATCTGTCCAATGTGCTCGTATAAATAATTGCAGAGAAATACCTTATAGTGTTCGATGCCGAATCGGATGAAATCCGGGATTTGAATTCCCGGGACTTCAAGTGCAGGATCTGCGCTTTGCGGACTCCCGCAATGTAATAATTGCGCTGTTTGCCCGAGAGCCACGACGTGCCCGCTCAACTGCAAAAAAACTCAGCCACAGATTACTCAGATTTCACGGATCCGAGAATCTGCGAAATCTGAGTAATCTGTGGCTGCTTTTAAAAGCCCCGGGCGGAAAACAGAGGGGAAAACGAGGTGCTTACCGCAACACCTTTGCCGCCACCGCCTGTGGCTTCATCAGTTTATAGATGGGAAACTCGACAGGCTGCGGTTTCGCCTGAGCCTGCGGTGGGGGGGCCGCGGCTCTCCTCTCCTCCTCGTCCGTGGGTTGTGCGCGCCGGGCGCCGACGGGCAGCAGAAAGTCCAGGGTATTCCATTTGACCACATTGTCATTCGTTTCCGGTTCCAGCATGTGGGTGACGACACGCCCCAGGGGTTGGCCCGTGGGAATCACGAAGGTGCCTTTAGGAAACTTGATCTTCCTGGTGGCTGCATCGACCACCTGCACGCTGGCTGAAGCCGGGTGGTCGTACTCATGGGAATATTTTACCTCCCGGTCGATCCGGTAAAACTCGACTTCCAGTTCGGTGTCCTCGGCGAGCACTTCTATATGGATGCCGTGCCTCTGAAGCATCTCGATGGCTTTGACAGAGCGGGCTTCGAGAATATAGGCAAAGGGGCGGGGACGCGACTTGGTCGGGATGGGCTTCTTCAGGATCACCGCATCCTTGACTTCGACGATCGGCCGGTTCCAGCCGCTGCCGCCGGTTCCTCCGATCAGGTAGGAAACCTTGAAGTCCTCCGGCTCGTACTTCATTTGAACGACGACCTCGCCCTGCGCATTCTTCCCGGCTGTGATGGTGCTCTGCCGTGCGCTCTCGACGAGGTCGCAGATCCTGGCAGCATGGGTGGACACAAACTCCGCGACCGACATGTAGGCTACCATTCCGCTCCTGGTAGCCATTTCTCCCGGCTGGCCGCCGGGGGATTCAAACAGGATTCCGATGCTGTTGATCAATCCGCTGTAATTCCTGCCGATGCGGGGGTCGAACCCTCCCACGCGCCACTGCTTTTGATCCCCGCCGGAGTAATACCAGGAGCGATATTTGGATTCACCCATGCGCTTGTTGATCAGCGGGAATATCTCCCGGTCGCAAATCTCGGTCAGACGCGGGTCGCTGGAGGCCATGCTGGGGCCCTGGTAACAGACGTTGTAAGGGAATGCGCATCCGTTGTGCCCGTCTACCACGACATGCGGGTGCCAGGCGTTGATGATGTTTTTGACGTAGGCCGCCAGCTCCGGCTGTTCGAGCTTGATGTAATCGCGGTTCATGTCGATATTGCGCGCATTTCCGCGGGTGGGGCGCGGCTGCGCCTCCAGGCCGTCGGGGTTGATCGAGGGCACCATTATGAAGACGATCTTGTCCAGCATCCCGTGCAGGGCTGTGCCCGGGGTGGCCGCCTCGCGCGCCATGATCAGCAGGGATTCGCGCAGAGTTCTCTCTCCCCCGTGCACATTGGCAGCCATCACCACGACCGGCTTCCCGGAAACCGCCGCTTCCCAGGGCTGTGAGATCGGCGGGCGGCTGAAGACCGCGTAGGGGATGTCCCTTCCCTGAAGGGTCTTGCCATAGGTGTCGAGCACCATTTCCTGCGAAAGACCACGGACACGTTCCAGGTACCGCATCATACTTTCATAGCTCGTGTACTGTGCGAACTGGCTCTGCTCGTGATCACTCTGCAGTGACTGGGCGAGCGCCGGCGCCGGCGCCAACGCCAACAGGAAGAAAACAACGGCCAAGAAAACTCCGCGGCGGGCTGAAGCTATCATCTCTGACCTCCAGAAATTCCATCGGGGCCCCGGATTCCGGTGGGCTGAGCCGGGCCGCCTGATGGCGATTCGAATTCCAGGGCTGATTGTAATCGCCCGGCGCCCAAATCCGGAAACCAATTCTGAGCGGATCTTTGGACACCCACTTCAGCCCGCAGGCATCACGCGGGCATCACTGGACACGCACTCCCGCTCGCACGCTCCTTATTTCAACCTAAGACCACAGCCTATGGCCGTGCGACCCTGGAAGGCCTCCGCCGTTCCGGCGCTTGGTGCAAGCGGCAATATTGGCGCACCGCCACGGAATAACGGTCGGTATCGGTATCTCAGTCGCAGTCGCAATCGCCGTCGAAGACAGTGCAGGACTGGAGGCCTCATTGTGAATATCGGCAGGGCCAATGCATCGATACCGATCCCGATAGCGATTGCGATCTCGATACCGATCCCGATACCGATTGTGGCGCGGAATCGCCCCGATTTGCGCTGGCTGTTGCCCACACGTGACACCGTGGGAGTGCACTGCCTGCCGGGTCCCTGTACTACTATCCTGAAAATCCTTGCCAAAAAGGAAAGGATTTTTCAGCACCACGTAATGACGGTCGGTATCGGTATCGGCATCGGGACCGCAATCGCAGTCGCTATCGAAAATCATGCATGATCGGACGCCTCAGTATTGATGCCGGCAGCGCGATGATGCCGAAATCGATCCCGATAGCGATTCCGATTCCGATACCGATTGTGCCGTTTCCAGGGGTCGTCGCTTTGCCTGGTTGCGGCCATCGGCTGCT
>Ga0113563_10000073_pt1 | contig 33224 bp, 34 predicted proteins | sample Mud3Dept3metaG_FD_80117 | JGI IMG/M metagenome (GOLD analysis project Ga0113563, IMG submission 80117) | Freshwater wetland microbial communities from Ohio, USA, analyzing the effect of biotic and abiotic controls - Mud 3 Core 4 Depth 3... | ecosystem: Environmental > Aquatic > Freshwater >... | reverse complement strand
CTCCCGGCCCTTCGATAAAGATAGGGACGGGTTTGTCATGGGCGAGGGGTCCGGGATTATCCTCCTCGAGGAAATGGAACAGGCCCTGAAGCGCGAGGCAAAAATTTATGCGGAAATCGTCGGCTATGGCCTGACGGGGGACGCGTATCACATCACCGCGCCGGCTCCGGACGGGGAAGGGGCCGCCCGCTGCATGGCCATGGCCCTGCGGGACGCCGGGATGCGGCCGGAGGAAGTGGACTACATCAATGCCCACGGGACTTCGACAGATTACAACGATCTCTATGAGACGATCGCCATCAAGACGGTCTTCAAAGAGCATGCCCGGAAGGTTCCCATCAGTTCGACCAAATCCATGACCGGCCATCTTTTGGGAGGAGCCGGCGGAGTGGAGTCGATCATCGCGATTTTGACCATTGCCCGGGGGGTAATTCCCCCCACGATCAACTACGACACGCCGGACCCGAACTGTGATCTCGATTATGTGCCCAACGCCGCCCGCAAGGCCGAGGTCCGGGTGGCGATGTCGAATTCCTTCGGGTTCGGGGGCACGAACGCGGTCCTGATTTTCAAGAAGTTCGAGCCCTGAAATGAAAATTGCGATTGGCTGCGACCATGCCGGATTCGAACTGAAAGAGGATCTAAAGGCTTACCTGCGGGAAAGAGGGATCGAAGCCCTCGATTTTGGCACTCTGGACGGGGCGCCGGTCGACTACCCGGAGATCGGCATGGCAGTGGCGGAAAAAGTTTCCACGGGGGCGGTCCCCCGTGGAATTTTAATCTGCGGCACCGGCATCGGTATGGCGATGGTCGCCAACCGCTTCCGGGGGGTGAGGGCGACTTTGTGCCACGATCTTTACACGGCTCGGATGAGTCGTGAGCATAATGACTCCAATGTCCTGGTTCTCGGCGGGCGCCTTTTGGGAAAGGGAATCGCCCGGGAGATTCTCAGCATCTGGCTCGACACGGAATTTCTCGGGGGCAACCACAGGCGGCGGCTGGATCAGATTGCCAGACTGGAGGAGAGCGGCAAAAAGTAGGCAGGGGGCAAAAAAACCCCCCGACCCGAGTTCTTTCCTTGAAAGAAGAATCGACGAAAATGAGCCGGCCCACCTGGGAAGAATATTTCATGGATATCACCCGCTTGGTGGCCAAGCGCGCCACCTGCCTGCGGCGGCAGGTGGGGGCTGTTCTGGTCATGGACAAGCGGATCCTGGCGACAGGATACAACGGGGCCCCCTCGGGGCTGGCCCATTGCCTGGAGGTGGGCTGTCTGAGGGAACAAAAGCAGATTCCTTCCGGGGAGCGCCATGAACTCTGCCGGGGGTTACACGCCGAGCAAAACGCGATTATTCAGGCGGCCTTCCACGGGATCCGCATCCAGGGGGCGACCCTTTACTGCACAAACCTTCCTTGTGTAATCTGCACTAAAATGCTGATCAATGCGGGGATCCGCGAGATCCTCTACGAGGGAGGCTACGGGGATGAGCTTTCGCGGGAGATGCTGGCGGAAGCGAAGATCCGGCTCAAGCAGGTCCCCCCGAAATAAAAGCAAAAAGAACCCTTCCTCGCTAAGCCATCATTTTTCGAAAAGCCTGGCGCTCCGGCAGCCTTCGGTGATTCCCAGGGCGCAGGCCTTCTGAAAATCCTGCCCGGCTTTTTCCTTCTGCCCCTGGTCGAAAAAGGCCTGGCCGCGGAGGTAGTACCCTTCCCCGGCCATAGGGGAAAGTTCGATCGCCCGGCTGTGGTCCGCAACCGCTTTTTCCGGGTGGCCATTTTTCCGATAGACAAGGCCGCGCTGGTTGAAATACCGGGGGTCCTCCGGGTTCAGGGAAAGAGCCCGAGAAAGGTCTTCGAGGGCGGCATCATAGCGGCCGGCCCGGGCCTGGATTAAAGCGCGCCGGGCGTAAAGATCGGACCGGTCCGGGTTTAGGTCGATGGCCCGGGAGTAATCGGCCAGAGCCCTCTCTTCCTGACCCAGGCGGTCATAAGCGATTCCCCGGTTCAGGTAGGAGTTGAAATCCTTGGGATTCAAGGAAAGCGCCTGGCCGTAATCTTCCACGGCCTCCTGGCTCTGCCCGAGGCGTTCCCGGGCCACCGCGCGGTTGTAATAGGATTCCGCATTCTTGGGGTCCAGGGCTATGGCCCGGGTGAAATCCTCGATGGCCAGGTCCCATTGGTTCAGTTGGGCGCGGACGGAACCCCGGTTCCGGAGAGCAGCGGCATCGCCGGAGTTCCGGGTGAGAAGCTGGGTGTAGTCCTCAACGGCCCGGTCCGGCCGCCCCAGGGCCGCGTAAGCCTTCCCGCGGCACCGATAAGCTTCGACCAGCGAGCTTTTGAAATCCAGGGACCGGGTGCAGTCATCGACGGCCCGGTCGAATTCGCCCTGTCCGGCATGGGCCAAACCCCGGCCGAGATAAGCTTCGGCGAAATTGCGCTGCTGAAGAATGGCGCGGTCGAAGGCCGCAATAGCTTTTGGATAATCCTGCCGGCTGAGTTCCCGGCGGCCCTGTTCGTACCACTTGTAGGCTTGAGCGTCGCTGATTTGCCCGGGGCTCGAAACAGGCCAGAGCCCCGCGACGACGGCGAAGAAGAGAAAAAAACCGAAGCGTAATTTCATTTCGCCCCCCTTTCCCGGGTTTCAGAGCCCCCGGCCCCTGATCTTCCAAGACCGCCGGCAATAAAGGAAAGGGGAACTCTCAACCCGTCAGTCGATCTCGACGATGGCCCGGATCCCCCTCTTGTTGATCAAAGTAAATTTGGAGAAATGAGAGGCCCATTCCCGGGGAGCCACCGCGTTCTCGATCGATAAGAAGGTGCGCTCATCGTTGACCATGTCCGAAAGCCGGGCCATCGGATTGGGAATGGTCACCGTCCCTTCGATATATCGCAGGGGATCCAGGGAAAGAAACAGACGAATTCTTTTCGTAAATTTTTCCGAACCTTCTTTTTTTTTCATCGGCAGATTCCTCCTGAGGATGAAGTAAAATCACCGCTTGGAAATGATTGGGGATTTCCCCGCCCTGCGCTATCTCCCCTTCTTTTTCCGGAACCGGATCGAAACCACGTCGTTGGTCACCATCGTGGTCCCGTCGGTAAAGTCGATCTCCCACCAGGGAGAGTCGGCCCGGGGAGGATTGACGGCCGCCACCCCGAACATCTTGGCGTCATACTCCTTGCCGCGCACGGAGATGGTGGTGAATTCCACCTTTTCTGAATCCCACATGTTCGCCTCCTCTGAAAAAATTCGGGAAGAATTTCGAACGCCTCGGTTCGCAGAATAAAGCGCATTTCATCTGAAGCTTTGAAGGCAAGCCGGTTTGGTTCTTCAATTTTTTTCGGGGAATCTCTAAACTGAGTGTATGAAAAAAGGGGAGGCAGTGTCAAGGAAATCAAGGCAAAGAGGGGCCGGAAAAGCGGCCTCAAAGGAAAAGCCGTCAAAGCCTCCGCGGCCCCCTCCCTACGGTTTCGAAAATTTCCGTTCGCATTTGGGTTCTTGATCCGAAATCCGGCTTGTGGTATTGATGGGAAAACCGCCGGACGGATCAATCGATCGGGGGAGAGGACCCAAAAACTTGCGCTGCCCATTCTGCCAGCATATCGAAGACCGAGTCATCGATTCGCGTTTGAGCAAAGACGGGGATATTATCCGCCGCCGTCGGGAGTGCGCCCAGTGCCAGCGCCGCTTTACGACTTACGAGCGCGTTGAAGAAACCCTCCCGCTGGTGATTAAGAAGGATGGGCGCCGGGAGCTCTTTGACCGCGGCAAGATCCTGGCCGGCCTCCACCGGGCCTGCGAGAAGCGGCCCATCAGCGTGGAGGTGCTGGAGAAGCTCGTCGAGCGGATCGAACAGAGACTCCAGGAGATGGGAGACCGCGAGATTCATAGCCGGGTGATCGGCGAGCAGATCATGGGAGAGCTCCAGAACCTGGATGAGGTGGCCTATGTCCGCTTCGCCTCCGTCTACCGGTCCTTCAAGGATGTAAATGAGTTCATGAACGAGGTGAAAGAGCTGCTGGAAAAAGGGCAGAAGAACAAGAGAGAATAGGGCTCAAGGGATCGCGGGCAAGAGCCGCAAGGGGCAAGACGAAAGACAACCCCACTCTTTTCCCCCTCTCCGGGGGAGAGTTAGGATCGGGGGCTCCGTTCGGTTCCGGACCTGAACAAAGAAGGAGATGCGGACTAAAGAAGAAAAATACATGCGTCTGGCCCTGCGGCTGGCCCGCAGGGGGATGGGAACGACAAGCCCCAATCCCATGGTGGGAGCGGTGGTCGTTCGCGGAAACCGGATCGTGGGGCGGGGGTACCACCATCGCGCGGGAGAGCCCCACGCGGAAGTCCTGGCCCTGCAAAGCGCCGGGGAAAAAGCGCGGGGAGCTACGCTGTACGTCACTCTTGAACCCTGCAACCACTTCGGGAAGACTCCGCCCTGCACGGAAGCGGTCCTGAAGGCTGGAATCCGCAAGGTTGTGGTGGGGATGAAGGACCCGAATCCCCGGGTTGTCGGCGGAGGGATCCGAAGGCTTAGAGAAGCGGGAATTGGAGTGGAAGTCGGGAGGCTGGAAGAGGCCTGCCGGGAGTTGAACGCGCCCTTCTGCAAATATGCAACCGCCGGAATGCCGTTCGTCACCCTGAAGGGGGCCTTGACCCTGGATGGAAAAATCGCCACCGCCTCCGGGGACTCGCGGTGGGTCACCAGCCCGGAGTCCCGGCTGGAGGTCCACCGCCTCCGCCGAGCTGCGGATGCGGTGATGATCGGGATCGGAACCGCCCTCAAGGACGATCCCCTGTTGAACGTCCGCCTCCCCGAAACGAGGTCGGCACGCCAGCCCCTCCGGATTGTAGTGGATAGCCGGCTGCGTATTCCTCTGGCCTCGCAGATCGTTCGCACCGCCCCTCAATACCCGACCCTGATTGCGGCTACGCCAGCCGCCTCCTCATCCAAGATCCGCAGCCTGGAAAAAAGAGGCGTTGAAGTTTGGGTGCTGCCGAAGAGCCCGCAAGGAAAAGTAAACCTCCGGGTCTTAATGAAAAAATTGGCTGTCCGGGGTATCGTCTCGGTTCTCCTCGAAGGGGGGGCACAAATAAATGCGTCGGCCCTCAAAGCGGGGTTGGTGGACCGCTTCCTTTTCTTCTTTGCTCCGAAGGTCGTAGGCGGAGTAAGGGCTCCCGGAGTGGTCGGCGGGGAAGGCGCGCGGCGGATGCGGGACGCGGTGCCCTTGCAGCTGATCGGCGTGCGGCGAATCGGCCCGGATTTGCTGGTGGAGGCGAAACGATCCGGGAAAGAATAGCTTTGGGAAAGCGCCCCGCGGTGTGTTAAAATAAAAAAATGACGGTTCCGCAAAAGGGAAACTCAAATTGTTTACCGGCTTGATCCAGGACCTCGGAAAAATTCAATCGCTCGAACGGAAGGGCGAAGGATTTTTTTTGACCGTGGCGACCGTTCTTTCCTTGAGCGACATGAAAATCGGAGACAGCATTGCGGTGGACGGGGTCTGCCTGACCGTGGTCCGGCTGTCCGGCCGAACCTTCACCGCCGAGGTCTCTCCGGAGACGCTGAAGCGCACGACCCTGTCGAAAGCGGCGGCCGGCCGGCAGGTGAACCTGGAGAAATCTTTGCGGGTTTCCGATTTCCTGGGCGGGCACCTGGTTTCCGGTCATGTGGACGGAACCGGCGAAGTGGTCCGCGTTCTCGAAGAAGGGAATTCCTGGCGCTATCGGTTCCGGGCCCCCCGCGAGATCGCCCGGTACCTGATTGAAAAGGGATCGGTGGCCGTGGATGGAATCAGCCTGACCGTGGCGGAGATCGAGGAACCTGAATTTGCGGTGGCCGTCATCCCGCATACCGCTCAGACCACAACCCTGGGGGAGAAAAAAGCCGGGGACCCGGTGAACCTGGAGATCGATCCCCTCGCCAAATACGTGGAAAAATTTTTGCGCCAGGCCGGGCGGCCGACGGTGAAGGAATCGCGACTCGATGCCGGGTTCCTGGCCCAACACGGCTTTTTGAAACCGAGGGAGTAGAAAAAATGCCCGTGAGCAGCATAGATGAAGCTTTGCTGGACATCCGCAAAGGGAAAATAGTCATCCTCGTGGATGACGAAGATCGGGAAAATGAAGGGGACCTGTGCATCGCCGCCGAAAAGGCGACGCCCCAGGCCATTAATTTCATGGCGAAGAACGGGAGGGGTCTGATCTGCCTTTCCCTGACCGAGGATAGAGTTCGGCAGCTGCAGCTCCCATTGATGGTTTCCGACAACACGTCGGCCTTCAAAACCGCCTTCACCGTTTCCATCGAGGCCAAACGGGGGGTAACGACCGGGATCTCGGCCGCCGATCGGGCGACCACGATCCTCACGGCGATTGCCGACGACGCCAAGCCCGAAGATCTGGCGCGTCCCGGACATATTTTTCCTCTGGAGGCGAAAAAAGGGGGCGTCCTGGTGCGTACGGGCCAGACCGAGGGATCTGTGGATTTGGCCCGCCTGGCCGGTTTGAAGCCTGCCGGGGTGATCTGCGAGGTCATGAACGATGACGGGACCATGGCGCGGATGCCCGATCTCGAAGTTTTTTCCAAGAAGCACGGGGTCAAGATCGTCACCATCGCCGACCTGATCCGCTATCGCCTGCAGAACGAAAGCCTGGTTCACCGGGCCGCGGTTACTACCTTACCCACCGTGTACGGGGGGGATTTTCAGGCCATCGCCTACGAGAACGAAGTGGATAAACAGCAGCATCTGGCGCTGGTGAAGGGGGATATCCGCACGGAGGAGGCGGTTCTCGTGCGGGTCCATTCCGAATGCCTGACCGGGGACGTTTTCGGATCCCAGCGTTGCGACTGCGGCGACCAACTCCACACCGCCATGCGCATGGTGGCCAAAGAGGGACGGGGGGTTATCGTATACATGCACCAGGAAGGGCGGGGAATCGGCCTGATCAACAAGATGAAGGCCTATGCCCTGCAGGACCAGGGCCAGGACACGGTGGAGGCGAATTTAGCTCTGGGCTTCGAACCGGACCTGCGGGATTACGGCCTGGGAGCGCAGATTCTCCGCGACCTGGGGATCCGGAAGATCCGCCTCATGACCAACAATCCTAAAAAGATCGTCGGCCTCCAGGGATACGGGCTCGAGGTGTTGGAGCGGATTCCCATCGAATGCAAACCGGGAAAAAGGAATATCAACTACCTCAAGACCAAAAAGAAGAAAATGGGGCATCTGCTGAACATCGAATGAAAAAAGCTGTCCGCGGTCAGCCATCAGCCGATACCTCCCAAGTCAGCTGATTGCGGATCGCTGAAAGCCGACCGCTGTCTGAGGGGGAGGGAAAAATGCCGAAGATCGTCGAAGGGAAATTGAATGCGAAGGGAATGAAGTTCGGGATCGTGGTGAGCCGGTTCAATGATTTCGTTTGCGAACGCCTCCTCTCCGGAGCTCTGGATGTCCTGGTTCGTAACGGGGCGGAGGACGGAGACATCGAAGTCCTGCGCGTGCCGGGGGCCTTTGAAATCCCCCAGGTGGCCCGGAAGATGGCCCTGGCGAAAAAATACGATGCCGTGATCTGCCTCGGGGCCGTGATCCGGGGGGCGACCCCCCATTTCGATTACATCGCCGCCGAGGTGTCGAAAGGCGTGGCGATGATCGGCCTGGAAAGCGAAATACCTATTTCCTTCGGCGTCCTGACCACCGACAACCTGGAGCAGGCGATCGAGCGGGCGGGGTCCAAGGCCGGCAATAAGGGCTGGGACGCGGCCCTGTCGGCGATCGAAATGGCCAACCTCTATCGGGAAATGAAAAAGAAATGATATTTACTCACCACAGAGAATAGAGCGCACAGAGAATACTTTGAATAAGGACTTGAGGTTTAAAGCGGTTTGTTCAAGTATTTTGATTTTATTATTTTTATCTCTGTGTTCTCGGTGACCTCTGGGGTGAAATTTGTTTGGGAATTCTTATGAGCAGGCGGCGGAGGGCGCGGGAGATTGCTCTCCAGGTTCTTTACCAACTCGATCTCGATCCGGCGGACCCGAAAAAGGTATTGGCCCGGCACTGGGAAAATTTTCAGCCCTCCGAGCAGGCCCGGGAATTCTGCACCCGCCTGGTGGAAGGGGTTCTGCAGCACGGCGAAGAAATTGATCGCCTGATCGAGGGGACCTCGGAAAACTGGACCCTGAAGCGCATGGCGGTGGTGGACCGCAACATTCTGCGGCTGGCCACCTTCGAACTGCGCTTTTGCCCCGAGATCCCTTTCAAAGTGACCCTGAATGAGGCCGTGGAACTGGCTAAGAAATTCGGCGCCGACGATTCCGGCTCTTTCATCAACGGCATCCTGGACCGGGTCCACATCCTCCTGAGCCAGACCCTGAAAGACGACCCGCAAATCCCCTGGGCCAAGGCATGATCTGGGCGATCCTCTCGGACGTTCACGGGAACCTGGAGGCCCTGCAGGCCGTGCTCGAAGACTGCCGCCGCGAGGAAGCCCGGAGGTTCCTTTTTCTGGGGGACGCGGTCGGATACGGCGCCAATCCCAACGAGTGTCTCGGCCTCCTGAAGAAGGCCTCGGACCTGCAGGTCGCCGGCAATCACGACTATGGGGCCGTGGGCCTGACCGATATTTCCTATTTCAACCCTTCCGCCCGTGCCGCCATCGAGTGGACGGCAAAAATCCTCACTGAAGAAAGCCGGGACTTCCTCCGCCGCCTCGCCCTGGTCCGGCAGGATGGGGAAGTCACCTTGGTTCACTCCGCCCTCCCGCGGCCGGAGGAATGGGATTATATTTTAACGGCAGACGACGCGGAGGAGAGTTTTCAGGAGTTCCCCGGGAAAGCGCTTTTTATCGGCCATTCTCACCGGCCCCTGATTGTCGACCGGGACAGGAAGGGCCGCCTCAGAACCCGGGGTCCGGAAGAGATCAAAATAGAAGAAGGGAGACAATACCTGATCAACCCCGGGAGCGTGGGCCAGCCGCGGGATCACAACCCGATGGCGGCCTACGGACTCTACGATGCTACGCTCGGAAAATGCCGCCTCAAACGCGTTGCCTATGATATCGAGACGGCCCAGGAAAAAATTCTGGAGGCCGGGCTCCCGCCTTCCCTCGCCCGCCGCCTTTCTTACGGACAATGAATGAAGAGACGTGCTGCGGGGCTGCCGTTCGACGGTTGAAACATAACCTTCCGAAATTCAGGCATTCTTATCTTTTCCCGGAAACCCTTCTCATCCACCCGGTGAGCTCGATTGCCTGGCTGGAACAGAGTTCGTAGCAGCAGTAGCAGGCGAGGCACTTCTTTTCATCGAGCCGCGGAAAATCGTCCAGGGTCATCGCCTGGGCCGGGCAGTGGCGGACGCAGACCTCGCAGCGGGTGCAGAGATCTTTCCGGATTTTGAGGCGGGGTTTGAGGAGCGGCCGGTAGATCACGCGGTTCAGCGCCTTTCCGATTCGTCCTTCGCTGGCAAAGGTCCAGGGCATCTTGAACTTCTTCAAGGGGGCCCACCTGCCCTCGATCTTCATTTCTTCGGGATCGATCTCGCCCAGGCCCGCTTCCCGGGCCACTCGCAGGGTATCTATTTTCAGGGGCGGAATCCCCATCATTGCCGCCATGACCCCATCGACGCAAACCCCGTTGGGGGAAGCGAGGATTTTGCCGATCCGGCGCAGATCTTTTCCGGAAGGCCCATTTCCCTCCATGCCGACCACGGCATCCAGGACCGTAAGGTCGGGGATCCGCATCCGGTAGATGCCTACGAGCGCCTTGGCGAAGTCTGCGGGGTGGGAGGCGGCGAGATGAACCCTCGCCTTTTCGGCGCCGATGAGCAGGCCGAAGAGATTTTTAACGGCGCCGGTCATCTTGGTCTGCAGGTGGGTTTTGAACTTGGGAACGTTGATGACGAAGTCCGCCTCGAAAAGGGCCCTGGAAACAACCACTCTTTCCGGCCAGGGAAATTTGGCCTGCGCCGGAATGGCCTCCCCGCCCAGGTAAAGGAAACAACCGTCGGCCGCTTCGTAGAGACCCGTGACCCGGGCGCACCGCTCGTTTGCCGCATAGCCGCTGAGCCCGGGGTTGTCGCCGACCCAGCAGACGGCCTCGCGGCGCTTCAGAGAAGTTACCAGAGAGCGGATGAGAGCGGGATGGGTGGTGACCCCTTTTTCCGGTGGATAGGGGCCGAGCATGTTGGGCTTGATCAAAACCCGCTTCCCTTTCCAAGGGAGAGGAAAGGTCTCGAGGATTCGTTCCACAGCCTCATCCATCCGGCTGTACTCGCTATCGAGGATCAGGACATCGGGAGACGTTGCCATGGCCGTCAACGATTAAAAAAAATGCGGTATAGGGGGATTCTCAGGACTTCTTCGCACCATCGGGCTGCCGCCAGGAGGCGCTCCTCTCCCCAGACCCCCCCGATCAGCTGCACCGCCAGGGGAAGCCCCCGGGAGTCGAGGCCCGAGGGGAGACCCACCGTGGGATGGCCGGAAAGGCTCCAGGGGACCTGAAACCAGGGGTTTCCGGTGGAGGCAAGCCCCTTGGGGGCGGATGAGGAAGTCGCCGGAGAGAGGAGACAATCGTAATTCCGCAACACGACATCCATTTCCCTGCGGAAACGGCCCTTGATTTTCTGGGCGCGCAGGTAATCGACGCCGGGGATCAGCAGGCCGGTTTCGATGAGCTCCCGAAGCTTGGGGCGGTAAAGGTCCGGGTCTTTTTCAAAGAGCCTTTCGTGAAAAGAGGCAGCCTCCACGCTTTGGATGATCTGGTGCGCGTCGTGGACAGCGGCGAAGCTCGGCGGCATTTCCATTTCCTCCACCCGCGCCCCGGCCCGGGAGAATTTTCCGGCAGCCTCTTCGATGTTTTTCCAAACCTCCTTCGTGGAGTTCTTTTGGTAAAAAGCGCGAACCAGCCCGATACGCAGAGGGCGGCGCGCCGATCTGAGAAGCCGGCCGTAATCCGGCACGGGCTCCCGGCTGGAAGCCGGGTCGTGGAAATCGAAACCGGCAAGGGGATTTAAAAGAAGGGCAGCGTCTTCGACCGTCCGGGTCAGAACCCCCACATGGTCCAGGGTGTAGGCGAGGGGAAAGACCCCGTAACGGCTGATCCGGCCAGCAGTGGGTTTCAAGCCGACGATCCCGCAGAAAGCCGCCGGCCGCAGGACCGATCCTCCGGTCTGGGATCCTAAGGCGCCCGGACACATGGATGTGGCCACGGCGGCGGCGGACCCGCTGCTTGATCCTCCGGGAGTGTGGGCGGCGTTCCAGGGGTTGCAGGTCGGCGCCGGGTCGGCCATGGCGAACTCCGTGGTCGCGGTTTTCCCCAGGATCAGGGCGCCGGCTTTCTTGAGCCGGGCCACGGCCGTGGAATCGAAATCGGGGAAGAAATTTTTAAAAATTTTCGATCCCCCGGTCGTCCGCATCCCCGCCGTGTAAAAGATGTCCTTGACTCCGATCGGGACGCCGTGAAGAGGCCCGCGGAATTTACCGCGGAAGGCTTCCTGCTCGCAGCGCCTGGCTTCGGCGAGGAGAGGGGCTCGGGGAAGCGTTACCCAGGCCTTGATCATTGATTCGAAGGAATCGATCCGCGCCAAGAGGGATTCGGCCAATTCGACCGGGGAAAGTTCTTTCTTGCGGATGGCGGAAGCCATTTCCGCAAGGGTCAGGGTATAAGGTTCGCTCATGAGGGGGCTCCTATTCGCGCTAAAGGGTCAAGCGGAGGGCGAGGGTGAACGGCTTCTAACGGGTTCGGGTTGACCGGATAAAAAAGGCCGGCTCGTCCTCCAAAGCAAGATCCTGAGCCCTGGTCTTCAGGATGGCCTTCGTCGTTGCGCGAAGAGCGGGCAGCATCTTTTTGGCGCGGCTATCGCCGTACCGCCGCCCGGCTGATTCTTTGAGCCTTTGCCGGATCTGAGCTTCCGTCTCTTTTTTCACGGGCTCCCTTTCAAAGCAGCGGGTATTTTCCATCCTCGGCCGCCGTCGAAAACAGGGTGACAATGTTCTCCGGGGAAACATCCGGCTGGAGGCTGTGGCAGGAGGTGAAAAGGTACCCGCCGCCTTTGCCCAAAATCCGGATCATCCGGCGCGCTTCTTCTTTGACTTCCGGAGGAGTGGCCCTGGGGAGGAAATGCTGGGTGTCGATTCCGCCGTGGAAACAAAGAGCCTTTCCGTATCGATCTTTCAGGCGCTGAGGCTCCATGTCCCGGGCGCTGGTTTGGACCGGGTTGAGAACGTCGACGCCCAGTTCCACGAAGTCGTCCAAAAAGGCCCACGCCGAGCCGCAGATGTGGACGCAGATCTTGGCGGCGGTGTATTTCCGGATTTCCTGAAAAATCCGGCGATGGCAGGGCTTCACATATTTCCGGTACATGGCGGGGGAGATCAAAGGGCCCTCCTGCCCGCTCAGGTCCTCGTAGTAAATCAGCATCTGGATGAAATCGCCGACGGTCTGCATGTAGTTGCGATATAAGGCGACATAAAAGTCCGCCAGCTTCTGAAACAAAGCCTCGGTGAATTCAGGGTGGAGAATCATGTCCATGAGGAGGTCTTCCATTCCCCGGAGACGCCAGGCCAGGTCGAAAACCCCCACCCCGGTCAGCCCGTCGGCGACGAGGGCGTAATCCGTCTCTTCGAAGAGCTGCAGCGCCCTTTCGCGCAGCCCGTTGAAACGGCTCTTTTCCTCCGGATCCGGCCAGGAATGTCCGGCGATCTCGGCGAGAGTCGGGTTTTTCAAGGGCGGAAGGACCGGAGAGGTGTAAAGAGAACCGGCGGGTTTGGACCAGGGGACGCCCCATTCGTCCACGATGGTGTAAGGGTCGAGCCGGAGCTTCTGCCAGGTTTGGGGAGTGTTGAGGCGGACGTACCAGGTATCCACGTGGAGGGCCTTGAGGATTTCCTCGTCGGGAATGATGTGTTCATCGGCAAAATGGCGGATCCGCTTTTCCCGGGCGACGCCAAGGTATTCCTTGAGGCGGTCATAGGCCTCGACGGTGCGGATGGTGGAGGTGATCGACCCTAAGTCGATCGGCACCCGGTCGGGCTCTTTGTGGTCGAGGGCCAAATTGAAGCGTTCGCGGGAGGTGAGCTCTTCCATGGCAATCTCCTTGCTGCGTCCAAAGTCGAATCCCCTTCCGGGCAATCTTCCGAGGCGCAGCCCGTAATCCGGTTCTCCTTATTTTCACCGCTTGCCCTGCCGGAATTTCTTCCAGGCAAGCTTTGCCTTGGTCAAGGGGGGCGTCTTTCCTCCTTCAAGCCGAAGGCGCATTTCGAGATAGAACCTGGACAGGGCGCGCAACGTCAGTTTGAACAATTCATCCCGCCCCCGGGTCGCTCCCCGGCAGATATGGTCGTGGCCGCCGATGGCCACGGTTTGAACCGGAACGAGCAACTGGATTTTGGACAGGTCATTCAGCTCCAGAGGCTTTTCGGAGGACTCCAGTTCCATGGCGGCGGCCCGCACTTCGTGCTTATCCTTTACATATTCCTCATAGCGCAGGTCCAGGAGCTTCTGCCAGTCCCGCAGATGATGGGGCTCGATCCCCAGGCTGCTCAGGTAATTTATATGCGCCTCAGGAATTCTTTCCCTTATTCCCTGCAGGTAATCCCGCAATTCCGGAGGAACCCGAAGATCGGGCGCCTCCAGCATCAGCATGAGCAGGACGATAAAAGAAACAACCAGTTCATTAAAAATCCGGTCCTGCTCAACCTGCGTCAAAACGTCAAAATTCGCCGGCCGGCGGAAATCCTTCTCTTGAAAGAGCTGGAAGGCCTGGTGGGCGGCGGCCTTGACCAAGTTTGAGGCCGTGGCCGCGGATATTTGTTCGAAGGTTTTAAGTTTAGACGGATCGGTTTCCATCTCGGGATCCTTGGAGGACCGGGGATAGCGCTAAGAATATAACGGATTGCCTGAAAGGTCAATCGGCGTTGCTTTTTGAAGGGTGCGGGAGCGGACGGGAGAGTTGACGAAGGCCCAACAGCGCCTGCAAGATCTTGCCTCGCAGCTTGTCCTGGCCCAGGAAAAGGAGCGTAAGCGGGTCGCCGTGGAGCTGCACGACGGCCTCCTGTCCGCACTGGCGGCGACGAAATACCTGCTGGAGGGGAAGCTGGTGCTTCTGGAAAAGGGAGATCCCTTGGATCCCGGGGAATTGCGGAGGGTCGGGAGTATTTTGGCGGAGGCCATTGGCCGGTTTTCAGTCAAAGGGCGCCGGCCGTGCGGCAGCAAAGACGGCAGGTCAATATCGGTTCCAGTGCACTTTATTTTTTTGGTACTTGGTGTTGGGAGGCGGGGTCTCGGCCGGGTAGCCGATCGGGATGATGCAGAGAACCCCCAACTTGGACGGGGCGCCCACGATTTTCCGGACCGCTTCTTCCTGGGGTTCCTTGATGCCGCACCACACTGCGCCCAGGCCCAGGTTGGCCGCAGCCAGGAGAAGGTTTTCCGTTGCGGCCGCGCAGTCGTGTTCCCACCATTCCGAGCTTTTAGCCCCTAAGACGACAATCGCCGCCGCCGCTTCCTTGGCCATATGGACCCAGGGATGAACGGTGGAAAGCGTGTCCTTCACCTTGGAGTCCTGCACAATGACGAACTCCCAGGGCTGAGCATTGTTCCCGCTCGGGGCGGCCATGGCCGCTTTCATCAGGGTTTCCAGGATTTCGGGGGAGAGGGGTCTGTTTTGGAACCGGCGGACGCTCCGCCGGCGGCGGAAGAAATTGAGAATGTCCTGCGCCGCCATCGTTCACCTCTCGATGAGTTTTACGCAGCGAAACCCCAGCCAGTGCGCCCCGTTGACCTGGTCTTCAGCAGACCAGCGCACGGTGGTGCGCACGAAGGTGGCGTTTCCGAGGAAGCATCCTCCGCGCATGGGCAGATGGCCTTCGATCCAGGCCCCCTCACACATCTCCCATACATTGCCGGCCATGTCGTAGCACCCGTAGGGGCTCAGGCCGTTGTGGAAGCGCGTGACATCGGTGACGCGGTTGATGTTCATCTCCCGGGAGTTGCAGTAGGACGGATAAAAGTCATTGCCCCAGGGCCACCAGCGGCCGTCGGTCCCCCGCGCGGCCTTTTCCCACTGGGCTTCCGTAGGCAGGCTTTTCCCGGCCCACTGGGCATAGGAACGGGCATCGTTCCAGCCCACCCCCACCACGGGCTGAAGGGGGTCGCTCCAGCCTTCCTTGCCCCAGAGCAGGGGCTGGCGGTGTTCGGTTTCCTTGATGAATTTTCCGTACTGGTAGTTGGTGACCGGATGGATGTCGATGTAATAATCCTCCAAAGCCATTTTCCGGGCCGGGACCTCGGTCATGAAAACGGGGTTCTGCGAGCCCTCGAGAATGAAAACCTGGTTCAACTCGTTTTCGGTGATCCCCATGGTGAATTCTCCGCCGGGGATGAGGGCCATTTCCGCCGAATCGACGGGCGAGACGATGCGGGGCGGGAAGGTCGGGCCTTGAACCAAATTTTTAGCTGACCAGATACGATCCTTATTCATCCTTTGCCGCCTGCAGGGATTGATGGCCTTATTATAACGCAACTTCCGAAAACGGGCATATAGAAAGATAAGGGGGCCTGAGGAAAAATATTGCTTCCCCGAAAATCCTTTGGTACATTGCTTAACAACTCATGATCCTGGCTCTGCCTGATCCGGGGCGCCGCGGCTGAAGGTCCGGGATATTTATCTTGTCCCAAGGAAAAGGCCGGATTCCGGTTTCCGCCGAAATGACGACCAAAGGCCTTTTCTGAATTTTCGCGAGACATCGAAAAGGGCGATTCTGGAATCGCCCCCCCAAAGCCTCAAGGAAACCTTTCGGACTCACGCGGAAACGGGTTTTTTAAATGGGACGGCCTGTTTGGCAGATTAAAATCATCACTCTTTTTTGGCCCTTGCGCAACTTCATGGCCCGCATGGTCGGGTGGCCTCTCCTCGGGCGCTGGATGCGCCGGACCTTCAAAGGGGATCGGGCGAATTTTATCCCCGTGAAAGTGAAGATCGCCCGGCCCGAGAACACCCCGTTGCCAAGCCAGGTCGTGGAAGAAATCATCCGCGAGGCCCCCTTCCGCTTTATTCTCCACCGGTGCCTCTGCCGCTCGCTTGAACCCTGTCACAATTTTCCCGCCGACATCGGCTGCCTCTTTTTGGGGGAGGGAGCGAGGGAGATCGACCCCCGTCTCGGGCGTGAAGCCTCGATCGAAGAGGCCCTGGAGCATCACCGCCAGGCGGTTAACCGAGGGCTGATTCCCATGACCGGGAATCTGCGCTGGGATTCCCTCTGGCTGGGGGTGAAGCGGGCAGATCAACTCCTGACGATTTGCCACTGCTGCGATTGCTGCTGCTATTTCAAACTGTACCGCTATCTTCCCCGCGAAGCCGCCCGGGGCTTGAAGAAATTGGAGGGGCTGAAGGTGCGGGTGGAGAATACCTGCGACGGGTGCGGCATCTGCGTGGACCGCTGCTTTATCGAGGCCATGACCCTCAAGGACGGGAAAGCGATCGTCGGCGAATCCTGCCGGGGGTGCGGCCGCTGCGCATGGGTCTGCCCGCGGGAGGCCGTGAAGATTTCCCTGCGACGCAAAGCATAGAAGCGCGGGAAAGAGCAACAAAAGGGGAAAAAGAAAAAATCCCCCTAACCGCCCCCCCCCCGCCATGGGGGGAGGGTCAGGGAGGGTCAATTTTTTCTCTTTATGCGCTTTCCAGGAAGGCCCGGTAGGCCTTGTAGGTTTGGTAGATGTCGGCTTTGGAAGTGATCTCATAGGGAGAGTGCATCGAAAGGACCGGCGCGCCGCAGTCGATGATGTCCATCCCGTAAACCGCGAGGTACTTGGCCACGGTTCCGCCTCCGCCCTCATCCACCTTGCCAATTTCGGTCATCTGCCAGGCCACGTTCGCCGCATTGAAAACCTTGCGGATTTCCCCCACAAATTCCGCGCGGGCCTCGGAAGCGCCAGCCTTTCCACGGTGGCCCGTGAACTTTTCCAGGCAAACGCCATACCCCAACTTGCCGGCGTTCTGCTTTTCATGGACTTCAGGATAGTTGGGGTCCAAAGCCGATTCCACGTCCGCGGAAATCGCCCGCGAGCGGGCGAGGATTTCCTTGACCTGGCCCTCGGAGGCGGGCCTTCCGCCTTGCTCGAGGAGAGACCGAACGATGCTTTCGAGGAACAAAGATTTCGCTCCCGTGCTTCCGTCGCTCCCGATCTCTTCCTTGTCCACGAACCAGACGACGACCGGCCGGGGAGGATCGGGAAGGGTCAGGACCGCCTGCAGGGAGGTGTAGGCGCTGGCCCGGTCATCCTGGCCGTAGGCCCCGATGAGGCTGCGATCGAACCCCACATCGCGGGCCTTCATCGCGGGAACCAGCTCCAATTCCGCGCTGCTGAAATCTTCCTCCACCAGCCCGTACTTCTGATGAAGGAGATCGAGGAGCCGCAGCTTGACCCTTTCTTTTGCTTCGGCGTCGGGGAACGGCAGACTGCCCGCGAGGACCGTCAGCTTTTCGCCCTCGATGGCTTCGGAGATTTTCTTCTGGTCCTGCGTCCTTCCGGATAGGTGGGGGAGAAGGTCATTGATTACAAAAACCGGTTCATCGGGCTTCTCGCCGATATGGACTTCAAAGGGGGTTCCGTCGGCCTTGATGACCAGGCCGTGAAGGGCCAGGGGAATCGTGACCCATTGGTACTTCTTGATCCCGCCGTAATAATGGGTCCGGAGAAGGGCCAGGTCCGCCTCTTCGTAGAGCGGGTTTTGTTTCAAATCGATGCGCGGCGAATCGATGTGGGAAACGACGATCTTCACGCCTTCGGCCAGGGGAGCCGCGCCGGGAACCGCCAGGGCCGCGGATCGCGCTTTGTTCTCAAAGAGAAATTTTTTGGCGGAGGATTTTTTCGAAGGTTCCCGGAATCCCGCTTCCCGGGCCAGCCGCAGGATCTCCTGCACGGCCTCTCTTTCGGTCTTGGCCCGGTCCAGAAAGGCTTTGTACCCCTCGGCAAAGCCGAAGGCCTCGTCGCGTCCCCGTTCATCAAGGCGGTCCCAGGCCAATTTCCCACCCCATTTCAATTTTTTTTCCAATTCCCGGATGGCCGAAGCCTCTTTTTTTTCGGGATCTTTTTTCATCGGCGTTTCTCCTATCGAAGGTAAATATTTATAACCTTATTTCCCAAAGAAGGGAGTGAATCCTTCTTTTAGAGATCCGGATTCTTATGATGGCTCTGGGATCTCCGGTCCTCGGTGGTGAGGATTCAGACCGTGAGGTGCTGCAGCAATGTTTTCCGGACCCGCTCGGAAAGCTCGGCCTCTTTGTCCATGGAAAAGCCCGCCGTTTCGATCGGGGGGAAGATGCGAATCTCCACGTTTCCCGGGTAGGTTCGCCAGTCGTTCTTGCGCATAATGTCCCGTGTGCCGCGGATGGCCACCGGCAAGATCGGGGCCTGGGATTTAAGGGCGATCAGAAACACCCCTTTTTTAAAGGGCTGCAGGATCCCGTCCCGACTCCGGGTGCCTTCGGGAAAAATCAGGACCGAGACCCCGTTGCGGACCTTTTCCGCGGCTGCGAGCATGCTGCGGTACGCCTTTTTCGGGCTGTCCCGTTCGATGGCAATATAGCCGGTGCGGCTCATGGACCAGCCCAAAAGGGGGATACGGAACAGCTCCGCCTTGGCGATCCAGCGGAACTGGAGGGGAAGATATCCCAGGAGGGAGAAGATGTCGAAGAAACTTTGATGGTTGGAGACCAGGATGTAACTCCTGCGGGGATCGAGGTACTCCAATCCTCGCATCGTCACGCGGGTTCCGGTGGTGCGGATCTGGATCCTGCCCCAGAGACGAGCGACGAGGTGGGGGAGGTTGCCCGAGGAATCAAAAAGAGAAAGGAATACAGCAATCAACCCCAGCATGAAGGTCGCGGCCAGGCCCACGACCCAGGCAAAAATCGTTCGAATCATTCTTTCCCGCTCCCCAGACGTTTTTCCCTTTCTTTATTCATACTCAATTCCAGGGCGCCTGTCAATGAAAGCCCGGGCCGAAGGATAAAGGAGGCATCCGCAACCATTCAGTCAGGGTGGCCAATCGCCATGAATGGAGGACCGTCGTAAAGCCCAAGAGGTACCCTGGCCTGGGGGCTCGGCCGGTCCGCTGGAATCACAAGGCGCTGGGGTCTTCGTGGAGAGGGGGGGCCAAAGCCTCTCGCCCCCCATTTCGGAGAAGCGGAGTTTTCTTCGAGTCTCGGGTCCTCCCGGCCGATGCTTCCGGCGCGTACCGCCCGAACCCCCCAGGCCCCAACAAAACTTGTTCCGGGCCACCCGTGACTGAAGGGTTATAGGCATCCTTGGATTTTTCTTGATTTCCTCTTTCGGGATGATAGAATTCGTTTGTCTCTGCTGAAAGGCCGGAGAGGAGTTTCGGACCCGGTTATCGGGGGATTTGTTGTCCTTGGAGAAGGAGGAGAGCGGTGGTTAATAAAGCGATTTTGATCGGCAGATTGGGTGCGGACCCGGAAATCCGCTATACCCCCAGCGGCGCCGAAGTGGCGACCTTCCGCATCGCCACGAGCGAAACGTGGACGAACAAAAACGGAGAAAAAGAGGAAAAGACCGAGTGGCATCGGATCGTGGCCTGGCGCGGCCTGGCCAAAATCTGCGGGGAATATCTGAGCAAGGGGAAACTCGTCTACATCGAGGGCCGGATTCGAACCCGCGCCTGGGAGGACCGGGACGGGAACAAGCGTTCGACCACGGAAATCGAAGCCACGGAGATGAAGATGCTCAGCGGCCCGGGCGACGCGCCCAAGAAGACCAAGGAGGCCGGGGAAGAATACGCACCTCCGGCCATGAAAGAGGAAGAGGACATTCCTTTCTGATCTTCAGGGACGGGGGAGAACCTCAGGTGAGTATAGAGAAGATTTTTCCTCTGGTAGAAAAGGAATTGCAGGCGATCGAGGCGGAGATGACCCGCAACCTGATCTCGGAGATCGTCATGATCCCGACGGTGAGCAAGTATCTCATCTCCAGCGGCGGAAAACGTTTCCGCCCCATGCTTCTAGTCCTCTGCGCCAAGCTCAGCGGTTATTACGGGCCGCGGGCAATCCCCCTGGCCGGCACGATTGAGTTCATTCACACCGCAAGCCTGCTCCACGACGACGTGGTGGACCGGGCCTTCATGCGCCGGGGGCTGGCATCGGCCAATTCCGTCTGGGGGGACGGGGCCAGCGTCCTGGTGGGGGATTTCCTTTTCACCAAAGCCTTCTGGCTTCTTACGCAGGATGGAGATCTGCGCATCCTGGAGATCGTCTCCCACGCCACGAACCGGCTGGCGGAGGGAGAGGTGATGCAGATGACGAAAATGGGGGACCCGGGGATCAGCGAAGAGGACTATTATTATGTGGTCACCAACAAGACCGCCGTGCTGATCGCCGCGGCCTGTCAGATCGGGGCGATCCTGGGAGGGTCCTCCCCGGAGAAGGAGAAGTGCCTTTCGACGTTCGGGCTAAACCTCGGAATCGCCTTTCAGCTGATGGATGATGTCCTCGACTATGTCTCAGCCACGGAGGAACTGGGGAAGACCATCGGCAAGGATTTGAGCGAAGGGAAAATCACCCTGCCCCTGATTCATACCCTGCGGACCTGCTCCCCGGACGACAAGAACCGGCTCATCCAGGTTATCCACGACCCCAAGGGGAAAGAGGAGGACCTCAAGTATATCCTGGAATTGGTCAGGCGGACCGGCGGAATTGATTACACCATCCGCCAGGCGGAGAATTTCGCCGGAAAGGCCACCTCGGCCCTGACCGAATTCCCCGCCGGCCCGGAAAAAGACGCTCTCCTAATCCTCGCCCAGTATACCATCCAGAGAAGAAAATGAACGGGGAGCTGCCACGACGACGGCTCCATCCGGTTTCGGACCTTTTGCGCCCCCGTCATTCTTGCGGATGCAAATCCCGGTAGGCGGGCAGTACTCCCATTCCATCGGCCGCCCGCACGGCCCGCAGGACCGCTTGCGCCAGGGCCTCTTCGGCCATCATGCCCACCGTGTTCACATCTTCCGTTTTGTCTCCTGATGAGAGCGCGAAGACCAGATCGCCGTCCACCGTGGAATGAACCGGGGAAATGGTCCGCGCCAGGCCGCTCTGGGCCATCTGAGAAACCTTGATCGCCTGGCGTTTGGAAAGCTTGGCATTTGTGGCCACGACTCCCAGGGTGGTGTTCTGGACGCCGCGGTTCCACCCGGGGACGCAGGCGCCGGCTTTGATCCGGGCGGCGGAGTCAGCGAAGCGGCGGGGGTCTTCCGGATCCCGGGCCCCGGCCAGAATCCTGCGTCCGGCGGGGTCCACCACGTCCCCGAAGGCATTGACCACGGCCAGGGCCCCGACGATGATTCCGCCGGCAGAAATTACGGAGGCGGTCCCCAGACCGCCCTTGGTGGCATAGCGGATCGTGCAGAGCTTGCCGACGCTGGCTCCGGTTCCGGCGCCGACGCTGCCTTCGGCCACGGGTCCGGCTTTGGCGTCTTCACAGGCCTGGTATCCCATTTGCCGATCAGGCCGAACCTTCCCGTCTCCTAAACCGAGATCGTAAATGATCGCCGTCGGGACAATGGGAACCTGGCCGGCGGAGGTCCGGTATCCGACCGACCGCTCCTCGAGGTATTGCATCACCCCCCCGGAAGAGTCGAGCCCGAAGGCGCTGCCTCCGGCAAAAAGGACCGCGTGGACTTCGTCGACGAAATGAAAAGGCTGGAGCGAATCAATCTGCCGGGTTCCGGCGGCTGAACCGCGGATATCTACGCCTCCCACGGTGGCGGGAGGGCAGAGGATGACGGTGCACCCGGTCAGGGCCTTCAGATCTTGGGCATGCCCTACCTGAAAACCCGGAACATCGGTTATGGCATTATTCATGGAAGCGCTCCTCGGAAAGAATGAATTTATCTACCGCTTTCCAGAGCGGAAGTCAAGGCGCAGGGAACCGGAAAAGGGTCAGGGTGAAGGTGATAATCAACAAGATCCGAATAAACATTGGCGGAAACAACTTGACGCTCCCGGCCATGTTTTTTAAAATTTATAAAGAAATTCGAAATGTTTTCCGATTTAGAAAAAAAGTTTCGAGCGGCGAAGAATGCGCGGCAAGAAGAAGATGGCTGAAATTTCGCGAGGTTTCTCTCATTGGCTCAAAGACCACACGGCGGACCTGCTGGTCACCTTGGCGGGGCTGGCGGCGGTGTTAGCGGCTGTCGTTTATGTCTACTTCTTTGCGCCGGCGAACCCGGAGCGCCACGTCAAGGTTGTGACCATTCAGACCGGAGTCGCCTTTTCCGAGGTTGCGCGCATCCTGGAAAGCAAGGGCATCATCCGCGACCGCCGCAGTTTCTATCTCCTGGCCAGACTTCAGGACGCGATTCCCAAGGTGAAAGCGGGGGAGTACGAGGTCCACACGAACATGACGCCTTCGGAAGTCCTCGGCAAGCTGGTCCGCGGGGAAGTCATCAGGTACTCCATCACCATACCCGAGGGGTTCAATATCTTCCAGATCGGCGAGGTGCTGGAAAAGGCGGGGGTCAGTTCCCAAAAGGCGTTTCTGGATAAAGCCCGCGATCCGCTCCTGATCGCGGCCCTGGGTTTTGAGGGGGAAAGCCTGGAAGGATACCTCTTCCCGGATACCTACAATTTCCCCAAAGGGTTTGGAGAGGAACCGGTCATCCGCCAGATGATTTCGCGCTTCCAGACCGTTTACGCCCCGCTGGAGAAGAAGGCGAAGGAGATGGGGCTCTCCCGGAAAGAGGTGGTCATCCTCGCCTCGATGATCGAGAAGGAAGCGATGGACGACCAGGAACGACGCCTGATTTCGGCCGTCTTTCACAACCGGCTCCAGCGCGGCATGGCGCTCCAGAGCGATCCCACGGCCGTTTACGGACTGAAGCGGGACAGCGGGGACAGCCGGATCACGCGGGAGGACCTGTTGAAGAGGACGCCCTACAACACCTACCAGATGGTGGGTCTGCCAAAAGGCCCGATTGCTAATCCGGGAATCAAGTCCCTGCAGGCGGTGCTGGACCCGGCCGACGTGAATTACCTCTACTTTGTCTCCAAGAACGACCGGACCCATCACTTCTCCAGCACCTTAGATGACCATAACCGGGCCGTCGACCGATACCAGAGGCGTCCGAAAAAAACCGGCTCCCTGGACCCGGGAAAAGAAGGAAAAAACAGCCCGCCCGCCGGCCAAAATCCAAAGCCCCGCGGCTAAAGAAACCACCTCCTTCATTCCCTTTTTCTACCGCCGCGGGGCTACGAAAAAAAATCCTAAAAAAATTTAGTTTTTTCTTGACATCGGCCCCCCAAACTTCTATATTGGCAAAAAATGGAAAAAAGTGGATAAAAGTGGTTATCGGGAGCCTATAAACGATGTTCCGGGGAAGGTTCGAGTACACCATAGATCCGAAGGGGCGGGTTTCCATTCCGGCGAAATTCCGCGAGCTCCTGGCGGAGAAGTATGACGACCGCCTGATTGTCACCAATTTCGATCGCTGCTTAGTGGTTTACCCCTACGAGGAATGGAGGATCCTGGAAGACAAAGTGAGCTCCCTTTCGATGGTGAAAAAGGAAGCCAAAGCCTTTCAGCGGTTTTTCCTCTCGGGCGCCGCAGAGTGTCCGATCGACAAATTGGGGAGGATCCTGATCCCGCCCACATTACGGGCCTATGCTCAGCTGGAAAAGAATGTTGTCTTCGCCGGCCTGGTAAAGAAATTTGAAATCTGGAGCCGGGAGCGGTGGGCGGAGGAGATCGTCCGCTCGCAGGAAAATTTTGAAGGCATCAGCGAGGCGCTGGCCGAGTTAGGGCTGTAAGGCGAGATGGAAGGAGGCGTTCATCTTCCGGTCCTGGTTGCGGAGGTCCTGAATTATTTAGACTGCCGGCCCGACCGCATCTATATCGATGCGACGGTGGGAAGCGGCGGGCACGCCCGCCGGATTCTGGAACAGAGTGCTCCCACGGGAAAAGTGATCGGGCTGGATTGCGATGCGGCCGCCATTGTCCGGGCGAAGCAAAACCTGGTTTCTTTCGGAGAACGGTTTCTCGCGGTCCAAGAGAATTTCCGCGATCTGAAGGAAGTCCTGGATTCCCTTTCCATTCCGGCGGTGGACGGCATTCTGGCGGACTTGGGGGTTTCCTCCGAACAGGTGGACGACCCCGGACGCGGGATCAGTTTCCGCTGGGAAGCCCCCCTGGACATGCGCCTGGATCTGCGGGGGCCGATCACGGCCCAGGAGCTGATCCGGCGGCTTTCGGCGGAAGAGATGGAAAAGATTATCCGGGAGTTCGGGGAGGAGCGGTGGGCCCGCCGGATCGCCAGGGCGATCGCGAAGCGGCGCCTCATCCGTCCTCTGAAGACCACGGGGGACTTAGTGGAAGTCATTCTGCAGGCGGTCCCTTCCTATCGCACCCGCCTCCATCCGGCAACCCGGACCTTCCAGGCCCTGCGCATCGCCGTAAACCGGGAACTGACCAACCTTGAAACCTTCCTCCGGGAGGGCCGCGGCCTTCTCAAACCGGGAGGGCGCCTTTGCGTAATCTCCTTCCACTCGCTGGAGGACCGGATCGTCAAGGGGCATTTTCGAGAGTGGAGGAAAGGGGCCAGAGGGGAAACGCCGCCGTTTCGCCTTCTGACCCCCAAGCCCGTGGCCCCCTCGGCCGGGGAGATCCGCTTCAACCCGAGGGCCCGAAGCGCCAAACTGCGCGCGATCGAAAAGATTTCCGAACCCACAGAGAGGGGAGAATATGGCGGAGTTCGTCTCTAAGACGTTGGCCCTCGGTCAAGCCGGGGCCGTGCGGGAGGCGAGTTTGCCGGCCCGCGAGATCAATCGGAGTCTGGTGGTCGTCACCATCACGATGGCGGCGGTGTTCATCGCCTGTGCGCTCTTCTCGGTCTGGGCGCACCACCAGGTCGTTTCTCTCGGCTACGAAATATCCGAGGCGAACCAGGAGGAACAGGATCTTTTGCAGGAGAGCAAGAAACTGCGCCTGGAAGTCGCCTCCCTGAAATCTCCCGGGCGGATCCAGGGAACGGCCCTGAGAGACCTGGGGTTCACCAACCCTCAGAAGGACCAGCTGATCATCGTCCGATGAAGCCGCTCTCCGAAAAATGGCTCCGGCTGCGCATCGCCTTCCTGCTCGGCCTTTTTGCGCTTCTTTTTCTGATCGTCGTCGGGCGGGCATACCAGCTTCAGGTGCTGCAGAGCCAGAAACTCGCCGTTCTGGCCGAACGCCAGCACCAGCGCATCGTTCCCTTGGTCCCGAAGCGGGGGATTCTTTACGACCGCAAGCGGGAGGAGCTGGCGATCAGCATGGAGGTGGATTCGGTTTTTGCCCAGCCCGGGAAGATGGAAAACCTCGCCGCGGCGGCCAAAAAAATCGCGCCGGTCTTGGGCAAAAAACCGGAAGTCGTCCTGAAGAAATTGAAAGAGGAGAAGCCGTTCGTCTGGCTGGAAAGGGGCATCAGCGCCGAGCAGCGCGCGGCCATCGAGAAATACAACCTCGAGGGGGTGGACTTCCTGAAGGAAGCCAAACGGTTTTACCCGCAGCGGGAAGTAGGCGCTCAGGTGATCGGGTTCTCCGGCCTCGACTCCCAGGGGCTGGAGGGAATCGAACTCGGCTACGACGAGTTCCTCAAGGGAGAACCGGGGTACATCCTGATCGCCAAAGACGCCCTAGGACGCCCCATTTCGCCCGAGGCTCCGGGCGTAAGGCAGTCGCGCGAAGGCTGCGAAGTGGTTCTCACTCTCGACCGGAACATCCAGTACATCGTCGAAAAAGAGCTGAAAAAGGCCGTCCAGGCGGCTTCCGCCAAGGGAGGCCTGGCGGTGGTCATGAACCCGAAGACGGGGGAGATTCTATCCATGGCCGGGATGCCCTCGTTTGACCCCAACCGCTTTTCCGCCTACCCGGCCCACCTCCTCAAGAACCGGAACCTCACCGATGCCTTTGAGCCCGGGTCGACGTTCAAAGTTTTCCTGCTCGCCGCGGCCCTGGAGGAAGGGGCGGCCTCTCTCAAAGACGTTTTCTTCTGCGAGAACGGCGCCTACCCGGTGGGGGGGCGGGTCGTCCACGACACCCACAAATACGGCTGGCTTTCCTTGAGCGAGATCGTCAAGGTGTCCAGCAATATCGGAATGAGCAAGGTGGGGAGGAAATTAGGCCGGGCGAAGTATTACCAATATTTGAAGAGTTTCGGGTTCGGAGCGAAAACCGGGATCGATCTGCCCGGAGAGATTTCCGGGTTCCTGTCGGCCCCGCAGCATTGGTCGGAGGTCGGGCTGGCCAACATCAGCTTCGGCCAGGGGGTCTCCCTGACCGCGCTCCAGCTGACCAACGCCCTGGCAGCCATCGCCAACGGCGGGACGCTCATGCGTCCTTATGTGGTGAAAGCGGTTTTGGATCACGAGGGAACCGTGCTCAAAGAGAACCGGCCGAAGCAGATCCGCCAGGTGATTTCCCCGGAAACGGCCCGGACCGTTGCCCAGGTAATGAAGATGGTTCTGGAAGACGGCGGGACAGGCAAGGCGGCGGCGGTCCCCGGCTATGACGTCGCCGGAAAGACCGGCACGGCCCAGAAAGCCCTGCCCAACGGCAAGGGATACTCGGACAAGCGGACCGGGTCCTTCTTCGGTTTCGCCCCGGCTACAAATGCCCAGGTGGTGATCACCGTCATCATCGACGAGCCGGAGGGAATCCGCTACGGGGGCGTGGTCGCGGCGCCGGCCTTCAAAGCCATCGCCGAACAGATTCTCCCTTATCTGGGGGCCTACCCGAAAGGAACGACCTATCTGCTGGCGGATTCCAAGCAAAAAGGAATCCCGGCGGCGCCGGCTGAAAACCGGGCTGTCGAGGCTGCGACCCCCACCGCCCGCGCCGATCTGGACGAGGCGCCGGGCGTGATGCCGGACTTCTCGGGGAAATCGTTGCGCCAGGTGTTGCAGACGGCGCAGCGATTGGGCCTGGAATTGAAATATGTAGGCAGCGGGAAAGCGGTGGACCAGGCCCCCCCCCCGGGCCACATCCTGCAAGGAGAAATGCGGGGAACGGTGCGCTTCCAGCCGTCGCTCTGAAGCAGGAAAGGAAAGCGGTGATTTTTAATCTGGTCAGAAGGCGAGCCACGTACCATAATAGGTTTGAAAGTCAGGTTAAGGGAAAAGATTCATGAAGCTTGGGGATCTCGTATCCCGTTTATCCGATAAGATGGTTCTGGGCGATCCCACAGTCGAAGTTGCCGGTCTGGCCTACCACTCCCGAGAGGTTAAAGAAGGTTTCCTGTTTGCGGCCCTTCGCGGTCTGCAGGCAGACGGGAACCGGTTCATCCCGGAAGCCCTGGCCCGCGGGGCCCGCGCGCTCCTGGTCGAAGAGCTGGCCGAGGGGGCCGGGGCGACCCAGGTTGTGGTTCCCCGGGCGCGGGAAGCCCTGGCCCGGCTGGCCTCCGCTTTCTGGGGCGATCCCTCCCTTTCCCTGACCGTCGTCGGCATCACCGGGACGAACGGCAAGACCACGACCTCCTATCTTCTGGAATCAATCTTCGCGGAGGCGGGAAAAATCACCGGAGTCGTTGGGACGGTCAATTACCGGTACGCGGGCCGGACCTGGCCGGCCGCGACCACCACGCCGGAGTCCCTGGACCTGCAGCGGCTGCTGGCGGAGATGCGGGCGGAAGGCGTGACCCATGCGGTTCTGGAGGTCTCCTCCCACGCCCTGGATCTCCGGCGGGTCGAGGGATGCCATTTTGACGCGGCCCTCTTTACCAACCTGACCCGCGACCACCTGGACTATCACGGGTCCATGGAAAAATATTTCGCGGCTAAGAAGCTCCTGTTCACCGAGGTTCTCCGGGAAAGCCGGAAGAAAAATCTCTTTTCGGTCATCAACGCGGACGATCCCCGGGGGGAGGAGCTTTGCCGGTCGGCTCCGGGGACCGTTTTCCGCTACGGAATCAAAAGCCGGGAGGAGATTTATCCCCGGCGGTTTTTGGGGGACCTTGACGGAATTCGGGCGGAAATCGTCACCCCCCGCGGGGCGCTGGAGATCGCGAGCCCGCTGATCGGGCTGCACAACCTCGCGAATATCCTGGCGGCGGTGAGTGTCGCCGAGGCGCTGGGCATTCCCTCCGAGATCACGGCCCGGGGCGTGGAAAAGATGGGCCGCGTTCCGGGGAGGCTGGATTGGGTCCCGGGAGGCGGGGGCCTCCGGATTTTTGTCGATTACGCCCACACCCCCGATGCTCTCGAACGGGCCCTGGAGACCCTGCGCTCCGTCCGCCCTGCGCGCCTCTTCGTGATCTTCGGATGCGGCGGGGATCGGGACCGGGGGAAGAGGCCAACCATGGGCCGGGCCGCCGCGCTGGGAAGCGACTTCGCCGTGGCCACTTCAGACAACCCCCGCAGCGAGAACCCGCGGCAGATCCTGGCGGAGATCGAAGGGGGGATCCGGGAAACCGGACGCCCCCGGTTGACGCGGGAAGAATTTGCTGGCGGCGGGGCGCCCGGCGGATACGTGGTTATTGCCGATCGGCGGGAGGCCATTATGCAGACGGTCAACGCCGCCCGCCCCGGCGACGTGATTTTAATCGCCGGCAAAGGGCATGAGGATTACCAGATCCTCGGCGCGACCCGGATCCATTTCGACGACCGGGAGGAAGCGCTGGCGGCTCTCAAATTGAGGAAGGAGAAGAGCGATCTTTAACCTTGCGGCCGAGGAGATCGCCCGGGAGGCGCAGGGCGAAATGATCTCCGGAAACGCCCGGCATCCGGCGGCGGGGGTGAGCACCGATTCCCGCACCATCGGGGCGGGGGAGCTTTTTGTCCCCCTGAAAGGATCGAATTTCGACGGCCACCGGTTCATCGCCGCGGCGCTGCAGCGGGGCGCCTGCGGGACGCTCCTGGAGAGGGGCGAGGAAGGCGCGGCGGTCTCTTTTCCGGACCGGTTCTTCATCCGCGTCCCTGACACCCTCAAGGCCCTGGGGGATCTCGCTCATTTCTGGCGGGAACGCCATCGGGTCAAAGTGGCGGCCATCACCGGCAGCAACGGCAAGACCACGACGAAAGAGATGGCCGCCCGGATTTTTGAGAGGCGATTCCGGATCCTCAAGAACGAGGGGAACCTGAACAACCTGATCGGGCTCCCGCTTTCGCTCTTCAAACTTTCGGCGGAGCACGAAGTCGCGGTCCTGGAGATGGGCATGAACGCGCCCGGGGAGATCCGCCGCCTGAAGGCCATCGCCGACCCCCAGGTTTCGCTGATCACGAATGTCGGCCGGGCCCACCTGGAATTCCTGGGGAGCCTGGAGGGCGTGGCCCGAGCCAAGGGCGAACTCTGGGAGGCCCTGCGGGAGGAGGACTGGATCGCGGTCAATGCTGATGACGAGTGGATCGGCCGCCTGGCGGCGTCGGCCCGCTGCCGGAAAAAGACCTTCGGGATCGAGCGGCCGGCGGATATCCGGGGCGAGGAGATCGGCGTCGACGAGGGCCGGGGCGTGCACTTTGCGCTTTGCACCTCCGGCCGCAAAATCCGGGTGAACCTGTCGGTCTTCGGACGGCATAATGTGTCCAACGCCCTGGCCGCGGCTTCCCTGGCCGAGATCCTGGGCCTGGAGCCGGAGGAGATCGCCGCGGGCCTTGCCGCTTTCCAACCGTTTTCCGGCCGGGGCAAGCTCGCATTTCTTCCCGGCGGGATTTACGTGCTGGATGACTCCTACAATTCCAACCCGGACTCCCTCCGGGCGGCCCTCGCCGCCTTCGCCGAGATGAAAGGGGCCCACCGAGGGCTTGCCGTCCTGGGGGACATGCTCGAAGTGGGGCTGTCGTCCCCGGCGTTCCACGAGCAGGTGGGAAGAGACGTCGGGGCGATGGGGCTGGCCCATCTTTTTGTTTTCGGGGATGCGGTCCGCGGGATGGCGGAGGGGGCGCGGGCGGCGGGAATGGACAGGGAGAAAATTCATGCGCCGCGCGATCTGAAAGAGCTGGCGGCCGGGCTGGAAGAAGTTCTGGAGCCGGGAGACTGGGTCCTGGTCAAAGGATCGCGTCGGATGCGGATGGAGCGGGTGGTCGAGGCCCTAAAAGGCCGCCGCAGGAGAGCCTGATCTAAAAACATGCTTTATTATCTGCTTTATTCCTTTTATTCGAGCTATTCGGTTTTCAACGTCTTCCGGTACATCACCTTCCGGACGATCCTGGCCATTCTCACGGCGGTATTTATTTGTTTTCTCTGCGGCCCCTGGGTCATCCGCAAGCTGAAAGAGCTGAAGGTCCGGCAGTACGTGCGCACGGACGGGCCGCAGTCCCACTTAGGCAAGGAGGGAACCCCCACCATGGGCGGGGTCCTGATCCTCGGCTCGATCCTGATTTCCGTGTTTCTCTGGGCCGACCTGACCAATTTTTACATCTGGGTGATGATCCTGGTCCTGGTCGGGTTCGGGGTGATCGGCTTCATCGACGACTACCGCAAGCTGACGCGCAAGAATTCCAAAGGGCTGGCCGGAAAGCTGAAGTTCCTGAGCCAGATCGCAGTAGCCTTCGCCGCCGCGCTGCTGCTCTATTTCTACCCCACCTTCCGGAGCACCTTCAGCGTCCCTTTCTTCAAGGGGATCCTCCCGGATCTGGGGATCTTTTATATTTTCCTCGTGGTCTTCGTCATCGTGGGGACCTCCAACTCCGTCAATCTCACGGACGGCCTGGACGGGCTGGCGATCGGTCCGGTTCTGATCACGGCCGCGACATTCATGGTGCTGGCGTACTTGGCGGGCAACGTGAAAATCGCCAGCTACCTGCAGATCCCGTACGTCCCCGGGAGCGGGGAGCTGACGGTCTTCTGCGGGGCCATGGTGGGGGCCTCCATGGGCTTTCTCTGGTTCAACACCTATCCGGCGGAGGTCTTCATGGGCGACACGGGGTCCGTCTCTCTGGGCGCGGCGCTGGGGGCGGCCGCGGTGATCTCCAAACAGGAGATCCTCCTGGCCATTGTCGGGGGGCTCTTCGTCCTGGAGACGCTGTCGGTGATCTTCCAGGTGACTTCCTACAAGCTGCGGGGAAAACGGATTTTCCGGATGGCGCCGCTGCACCACCATTTCGAGCTGGAGGGTTGGGCGGAGCCGAAAGTGATTGTCCGTTTCTGGATCATCACGATCTTCCTGGCGCTGGTCGCCTTCGGCACCTTGAAGCTGAGGTAGGAAAGGAAAAGGGAAAATAATTCCTGGCGCTCTCGCGACTTGCGCCTTGCGGCTTTTTATTTATGGAATTGAAAAGCAAAAATATTCTCGTCGTGGGCCTGGCCAGAACCGGGGCGGCGACCGTACAGTTTCTGGTCAGGCGGGGCGCGAAGGTAAAAGCCTCGGACGCGAAGACCGCGGCCGAGCTGGCCCCGTTCCTCGAGCCGCTGCGGGGTCTTCCCGTGGAATTCGAGCTCGGCGGGCACACGGAATCCTTTTTTTCAGATTCGGACCTGATCGTAATAAGCCCGGGGGTCCCCCTGGATCTCCCGCCCGTGGTCAAAGCCCGGGCCAAAGGAATTCCGGTTATCGGCGAGGTAGAGCTGGCTTTCCGGTTCCTGCGCCGCCCCCTGATCGCGATCACCGGAACCAACGGCAAGACGACAACCACGACCCTTGTGGGCGAGATGCTCAAGGGAAGCGGCAAAAAAGTCTTCGTGGGCGGGAACATCGGGAATCCGCTGATCGCCTATGTCGAGGGGCCACAGGATGAAGACTGGGTGGTGGCCGAGATCAGCAGCTTCCAGCTCGAAGCGGTCGGCGATTTTCGCCCCAAGATCAGCGCCCTTCTCAACCTGACCGAGGACCACCTGGACCGTTATGAAACCTTCGAGGACTATGCCGCGGCCAAGGAACGGATCTTCGCCCGGCAGAAGAAGGAGGACTACGCGCTCCTCAACGCGGACGATCCGCTTGTCTCCGCTCGGGTCCCGGGCCTGGAGCCCCAGGTGCTTCTCTTCAGCGCCCGGCGGGCGGTTCCTTTTGGCTCTTACCTGACGCCGGAGGGGATTATTTTTCAGGGGCTGAACGGCACGAGGGAGAGGTTTGACCTGGGCCGGATCCGGATCAAGGGGGCTCACAACCTGGAGAACCTCATGGCGGCGATCGCCGTCGCCAAAATGTGCGGCTGCCCGCGAGAGGCCCTGCAGAGGGTCATGGACGAATTTCCCGGGATCGAGCACCGGCTCGAATGGGTGCGCCGCCTCGACGGGGTGAGCTATTTCAACGATTCCAAGGGGACGAATGTGGGTTCCGTGGTCAAGTCCCTGCAGAGTTTCCGGGAACCGGTCATTCTGATCGCCGGCGGGAAAGACAAGGGAGGGGACTACGGTCCGTTGAAAGGCCTGATCGCCGAACGGGTCAGGGGCCTGGCCCTGATCGGCGAGGCGAAGGAGAGGATGTTTTCGGCCCTGGGGGGGCTGACCGAATCCGCCAGGCTCGGAAGCCTTGAAGAGGCGGTGCGCTGGGCCAGGTCCAAGGCGCGTCCGGGCGAGATCGTTCTTCTCTCTCCGGCCTGCTCCAGCTACGATATGTTTACGAATTACCAGGAGCGGGGGAAACGGTTCAAGGAGGTCGTCCACGGTCTGACCTGAGAGAGACCGGGGGAAAAAGCTGGCGGAAACATGAAAGCGGAAAGGCACACGGATTTTTACCTTCTCTTTTCCGTGCTGATCCTCCTGGGGCTCGGCATCGTGATGGTCTACAGCGCAAGCTTTGTCCTGGCCGGCCAGCGCTTCGGCGATCCCTATTTCTTTCTCAAGAAACAGGCGGTCGCCGCGGCGATCGGCCTTTTCCTTCTCTTTTTCGCGGCCCGCCTGGATTACCGGCGCTGGCAGGTTCTGGGGATCCCCCTTTTGATCCTGAGCGCCGCGCTCCTGGCCGTTCTGATCCTGCCGGGGATGCGCCATGAAATCGGCGGCTCGGCGCGCTGGTTGAAGATTTCGTTTTTCTCCTTCCAGCCGGCGGAACTGGCAAAGCTGGCCCTGGTTATTTATCTGGCGCGCTCGCTGACGAAAAAAGAAGGGCGGATGAAGGAGTTCGCCGTCGGCTTTCTGCCCCACATAGCGGTTCTGGGCGTCCTGTTCGCCCTCGTCCTCAAGCAGCCGGACTTCGGCACCGGCATCATTTTCGCCGCGCTGGTTTTCCTTATGCTCTTTGCTGCGGGGGCCAGCTTCAAGCATCTGGCAGCGACGGCGCTGGCCGCCCTGCCGGTCCTGTTTTATATCGCCACCCGGGCG
>Ga0113563_10000072_pt1 | contig 33224 bp, 34 predicted proteins | sample Mud3Dept3metaG_FD_80117 | JGI IMG/M metagenome (GOLD analysis project Ga0113563, IMG submission 80117) | Freshwater wetland microbial communities from Ohio, USA, analyzing the effect of biotic and abiotic controls - Mud 3 Core 4 Depth 3... | ecosystem: Environmental > Aquatic > Freshwater >... | reverse complement strand
TGCCGAGAGCCGCGCAGACTTCGTTCACGGACATCGAACCGGTGCAAAAGAGCTCAATGAGACCGGCATCCGGCCGCTCATGATCCAAGAGGCTCGTGTGTCTCCGGAGGTGCTGATTACCAGCCCCGTCACAGAGAATCGCGAGCTTGCACGAATTCTCAGCGCCTCGATCAGGACCGCCCGGGCCAAAGGTTTGCAGCGGCCCACTGACAAATGACCATTGAAAAACGATAAACTCCTGTGTCGTTTATCGCCGCGCGACGCGTCCTTTTGTCCGAATTCCATTGAAGATTAAGTCCCACTTCCGATTGCACCCTTCCGCACCTGCCGACGCGCGCTCCGGTGGTCGGATCAGCGGCTGCTGTTCAGGTCGTGGATGATTTTCAGGCCATCGAGCGTCAGCCACGGCGCGACGATCCCGATAACCCTGGTTTCCCTGGCAATGATCTCCGCCTGCCAGCCGGTGCCGACGACTTTCATTTCGGGACCGAGTTCCGCGCCGAAGCGTGCCACCATTCCCTCGACCAATCCGACATACCCGAACAGCAGGCCGGACTGTATGGAGTGCACCGTGTTCCGCCCGATAGCGGAGGGAGGGCGGCGCAGGTCCACCTTCGGCAGTTTGGCCGCGCTCTGGAAGAGCGCCTCCGCGGCAATTCCGATACCGGGCGCGATGGCGCCGCCGAGATACTCGCCTTCCGCAGAGACCGCGTCAAAGGTGGTCGCGGTCCCGAAATCGACGATGCAGGCAGGCCCGCCATACATTTTCTGCACTGCCGCGGCGTCCACGATGCGATCGGCCCCGACCTGCCGCGGTTCTTCGAACCGCACCCGGACCCCGGTCTTCATCCCGATATCCACCACGAGCGGCGCCTGCCCGAGGTAAGTCTCACAGGCCTGAACCAGGGTGGCGGTGAGGGGAGGCACCACGGATGCCATCGCGATCGCCCGGACATCGCCTGGCGCAACTCCCGCATGCTGGAAGAGGTGAACCAACAGGAGCCCATATTCGTCCGGCATTCGTGTGCGGTCCGTTGCTATGCGCCAGCGCGGTCCCGGCCGGTTGCCGTCGTAGAGTCCCAGCGTGATGTGCGTGTTTCCAAGGTCAATGGCAAGAAACATTGGGTTTTCCGGGCAAGAGAAGGAGGTTGTCGATCAACCGCACGTGGCCGACGCGCACGGCCAGCGAAAGCAGGACGCCGGCACCGACGCCCTCTATATCCGCCAGGGTATCGGGATCCGAAGCGGACACATAGTCGGCGCGGGCCATCGGCTCCGCATCGAGCACCGCCCGCGTGATGGCGCGCAGGGCGCTCGCCTTGCGCTCTCCGGCCTCGAAAGCGTCCCGGGCTGCGGAGAGGGCCCGGTAGAGCACCGTCGCCGCCTGCCGCTCGGCCGGATTGAGATAGGCGTTCCGGCTGCTGAGCGCCAACCCGTCCGGCGCACGCACGGTCGGGCAGACCACAACCTCGGCCGGGAAGTTCAGATCGTTCACCATCCGCCGGATCACCGCGACCTGCTGTGCGTCCTTCTGCCCGAAATAGGCACGATCGGGGGCAAATATATTCAGCAGTTTCGCCACCGCGGTGGCAACTCCCCGGAAATGCCCGGGCCGCATTCCCCCTTCGAGGCCTTTGGATACCTCTTCGACCGTAACCCAGCTCTGAAAGCCCGCCGGATACATGGTCTCGGGAGAGGGGGCGAAGACAAGGTCCACACCCAGGGGTTCCAGAAGTCCGAGATCGCGATCGAGGTCGCGGGGGTACCGGTGCAGGTCTTCGTTCGGGCCGAATTGGGCCGGGTTTACGAATATGCTTACCCCGGTGCGGTCGCATTCGGCTCGCGCGCGCCGCACAAGCGAAAGGTGGCCTTCGTGGAGCGCACCCATGGTGGGGACCAGCCCGAAATCGCCCCGCATGCCGGCGCGCAGCCTTCGCAACTCAGGAACATCGACGGCAGTTATCATGAAACCGGCACTCCTCCTTCGGGAGAAACGGCCGCAAGCGAGGCGGCGGCTTTCACCATCCGGTACAGGAACTCGTTCACCGGTGCGGGCACGCCAAGACGCTTACCCCAGCGTGCGACCGCCCCGTTGATGGCATCACACTCGGTAGGCGCGCCGCGGAGGAGGTCCTGCAGCATCGAGGAGCGGTTCGAAGCCGTAAGGAGCGCCACTTCGCACACTCTGCCGGCCGGATCCGAAAAGGGCAGCTCTATGCCTTTGGCCGTCGCGACGGCGGCACACTCCTTGGCGGCCCGCTTCATCAGGACCGCTGCGTCGGGGATCCGCAGAAGTGCGCCATTGGGAACGCGCAACAGCGCCGTAAGCGCGTTGATGCCGCAATTGGCCGCGAGCTTGCCCCAGAGCATGCCGTCGATCTGTGCCGGGGCGCCCGTTTCGACCGCCATTCCCGCTGCGCGCAGGAGATCGGAAATCCACCCGGCGCCGGCAATCCAGGTGGCGCCGTCACCCCCTGCCAGCACCCGGCCCGGCCCCAGAAGTGTCGCGCCCCGGTAAGTCACCCCCAGGATCGCCCGCGGCCCGAGTGCTTCCAGATTGCCGAGACCGTTCTGGAGCGTGAGCGCAACCCCTTCCGGCCTGAGCAGCCTGGGAATGTATGCTGCGACTCTCTCTGTCTGCCACGCTTTGACAAGAACAATCGCCAGGTCGGCCGGCTCGACCGGTTCGCCCCAGAGGATGGCCGGCACGCGTGCCGCCGTCTCCTGCCCCGCCTCCTCGACAGTGATGCCGGAGGTGCGGATCGCTTCGATCCCTTCCGCCCAGGATCCGGTGAGGGTGACGGACGCCACCCGCGCCAGTCGTGCGCCGAACAGGCAGGCCATCGCGCCGGAACCGACAATCGTGATCCGCAAGTTGGGTTCGGACAAGGTCAACCCGCCCTCAGATCGCCATGCGCCACTTGCTGGGCTTCATGCGCAAATCGCGCAGAAGCGCATCATACTCTTCGTCGCTCATGTGATATGCATGCTCCGGCGCCGGAAAACGGCGGGAGGAAACATCCCCGATGAAGGCCCGGAATGCCTGTTCCATAACGGCGCGCATGTCGGCGTATTTCCGGGCGAACCTGGGCGTGAACCGATCAAATGACCCGAGCAGGTCGTTAGTGACCAGCACCTGACCGTCGCAGGCTTCGCCCGCGCCGATCCCGATCACCGGGACGCGCAGACGCCGGGAGATGATTTCCGCCACGCGGTCCGGGATGGCTTCCAGGATCACGGCATAGCAGCCGGCATTCTCGAGGATGTGGGCTTCTTCCACCAGGCGCCGGGCCGCTGCTGCCGAAGTCCCCTGGACTTTCCACCCGCCGAGCTTGTGAAGGCTTTGCGGCGTGAGTCCCAGATGGCCCATCACCGGAATGCCTGCGGCCACGATCGCCTCGATCGTCCCGGCTATATCGCGGCCACCCTCCAGTTTGACGGCGTTCATCCCGGCCTCCTGCAGGAATCGGCCGGCATTCCGCACCGCTTCCGTCTTCGAGACCTGGTAGGACATGAAGGGCATGTCGCCGATCAGATGAGCGAAGCGCGTGCCCCGGGCGACCGCCTTGCAGTGATGGAGCATGTCCTCCATGGTCACGGAAAGCGTGGTTTCGTAGCCCAGCACCACCATGCCCAGCGAGTCGCCGACCAGGATGGAGTCAATCCCAGCCTGATCGAGGGCCAGGGCGGTAGGATAGTCGTACGCAGTCAGCATGGTGATGGGCTCGCCGCGCTTCTTCTTGGCTGCAAGGGTGTGAACAGTGGTTTTTTGTCTTTCGGGCCCAGCGGAGGTTTGCATGGCTATCTTCTCCTTCGAGTAAGATGCCTCCTCTCTGCATGTGGAGATGAGGTCGGTTGTTCTGTGCCGTCCCGGTCGAACTGCGATCCAGGCGGCAGACAGATTATACGCGGATTTTGCCGCGAAATGCACGTCCTTCCTGGAGCGAGTCGCAGGAATCGGACGGAAATTGCAGAAACGCGAAGCGCCGGAGGCGCGGCGCCAGGATCCTCATCATGGCCACGCCTCCGGCGCTGAATCTGCTGTCCGGAATCAACTCTCTAAGGATGTTTCACTACGGTAACGGGAGTCCCTTTGGGTATGGAGTTCCATAACTCCTGATTCAATTGATTGAGTTGGATGGCGACAGGCAATATCAGGGATTCCAGCACGCCATTGGAACGAATAGTGTGACGATATACCATCCTTATACGGACAGTCGCCTTGTCTGGCGGTAACGGATAGAGTTACAAACAAGATCAACATTGTCAGCAAGCAGAGTTTCCTCATGTTGCTTCCCTCCGGATGCATTTCAGCTTCTTAATGCGCGTGACTTTTCCCAGGCGTGGATATCATTTTCTCTTGCGTGGATCATTCCGTGGCAATGGCGCGAGCCCGCAGGAATCAGAGTATTGGGGGAGCATGAATTCGTATATCCGCACGCTGAAATTTCAGGCAGCATATCCCATTGATTTTGTCAAGGGTTTTAGTCCGCTATTGAATTGGTGGCAATGTATACTGGGGGAAGGCCGGCGTCATTGTTCACACTTATCCTGATGCTCAGGTGTGCGTGAAATCGGCGACATTCGCGGCCGCCCACCCTTGCGGCTAGAAACGGGGGATGAACCGCGGTAAGTTTTCGAGCGGTGTGCCGCCCGCTTCTGCCAGTGCCCTTTCCTCCTCCGGGATCCTGCGGATCAGGATGAGTGCATTGGCAGCCGTGAAAACCGCCGCCGTAATGTACGCGCCGCACATGACGGGGACTGCGACGAGTTCGACGATGACCGCCAGGTAGTTCGGGTGCCGGACAAAGCGGTATGGACCGTCCGTCACGGGCTTGCTGCCGGGTATGACGATGATCCGGGTGTTCCATCGCAGGCCCAGGGAGCGGATGGACCAGAGGCGCAGAAGCTGGGCAGCCAGCAGCAAACCGAGCCAGAGCGGCCACGCGGCACTCCAGCCCGGTGACCGATACCGCCACTCCAGCCACAGGGAGACGAAGAAGAGTGTGTGAACGGCCACCACGACGGGGAAAAAGCGGTTGCCGCGTTCCATGCCTCCGCAAGCCAGCGCCCAACGCCGGTTCCTTGCCGAGAGTGCCATCTCGAGGAGGCGCTGCGAGACAAGCAGCAGGAACAGGGCTGCGAACACGGCCGGCATCACCCCTGGATCAGGAGCATTTCGGAGCTGAACCCCGGGCCCAGTGCAGTCAGAAGTCCATACTCGCCGGCTCCAATCGCTCCGGACCGCATGAAGTCTTCGAGGACAAAGAGCACCGTCGGGGAGGACATGTTGCCGTACCGCCGCAATACGTCCCGGGCGCGCGCCATCTTGCCATTGGCGAGCCCCAGCGCCTGCTCGTACGCTTCGATCACTTTCGTTCCTCCCGGATGGGCAATCACATGGTCCAGCTGCTGAAGCGTCATTCCCTGAGCAGCCAGAAAAGCCTCGAGCGCGGGAAGTGCGAGGTCGCGGACAATGGTCGGGATATCACGGGAGAAGAGCACCTTCAACCCTCGGTCGTTGATACTCCACCCCATCACCTCCAGAGAATCGTACCAGAGCGTACTCCTGCTGGAGAGAATGGAGGGACCCGCATCGCGGGTTTCGTCACCCGACACCAGTACCGCGGCTGCGCCGTCACCAAACAGCGAGGTGGCGACGAGATTGCTCTTGCTGAGGTCGTTGCGCTGGAACGTGAGGCCGCAGAGTTCCAGGGCGAGCAGGAGCGCGCGCTCGCGGGGAAATGCCTGAGTGTACTCATATGCCCGGGAGAGACCGGCGACCCCGCCTGCACAGCCGAGGCCCCAGATCGGCGTGCGCCGGATATTCGGACGGAGCCGGAGGCGGTTGATCAGGCGGGCATCGATGCTGGGAGTGGCAATCCCGGTCGTCGACACAAAGAACAGGTGATCCAGGTCTTGCGGACCCAGCCCGGCCGATTCCAGGCACGCGGTAATCGCAGCCTCCCCCAGTTCAAGGGCGCTCTCGATGTAAAGCTGATTCTTTTCCGCAAAACTGTGCTCGGATGAAAACCACTCCGGCGGAGCTGAAAAATAACGGTGCTCGATCAGAGCGTTGCTGAATACGGGCAGGAAGCGATCGATATCTGCATAGGCCTCCTGGAAGAGGGCGCGGCAGAACTGCCGCGCCTCATCCTGTCCGACTTGATGCCTGGGGACAGCGGTCCTCACCGCTGCGATTCTGCTCATTACTGCCACCTCGCGTAAATTCTATGGAGCCCCGTAGAAAACCGGTTTCCGGATCCCGGGCCGGAGCATCCCCATCCCGGCACGGATCGCATCATATCACAGACTGCAATCGCGGCGGCCGCTCTCGACAGTCCCGCAGCACCACCTGTAACCGACGGGCTCCCATTGGTATCCCCCCCGTTACGCCTGCGCGAGGTCTGAAGTCTGAGGTCTGCGGTCTCAAGTCTGAGGTTCGTTATTTCGGCGCTATGCGTTCGAAATCGGCCACCGAAGACTCCAGTTTCTTCAGCGCATCGATCAGGCTCGACTCCCGCAGGTCGCCGAGAGGCACCGTGTGCGCCTGCGGGTAGAAGAAGGCGGTGATGCGCCGCCCGAGATGCAGGGCTTCCGAGGAGAGTTCCCGGGCAAGTTCGCGGGGATCGGCGGATTTTCGGGAGGGTTCCGGCGCGGGCCTGGGCCGGCCCGCGCCTGAGCCGCGTGGAAGCGCGTGCGAGAGGTTCTCCTCAAGCCGCGACGCGTACTTCGCCAATTCCCGGGCATGTGCACGGCACACAGATCGGGAGAGCGACCGGAGGTCCGCGAGCTGCACGGGTCCGTACCCGGCTTCGGCCAGAGGGGGAAGATCGGCGGCCAGCCGCTCCATTTTGTCCTTCCATTCGAGGATCTGATCGCTGAACAGCTTCAGGTTCCGCTTCAGGACCGGATTCGCTATCACGCTTTCGTAGGCGACAGGATCGTCAAACATGCCGGCACGGCCCGCGAAGGGATCGCGATAATAGGCGCGCAGCTCCGCATTCGTCCACAGGCTGGGCGGCGGATCATCATCTTCGGGCGCGTATGGCTTCTTCAGGCGGTCAGAGTGGGTCGTGTATATGTCGATGCGATAAGACTTCCGCAGCGGCTCCATCAGGGAGGCCAGCTTCTGATAGTCGCCGGCGTCGTTCGCAAGGCACCATATCTCGATGCCTTTGGGCTGGAACACGAAGATGCTGTCCACATCCAGGCAATACTCCTTCTCGTGAAAGCGCAGCCAGGCCTGCAGCAACGGCGCCGCGACGTCCTCAAGCAGAGCGCCTCGTATGCCTCCCGGAGTGGCGGGTTCCGGCCGGGCCGGCATATCAAGTACGTTCCCGAGAATCAGCATCGCCAGGACGATCCACAGGCGCCATTTCATCGACAGATTCCTCAGCACTAGAGTACGCGGATCGGCCCCCGCTTGTACAGGCCGACGATGGAATGGAGGCGGGGGGAGGGCTTCACAAAAAAAAGGGCGTCCCCGCCGGGACGCCCTGACACGGGAAGGCTCATTCCTCCCAGATAAACGAGCCTTCCCGTCTTAAAATCCCGGGACCCGGCGTGTACAGCCCGAGTCCCCCTTTGCCTCTCGGTATTAAAGTATGAAAAGAGGCTGAATAATTCCCCCGCCGCAGCGGTCCGGGATCAACGAAATTCCGCCTTGCATCATGATCCCAAGAAAATATAGGATTGCGCGGGCAATAAGTGAAATGAATAAGAATGATATTTGGCATTAGCTGATCTAATGCTTATGCCGGATGGGCGGGCGGAGCACGACATGCAGGTGGAAGCCTTTAAGGTCTTTTGCAACCTCGTCGAGAGCGGGAGTTTTTCTCAGGCGGCGATGCAGAACTTCATCACGCAATCGGCGGTCAGCCAGCAGATCCGGTCGCTGGAATCGAGGTTCAACACGCGACTGCTGCTGCGGCAGGGGCGCGCCGCATCCCCTACCGAATCGGGACGCGTTTTATACGAAGGCGCGCGTGAGATCCTCGATCGATTTGAGCGCCTGGACCTGCAGCTCCGGTCGCTGGGGGAGGAGATCTCCGGCACGGTGCGGATCGCCACCATCTACAGCGTCGGGCTGTACGAGATGTCGCGGGCGATCAAGACATTCCTGAAGGAATACCCCAGGGTAAACCTGCATGTGGAATACAGCCGGGCCAACCGCGTCTACGAAGGGTGCCTGAAGGCGGAAGCCGACATCGGCATCGTCACCTATCCAAAGCCCAGAAAAGGGATCCACATCATCCCGCTCCCCGCGGATCAGCTGATCCTGATCTGTGCGACGCAGCACCCCTTCGCGAAAAGAAGGCAGATCGACCTGCAGAAACTGAACGGCCAGAATTTTGTCGCCTTCGAACGGGACATCCCGAGCCGTCGCGCCATCGATCAGATATTCCGCCAGCACCGGATCAAGGTTCGGATCGTAATGGAGCTCGACAATATCGACACCATCAAACGCAGCGTGGAAATCGGCGCGGGAGTCTCCATCGTCCCCCTGCTGAGTGTGCAGCGCGAGGTCCAGTCCGGCGCGCTCGCCCAAGTGCGCTTTGCCCGCCACACTTTCCTGCGGCCGCTCGGCGTCATCGTCAAACGCAACCGCGCCCTTTCCGCGGCGGCGCGAAAGCTGATCGACCTGCTGCAGCGCTCGCAACGGGACTGAAGGCCGGGGCAAAAGAAGTTCACATCGAGTGAGTTTTTTCTTGCGTGAACGCCGCAATCCATGAAAGCGCGGTGAAACACCGGCCGTTGCGAAGCATCTAATACAGCAGCAGGAGCAAATTCGGGAGGTGCCCATGAAATCACTGCTGCTCGCCGGCGCATCCCTGGCCATGCTTGCAGGCATGGCGCCGCATGCTTATGCGGGGGGAGGGTTCTATTTCAATTTTGGCTTCGGCGGAAGAGTCGCCTTCGGGTCGCCGCCGTTTCACCTTCAGTTCTGGTACGGCCACCCGGCGGGATATCCGGTCGGCTACCGCTATTACCGGCCGCTGGTCAGAGTGCCGGCTGTCCGATACTACGCCGCACCCGTCTATCGTCCGTATCGCGCAACAGCAATCGTGCTGCCTGGCCGTCGCACGGTGGGAAACGCCATGCCGAAGCCCGGAGGCATGAGCCAAAAGGCCTACGGGATGTACGTTCCGAGGAGGTATGTGCGGGGCCGCTGATTCCCTGAAATCGCGTTCCCTTCCCGTCGGATGAATCGCGTTCCGAAGGCCGGTTTCGGCTTGACATCTGCGGCCGTACTGTGCAATAAACGCCGCGGTGCCGGATCTGTTCCTGCTCCCGCTGGCTTCTATCGCGCACACCGGATGCTCATGTCCAGGGCCGGCACCTGCTTTTTTTATTCCGCTATTTTGACACCTCGATGGCCAATATCGGGACCGGAGAGGAAAAAAGCCTGCAGTTCCGCTGCGGGCTTTTTCTCTTTGAGCGCCGGGACCACCTTCAGTGCTTGTAAAAGGAGGCGAAGCCACCGCGACTCCCAAAAGCAGCCCAACCCGATTTCAGGATGCGGCAGAAGGCCGCCTTCTGACGCCGCCTGAAAACCCCAGGCCGGTGCGGATTCCGCCGATGACATAAGTCCGGGCCTGCGGCCGCAATGGCAAAACAGCTGAAATCCGTGGCGTCTTGTGATGGATCTTCCCCACAGAAAGGATTATCTTGATCCGTGATTGCACGGGAAATCCGCGCGCACGGCGAAACGGACGCACAGCCTATCGCATCGGTTATGATGATGAAGAACTTCCATGGCACATATTGCCGCATCTTCGGCTTCGCATGCGCTGTCAGTCTATTGCTGAATCCGGCCATAGCCGGCGTTCAGACCGGCCAGAAAGTGACCGGGATTCGCCTGGCGGATTCCGCGGGCGGGAGCCACAACCTGGATGAGTATGCCGGAAAGATCCTGGTTCTCGAGTTCTGGTCTTTCAAATGCCCCGTGTCCCTGTCATACGACGCGCGCATGGCAGCGCTGCTGTCGAAGTACAGCGGGCGCGGAGTGTCCTTTCTTGCCGTCGCATCCAACCGGAATGAATCGCCGATCGAAGTGCGGCGCAATGCCGAAAACCTGAAGTTGCCGTTCCCGGTTCTGCTGGACGGGGAGGGCTTGCTCGCCGACCGGTTGGGCGCCACCCACTCTCCCAGCGTGATGATTCTCGACAGATCCGGAGTGCTCCGCTACCGGGGCGCGATTGACAACAACAAACACGAGGGAGAGCGCGGCCGGATCGCATATGTCGAACAGGCGCTCGACGCAATCCTCGCCGGGCAGCCGGTCCGTGCAGCGGAGACCCGGCCTTTCGGCTGTAGCATCCGCCGCTAACGCAGGTCATGCCGTCCCGGAGGGACCCACCATGATCCTTCTCAAGCAGCTTCTAGCAGCCGCCTTCTCGCCCGTCGGCATCACGACACTCCTGCTTGCCGTCGGACTCCTGATGAGACTCAGCCGGCGCATGGCGCATGGCGGTCGCCGATGTATGATGGCCGGCGCCGCCCTGTATTGCTTTCTGATCCTGACACCATTCTCGGAGATCGTGGTAGCCCGCCTCGAGCGGGAGTACGCTCCGCTCCTGCGCGTGGGGACTCCCACAGGAATCCGAAACATAGTGGTACTATCGGGTTACGGAGAAGACGATGCCTTTCTTCCGGTCACCAGCAAGCTCCGGGGCGACACCATCCAGCGCCTGGTGGAAGGCATGCGCCTCGCTCGCGAACTCCCAGGTGCCAGGCTGCTGATGAGCGGCGGCGTGCAGCGGGAAGGGGACCCGCCCGTGGCCTCCCTCATGGCGGATTTCGCGAAATCAATGGGAGTGCCAGGGAATGATATTGCTGTCGAAGCCAAATCGCACACCACCTATGAGAATCTGGCAGAGACCAGGCAGCTGATCGGAACGGAGCCTTTCATCCTGGTGACTTCAGCGTATCACTTGCCGCGCGCGATGGCGGTGGCCCGCAAACTCGGCATGAATCCGCTGGCAGCACCCGCCGCCATTTGGGCCTCTCCTGATTTTCCGCCAGGCATGTCCTGGAAGGCATGGGGTAAAAAGGTCGCGGAAAAGCTGATCGATCCTTCAACAAACCGGCTCGTCCACCTCCAGCTCGCTTACCACGAATACCTCGGTTACCTCTGGTACAAGATTCTAGGGCGCGTTTGAATCAAAGGGCGATCGGCAGTGGGGAGCGACGTTGGGGAATAGATCACAATCTATTCGGACTGACATGGTATTCGGATCTTGATTTGATGGAAGGTGGGGTCTGTGGGTGCACGGGACCGAGCGTGCAGGCGGCGCCGGTAATTGCACGATTGAATAGGGTCTTCAAAAGAATCCGAGGGTAAAACGGTGTGCAGGGAGCCAGCGTTGATGGAAACGTCGCCTCTGTGAAAATCCGCAATATGCACCGGCACTTTTCCACATTTCCACAGGTCCAGTTGCGATCCCGCCCACCCTGGTGCCGAGCCCTGGCAATGTCGAGCCGTGAATAGCCGCCAAGATGCTTGGTATCAGTCGATTACTTGGATAGCATAATCTCGTTTGCCCACACATTCCGCTGCCGAGGCACACACTTTATCCACACCCGGGTGCCCCCCCGCCGCCCACTGCCTACTGACCTCTGCCCTCTGCCTTCTGCCCATCATCATCTGTTTTTTCCGGCCGAGACTCGACCGTGCACGAATCCCGTGACGCTCAAGTCGGAACTCCGAAGGCGGGGAGGATCCAGCGGGTCAGGGCGAACCAGGCCGCGAGAACGATCAGTATCCAGACATAATCAGGCATTGCATTCATTCCCCTATGTTCGACCGGCGCCGGACCTTTCTTCATACACGTTGATAAATCCTGCTGCCGCGCCGGAGAAACTCGCGTTTCATTTCCTCCAGTCCTGCCTCGATCGCCTGCTCCTGGGACAGGCCTTTTTGCTGCGCGTAGTCCCGGACTTCCTGCGTGATTTTCATCGCGCAGAAATGCGGCCCGCACATGCTGCAGAAGTGGGCCAGCTTGGCTCCGTCCTCCGGCAGGGTTTGATCATGGAACTCCCTTGCGGTTTCAGGATCCAGGCTGAGGTTGAACTGATCCTCCCAGCGGAATTCGAACCGGGCGCACGACAGGGCATCGTCGCGGAGCCGGGCGCCGGGGTGCCCTTTGGCGAGGTCCGCCGCATGCGCCGCGATTTTATAGGCAATGACCCCGTCACGGACGTCTTTCCTGTCGGGCAGGCCGAGATGTTCTTTGGGGGTCACGTAGCAAAGCATGGCGGTTCCAAACCAGCCGATCATCGCGGCGCCGATTGCGCTGGTAATATGGTCGTATCCCGGAGCGATATCGGTGACCAGCGGGCCCAGGGTGTAGAAAGGCGCTTCGTGGCACACTGCCATCTGACGTTCGACATTTTCCTTGATCTTGTGCATGGGGATATGACCGGGCCCCTCGATGAGCACCTGGCAGTCGTGCGCCCAAGCTTTCAACGTCAGTACTCCCAGCGTATCGAGTTCGGCGAACTGGGCTTCGTCGTTGGCGTCCGCGATCGAGCCCGGGCGCAGCCCGTCGCCGAGCGAAAACGCAACGTCATAGGCCTTCATGATCTCGCAGATTTCGTCGAACCGGGTGTAGAGGAAGTTTTCCATGTGGTGCGCCAGGCACCACTTGGCGAGGATGGAGCCACCGCGGCTGACGATGCCGGTGACCCGGTTCGCGGTCAGCGGAATGTAGCGCAGAAGGACCCCGGCATGGATGGTGAAGTAGTCAACCCCCTGCTCGGCCTGCTCGATAAGCGTGTCCCGGAAGACCTCCCATGTGAGTTCCTCGGCTTTGCCTCCCACTTTCTCCAGAGCCTGGTAAATGGGCACGGTGCCGATCGGCACCGGCGAATTGCGGACGATCCATTCCCGGGTCTCGTGAATGTTCTTGCCGGTCGAGAGATCCATCACAGTATCGGCGCCCCAGCGGATTGCCCAGGTCATTTTTTCGACTTCCTCCTCGATGGAGGAGGAAACGGCCGAGTTGCCGATATTGGCGTTGATCTTGACCAGAAAATTGCGCCCGATCGCCATCGGTTCGCTCTCAGGATGATTGATATTCGCAGGCAGGATTGCCCGCCCGGCGGCGACTTCGCTGCGGACAAACTCGGGGTCCAGGTTCTCCCGTAACGCCACGAAATGCATTTCCGGGGTGATCGCGCCCCGGCGCGCGCAGTGCAGTTGCGTCACGTTGCCGCGGCCACGCAATACCTGGCGCCTTCGTGGCAAAGGCGCATCAGGATCGCTATGCCCGAGAACCGGGCGGTAGCTGGGGTCGCAGATGTCGTAATCGCCGCGAGCCAGGATCCAGGGCTTGCGCAATTCAGGCAATCCGCCCTCAAGGTTGATCTCTGCTTGCGGATCGGTGTAGGGGCCCGAGGTGTCGTAGAGGCGCACCGGCGGCCCGGCTTGTTCTGCGCCGGTCACGCTCCTGGCCGGCGTGATCCGGACTTCCCGCATCGGCACCCGGATCCCGCTGGGCCCATCGACGTACACTTTCCTTGAACCTGGAAACGGGAGTGCACCGGCGACACGGGAATCCGCTTTGCCGTCGTGGAATGAATGCATTGTACTTCCCCCAAGTAAGGCACACTAACGGCTAAACACATTATTCTCTCAAAATCATCGCGTGCGAACAAGCCCCGGCAAAGTCCGGGGTGCAATCGGAAGTGAGATTCAATCCTCGCAAAATTCAGGTCGCGCAACGATCAGCGACAAAAGAATTTATACACGGCGTTATAAGTCCCGACAGGTTTTCGGGCCGAATTGAGGTTAGGAAAAACAAAAACGAACCACAGAGAGCACTGAGATCACGGAGATATCCCAGGCCTGCCCGGGGGCGCCTTCGGCGCTCAACCACGCTCCATCCCTGTCCCGGCCTGACGGCCGGGCCTGGTCACGCCGTGATTCAACCGTTGGACGGCCTCCTAACCAGGATTTTTCATGAATCGGGCATGGACGGGGATGAAAGCTGGGAGACGGGACGCGGAAGAAAGCTGGGAGGAGCATTTGCCGGTACATGCGAGGGCAGGCCGGTCTTGACCGGCTCAATGCGACTGGGGAGGAGGGCCGTACTTTTTTTTAGAGAGCTCCTCGTACAACAGCGCCGCAAACGCCTCATAATTGATGTATTCTCCGAAACTTGTGACTGAAAGCGAATTGACGAAGGATTCGCTGCTCCTGCCGATTGCGACCGCTCTGGCAGCATCCATGCGGAGTTTCTGAGCTGATGCCAGCAGGTTTTTCATCTGCAGAAGATCGGAAGGCTTCCCCCGCCCCGGCACTACAATGACAAGTTCCTCCAGCGTCTTTTCCGGCTCGGGGACGGCGGCAGGATCGGGTTTGGGCTGGGGCATCGCCGATTTGAGGAGGGGCACGGATTCGATGACTTCCTTAAGCCCGTCAATCCATCCCAATGCGGTCCCTTCCCCGCGCCCGTTGTCAATTGCCGGATAGCTTCCCGGCGTATACAGGTCTCCAACGGCAAGGATCTTTTCCGATGGGAGGAAGACAACCAGATCTCCGGCAGTGCGCGCCTTCCCCTTCACGGCCATCAGGCGGATCTCCACATCCGCCGGGAAAAGATGCAATTGGCTGCCGAATATGAATCTCGAAGCAGGGATGGATGGTGCCGCCCGATTCGGATCCGAAACAGCGGCAGCCGTTGCCAGCCTGTCCAGCTCCCTGCTGTCGATCATCGCGGCCCCTTGTTTCGCGATTGCCGCTGCGCCCCCGGCTTTCTGAAAATCCGTGATTACAACCCAGCGCACCGGCCGCGATGTCACGGCCCGGAGTGCGTCCAGCGTTGCCGCAGATTCGGCTTCCGGCGGGGGATCGATGAGCAGGACACCGTCTTCCGTGACGACCGCACCGGTGTTCGGCGATTCCACTCCGGATTGCAGATAGTAAAAATGCGGGCTCAACTTCCGAAATCGAGCCGCAGCCTCCCTGGGAGCGGAATCCGCGGCCGCCAGTGCAAGCCAGATCGCCACGATGCCCAGGGCTGCGTTTTTCATCTGTGGTTGCCTCGAAGGGAAAGCGGCACTTCCAGGCCGTGTTTCGCCATCAGCTCGGCGTCGGCGAAAAGCAGGCGGGTTTCCCCGTCGGCGCGGATCTTCCCGCCGTCCATCACAATGGTCCGCGGACATAGATCGATCGCCATCTCGAGATCGTGCGTGCCCAGTACCAGGGTCGCGGGAAGCGCGGCAATCAGTTCAATCAGGTGGCGCCGGGTTCCCGGGTCGAGGTTGCTCGCAGGCTCGTCCAAAGCCAGGATGGAAGGCTCCATGGCGAGCACGCACGCAAGTGCCACCCTCTTGCGCTCCCCATGGCTGAGATGGTGCGCCGTGCGGCCGGCGTATGAATGATCCAGCATTACATCGCGAAGCGCCTTTTCCACACGCGCGGGGATCTCGGCGGCGGGCACTCCCAGATTCAAGGGGCCGAACGCGATATCCTCCTGCACAGTGGGGCAAAAGAGCTGGTCATTGGGATCCTGGAACATCAGTCCCACCTGCTTGCGGATGAACGCCAGGTCGCCGTCCGCCACGGTCTGCCCCATGATCCGAACGGTGCCGGAGCCCTTCAAAATCCCGTTCAGGTGGAGAAGGAGAGTGGATTTGCCGGCGCCGCTGGGCCCGACCAGCGCGACCCGTTCGCCGGTGCGGATATCACAATCCACGTTTTCCAGCGCGCGAGTGCCGTCGGGATACGAATAATTGAGCCGTGTGATTCGAACCGCGTAATCTGACATAACGAATCCGGGTCTCCGCCGATTCGAAAAACCTAAAGGTAAACCGTTGCAGCGATGAAGAGGGCTACGACGGCGATAAAAGCAAGGTCGCGCCAGGAAAAACTCCTTGGTGCGGCAACCGGGAACTCGCCCGAGAATCCCCGCGATACCATCGCCTGGTACAGGCGGTCAGCGCGCTCGAAAGAACGAACCATGAGGGTTCCCAGCATCGATCCGAGGGTCTTCATTTCTGTCGAAATGGCAACCCTCCCCACCCGTCGGCTGTCGCGAGCCTGCCGCATTCTCATGATCTCGTCGCTGAGCACGAAAATGTAGCGGTAGAGGAAGCTCAGGTTCACGACCAGAATCCGCGGGCAACCCAGCTTGCGCAACCCGCGCAGCAGTTCGACGAAACGGGTAGTGTTGGTCAGCAGAATCAGGACCAGGAGGCACAGCGTCGAGCGCAGCACGAGAACCGCGAGCCGCGTCCACCCGTCTTTGCCGCCCCAGGGCGCTGCCAGCGCCGCCAGCAGCACGAAGGGAAGGATCACCAGTGTGCGCCCCACGATGTACGGGAGAGGGATCTGCGAGATCCCGGCAAAGATCGCCAGGAGGAAAAATGCGGCAAAAAAAGCGACCGAATTCCCGGGCGGGATGTATAAGACGGCCGCCGCCAATGCGATAAATCCTATGAGCTTGGTCCGCGCGTCCAGGAGGTGCAACGGCGATTCCAGCTCGGCAAAACGGTCAACAAAACTGTGTTTCATGACGGCCTTCCCCGTGATGTCAGCCTTCTGGCTGCCAGAAGAGCGATTGCCCCCACCACGAGGATCCCGATGTAGAGCAGGACGCGGTTCAAGTCATCGGCCCGGCCGGGCGACAGTATGGATTCCTGTTCGACGGCGCCGGCGACCGGCTCCGGGAGCAGAGCCTGCAGGGGATCCGGCAGGCTCGAGCTCCCCGCAAGCGCAAGGAATGCAAGGGGAATCGCTACCAGGATCAATCCCCCGACGCCATCCCAGAAACCAAACCGGGGAGCGGCTTCCTTCTTCAGAAAATCGGGCCTCGCCCGGACAAGGAAGGACAGAACACCCGCGGTCAACCCACCCTCCACCAGCCCGATGACTGCATGATAGCCGGCCATGGCGGGAAGCCCGACCTTCAGCGGTACGGCCCCCGACAAGCCGAGTTCGAGCGCGCACGCAGCTGCGGAGACCACCACCGAGAACCAACCGGCGACAAAGCCCGCTGCGGACAACCGCTTTCCTTTCGCCTCCGGCGAGCCGAACAAGCGATACACGGTATAGCCGATAAGAACGCTGACGGCCCCGATGTTGAACAGGTTCGCCCCCAGCGCCACCAGTCCCCCATCCTGAAGGAAGAGCGCCTGGGCGATGATCACCGTTGCCATGGTGAGGAGGCCGGCCATGGGCCCGAGCAGGATGCCGACCAGAGCTCCCCCCACCAGGTGCCCGGACGTGCCTCCAAATACCGGAAAATTCAACATTTGTGCAGCAAAAACGAAGGAGGAGAACACGCCCATCATGGGGATCAGCCGCATGGCGGATTCGAGCTTGAGGCGGTGCGCCGCTAGCAGGACGGTCGCGCCCGAGAGAACATCCATGGAAAGGGCGATACGGTTGGTAAGAAAGCCATCCGGTATGTGCATGGGTTTGAATTGTAGACTATCTCACGAGGCGCAGGCACCTTATTTTAATGTCCGGACAATCCCCTGCTCCCCGAAATCAGAGCACTAACTCGGCCATGGTGCGGAGGGTTGGCAGATCGGTGGTAGTGCAGATCAGGGTAGTGGCTCCGCTATCGCGCCAGGCCGCCAGCCGTTCGGCTATCCGCTCCCGCGGCCCGCACAGCGACACCTCGTCCACAAGTGCGTCCGGGACTGCGGCGATAGCTGCTTCACGCCTGCCATCGAGGAAGGATCCCTGAATCGAACGGGCTGCCTCTTCAAACCCATAACGGCACGCCAGGTTGTAGTAAAAATTCCGGTTCTTCGCTCCCATCCCGCCGATGTAGAGGGCGAGTGCCGGTTTGACCGCCTCGCGGCAAGCGCTGACGTCATTTCCCAGCCGCACCTCAGCAATCGGAGCGATGTCGAACTCAGCCTTTTCGCTTGCGGCCTTCGCCAGGCCTTCTTCCAGGGACGGGCGGAACACCTGCATCCTTTGTGGCGAAAAGAATATCGGCAACCAACCGTCCGCAATTTCGGCGGCAAGCGCCGTGTTCCTGGGCCCGATTGCAGCGAGATAGATCGGAATCGCGGCTCGCAGCGGTCGGAACATCAGCTTGAGCGGCTTCCCGAGTCCGGTGCCGCCCGGTATCGGGATTTGGTATTCGGTCCCGTGATACTCCAACGGCAGTTTACGGGCGAGGATTGCCCGGACGATCTCGACATATTCTCGGGTCCTGGCCAGCGGCTTGCCGTACGTCACTCCATGCCACCCTTCCACAACCTGCGGGCCCGAGACCCCCAGCCCGAGGAGCATCCTGCCGCCCGTCAGGAAATCAATGGTGGCGGCAGTCATGGCGGCGCAAGCGGGCGTGCGGGCCGGAATCTGCATGGCGGCCGTACCCACGCGGATCCGGCTGGTTCTGGCCGCCAGCCAGGTCAGCGGAGTGAAGCAGTCCGATCCCCAGGCTTCCGCAGTCCAGAGGGAGTGATATCCGAGGCGATCCGCCTCCTGTGCCAGCTGCAGATGCAGGGCCGGCGGCATTGCGAGGGATCCGAGGTGCAGGCCGAGGCGCAATCTCCGGGACGGATTCGGGGGAGATGTCTTTGGAATCATACTGGATCCGAGATACCGATTTTAGACGCGCCTGGGCGCGTCGCGGGATTTCGCGAGCGTGACGGTCAGGCTCTGGAGAATAAAGACTGCAGCGACAACAGCAGCAGGCCGCTGTCCCGCAGCAGATCGAGTTTCATGGACGAAAAAAGTTCCGCCGGGGTCTTTGCAGCAGCTGCGACGGAAAAACACCCGCAATCGACGGGGATTCCCCGCGCCAGGTCTATTGTCAGGGCGGCGATGAACAGGAGCAGCATCGATGAAATCAGAAGTGCGGCGCCCCTGCGCAGAAATCCCAGCAGCAGCGCCAGCCCGGCGAGCAGCTCCAGCCAGGGCAGAACGATGGCGGCCGGGCCGATCAGGACGGCGGGCAGGATGCGGTAATTCCAGATCACCTGGGCAAAGCCCGGCGGATCCGCGATTTTCGACCAGGACGAATACACAAAAACGGAACCCAGCAGGATGCGGGTGCAAATGGAGAACCACCGGGAGTGGAGGAGCCGGTTCACGGTTCTTTCCCCTCCGCGACCGGCCACCCGTTGTTCGCCCATGCAGCAAAGCCGTCCTTGTACAGGTAGATGTTGTAATAGCCGGCCTGTGCCAGTTTCGCTGCCAGCAGCGCGGCGTCTTCGCACTCCCCGCCTGAGCAGTAAACCATGATGACCGCGTCGTGCCGGATTCCCCCGCCGGCAATTGCCGCAATCCTGATCTCGGCATCGTGTTCCCAGACGGGGATGTTGAGGGCATTCCTGATATGCCCCTGCTCGTAGGCGCCGCTGCGCCTGGCATCGATGCACAGCGCGCCGGCCTGGTGCAGACGCAAGGCGACATCCCCGGAGATTTCAAGAAACACCAGTCCCGGGTCCTTCGGAGGCGCCAGCGACAGGATGTCGCTGCCTGCCGGCTTTCCGGCATCCGTGGAAGGGTGCAGAGTATCGGGAGGCGGTTCCGTGGATCGCGGCCGTGATTCCGCAGAGAGGAAACCGGAAGTCCAGGCGACCTTCCGGGATTCCGGTCGCAGGAAATTCGCACCAATCCCCCCCAGGGTTGCGGCAGCAACCAGTATACAGGCCTCGACAAAGATCCGCTTATATTTCATCCAGAATAAAATAGCACTGCCTGGCAGTGAGGAAGCACAGGAAATGAATGAAATAGCCGGAGGCTGCCACCTCCCGGCGGGGCACCGGGCCGCAGGGCGCTCCCCCGCCTACTTGGCGTACCCGATCGCGCTCACGGGCTGCAGTTTCGAGGCGCGGTGCGCCGGGTAGATCCCGAAAAAGACGCCGATCGCGACCGAGAACACGACCGCCAGGATAATGTAGAGCGGCGAGAGGCTGGCAGGGAGTCCGGTAAGGGAAGAAACGCCCAGTGCTGCACCGAGGCCCGTAAGGATCCCGACAATGCCCCCAAATCCGGTCAGCACGCCGGCTTCAATCAGAAACTGCCACATGATATCCAAACGCCTGGCACCGACCGCTTTTCTGATGCCGATTTCATCGGTGCGTTCGGTAACCGAAACCAGCATCATGTTCATGACGCCGATGCCGCCCACAAGCAGTGCAATGGAGGAGATTGCCGAGAGGACCATTGCGATCGGACCGGTGATCCTCTCGATGAACTCGAGTGCCGCATCGGAGGACACAACGGCAAAATCGTTGTCCTGGTCCGCCTTCAATCTCCGTTGCACGCGCATGACCCGGATGACCTCATCTTTGGCCACCTCGATTGGAACGCCGGGGCGGACGGAGGCTGCCACGACCTGGGCGTCCCGCTCTTTCCACATCGTGGCCATGTAGGTGGTGTACGGAATCATGGCAAAGTTCTCGCCCATGCTGCCGAACAGGGTCTTGCGCTCGGCGAAGGTGCCGACAATGGTGAAATCGTCGTTTCCGATCCTGACCTTCTTGCCAATGGGGTCCATGCTGGGAAAAAGGTCCCGCCGCGGGCTGTGACCAAGCACCACCACCTTGGCGCGATGGAAGAGCTCTTCGTCCGTGAACATCCTTCCTTCTTCGAGGTCCAGGCTGTGAATGTAGAGCAGGGATGGCTCGGTCCCGATCACCTGGACCATGCGGCTTTTCTCCTCCTTATACTTCAGGGTCGGAGGCGGGCCTTGCGGCTCTACCACAAATACGACATGCTGCAGCGAGGGGCACTGGTCGCGCAGCGCTTGTGCGTTCTCTACGGAGATTTCCTTGCGGTGGAGCATCGAAGCATCGATTCCGCCTACAAAGAAATCGAATTTCTGGATCTGGAGCACGGTCTGCTCGGAGCTGCTGATATCCCGGGTGATGCTCTCCTGGAGCCCGAGCAGGATGGATACCATGCCCATCAGCGAAGCGACACCGATCGCCACCCCGAGTATGATCAACCCGCTCCTCAGCTTGTGCGCGCGCAGCACATCGACGGCGATACCCAGGTTCTCGCCGATCAGGCCCAGGCGTGTCCGGTCATTCATAGCGCAATGCCTCGATCGGGTCGAGCTTGGCGGCCTGCATGGCCGGATACGCCCCGAAGAACACGCCCACTGCAAAGGTCACTCCCATGCCCATGAGAATGGACCAGACCTTGATGGCGTAAGGAAGAGGGGAAAAATAGGCGATGAGGGCAGCAATGACAAAGCCCGCAGCGATACCAAGAACGCCGCCGACACTCGAAAGTGTGATGGCCTCCACAAGGAACTGCCACAAGATGTTGATGCGAGTTGCTCCCACAGCCTTGCGGATGCCGATTTCTCTTGTACGTTCGGTGACCGACACGAGCATGATGTTCATAATCACGATCCCGCCCACGACAAGGCTGATGGAGACGATCCCGATCAGCACCATGAATATCTGCGAACTGATGTTGCCCCAGAGGTTCAGCAGGTTGTCCTGGGTGACAATGGCGAAGTTGTCTTCCCGCTTCGGCCCCAGGCGGCGCAAACCGCGCATCACCATGCGCGTCTGGTCGACGCAGGCCTGGACCTGGTCGAGGCCTGCCGGTTTGATCGAAACCATCAGCGAACGGCGCGTGCCGAACATCTTTTGAAACGAAGTAATCGGGATGACTGCCAACAGATTTGGATTGCCCCCGAGCCCGCCGGGCTTCTGCGCGAGAACCCCGATGACGCGGAACGGCAGCCCGGCAATCCTGATCTCTTTGCCGATCGGGTCGACCGAAGGGTAGAGCCGGTCCGCCGCATCGAAGCCCAACACAACCACGTCTTTGCTGTGCTCGATCTCCTGGGTGGTGAAATGCCTGCCGTCCTTCAGGTCCCATCGTCCCATCATTGGGTAGTTTTCTGATCTTCCCTGGATGGCCACGGATTGTATGTTCAGCGTACGATTGCGCAACTCGGCGCTGGCACTGAGATTTGCATCAATATATTGTGCCAGTGTGACACGCTCCCGCAGATAGGCGAGGTCGGCCAGGGTGATTCTCGGGTTGTGAAGGGATTTCAGGAACTTCTCGAAGTCCGAGAGAATGTCGAGGGTGTTCGCCTGTTGAAGGTTGAAAACGCCCGATCCTTCCCCGGCCACCTCGTTCTCGATGTAAGAGTTTGCGCCATCCACGATGCTGACCACGGCGATCACGGACATGACGCCGACGATGTTGCCGAGAAGCGTCAAAATCGTGCGCAGCTTGTTGGTCCACAGCGCCTCGAGCGCGATGACCACACCTTCCAGCAGGTGCATGGGTGTAAGTTCCCCTGAGTAGCGAGTAAGCCGATCAGCTGTTTGATACGTCCGGGACCATGAAAGGTTTACAGCCCGTTTTCATTCCCCCCCCGTTCCCTTACGGCGCCTGCCACGCGGCATCCCTTCTGTATCGGCGAACGATACCGCTCTCGACCCGGTACACAAAAGAAGCGATCCTCGCGGACAATCATGAGGGGAATCACTGTCCTGCCTCTACTCCGCCCCCATTGCGTCCAGAAATGATTCCGCGGATTCGATCTGCAGGTAAGGATTGTCGCGTTTCTGCTCGCCCAGGGTTGAGGTCGTACGATCGCCGTAGCTGTGCCCCGGATGGAGGATGACATCGTCCTCGAGAGCCTTGAGTTTCCGGTTCAGGCTGTGCCACATCCGGGAAGGATCGCTCCCCGGCAGGTCGACGCGCCCGCAAGCGCCGAAGAAAAGCGTATCTCCGGAGAAAAGGTGTTTGCCGGCGAGAAAACACTGCGATCCGGGAGAATGGCCGGGAGTATGAATGCAAAGAACCGGGATGTTGCCGACAAAGATCTGCTGCCCGTCGGAGACGGGGTGGAAGTCCGGCGCCCGCCGGTCGAGGAATTCCACGGGAATCTGGTATAGCCGCGCCATTGTGCGGATGTATTCCATTTCCGCGGCGTGCACCCAGACGGCCGCATCCGTGGCTTCCAGCATCTCCTCCACGCCGTTGATGTGGTCGGGATGCGCATGGGTGACGAGGACGTGGCCGATTTTGAGATCGAGTCGCCGCGCAGCCCTGAGAATCGACTGCACATCCCAGGCGGGATCGATCACCGCTGCAGTACGGGTTTCCGGGCAGCCAAGAAGGTAGACCAGGTTCATCATCGGCCCCAGCTCGAGCTGCTGGATGATCCACGCCGGGGAATTCATGGTCCCGCTCCCGCCGGAGTCTCCGGCACCTGTGTGATTTTCAGAATACAATGCGATATCCCTGCGGTCCGGGCAACCCGCATGATATTTCCGCCGCCGATCGAAACCAGGCCGCGGGCGAGAGGCTCTCCACATTCCTGAATCCGCAATTATAGCCCCCCGGAGCGCCTGATCCAATTCCGGATGTAATTCATCTAAAACGGGTGGATGTCCATTATTCTTCGCCGGCACACCTCATTGAAGAGTAGGATGGAAAGCATGAGCCGGATATCTGTCGTCAGGGCTGTGCTGCTGCTTCCGGTCCTCTTCCCCTGGATCGCGGCGATTTTCCCTGTGCGCGGCCAGGACGCAAAGCAGGCAAACATACGCGTCGAAGTTGAGATGGTGTCTCTGCCTGTGACGGTGATGACGCGGAACGGCCGGCATGTCGCAGATCTGCAAAAGGAGGATTTCCAGGTCTTCGAGGATAATGTGCAGCAGCGGATCGCCGCGTTTGATACCGCCGAAGAGCCGATTTCCGTCGTGCTGTAGCTGGATACAAGCTCGAACGCGCGCGGGCTGAAGCCCGCGCTCGCTGTCCTCGGTGCACGGAGGGGACGATATATGGGTCATTCCTTGAAACATATGATCTGGTGGCCGGCTTTGATTTCGGCCGGAGCGCTCCTGTGGCTGCCGCCGGGTTTCGCTCAAAAAACGAAGCCTGCAGAGGATCAGAAGATCCGGGTCCAGGTGGAAATGGTTTCGCTCCCGGTGGTGGTCGCGACGCGGGATGGCAGGCGGGTGGCCGACCTCGAGAAAAAGGATTTCCAGGTATTTGAGGACAGGGTGGAACAGGAGATCGCCGGATTCGCCTCCACCGATGAGCCCATTTCCGTCGCCGTGATGCTGGACACGAGCGGCAGCATGCAGAGACGGCTGGTGCGGCTGCAGAACGAAGCGATCCGTTTCGTTGAGATGCTGCATCCCGACGACTCTGTGGCGATCATGTCATTCGCCGACGAAGTCCACCTGCTGGAGGATTTCAGCATCGACCGCAAGCGCAATGCGCGGGGCATCAAGGAAACGAGGGCCAGCGGCAACACGTCTCTGTACGAAGGGGTGTGGCTGGCGCTGGAGGAGGTGCTCAAACCGGTGGCTGAGCGCAAAGCTCTGGTGATCTTCTCCGACGGGGTGGACACCGCCAGCAGAAAGGCATCGAGTGGGGAAACCCTGCGCCTGAGCAAGGAGAGTCAGGCGACCATTTTCAGCATCTACTTCAACACGGAAGGCGACCAGACCGGGCCTTTGGGATCGCCCACTGTGGGGGGCATCCCGTTTCCGCCACCTGTTGTGGTGTCGCCCTACCCCCGCGGCGGAGGATCCGCCTCGGCGGAATATTACGAAGGGCGGAGATACCTCCTGGAACTTGCCGAAAACAGCGGGGGGAGGCTGTTCGATGCGCTCAAGTTGGACGACCTTGGGCCTGCGTTCGAGGGCATCGCCAAGGAGCTGGCCAATCAGTACAGCATCGGCTACTACTCCACGAACAACAAGCGGGACGGCAAGTTCCGTAACGTCGAGGTGAAGGTCCGCAGGCCCGGGCTCACGGTCCGGACCAGGAAGGGGTATTACGCCCCGAAAGATCCGGTCAAGCGCCCTCAGGCGAATTGACTCTGCCCGCCTCGCCGGCCGGCTTTATGCCGAATGTGGGGTGGATCTCCGGTTGGGAATCCTGCTGGTTGACAAAGCGCGCCAGGACGAACAAGAGGTCCGAAAGCCGGTTCAGGTAGCGAATGATCTGCGGATCAGCGGATTCGACCCGCATCAGCGTCACGCAGCGGCGTTCGGCGCGCCTGGCCACGGTCCGGGCCAGATGCAACAGCGCCCCCGGCTCACTCCCCCCGGGGAGGATGAAGCGATTGAGCGGCGCCAGGCCGGCCTGGAAATCGTCCAAGGTGGTTTCCAGCCGCCCGATGTCCTGGTCGGACATCGGCGGGATTTTCCATTCTCCGCGATCCATTCCGGCGGGCAGCGCGAGGTCGGCTCCGACGCTGAACAGCTCGTCCTGGATCCGGCGCAGGACCTCCAGCACCCGGTCCGGCAGCCGAAGCGAGCACGCCACCCCCAGAATGGCGTTCAACTCGTCGACCGTTCCGTAAGCTTCGATGCGCTCCGCGTCCTTGGGAACCCGTTTGCCCCCGATCAGTCCTGTAGTCCCGTCGTCACCCGTCCTGGTGTAGATCCTGGTCATGGTGTCACACCTCAACCTGATTGAATTCCGGATTTGACCTCGAGGGGGGGCGGGCGGCCAGTCAGGCGCCGTACGAGAGAGGCTGGGATTCTGTCATGCGGTCTTTTTTTCCTTGCATGCGATGCAGACGGAGGTCCAGGGAACGGCCTTGAGGCGCGCGACACTGATTTCCTCCCCGCACATCGTGCACAGTCCGTAGCTGCCGTCCTCGATCCGGCTCAGCGCCGCTTCGATGGCGCGCATCAGCTTGGCGTCGGTCTGAAGAAGGCGAATGTTTACATGCACTTCGTTGTCGTCGCTTGCCTGGTCGACGAAGTCCCCATGACGCGTATTCTCCATGTTCTCCCAGTGGGTCTTTTTAACGGTCGAAGACGTGGTGATGGCATCACGCTTCTCCTCAAGAATCGCCTTGAATTTTTTGAGTTCCGTCTTTTTCATAGCCCGTCCCAGAATGGCGAAGAATCGCTCATCTTGAAAAACATTCATTATACGACGGAATCGAGGTTCCGTAAAGTGTGGAAAAGCACCTCCGGCGATTCAGTTACCGGAGGCGGGGTTGGCTGCTTCCGGCCGGAGATGTCTGTGATCGGGCATCGACTCCCTGCGGGGCGGTGGAGGAGCGGAAGAAAAACTCGCGAGCCTTTAGCGGAGGAAGATGTTCGGCAGTCCGCCGCCAGGCTACTCCGACGGCCTTGGCCGAAACCAGTGCCGCAATCACAGCGCGGCCGGTGGCTGCAACCATCCCCATGGCCCGTGCTTGGAAGGCGCATCGAGTCGGTCCGGCCCCCGGAATCGGAATCGCCGTCGAATCATTGCAGGCCTTAAAACATGGGCTCGTCTGACAGCGTTGGATTGCGATACCGATTGCGACTCCAGCCCGGCGGAGGCTTCGTTGGAATCGACCTGTAAAGAGGAAGTCTCAGTTCTTTGCAAAAAACGAGGATATCACGATCTGGAGAACAGAGCATGCAGGGGTTACCGGATCTGTCTTCTCCCTCCCGACTCCTTCCATGGACGACGGCCGGCGCACGCAGGCCGCGGCGCTAGCCGGTTACGGGCTCCGGTTCGGCTTCCACAACCACCCTGAGCGGAACGGTGACTTCCCGGTGCAGGCGGACGGGCACCTGGTATTCGCCGATAGCCTTGATCGGATCCTCGAGCTGGATCTTCCGCTTGTCGATGTCGATCTTGTGGGTGATCAGAAAATCGGCGATATCGAGGGCGGTAACGGAGCCGTAAAGGGTGCCGCCTTCTCCCGACTTGCGCTGAATGGTCACCACGAGCTTCACCAGCTCTTTGGCGACGAGGCTGGCGGCGGACTTTTCGCGCTGGTCGCGCCGCGCGGCCGCAAGCCGCTCGAGTTCCGTGATCTTGAGGTTGCCGGGTGTCGCCTCGACGGCGATATGCCGGGGAATGAGGAAATTGCGGCCATACCCGGGAGCGACTTTGACCACATCGCCGCTCTTGCCCAGCTTGTCTACATCCTGTTTCAATATCACATTCATGGTTTCGTGTCCTCTGTTCCCGTCAATCGGAGACGAACGGCAGAATCGCCATGTGTCTGGCTCGTTTGATGGCTTCAGAAAGCTGCCGCTGGTGCACGGAGCACACCCCGCTGATTCTCCGCGGAAGGATCTTGCCTCGTTCGGGTATGAAGTGTGACAGCAACTTCCCGTCCTTGAAGTCGATGTACGTGATCTTCTCGGCACAGAACTTGCAAACGCGCCTGCGCTTTACAGAAAACCGTTTTGGAGCTGGCATAGAATCGACGTCCCTTTCTTTGGTTTGAATTATCCGATCGGGGCAGAAGGAGGCTCCGCCTCGAAGTCCTCGACCGGCACAGGCGCTGGCACCGGCCTGACTACGGTCTTGCGCTGCCGGGCGGATTTTATTTTTTCAGAGCGCTTCAAATCCGTGTCGACCCGGACAGACAGGAACCGGATGACGTGGTCCGCGACGCGGAATCGGCGTTCCAGCTCCGCAATGGCGGCGCCATCGGCCTCCAGCGTCATGATGACGTAGTAACCGTCCCGGAATTTCTTGATCTTGTAGGCCAGGGGCTTTTTCCCCCAGTTGTCTACTTTTACGACTTTGCCGTTTTTGCCCTCCACCACGGTTTGCATTTGCGTGATGAACGCCTCCAATTCCTCCGGGGTCAGTGTTGGGGCGGCGATGAAAGCTACCTCGTAAGTTCTCACAGATTTTTCTCCTTTTCCTGCCTCAAAAATACCGCGTATGCGCACGCGTTCCGCGCGCAATACTCCGATCATCCCCCGACAAGGCCGCGCCCGGGATGCGTGCGGTCCCGTTGGTCTCATGCCGTGCACCTCCAATGCGTCATGGAGGCCGCCCGGCGCACGAGGGGCTGCCTCACGCATTGGCGATCGACATGGCCTTCTGCACGCCCTCGGCAATCACGAGTCGGACGGCCTGCACCGCCCTGGCGACCGCATCCTCCCAGTCGGGTTTTTTCACCGGGGGAAACTCCGCCAGCACAAAATCCGCCTTGTCCTCCGGGATGCCCTCTTCACCAATACCGATACGCACGCGAATGAACTCCTCGGTCTCGAGCGCCCTCGCCACTGATTCCAGCCCGCGGTGGCCGCCTGCGGAACCCCGCTCACGGATCCGGATCTTCCCCAGCGGGAGATTCAGGTCGTCGAGGACCAGAACCATTTCCTTCGTCTCGAGCGCGTGCTCGCGGAGAAGCAGCTGGACGGCGCGGCCGCTGACATTCATGAACGTGAGCGGCTTGGCAAGCAGCACCTGCTCGGGCCCGATGTTTGCGAAGCATATCAGGGACTCGCACCGGGCCAACCATGCGCCGGCGTGTTCCTCGCGGGCCAGCGCTTCCACCACCATGAACCCGGCGTTGTGCCGGGTCCGCTCGTACCGCACGCCGGGATTCCCCAAACCGACAATCAGTCTCACGGCGCGCATTCGTGCTATTTGGATTCAGGTTTAGACTTCTCGGACTGCCTTGCGGTCTTCCCCTTCTCCTCTTCCTCCCCGCCCTCCTCCACAGCCTTGCCCTTGCGGATCAATTCCGGTTCGGCGGGAGCCACGGGCGCCACCTCGACGACCTCCTCCTTGACCGGCGGCACGATTGTCACAATCACAACCTCGGGATCGCTCAGGATCTTGACCTTGGGATTCGACGGCAGGTTCTTTACACGGATGTAATCATTGATCTTGAGGTGGCTGACATCGACCTGGATGGACTTGGGGATGTCGGAAGGGAGGCACTCCACCTGCAGCGACCGCGTCACCACGTCCATGATGCCGCCGTCGGTTTTGACGCCCTCCGATTCCCCGACCATCTCGACGTCGACCGTGAGCTCGAGCAGCTGGTCCATCGCGATTGCGTACATGTCCGCGTGGATCAGGTTCCCGCGTACTGGATCCAGCTGATAGTCCTTGACCATCACGTTCGCCTGCGCCTGCCCCTCGACACTGACCGCAAAAATGGTATTGTGCCCGCTCTGGGAATGGAGAATGCCCGAGATGGCCTCCGGATCCACCGACAGGGGCAGCGGCTCCCTCCCGGCGCCGTAAACGACGGCCGGCATGCGGCCCGACTTGCGAAGCCGCCGGTTGGCATTCTTCCCGCCGGGGTTCCGCCGTTGCGCTTCGACTACAATCTGTTGCATGAAATCCGACTCCTTCCTCAAACGAATAGGTTGCTGACGCTGGTCTCGTCATGGATGCTGCGAATGGCCTTCGCCAACAGGCCCGCCACGCTAAGCACCTTGATGTTCGGCAGGCACTTGGGCTCGGTGATCGGCACGGTGTTGGTGAGGATGATTTCCTCGAGCGGCGCATGCCGCAGCCGGTCGATGGCGGGTCCGCTCAGGACTCCGTGCGTGGCGCACGAAATAATCCTGTTCGCCCCCTGCTTCTTCAGCGCCATCACGGTATGCAGCAGAGTTCCCGCCGTGTCGACCATATCGTCGCAAATGATGACGTTCCTGCCGCGCACGTGGCCGATGACGTGCATGACTTCCGCTTCGTTCGGCCCCGTCCGGCGCTTGTCCACCACCGCAAGGTCCGCATTCAACCTCTTGGCAAAGGCGCGGGCACGCTCCACTCCGCCCGCATCGGGCGAAACCATCGTCAAATCCTTGATCTTCAGTTTCTGCAGGTAGCGGATCAGCACCGGGGCCGCAAAAAGATGGTCGACGGGAATGTTGAAGAAACCCTGGATCTGCCCCGCGTGCAGGTCCATGGTCAGGATCCGGTCCGCACCCGCCGCCGTCAGCAGATCCGCCATCAGCTTCGAACTGATCGCCACCCGGGGCTTGTCCTTACGGTCCTGACGCGCATATCCGTAGTAGGGCATCACCGCCGTGATCCTGGCTGCCGAAGAACGCTTGAAGGCATCGATCATGATCAGCAATTCCATCATGGAATCGTTCACCGGACAACAGGTCGGCTGGATTACGAATATGTCTTTGCCGCGGACGTTCTCGAGAATCTGGACGTACAGCTCGCCGTCACTGAAGCGGGTGAGATTCGCCATCCCCACAGGGATCCGCAACTGCCGGCAGATCTCTTCCCCCAGAGCGGAGTTCGCATTCCCGCAAAAAACTTTCAGCTCCCCATTCACCGGCCTGAATCCTTTTGGCCTCATGCTGGTATCGACTCCTGGAGAACAATACGATTTTGGATTTTGGATTGCGGATGTTGGATCGCAAATGCATCACTCATACCGCCCCCCTAACACCCAATATCCCGCACCCAGTGCCCGGCGACCAAAATTGGCTGGGGCGGGAGGATTCGAACCTCCGAATGCAGGTTCCAAAGACCTGTGTCTTACCGCTTGACGACGCCCCAGTAACAGGCTGCGATGGCGATTACCCGAACATGCTTTGGAAATACTCAGCGCGAGAAAGGGTCTTCGCCGGAAGCACCCGCCAGCCTTCCCGCACCAAAGGGCTCCGGGAGGCTGCAAGCGCTGACTCCTCATCTGAGAAGAATCCGAAGACAGAGGATCCGCTGCCGGACAACATCGCGGCTGTCGCACCCTGCTCGAGGAGGAAATCTCTTGCCTCCTTCACAGCCGGATAGGCAGGGAGGATCGAAGTCTCGAAATCATTAAAGATCCCGGCAACGCATCGGGGATCTTTTCCGATGCAGCCACAGAAGTTTTGAATTCTATTCAGGGCCTCGCCGGAAGTCAACTGTAATTGGAGGGCCTGGTACGCGGCAGCGGTGGAGATGTGCAGGCCCGGGAACACGATCACCAGGTGCGCCGGCGGGATTTCTTCCAGAGGGTATATTTCTTCTCCTCTGCCGATGCCGAGCGCCGTACCACCGCACAGAAAAAAGGGCACATCCGAACCGATCGAGGCGGAGAGGGACTGCAGTTCCATCTCGCTGATCCCGATCTCCCAGAACCTCCGCAGGCCGAGGAGGGCGGCCGCGGCATTGCTGCTCCCTCCGCCCAGGCCGGCGCCCACAGGGATGCGCTTGGTGAGCAGGATTTCCGCCCCAGATGTCGGGGAGGCGGCCTGTGAAAGCGCGATGGCGGCGCGCCGCACCGTGTTCTCCCTGTCAGGGACGTCGCCCAGGCCGGCGCAATGCACCTCGAGCCGCGCGCAGGGCCGGATTTCCAGTTCATCATACAGGTCGATGCTCTGGAACACGGTGCGGATCTCGTGGTAGCCGTCGGCCCGCCTTCCCAGCACTGCCAGCGCGAGGTTGACCTTCGCATAAGACCGAACGCGCATCGAGGGGGTTGCCATGGCCTCTTCCCCAAACGCCCCGTTCAAAGCTGCAGCGAGCGCTGGCTCCAGCCCGCGCGCTTTCGATCGTGGGAACTCAGTGACCGCCGATCTCCGAGCGCGGACTCCAGCCCGCGCGCGCTTTCTCCTGGGGGGAGACAATCGGCATCGGCAGATGTTGCCTCAATTCCGCCCGGGCTGCACGCTTCCCAAGTGAAGGACCCGCGGCATCCGGGTTATTCGCTGCGTTTCGTCCTGCGCAGGGTTTCCTGCACCTTTTCGAGTTTCTGGCGGACTTTCTGCGCCTCTTCCGGCTCGCCCCCGAAGGTCAGGGACTTTTTCCAGTATTCCTGGGCTTTTTCAAAGTTGCCGGCTTTCATGAACAGGTCGCCGATATGGTCATGGATTACCGGATCGTTTTTGACGAAATCCACCGCCCGGAGCAGGTATTTTTCCGCGTTCTGCAGGTCATTCAGCTTGAAATAAGCCCAGCCGAGCGAATCCAGATAGGCGCCGTTGTTTGGATCGAGTTCCAGCGCCTGCTGCACATATTTGACGGCCTCGTCGAGCCGGACCCCCCGGTCGGCGAGCATATACCCGAAGTAGTTCAAGGCTACCGCATTCTTGGGGTCATCACGGATGATCTCCCTGAACAGCATCTCAGCGCGGTCAAAATCCTTCTGCCTCTCGTACACGGACGCCAGCTGCAGCTTCACGGCGCCGCTGTCGAGCTTCCGCTCCTCGGCGCGCCGCAGGATCTTCTCCGCGTCCCCGAAACGTTTTGCCTGGACGTAGATCTGGCTCAGGTTCACGTAATAGTCAAGGTTGGTGGGGTCATTCTGGAGCATCCGGTTCAGGATCTCCGCTCCTTCCTTTGCTTTCCCAGCATCGGCCAGGCTGCGTGCGTACACCATGCCAAGATTTGCGTCTTTGGGATTCTGATCGAACTGCTGCTTGCCGATGCTGAGCGCCTTGTCGTACTGGCGGGCAAGCCTGTAGGAGTTGATCAGCAGGAAGTAATTGCGCGGTGACGGATCGTCCTGCGCCATCTCCTGGTACACCTCGATGGCCTTCTGGTACTCGCCGAGATCCTGGTAGCAGGACGCCAGGTGCTGCTGGAATACCGGACGGTTCTTCTTCTGCTCCTCGGTCGGATTCCCGGAGGACTGATCCAGCAGGCGGGAATAAATCCGGATCGCATCGGCAGCCTGCCCGTTCTGCTCGTAGGCGGCTGCGAGATAAAACTGCGCCTCAACATTGCCCGGGTCGCTCGCCGCAACGGCTTTCAGCGACTGCACCGCCTCCGGCAGCTTGCCTGCGCCCGCCTGGGCACGCCCCAGCATGATCCGGATGGAGGGATCTTCCGGATCCTCTTCTGACAATTCGGCCAGCAGAGTGGCGGCTTCGGCATATTCTCCGGACTCCAGGAGGGAAGCCGCCAACTGCCGCTTCAGTTCCGGGGCGCCGCCGGTCAGGGCAAGCATCTTGCGGTAGAGCGGGATCGCCTCTTTTTCGCGGTTGTTTCTGGAGTACAGGTTGGCAAGGAGCGCGAGACTCTGCACGGAATCCGGCTGGCTTTCGATCGCTTTCTGCAAATATTCGATGGCTTTGTCCCGGTTTCCGTTGCGTTCATAGTACCGGGCGATGGCTGAATATCCCGCGTCGCTGTCAGGCACCAGGGACTGCCATCGCTCATAGGCCGCAATGGCTTTGTCGGGCTGCTCCAACTCGAAATAGCAGGCGCCGAGGGCGAAGTAGGACCTCTGATCTTCCGGCGCGGCGATCCGCATCGCCTCCAGTTCCTTCACTGCCAGCCGCAAGGCATCGAGCGTCGCCGGGCGTGCCCGTCCGGTCTCGGCCTGCCGCAGATACACACTGGCCAGCAGCCAGTGGGGCTCGGGGTTTTTCGCGTCGAGGCGTGCCGCCTTCTGTGCCTCGTCGATGGCCTCGTTCATTTTCCCCGTCTGCAACAGAAGCTCGGCCAGGGCCACGTGCACGCTGGAATCCTTTTCGTTGAAGCGCACCGCCTCCTGCATTTCCGAAAGGGCCCGGGCAAGGTCTTCCCCTTCCTCAAACCACTTCGCAAGAGCAAAGTGGTAATAGCTCCGAGCGCGGTCCTGTACCGCTTTCTC
>Ga0113563_10000071_pt1 | contig 33397 bp, 32 predicted proteins | sample Mud3Dept3metaG_FD_80117 | JGI IMG/M metagenome (GOLD analysis project Ga0113563, IMG submission 80117) | Freshwater wetland microbial communities from Ohio, USA, analyzing the effect of biotic and abiotic controls - Mud 3 Core 4 Depth 3... | ecosystem: Environmental > Aquatic > Freshwater >... | reverse complement strand
GAAGCCGGGTACAGGCCAGCTCGTGGGCCGCTACCTGGCGTATTACGTCTCCATCATCCCGCTCATGGCCGGGATCGTCTGGGTGGCCTTCGATCCGCGCAAGCAAGGCTGGCACGACAAGCTTGCGGGCACCGTCGTGGTCCGCTCCCGACGTCACGGCCCGGTGGCGGTGAAGTTTGGTGGCGATTCGACGTCCTGATCGAGTCCCTGGGCCGCCCCGACGCCACGCGCGGGTTGCACGCCGGTGTGAGAATGGTCGGTGAAGCCGTCCATCGGCCGCCTCCAGGAGCGTCGTGAATGAAGCAGCTCACGTTCTGGTTCGATGTCATCTCGCCCTACGCTTACCTCGCTTTCGAGCGGCTGCCCCAGGCGCTGGAGGGACTGCCCGTCACGACCGGTTATCGGCCAGTGCTGTTTGCCGGCCTGCTCGGCCAGTGGGGTCAAAAGGGTCCGGCCGAGATCGAGCCGAAGCGCGCCTGGACGTTTCGCCAGGTCGCCTGGATGGCACACCGCCACGGTGTGACGCTGCAGACCCCGGCACAGCACCCGTTCAACCCGTTGACCCTCCTTCGCCTCGCGACGGCCTGCGCGTCGGCGGGGGACACACCGAGCCGGTCGGTCTGCGAGGAAGTCTTCAGGCACGTCTGGCAGGGCGGCGATGCCAACGAGCCGAATCGGCTTGCCGGACTGGCGCGACGGCTGGCGCCTCGGCGTGACCCGCAGTCCGACGAGGTGAAGCAGGCCCTGAGGGATGCCACCGACACCGCGACATCGAAAGGAGTGTTCGGCGTATCGACCTTCGAGGTGGACGGTCGGCTATTCTGGGGCGTGGTGCGCAGGCAACCCGTGCGGCCGTGAGCGCAAGGGGAAGTACAGGGTCAAATACTCATGCAACTCCAACACAGGCGAATCCGCACGGCCCTGCTGGTGACTACGCTGGGGCTCGTCCTCTGGGGATGCGATGCGCGGTTCACGGTCGAGCTCGGGACGGATGCGCCGGCTGACCCTGAAATCAGCAGCGTGGAGGCCAATGTCCTCGGTCTCGAATTGCGCAGGGATGATGGCTCCATCGCGACGCTGGAGTTCCGCTCGGGCGAACTCGTGGACCTGATCGATCTGCAGGACGGTGATCCGCTGCGACTGTTCACGGACGAGGAACTGCCGGCCGGGCGGTACACCGGCGTTCGACTGCTCTTCGACGAGGATGAGAACGAGAACACCGTGATGGCTGGCAATGACGAGTTTCCCTTGCTGCTCTCGGACGGCGCGTTCGCCGCCGTCGATTTCCGGGTCGAGGACGAGGAGCGAAGCCAGGAGAAGCTGACTCTCGTGCTGGATCTTCGTCAGTCCCTGAGCGTCGACGAAGCCAGGGCCGAATACAGGTTGGCGCCACGGCTGCGCGCGATCCGCACGGACGATGCGGCGCGGATCGAGGGCACCGTCACGGCCGCCTGTCCGGCGGGCACCTCGTTGGCCACGGGGGGGGCCGTCTACCTGTTTTCGGGCGCAGACGTGCCGCCGGACGACCTCGATGGCGCCGGCGCCGAGCCGCTGGCCACGACCCGCGTGGTGGATCCGGTCATCGCGAGGCCCCGGTACGCACTGCGGTTCCTCCCGGCTGGCGACTACACGCTGGCATTGACCTGCACGGGCAACGAAGACGTCCTGGGGGTCGACGATGACCTCGCCTTCCGCAACGCCACGAATGTCCAGGTCGACGCGGATGAGGTGCTGCAGCGCAACCTGGATTGAGCGGCTTGCGCGTGCCTGCGGAGCTCCAATGAAATCAGAACCGGGTAAGGTTTCCACGGCCGACCTACAACGCGAGGAACGGGGGCCGTCGGGTGGCCGGTGGACGGTCGTCGTCGATGGACACGCAGCGCAGATGACGTTTTCGCGTGCCTCGGCGGCGTTGATCATCATCGATCACACCGAGGTGCCGGACGCGCTGCGTGGACGCAGCGTCGGGCAGGCGCTGGTGCTGCGCGCAGTCGAGGACGCCCGGCGGGAGGGATTCAGGATCATCCCGCTCTGCCCGTTTGCCAGGTCGCAGTTCGAACGCCACCCGGAATGGCGGGACGTCCTGTCGGGCTGACTCCCGTGCGCCGGACGCGTCCGGCTCGGGCAGCGTTCCGGGATGCGCGTCAGTCGGAGGTGAAGCCCGCGGCCTTGTGGCTGCCGTCGCAGTACGGCTTGGTCTTCGACTGGCCGCAGCGGCACAGGAAGAAGGTCTGTCCTCGATCGAGAGTGTGTCCGGTGCCCGCGATCAACTCGACCGGCCCGACGACCTTGAGCGGACCATTCGGCCGCGGCGCCACGTCCATGCTGCCGTCGCGCACGGCGAGTGGCGCGGACACTTTTGCGGCAGGCTCGCCGCTGGCTGTGAACCCTGCGGCGGTGTGCGAGCCGTCGCAATAAGGTTTCTGTTTCGACTGGCCGCAGCGGCACAGCGTCGCGCGATAGCCCGCCGGTGAGCCGCTGATCGTGAGCGTCGCGCGCACGGCATAGGGTCCGTTCTCGAGCACTCGCACGGTGTTGACGAGCGGCGCCGCTTCCTCCGGGCCACCGTCCAGGCGGCGGGCGACGATTGCTCCGGACGGGCAGTTGCGCGCCAGCGCCACCACCTGGTCCGGCGTCGCTGCGTCCGGGTGGATCCACTCGCCGGGAACGTTCGGCACGAACACGTCAGGTCGATCCAGGACACAGTTCCGTGAGTGGATGCACTTCGACCCGTCGAACTCAATGATGGACTTCTGGCCGCGAATGACTTGCTTGCTAATGACGGGTCTCCGGACGGGCCTGCGGTCGCTGCGACGTGGGGCCGAGCATAGCCGTTTCCGATTCGCGACAGGGATGCGTTAGTCTCGTCCTCACAGCAGGGGAGGCCGCCCATGTCCGATCGACCACCGATGCCACGCGCGAGTGATTTCGATCCCGAGGTGCTGCTGGTCTTCGACCAGTACGTGCACGGTGACATCGACCGGCGCACCTTTCTCGCAAGGGTGGGCAAATTCGCGGTCGGCACGGTGACGGCCGCGGGACTCCTCGGCGCGTTGAGTCCGCGGTTTGCCGAGGCGCAGCAGGTGGCGCCGAGCGACCTGCGGCTCGAGGCGCAGTACGTCGAGTACGATTCGCCCAAGGGGCACGGCCGGGCGCGCGGCTACCTGGTCCGTCCCGCGAAGGCCAGCGGGTCATTGCCGCTGGTGCTGGTCGTGCACGAGAACCGCGGCCTCAACCCGCACATCGAGGACGTGGCGCGGCGGGTGGCGCTCGAGAATTTCGTGGCGCTCGCGCCCGATGCGCTGTTTCCGCTCGGTGGCTACCCGGGCGACGAGGACCAGGCGCGTGCGTTGTTCCAGAAGCTCGAGCAGCCGAAGGCGTTCGAGGACTTCGTCGCGGCGACGCAGTACCTGCGCTCGCAGCCCGGCACGAACGGCCGTCTGGGCGTCGTCGGGTTCTGCTACGGCGGCGCGATTGCAAACCGGCTGGCGGTGGCCTTGCCCGACCTCGCCGTGGCGGTGCCGTTCTACGGCAGCGCGCCGCCGCTCGACAACGTGGCGGCGATCAAGGCGGAGCTGCTGCTGCACTTTGCCGCGAACGACGAGCGGGTCAACGCGAGCTGGCCGCCGTTCGAGACGGCGCTGAAGGGGGCCGGCGTGACGCACACCGCGCACTTCTATCCCGACACGCAGCACGGCTTTCACAACGACACGACGCCGCGCTACGACCCGGACGCGGCAAAGCTGGCCTGGGTGCGGACCCTGGAGCTGTTCAATCGCAAGCTGCGGTCATAGGCGGGTCGGTGTGAACGAGCGCCATTCGATGCGTCAACGAAAGATCCTGCCGGCGATGTTCCTGCTGCTGGCCGCGCTTGGGGCCCGCGCCGCGGAGCCGGAGCGCCCCGATGAGCCGGCCGTCGATTCGCGCGTCGAGGCGGCGCTCGCGTCGGCCAAGCTCGCCTACATCGTCGACGAGGGCGACTTCCGGCTGAAGTACGACGTGGTCGGCGGGCGCAGCCAGCTGGTCTGGGTCGCCTCGGGCACCGCCAAGCTCGACCAGCTCGAGATCCGCGACGTGTGGTCGATCGCTTCCCGCGGCAAGGGCGCTCCGCCGGCAGAACTCGCCGGTTACCTGCTCAAGGAGAACGCCCGCATGATCCTCGGGGCCTGGCAGGTCAACCAGGGCCCCGAGGAATACCTCGTGGTGTTCTCCGCACCCGTCGTCGCCACCGCCGACGCGGCCACGCTCCAGGAAGTGATCGAGGTCGTGATGCTGAGCGCCGACCGCATCGAGAAGGAACTGACGGGCAAGGACGAGTTCTGAGGCCCCTCGCCGCGGATTGGCGACCTCTCAGACCTGCCGGATGATCTGGCTCGGCGTCGGTGCGGGCCATCCCGCCTCGCGAGCCGTGCGCACGATGGCCTCGTTTGTGTCGAAGTACACCTGCCAGTAATGCTCGTTGCTGGTGTACGGACGGACCGAGATGACCGGGCCGACCAGGTTCATGTCGAGCAGGCTGATCTCGGGCGCGGGATCCGTGGCGACGTTCGGAATCTTCGCCACCGCCGCACGCAGGCGCTCGATCGCCTCGAGGGCATCGACCCCGCCGGCGAGCTGGGCCGTGCGCTCGACGCGGCGGACCGGCAGCGCGGAGAAGTTCTGGATCGTGTCGCCGAAGATCTTGCCGTTGCCGACCAGCGTCATCACGTTGTCGGGCGTGACGATCGTGGTGCCGAACAGGCCCAGCTCGTGCACCGTGCCAACGACTCCGCCGACGCTGACGAAGTCGCCCACCTTGAAGGGTCGCAGGATCAGCATGAACGCGCCGGCCGCGAAGTTGCCGAGCATCCCGCTCCAGGCCGCGCCGATCGCGAGGCCGGCGCCGGCTAGCATGGCCGCGAACGATGTAGTCTGGACGCCGAAGTAACCGAGGATTCCGAGCGCCAGTGCGATGTTCAGGGCGACCGTGACGATCGAGCCCAGGTACTTGATCAGCGTCGGATCGACGTGATTGCGGTTCATCGCCGCGCGCATCACGGAGATGACCCGTCCGATCAGCCAGCGGCCGATGAACCAGAACGCGAGTGCGGCCAGGATTTTCAGCGCGAGGTCGATCGCCGTGGTGCCGAGAAGCTGCTTGATCGAGTCGATGTCCACCGGAATTCTCCGTGATGCTTGGGTCGGGGCGGTCAATGCCGGCGGCCCCGGGAGATCGAGTCAGTTCCCGGGGCCGCTGGCGTAGTTTGCACGGCTGTTATCGTGCCGGGTAGATGGTCGCGCCGTCCTTGATCGTCTCGACGACACGGATGTCCTTGATCGCCATCGGCTCGACCTCGAGCGGGTTACGGTCGAGGATCACCAGGTCGGCGAGCTTGCCGGGCTCGAGCGAACCCTTCGAGTCCTGCTCGCCGTACTGCTCGGCGCCCCAGATTGTCATGGCCTTGAGACCCTCGAGCGGCGTGATCCGTTGGTCTGGCCCGACCTCGACACCGCCTCGCGAAACGCGGTTCACCGCCGACCACAGCATGAACATCTGGTCGAGCGGCGCCACGTAGAAATCGGTGTGATTGGTCGGGTGCAGGCCCTTGTCGATCGCATCGCGTATGGGGCTGATGTAGCGGGCCTGGTCCGGGCCGCGGTTGGCGAGGTGCGCCTCGTAGAAGTAGTACGTGTGCAGCGTGTAGAACGACGGCCGGATCCGGTACTGCAGGTACTTGTCGTGTTGATCCTTGCGGGTGAACTGTGCGTGGATCATCGTGACGCGGCGGTCCTTCGACAGGTCGCCGGCCGCCGCGAACTCGTGGGCCTTGAAGAAGGCGTCGATGGCGCCGTCGCCGTTGGCGTGCAGGGTGAGCGGCACGCCCATCTCGTACACGCGCTTCACCATCTGGTTGACCGTGTCCTGCGGGAAAGTCAGCTCGCCGCGCCAGTCGGGCTCCCCGCCCGGTCCCCCCGTCAGATAGGGCATGGTGAAGAAGGCCGTCCGGCCCTGCGGCGAGCCGTCGATGGTGATCTTTACGCCGCCGATCTTCAGGCGATTGTCGTACCGACCCCAGCTCGCGAGCGGTGCCGCCTCGAGAATCTTGTCCAGGTCGGTGATGAAGGGGTACGCGATGACGTCGATGATGTTGGCGCCGGCTGCGGCCGCGCGTTTCATCACCGCGAGCTCGGCTGCGTGGGTTGCGCCCTCGTGGGCGGTGGTCACTCCCGCCTCCGCGTACAGCAGCTGGGCTGCCCGGCTGAACTCGATTTCCTGCTCGCTCGTTGGTTGAGGCAGGTTCGAGTGCACGGGTAGATAGGCCGTCTCCATGATCAGGCCATGCGGCTCGTCAGTGCCGGGCTTGCGCACGATGACGCCGCCCGCTGGAGTCGGGGTGTCCGCCGAAATGCCGAACTGCTTCAAGGCGGCCGAGTTCATCACCGCACCGTGCATCGACACGTGGCCAACCAAAACCGGGTTGTCCGGGAAGGCCGCGTCAAGGTCGTCGCGGTTGAGGAGGCGACCGTCCGGCATCACGGTGTCGTCGTAGCCGTAGGCCTGGATCAGTTGGCCCTTTGGGATGCCGCGCTCCATCCGGAACTTCTCGATCGCCGCGATGATGCTGGGCACGTCCGCACCGGGCCCCGCGGGCGGCGCGTACACCTTGGCCTGATTGGCCACCGACAAGGCACTGACGTAGTGGCTGTGGGAGTCGAGGAAGCCGGGGAGCAGTGTCTTGCCGGCGAGGTCCACGATTCTCGTCGCCTCGCCCTTGTGAGCCGACTCCAACTCGGCCCGCGACCCGACGGCGAGAATCTTGCCGCCTTTCACGGCCAGCGCCTCTGCAGTCGGTTGTGCGTCGTTGATCGTGACGATGTCGCCGCCGACGTAGATCGTATCGGCAGCAATCCTCGGCGCTGAATCTTCGACCTTTGCCTTGCTGCACCCGGCGGCAAGCGACACGGTCGCGAGGAGAGCAATCGTTGCTGCGTGGATTCGGTTTCGAGCGTTCCTGTTCGCGAGATCCTGCAAAATCTGACTCCTTTCCATCGAGACACTGCAATTCGTTCAGAACGACCAGCACGCCCTCAGGGCCGGGATCTTGGACCGGCCGCCGCTGACGCTCGCAAGCCTGATCAGTCATTGGTCCGCATCGCGGTATGCGTGCGGAATACGTTCTGGTTGAAGCACGACCACCGCGACAGGCCGTCCCCAGGGGGGGACGGGAACGTCCGGCGCGGTCGTCGTTGCGGGCGCAATGGAATCGCAAACGAATCCGGCTGTCCAATGCCGGAAATAATCGCGCGTGATACGCTTTTCGTATCGTGAATGAGCTTCGACTGATCCGACTCGCGATCGCGCTGGGCAGGCACGGCAACTTCGCCCGTGCGGCCGAGTCGCTGAAACTGACGCAGCCGAGTCTCACCCGAGGGATCGCCGAACTGGAGCGAGCGCTCAGCGTGCCTCTGTTCGACCGCACGCGCAAGGGCGCGATCCCGACGGCGTTTGGTCGAGTGCTGCTCGAGCGCGGCGAGGCCGTACTCCGCAGCGAAGCCAACCTGCGCCGCGAGATTCAGTTGCTGGCCGGGCTGGAGTCGGGCTCGCTGGCCCTCAGCGCGGGCCCCATGGCCAGCGAGACCTCCGTCGCTGCGGCGATTGCGCGGGTACTGCGCGCACATCCGCGCCTGAAGATCCATTGTCACACCACGGATGCGGAAGTCGTCGTCCAGGACGTGCTTTCGGAGCGTGCCGACGTCGGCGTCGCGCAGGTGAAAGAGCACGCGCAGGAGCCACGCCTGGTCGTGGAGCGCCTGTCGTCGCTGCGAATCCATGTGGGCTGCCGGCCCGGCCACCCGTTGACCCGCGAGGCCCGGCTGAGCTTCGCGCAGTTATTCGACTATCCGCTGGCGACCAACGTGCTGCGTGGTGCACCGGCCGCGGCCGCTTCCCTTCGCGACGGCTCGCTGGTCGTGGGCACCGCCGGCACGCCCGACTTCATTCCCCAGGTCGTCGTGAATACAACGGCCGTCGCCCGCCTGATCGCGCGGGATAGCGATGCCCTGGCGACGGGTACGGCCAGCATGCTGGCTGGCGACGTCGCGGCCGGACACCTGGTCCTCCTGGACATCGATGCCCCGGTGCTGCGCACGACGCACAGTGTGTTCTTCCTGCGCGATCGCACGCTGGCGCCTGCGGCGCAAGTGTTCATCGATGCGCTGCGCACCGTCGAGGCGGAGATCCAAAAGGCGGACACCCGGTCCGCCAGTCCGCGCAAGTCCCGGCATGGCCGAAGGAGGTCCGCATGATCACCAACCCGCAGTCCGGCACCAACGTGCACGAGATTGCCGCCGGCATCTACCGCATCAACACGCCGGTGGCTTTGCCAGGAGGAGCCGGCGCTTTCAACTTCAACCAGTACCTGATCGTGGACGACGAGCCGCTGCTGTTCCACACGGGCCCACGGCGGATGTTTCCGCTGGTCAGCGAAGCCGTCGCGACGTTGCTGCCACTCGAGCGGCTGCGCTATGTCGCTTTCTCGCACTTCGAGGCGGACGAGTGCGGCTCGCTCAACGACTTCCTCGCTGCTGCGCCCCGGTCCGTGCCGGTCTGCAGCCGCGTGGCCGCGATGGTGTCTGTGGACGACGTGGCCGACCGCCCGGCGCGACCGCTGGCCGACGGCGAGATCCTGAAGCTCGGTCGGCACGAGCTGCGCTGGTACGACACGCCGCACCTGCCACACGCCTGGGAGTGCGGGCTGATGATGGAAACGCAGACCCGCACGCTCTTCTGTGGCGATGTCTTTACCCAGGGCGGAACGGGCGAGGTGCCCGTCACGGAGGGCGATATCCTCGGGCCCAGCGAGGCGTTCCGCCACCAGATGGACTACTACGCGCACTGCCCCGACACGGCCGCGATGCTGGAGCGGCTCGCGAGCGAACGGCCGGCCGTCCTCGCCTGCATGCACGGCAGTGCCTGGCGGGGTGACGGGGCGGCGCCGCTGCGTGCGCTCGCAAAGTCGCTCAGTCAGTGACGAGCGGCCGGGTTGCGGGTCCGGCCGCTGGGTGCGCAAGGCCGGTGTTGTCCTACTTGGCGTAGGTCGCCAGCAGGTACGCCCGGATCGCCTGCGACTCGAACATCGCCTGGCCGGTGTTCGGATCGACGAGGTAGGGCACCTGCACCTTGCCCGTGCGCTCGAGCAACTCCGTCCGTGTTCGTCCCTCTACCGGACGATCCGGGAACAACGCAGCGCGCAGCCCCGGCGGTCCGAGATCCTGCCACCCGGCCTTGCCCGTGCTGCGCAACAGGTACGGCAGCTCGAGTTCCGAAAGCAGTTCGCGCACGCGACGGGAGTAGGGGCTCGACTCGAAGCTGAAGAGCTCCAGCGGCTTCTTCGGCGCCTTCGAGGGACGGGCCCGGCCGCCCGCCTGCAGCCGCGCGACTCCGGCCACCAGGGACGTCGATACCTCGACCGGTCGAAGCAGGCGCGTCGGCGCGGGGCGACCGCCATAGCGACGGTACAGGTACTCGATGATGTCGGCCGACTCGTACATCGACTCGCCGGTGTTGGAGTCCACCAGGAACGGGAACTGCTGCTTGCCGCCGAGCTCGGCGACCTTCGGGCGGAAGCGCTTGCCGCCGTGGGGCGTGGGGAAGATCAGCGCGTCGAGGTCGAGCTCCGTCAAGGCCTCACGCACCAAGCGGCAGTACGGGCAGGCTTCGAATTCGTAGAGCTGGAGCGGTTGGGCGGGCTGCCGGGCGTGCGCGCGAACCATCGTCCCGCGCCACATGCGCAGCGAGGAGACGAGCGTCGAGTTCAGCACGTCGAGCGTAACGGTGTACGGCCTGCCCATGGCGTCGTTCCCCGGTTGTTGTTGTTTGCAGAGGCGGCCCGGACCGCTGCGGCCGGAGCGCGCGACGGTACCACGATCGCGCCGTCGTGATCAGATGGGATCAGGCGGCAGCGGCAGGCGCGGATCCGCAAATCCACCCCGTCGCAGGGCCTCCGCCAGTCGCAGGGCCTCGTCCTGCCGACCGAGCCGCGCGATGAGTCGGGCCCTCAGGGCCTGCTGTACGAGACCCGCCTCTTCTGCAGAATCGGCGTCGAGCGAGCGCAATGCTTCCGACCAGACTTCGGCGGCGCGCGACGTGTTGCCATTCGCATCGAGCAGCCGACCGTAGCTGTCTGCAATCAGGGCGGCGTTGAGCCGCAGGGTCTCCCGGCCCGATTTGTCCGCCACGGCCGAGATGCGCTCATGGGCGAGTCGACCCACGACCAGTGCCGCCTCGAGACGACCGGCTTCCCACAGCGACAGGGCGTGCAATCGCTCGGCGAGCGCGAGATCCTGCTGCAGCCCGGCGTTACTCGGATCGGCGTCCGCGATCCGCCGGAACTCGTCGCTGATGCCCTGCAGTGCCGCCGGGTCCACGTCGCGATCATGCACGGCGAGGTCCAGCTCACCCAGCAGGCGCTCGCCGCGCAGCCGGTTGCGCTGCCAGCTTACATTCGACGGATCGTGCCGCACGAGCGCGGCGTAGACCGAAATGCTTTCCTCGAGTCGCGAAACGGCCCTGGCGGGTTCCCCCCGGTTCGCGAGCACGCCCGCAAGCAAGGCGCCGACGTCGGCGTATTCCTCGCTGTGGCGCGAATTGCCGCCCTGGCGGTGCAGAGCCTCGAGGAGGTCGAGTGCACGCCGGAACGACTGCTCGCTGTCGTCGAGGCGCCCGAGGTCGAGCAGGCAGGAGCCGGCCCACGAATACGATTCCGCCAGCGAGTAGCGCAGGTCCGCGTCGCCCGGGCTTGCAACGAGCAACTGCTGCTCGATGGCCGCGCTGCTCTGGAAGTGCGTAAGGGCCTCGCCGGGCCGCCGACCCTCGCGGGCCAAGGTGCCGAGGTTGCTGTAGGCGTAGGCCAGTTCGCGCTGGTAGTCGGCGTTGTCCGGATCACGCTCGACCAGCGCACGGCTGTGCTCCATGTAGCGTCCAAGTGCCGCCACCGCCGTCGCGAGATCGTTGCGCTCGAATGCAGTCTGGCCGACCCAGAACTCGGACTGGCCGAGCTCGAAGAGGTAGGCGTCGTTGTGCGGTGAGTCCGCCTGCAGCCGGGCGACTTGGCGCAGCGATTCCTCGAATGCGACCGAGGCGTCGTCGAGCAGCCCCTGGCTGCGTCGCACCTCGCCGATCTGGCGCAGTGCCATCGCGCGGCTCAGGCGCTCGGGGTCGGTGGCGCGGTCGCCCAGCGTCGAGAAGTAGGCCATTGCCTCATCGCCCACGGCATCGAGCACCTCGAGCTTGCCGATCGGCTCGAGCCTGGCCCGCAGGTCGCCGAGCATGAACCCGATCAGTTTTTCCGCCTGGCCGCGGCGCAGATCGGCTTCCTTGCGCGCGAACTGAGCCGCGATCGCGAGTCCAATGGTGACGGCGGCCACGGTCGCCGCGCCAGCCGCGACCGCCGACCACAGGCGCACCTGGCGCTGCGCATCACGCCGGCGCAGCTCGTCGATGCCGACGCCGAGCAGTCCGGCGGCGATCTTGAGCAGCGCGCCGCGCCGACCGTCGGCGTGCTCGGCGGGATCGGCGGCGAGCGGCTCGGGTAGCGTCCGGCCGTCCTCGGTGACGAGAAGCGCCGGGGGGAACGCGCAGTCCGGCGCGGCGGGTCGAGTGCTGCCGTCGACGACCAGGGTGAAGATGCGCCCGTCGCGTCCGCTCGACTGGAAGCGTCGAACCTCGGCGTTCACCCACTGCGATGCGGCGGCGGCCGGCGAGCAGATGACCACGAGCGCATCGGAGTCGTCGAGTGCCGACTGGATCGCGGCACTGAGGTCGTTCGAGGAGGCGAGTTCGTCGCGGTCGCGAAACACCGGGTAGAGTCGCGAGGGCAGCGGCCTGCCAGCGCCCGGCACGCGCCGCAGTCTGCGCGGGATCCGATAGCGCTCCAGCGAGCGCTGCAGCCAGCGCGCCCATCGCTCGTCAGCGTGGCTGTAGCTGATGAAGACGGCGTAGCGGGCCATGGCGAGCGAGTATTGCATGGCCCCGCGCGATCCACCGAGGGTCTCAGCGCTCGATGGCGACCTCGTAGCGCTGCTCCAGCTCGTTGACGCGCCGCTCGACCGCCTGCTCGATCAGTGCGACGAGGTAATCGTTTTCCACCTGTTCGCGAACCGTGTCGAAGGCGAGCAGGGTCGCAGGTACGCGCTCGGTGGGGCGGACGTAGTGCCAGCCGTGCGGCGACTCGAGCGGGCCGCTCCATTCGCCGAGCGGTGCCGCCCAGAGCGCATCCACGAACGGCTGGCTGAACATCCCGCGGAGGATGCTGCGCCCGTAGCGCGGGAACGTCCGGCCCCGCGGAAACGGCTCGCTGGCGATCGCTTCGCCGTTCCGCAGGCGCGCGAGGACATTCTCGCTGTCCGGCGGCAATCTGCGGAAGTACACGTGCTCGAAGCTCACCGCCGGCTCCGAGCGGTAGCGATCGACATTTCCGGCGTAGTGATTCACGAGCTGCTCGTCGGTCGGGTCCGGCAGCGGGCCGGTGATGCGCAGGCGCATGGTCTCGACCAGCTGCCTCCTGATCTCGTTGTCGGTGAGGTGCAGGCCGCTGTCGATGGCATCCCGGAACAGCAGCTCGTCGGTGACGTATTCGCGCTCGATGCGGGCGATGTCGTCAGCACGGGCGGAGCGTCCGGTGAGGGATTCGAAATCCGCGATCAGCGCCGCGCGCGTCGCCGCCGTCAGTTGCACCGGCTCGGTCCTGCGCGACTGGACGGCATCGTAGACGACGAACAGCGCGACGCCAGCCAGGACGAATGCGAACAGCGGATCGCGGATCAACCGTGCGAGCATCGGTACCGTTCGGGCTTGCGTTGGGCGCGGTCGCGCGGGGTGTCAGTCCTTCGCCTTGCGCCCCGTGCCATAGAGCGGATCCACCTTTTCGGCCTTGCCCTCCCGATCGCCCTGCAGGCCGGCTTCGGGCTGCATGTGCTCGGTGGTGAGCTCAGACAGGAAACCCGGAGCGGTGATGCCCATCTTGCGCATGGCGACACCGGTCATGCAGGCGTGCAGGATGAAATTGCCGTTCAGGGCCGAGCGATAGCTGTTGTCGAGCAAGGGGTCGAGCTCGACGATCTCGAAACCGACGAGGTCGTTCTCGGCACACAGCGCGCGAACGATGGGAACCGCCTCGCGCATGGTCAGGCCGCCCGGCACCGGCGTTCCCGTGCCGGGCATGTAGGCCGGGTCGAGCACGTCCACGTCGAACGAGATGTAGAGCTTCCGGTTGCCCTCTCAGGCTTCCGCCAGGGCGCGCTTCATCACCTCGGGCCAGCCGCGCTTCTCGACCTCCGCCATCGTGTGGTAGCGCATGCCGTTGTTGCGCATCCACTCGAAGCCCTCCGGTCCGGGCCAGGGCCCGCGCAGGCCGACCTGGATGAAGTGGCGGGCCTGCACGTGGCCTTCCTTGACCGCCCGGTACACCGGCTGCCCGTGGGTTATGAAGTGCGGCTGGTCCTTGCCGGCGTCGAAATGCGCGTCGAAGTGCACGACGCCGAAGCTGCCCTTGCCGTGCACGTCCGCGAGCCCCGCGATGTTCGGGTACTCGAGGCTGTGGGCGCCCCCCACGATGAAGGGCAGGGAGCCGGTGCGCGCGATCTCGGCGACGCGCTCGCGCACGTGGTGCACGGTGATCTCGGTGCTCATGTTGTCCACGGCGATGTCGCCGTAGTCGACGATGTTCAGTTCCTTGGTCGGGTTGACCAACGTGTTCATGTCGATGCCGCCCGCGCCGTATTCGTTGCGCATCGCCTGCGGCCCGAAGCGCTGGCCGCGGTAGTACGACCCCATGTCGAGCGGCGCGCCGACGATGGCGACGTCCACCTTGCCCGCCGCGAGGTCCTCCGGGTAGATGGCGACCGGCGCGTTGGCGAAGGTGCGGATGGCTGGGCGATTGCTCGCGTAGTAGCTGAGCGTAAAGGGACCGGGCTCGCGCGTCGGGTTGAAGCTCGCGGGCTTCCTGACCTTCCATGAATTGAAGTCGGTCGACTCGGTGTTGAGAGGGATGGCGGCCAGGTCGGTCGCCGGGTTGAACTTGCGGGCCTGCACGACGGTCATCATGCCGTCCACGTAGGCCGTGATTTCCTCCGGTGTCTTGTCCTTGAGGCGCTGGTAGAGCTTCTCGCGCGCGCCTGCGGACGGCGCCATCGCGCCGGACACCAGGAACAGCGCGATCACCGTCGCGAACCAGATCGGCATGCGGACTCCCCCGTGTGTCGCGCGGTACCGGATGCGCATCTGCGTGCAGCTTCCGGTTCGCTTCGTTCTGTACTCATTGTGCATGGCGGCGCGCGCGGCCGCCACGCGATCTTCGCGTCGAGGGCCGGGCGCCAAAGGCACGGCGGTCGCTGGCTCGGCGGGCACCGGGGTATATTTGCGTCCCATGACCACCCAATTCGACTACACGCGGATCCCGGACCTGCCGGCCTCGGTGTACGTGGCTCCGCTGCGCAAACCTACGGGCCTCGGCGACGACTGGCTCGAGCCCGCGCAGCGACGGTACAGCGCCGAGGAGGACCGCATCTGGGACGACCTCTACGCGCGCCAGATCGAACTGATGCCGGGCCACGCCTGCCGGGAATTCATGCACGGCCTCGAGCGGCTCGACCTCGGGCGCGGCGGCGTACCGGACTTCGGCGTCATGAGCGAGGAACTCAGGAGCCTCACCGGCTGGTCGGTGGTGCCGGTGCCGATGCTGATCCCGGACCACGTCTTCTACTACCACCTCGCCAACCGTCGCTTCCCGGCAGGCAACTTCATCCGCAGTCGCGAGCAGTTCGACTACATCCAGGAACCGGACGTGTTCCACGACGTGTTCGGCCACGTGCCGCTGCTCACCGATCCGGTGTACGCGGACTACATGGCCGCCTACGGGCGGGCCGGGTGGAAGGCGCTCAAGTACAACCGGTTGAAGGCGCTCTCGGCGCTCTACTGGTACACGGTGGAATTCGGTTTGATCCTCGAGGACGACGCGCTGCGCATCTATGGCGCTGGCATCCTCTCGGGACCCACCGAGACCGTGTACTCGATCGAGGCCCGGTCGCCCCATCGCATCCACCTCGCCGTGGATCGCGTAATGCGCACCGACTACACGATCTCCGACCTGCAGGCGACCTACTTCGTGATCGAGTCGTTCCGCGAGCTGTTCCACCTGACGGAACAGCGCGGGTTCGAGCCGATCTACGAGTCCCTCGCGCCGGGGTTTCAGTACGCGAAGACCGCCGCGCTCGACACCGACCACATCTACCACCGCGGCACGCAGGAGTACGAGCTGCGCGGCGGGCGAGGGTCGGGGGCGCGGCCGGTGTAGCGCTCCGCGCTGCGCTAGCGCATCAGCTTCCCGGCCATGCCGAGGATGTCGTCGAGCGGGTTGCCATCGCCGTCGAGATCCAGCATCGAAGCCAGGCCCCCTTGCGCGCTGCGGCCGGCGCCCTGTCCACCGCCGAGCAGTCCACCGAGCAGGCCGCCGAGGTCGCCGCCCAGTCCTCCGCCGAGGCCACCGGCGCCCGCTGGCGGTTCCGCCGCGCGCGCGCCGCCCTGCTTGGCCATGAATCCGGCGACCAGCATGGCGAGCATGGGCAGCATCTTCTTGAGCAGCGCGGGATCGAGCCCGGTCTGCGCGGAGGCGTTCCGCGCGACCGTTCGACTCACGTCGGGGGAGCCGAAGATCTGTCCGAGGACGTCATTGCCGCGGGCCACGTTGGTGGGCTGGGGACCGAGCACGTCGTCCAGCAGGCTGCCGCCGCCGAGGCCGCCGAGCATGCCGGCCAATCCCTCGAGGCCGGCCGGCTGCGCCTGCTTCTTAAAGCCGCCGAGGATCGCCGGGATCAACGCCGCGGCGCCGGCCGTCGCCTGCGATTCGCTGACGCCGAGTTCTCGCGCCATCGACTGCAGGCCGCCCATCTGGGCGAGGATGTCCGTGAGCTGCATGGTCGTCTCTCCTCGAAGTCGTTGATCGGGTGTGCCGCCGCGCGGCGACTGCCGGATGTTAACCGGGTTCGCGCAAGGCGGGAGCGCGGATGCAGTCGGGAGGTACACCCGCGCCGGACCCGTGCCGGGAGGCGCTGGGCTAAGATCGCGCGGTGACAGCGACGGGCCCTTGCGTACTCGCCATCGACCTCGGCACCAGCGCCGCCAAGGCTGCCGTGGTGTCGCTGCAGGGGAAGGTCCCGGGCGCGTCGCGGGTGCCGGTCGGGACGATCCACCTGCCGGGCGAGGGCGCGGAGCAGGACCCGGAGGCGATCTGGAATGCGGTGCAGACGGCATGTCGCGAGGCCCTGGGACGCTCGGGCGTCGCAGCGCGCGACGTACGCGCCGTGATCTGCGCCAGCCAGTATTCCTCCGTCGTTCCGGTCGGCGCCGACGGCCGGCCGGTGATGAACATGATGCTGTGGCTGGACCGGCGCGGTGCCACGGCTCGATTGCGCCGCCTGCCGGGGTTCCCACGCGGCGCGGATTCGCCACTGCGCCTGCTCGAGTGGCTGCGCGTCCACGGCCTGCCGCCGGTCGCGGCGGGCATCACGCTCGCGCACCTGCGCTACATCAGGTACGCGCGGCCCGACGTGTACGAGCGCACGGAGAAATTCCTGGAACCCACCGACTACGTGACCCTGCGGTTGACCGGACGCTCGACCGCCAACCAGTGCTCGGCGTTCATGTTCCTGATGACGGACAACCGACGCCTCGACGCATCCGACTACGATGCGCGTCTCGTGCGTTACGCCGGAATCGATCGCGACAAGTTGCCCGAACTCGTGCCCGTGGACTCGATCGTGGGTCCCGTGCTGCCGGAGGTCGCGCGCGAGCTCGGCCTGTCGCCCGACACCCCGGTGGTCACGGGTCTCAACGACACGCAGGCCGGCGGCATGGGCACGGCGGCCTTTGCGGGCGGGCACGCCGCGATCTCGCTCGGCAGCACCAGCGTCATGATCACGCACGTGGCGCGCAAGCGCACTGACGTCCGCCACGCGATCCTCAGCATGCCGAGCCCAGTGCCGGACACCTACTTCGTGATGGCCGAGAACGGTGCGGGCGGCGGCGGGCTGGATCACCTGCTCGACGTCATCGACCCGCCAGGCGCCTCGACCGGCGACGCCGCCGCCGCGGATCGCTACGCCCGGCTCGAGCGGGCCGTGGAGCAAGTGCCGCCCGGCAGCGGGGGCGTGCTGTACCTGCCGTGGTTGGGCGGGTCGATGGCGCCCTGTGCCGACGGGCGCATGCGCGGCGGCTTCCTGAACGTCGATCTGGCAACCACGCGCCCGCAGCTCGAACGCGCCATGCTCGAGGGTATTGCGCTCAACCTGCGCTGGCTCAAGGGACCGGTCGAACGGTTCGCCGGCGGCCGTGGCTTCTCGCATTTCGTGCTCTACGGCGGCGGGGCGGCCTCGGATACCTGGTCGCAGATACTGGCCGACGTGCTCGACAGGCCGGGGCAGCAGGCCGAGCGTCCGCAGTACGTGGCCGCCGTGGGCGCGGGCTTGTTGGCATTCCAGCGCCTCGGCCTGCTCGGCTTCGACGATTTCGCGAGCCGTCTCTCGATCCGCCGCGAGTACCAACCGGATCCCGGGAACCGCGTCCTGTACGCAGCCCGAGCCGCGCAACTCGTCGAGGCGTTCAGGCGCACACGGCCCCTGTTCCGCGCACTCAATGACACGGAGACCTTGCAGTGAACACCCACGAGGCCAAGCGGTGTCTCGAGGCCGGCCTCGAGGCCGTGCTCGAGGCGGGTCCGATCGCGCTTGAGTACTTCCGCCAGCCCATGGCGGTGCGGGACAAGCGCTCGGGCGGGCACTACGACCCCGTGACGGAGGCGGACCGGCGCATCGAGTTGCTGATTCGCGAGCGGTTGCGACGGACCTTCCCGGATCACCGCGTCGTCGGCGAGGAGCACGGATCGGAAGGCGCGGGTACGGCCTGCTGGTACATCGATCCCATCGACGGCACCCGAGCGTTCATCAGCGGCATGCCGACCTGGGGCATCCTGCTCGGCCTCGTCGTGGAGGATCGCCCGCTCGTTGGCATCGTGCACCAGCCCTACACCGGCGAGACCTGGTTCGCGGCGCCGGGGACGGGCGCGCGGCTGCGCCGCGGTGATCGCGAGACCACGCTGCGGACCCGCGAAGACGCCGCGCTCGCCGACGCGGTGCTCTACAGCACGCACCCCTCGATGTTCCACGAGCCCGGGCTGATGGGACGCTACGAGCGTCTCGCCGCACGCTGTCGCCTGCAACGCTGGGGCGGTGACTGCTACGCGCTCGCGCTGGTGGCGCAGGGCGGTATCGACGTGATGGTGGAGAGCAGCCTCATGCCCTACGACATCCTGCCGCTGGTGCCGATCATCGAGGCTGCCGGCGGCGTCGTCACGGACCTCGAGGGTCGCACGCCGCTCGCGGGCGGCACCGTGATCGCGGCCGCCAATCCCACGCTGCATGCGGCTGCTCTCGAGATCATGACCGGTTCAGTCACCGGCTCGTGACAGACGCGTCCTCACGGCAAGGAGGTTGAGACCGACATGGATCGCCAGCACCTGCTGCACGCCCTGTTCCCGTACGCGCCCGAGTACGGCGTCGCGACCGGCTTTCCCGAGCAAGGACTCGAGCCCGAGGTCATCCTCGAGCAGCTGCGCTCGATGGCGAGTCGCGAGGACCGCGCCTGGGAGAACGGCCGCTGCTCGGGCTCGATGTACTGCGGCGACCACGCGCACTACGCCTTCCTCAACGAGGCGTTCGCGCTCTTCAGCCACATCAACGCGCTGCAGCGCGACATGTGCCCGAGCATGAACCGCTTCGAGAGCGAGATCATCGCGATGACGCTCGAGATGCTGCACGGCGAGGCGGTGCACGCGCGCGACCCGTCGCAGCGCGCCTGCGGCACGCTCGGCTTCGGCGGCACGGAGAGCATCCTGAACGCGATGCTGGCGTACCGCGATCACGCCCGCGATCGTCGCGGCGTCACCCGGCCGGTCATGATCTGGCCGGACACCGCGCACCCGGCCTTCACCAAGGCGGCGCACCTCTTCGGCATCGAGGTGATCGTCGCGCCCACGCACCCCGACACCACGCAGGTGGACGTGGACTTCGTGCGCGAGGCGATCACCGACGACACGATCGTGATCATCGGCTCGGCCGGCAACTACCCCTACGGCACGATCGATCCGATCGAGTCGTTGTCGGAGCTCGCCGTCGAGCGCGGCGTGGGCCTGCACGTGGACGGCTGCCTCGGTGGCTGGATCCTGCCCTGGGGGCAGGACCTCGGTTACCCAGACATCGCGGTGTTCGACTTCCGTCTGCCGGGCGTCACCTCGATCTCCGCCGACACGCACAAGTACGGCTACGGTCTCAAGGGCACTTCGGTACTCGCCTGGCGCGACGCGTCCTACCGCCGCTACCACTACTACCTGCGCACCGACTGGAAGGGAGGCGCCTACGCCTCGCCGGGGCTCGCCGGCAGCCGCTCCGGCGGCCTCATTGCCGCGACCTGGGCCTCGATGATGCGTCTTGGCCGGCAGGGCTATCGCGAGCGTGCGCGCCGGATCTTCGACACGGCCTTCGCGATGCAGGCCTCGGTGAAGCGCCATGCGGCGCTGCGCCTGATGGGCCGCCCGACCTTCTGCTTCTCATTCCGCTCCGATGAGTTCAACGTCTACCACGTCAACGACTTCATGAAGGGACGCGGCTGGCGATTCAACGGGCAGCAGGACCCGGACGCCATCCACATGTGCGTCACCGGGCCACAGACGCAACCCGGGGTCGTCGAGGCCTTCGACCGCGACCTCGCTGAAGCCGTCACGTACGCGCGGCAGCCTGCGCAGCCCGTGCCGCTCAGCGCCGGGATCTACGGCGGCGGCGGAGCAGGCCGGACCGATCCCGCGGCGCTCGAGGCGTTTTTCCTGCAGGTCATGGATGCGCTGACCGACGGCGCGGCCTGAGGCGCCGGACGCTCGGCCGGCCGCGTGCTTTCTTGGTGCCAGGCCGCCGCCTCGCCTATAGTCGCGTCGAAAAGGGGATCGCTCATGCCGTACCGCAAGCCGCTGAACCTGCTCGACCTGAGCTTCGTGCTCATGGAGACCCGCCAGACGCCGATGCACGTCGCAGGCCTGCAGACCTTCGTGCCGCCGCCCGACGCGCCGCGCGACTACCCGCGCCAGGTGTACGAATACCTGCGCAGCTTCCCGGTCACCGCCGCGCCGTTCAACTACCGGCTGCGCGGCATCGGGCCGGGCCGGCTGCTGCCGTCGTTCGAGGAAGTGGAGAAGGTGGACCTCGATTACCACCTGCGCCACTCGGCATTGCCGTATCCCGGCGGCGAGCGCGAACTCGGTGTGCTGGTGTCGCGCCTGCACTCGAACCCGATGGACTTCGATCGCCCGCTCTGGGAAATCCACCTGATCGAGGGACTGCACGGCGGCCGCTTCGCCATGTACGGCAAGCTGCATCATTCGCTCGCCGACGGCGTCTCCGGCGTCGGGCTGCTGAATTTTTCGACCGACCCGAAATCGAGCCACACGCCCCCGATCTGGGCGGCGGAGCGCCCGTCGAAGCGACGCGGCGGCGCGGCGGGTCAAGGGGCCTTCGGCGTGCTGCCGTCGGCGCTGCTCGCGCAGGCCCGGGCGCTGCCGAGCCTGCTGCAGGGCCTCGCCGGCTCCGCGAAGGCGGCGCTCGGCCTCAAGGACAACCCGGACTTCACCTCGCTGGCCGAGACCCCGCGCACCATCTTCAATGCGAACGTGACGCCGCAGCGCCGCGTCGCGACCCAGGCCACGAGCCTCGCTCGTATGAAGGCGATCGGCGCGGCGGCAGGCGGCAGCGTCAACGACGTGCTGCTGGCGGCCTGCGCCGGCGCGCTGCGTCGCTACCTGATCGAGATCGACAAGCTGCCGCGCAAGTCGCTGGTGTGCTCGGTGCCGGTAGCGCTGGCGCGCGATGCGAGCGAGGCGGGCGGCAACGCCATCAGCTTCGCGAATGTGCGCCTGGGCACCGACGTCGAAGACGTCCGCGAGCGCTTCGACCTCATCCGGCGCAGCAGCGTGGCGGGGCGCGAATACCTCAAGCAGATGACCCACACCGCGCTGATCGACTACACGGTGCTCATCAGCTCGCCGCAGATGCTCACGCGAGTTCCCGGCATCGGCGCTCGCGTGCCGCCGATCTACAACGTCATCATCTCGAACGTGCCGGGCCCGCGCGGCAAGCTGTATTTCCTCGGCGCGGAGATGGAGGCCTACTACCCGATCTCGGCGCTCGCACACGGCCAGGCGCTCAACATCACGGTGATGAGCTACGCCGGCGGCCTCTACTTCGGCTTTACCGCCTGCGCCGACCGCGTGCCGAGCGTGCAGCGACTCGCGGTGTACACGGGCGAGGCACTCGACGAGCTCGAGGCTGTGTTCGGCAAGGGTACGGCGGCGGCCGGCGCCAAGCCGAAGACCGGGCGGAAGGCGAAGCCGACGCGGCGCAAGTCGGCTTTGGCGACTCATGTGAAGACGATCCCCAGTGCCTCGAAGTCGGCACGGACCGCGAAGTCCGCTAAGGTTGCGAAGCAGTCGAAGGGCGCGGCAGCGGAGCGGTCGCCTCGAGCGCGGTCAGGCGCAGTCGCGGCGAAATAGCGGTGGGCTTCCCCGGCAAGTTTGGTTCGGCCGGTCTCTCGTGAACCATCAGGCGGAACAGAAGGGCCGTCCCATATCATCGCGGCGATGAATCCCGAGTCCCCGTCCCGCCGCGTCGAACTCGCCATCGTGGGCGCGGGCTTCGGCGGCCTGTGCCTCGCCATCAAGCTGCTCGAGGCGGGCATCTGCGACTTCGTGGTGCTGGAGAAGGGCGACGAAGTGGGCGGCACCTGGCGCGACAACACGTATCCCGGCGCCGAATGCGACGTGCAGTCGCACCTGTACTCCTACTCGTTCGAGGGCAAGCCGGACTGGAGCCAGCGCTATGCGGGCTGGCGCGAGATCCAGCAGTACATCCTCGAAACTACGGAGAAGTACGGCCTGCATCCATACATACGCTTCGGGACCGAGGTGACCGGCGCGCACTTCGATGTTGCGACGGCGCGCTGGACGGTGCGGCTCAGGGACGGCCGGACGCTCTCGGCGCGCCACCTCGTGCTCGCCACCGGGCCGCTGCACGTCCCGCAGGTCCCGCAGATCAAGGGACTCGATCGGTTCCAGGGCAAGGTGTTCCACTCCGCGCGCTGGGACCACGGCTACGACCTCGCCGGCAAGCGCGTCGCGTCGATCGGCACGGGCGGAAGCGCGATCCAGTACTGCCCCGAGATCGCGCCCGTCGTCGAGCGCCTGCACGTCTTCCAGCGGACCGCGGCCTGGGTCATCCCGCGCGATATTCGCCGGTACTCCGAGGGTGCGAAGCGACGCTTCGCCCGCTGGCCGTGGTGGCGCAAGCTGCATCGCGCGCGCCTGTACTGGACCAACGAGTCGCGCGTATGGCCGGTCTTCCACTCCGGCCTCTCGAAGGTCTTCGAGGCGTACGCGCGCTTCTTCATCCGCCGGCAGGTCAAGGATCCCGGGCTGCGGAGGCGACTGACACCCGACTACACCATCGGCTGCAAGCGCGTGCTGGTGTCGAACGAGTGGTTCCCGATGTTCCGCCGGCCGAACGTCGAACTCGTGACCGACGGGATCCGCGAGGTGACCGAGCACGGCATCGTCACCGAGGACGGCGTCGAGCGGCCGGTGGACTGCATCATCCTCGGCACCGGCTTCGTGGTAGACCCGCGCATCTACATGCGCGACTTCCCGGTCACCGGGTTGCCGGGTCACGCGCTCGCGCAGGACTGGAAGGAGGGCGCCGAGGCCTACTACGGCATCTCGGTCACCGGCTACCCGAACCTGCACCAGCTCGTCGGGCCCAACACGGCGCTCGGCCACAACTCGGTCATCTTCATGATCGAGTGCCAGGTGCATTACATCCTCGAGTGCCTGCGTGAGCTGAAAGCCCGCGGTGAAGATGCGCTGGTGGTGGATCCCGACGCGCAGGTGCGCTTCAACGAGCGGGTGCAGAAGGCACTCGAAGGCACCGTGTGGAGCTCGGGCTGCAAGAGCTGGTACCAGTCGGCCGAAGGTCGCAACTTCACCATCTGGCCTTGGTCCACCTGGCGATACTGGCTTGCTACGCGCAAGGTGCACGCGAAGGACTATCGCTTCATGCGCGCCGCCGGCTAGGGGCGCGCCGGCTGCAGGCGAGGCCGCCGTGCGCGCCCGTCAGCCCCTGACCGCCGCCAGGATCTGCTCGAGCGCGGACGGATCCTCGATGGTCGTGAGGTCCCCCGGGTCCTGCCCCTCGCACAGCGCGCGGATCGAGCGGCGCAGCAGCTTGCCCGAACGGGTCTTAGGCAGCGCCGTCACGAAGTGCACGCGCGCCGGCCGCGCCACGGCGCCGAGCTGGTTGTCCACCAGCTTCATCACGTCGCCTTCGTGCGCGAGGCGCTTCTCGGGCGTGTCGATCAGGCTCGTGTCCTTGACGATCGCGAAAGCCATCGCCACCTGGCCCTTGAGCTGGTCGTGGACGCCCACGACCGCGACCTCGGCGATGTTGGGGTGCGAGGAGATCGACTCCTCGATCTCGCGCGTGCCGAGGCGGTGGCCCGCCACGTTGATCACGTCGTCCGTGCGGCCGAGGATGAAGTAGTAGCCGTCCTGGTCGCGGATGCCCCAGTCGAAGGTGGAGTACACCTGCTGCCCGGGCACGCTGTTCCAGTAGGTGTCGACGAAGCGCTGGTCGTCACCCCACACTGTGGTCATGCACCCGGGTGGCAACGGGCCGCGGATGGCGACCACGCCCTTTGTATCGGCGCCGACTTCCTCACCCGTGACTGCGTCGTACAGGCGCACGTCGTAGCCATACACGGGCACACCGGGCGAGCCGAACTTGCCCGGCAGCGCCTCGACGCCGGGCTGGATGGCGAGGATCGGCCAGCCGGTCTCGGTCTGCCAGTAGTTGTCCACCACCGGCTTGCCGAGGCCCTCGGAGATCCAGCGCGCGGTGGGCTCGTCGAGCGGCTCGCCGGCGAGGAACAGCAGCCGCAGCGAGGAGAGATCGTATTTGCGAAGGAACGCGGGGTCCTGCTTCTTCAGCACGCGGATGGCCGTGGGTGCGGAGAACATCGTCGTGACTTTGTACTTCTCGACGATCTGCCACCAGATGCCGCCATCCGGCCGGATCGGCGTGCCCTCATACATGATCGTGGCCATGCCGGCGATCAGCGGGCCATAGACGATGTAGCTGTGGCCTACCACCCATCCGATGTCGCTGGTGGCGAAGTAGGTCTCGCCCTTTTTGCCGCAGTAGATGAGCTTCATCGAGGCGGCGAGGGCCACGGCGTACCCGCCGGTGTCGCGCTGCACGCCCTTAGGCTTGCCGGTGGTGCCACTGGTGTAGAGGATGTAGCTCGGCTCGGAGCTCTCGAGCCACTCGCACGGCACCTCGTCGTTCATGTGCTCGGCTCGCAGCTTCGCGTAATCGACGTCCCGTCCCTCGACGCGCGTCATCCCGGCGAGGCCGCGGTCCACCAGCAGGACCTTCTCCGGCGGGTACTTCGAGAGGCGGATGGCCTCGTCTAGCAGGTGCTTGTACGGCACCGGCTTGCCGGCGCGGGATCCCGCGTCCGCGCTCACGATCAGCTTCGGCTTCGCGTCGTCGATGCGCGTGGCGAGGCTCACCGAGGCGAAGCCGCCGAACACCACCGAGTGGATTGCCCCGATGCGCGCGCAGGCGAGCATGGCGATGGTTCCCTCGGCGATCATCGGCATGTAGATGAGGACGCGATCGCCCTTGCCGACGCCCAGGCCCTTGAGGATCCCCGCCATGCGGTTCACCTCGCGGTGCAGCTGCCGGAAGGTGTAGGTCTTCTCCTGCCCGGTCTCCGTCGAGACGTAGATCAGGGCGGGCGAGTCGCCCAGCTCGGCAAGATGGCGGTCGACGGCGTTGTGGCAGAGGTTGATGCGACCGCCCACGAACCACCGGGCGAACGGCGGCCGCGAGTAGTCGAGCACCTGGCTGAACGGTGTGTGCCAGTCCACGAGCGTCGCCTGCTCGCGCCAGAAGCCGTCCGGGTCGTTGATCGAGCGGGCGTGCACCGTCTGGTTACGGCTCATGGCGATCTCCCGGGCTGTCCGCGATCCGGAATCTTCTACCGGCGCAGCGGGCCGGCGACCATTAGACGATCGATTAGCCTTGTCAGTCGGCCATCAACCGGTCGATGTGTGTCACCGCGCTGGCCGCCAGCGCCGCAAGCTCGTAGCCGCCCTCGAGCGTCGAGACGACGCGATGCTTCGCGTGGCGGGCCGCCACGCCACAGGCCACGTCCGTCACCCATGCGTAATCCGCCGTGCTCAGGCGCAGCTCGGCGAGGTCGTCCGCGGCGTGCGCGTCGAAGCCGGCGGAAATGAACAGCATCTGCGGCGCAAAGGCCTCGAGCGCGGGCAGCCAGTGCTCGCTGACGGCCTTGCGGAACACCTCGCTGCCGCTGCCCGGCGGCAGCGGGCAGTTGACGATGTGGCCGGGCACGGAACCGGGATTGCTGCCCGGGTACAGCGGATACTGGAAGCTCGAGCAGATCAGCACGCGTCGGTCGCCCCGGAAGATGTTCTCGGTGCCATTGCCGAGGTGCACGTCGAAATCGAGGATCGCGACCCGTTCGAGTCCGTGGGCCTCGAGCGCGTGGGCGGCGCCCACGGCCACGTTGTTGAAAAAGCAGAACCCCATCGCCTGCGCGCGCTCGGCGTGGTGCCCGGGCGGGCGGACGTTGCAGAACGCGCGGCGCACCGTCCCGTCCATCACGAGGTCGGTGGCGAGCACGTTCGCACCCGCAGCGCGCAGCGCGGCCTCGAGCGTGTCGGGGCACATGGCAGTGTCGGGGTCGACCCGCGCGTAGCCTTCGGCCGGAGACTGCGACGAGATGAACTCGACGTGCGAGCGCGGGTGCACCCGGGCGAGCTGCTCAACGGTCGCCCGCGGCGCTTCGTAGTGACGGAGGAAGTCGTACAGCTGCCGCACGTGCAGCAGCTCCTCGATGACGTCGAGGCGCGCCGGCTGCTCGGGATGGCCCGTGCCCATCTGGTGCAGGCGGCAGGCCGGGTGCGAAATGAAGGCCACGGGCATGGGCAGAGTCCGCCTGCGGTGATCCGGGATGAACGGCTGGGAGTATATCGCTAGCATGGACCGGGTCATCGGTGTCCATCGACCGTTACTCCCATGACCGCCAAACGTATCGCCGCCCTCATGAAGCCCGCCTCGGTCGTCCTCGTCGGGGCGAGCGACACCCCCGGGACACTGGGCGATGTCGTCCGCCGCAACCTTGCGGGTTCCGGCTTCGAAGGTCCGGTGCACTACGTCAACCTGCGCCACGAGTCGGTGGCCGGCCAGGTCGCCCATCGCAGCGTGCGCGACCTGCCGGCGCCGGTGGATCTCGCGGTGATCGTGACGCCGGCATCGACCGTCCCGGGCATCGTGGACGACTGCGGCGCGCGCGGCATCCAGGGCGCGATCATCGTCTCGGCCGGCTTCCGGGAGGGCGGGGCGGACGGTCTCGCGCTCGAAGCCGAGCTGCGCGAGCGGGCACGGCGCCACGGGCTGCGCTTTCTGGGGCCGAACAGCCTGGGCCTGATCCGCAGCGACCAGCGGCTCAACGCGTCCTGCGGTCCACGACCGACCTTGCCCGGGCGCCTCGCCCTGGTTTCGCAGTCGGGCGCCCTGTGCGCCGCCATCCTCGACTGGGCGCACACGCGCCGGGTCGGCTTCTCGACCGTGATCTCGACCGGGATCGGCTCCGACGTCGACCTCGGCGAGATCCTCGACTTCCTCGCCCGCGACCCCGGCACCGACAGCATCATGTTGTACCTCGACGGCGTCGGCGACGCGCGGCGGTTCATGAGCGCCTTGCGCGCCGCGGCGCGCGTCAAGCCGGTCGTGGTGATGAAGGCCGGCCGGCACGACGGCGAAGCGGAGGCGGAGTCCGCCTTCCACACGGGTGCGATCGTCGGCGCCGACGACGTGTTCGACGCCGCGATGCGCCGCGCCGGCGTGCTGCGCATCCGCGACTTCTCCGAGCTGTACACGGCCGCCGCCACGCTCGGCGCGGGCGTGCGCGTCGGCGCGCGACGGCTCGCCGTGGTCTCGAATGCGGGCGGCCCGGGCGCCATCGCCGTGGATCGCGCGAAGGACCGCTGGCTGCGGCTCGCCCGCCTCGCGGACGATTCCGTCACGCGGCTGCGGGCGCTGCTGCCGCCGAGCGGCGCTGTCGGCAATCCCGTCTACGTGCGCGCCGATGCGAGCGCCGCGCAGTACGCCGAGGCGGCCGGCGTCTGCCTGCAGGATCCGGGCGTGGACGTCGTGCTCGCGATCCTCGTGCCGCACGCGCTCACCGAGCCTGACATGATCGCCCAGGCGCTGCTCGAGGTCGCCGGTCCCAGGCACAAGCCGCTCTTCACCTGCTGGATGGGCGGCGAGGGCGTCGAGGCGAGCCGCCGACGCTTTGCCGGGCACGGTGTGCCGGGTTACGCCCGGCCCGAGGTCGCCGTGGACGCGATCGCTGCGCTCGCCCTGTACGCCTCGAACCAGCAGCAACTGCTGCAGGCGCCGGCACCGCTCGAGCCGGCCTCCGCGCCGGATCGCGCCACCGCTCAGGCCGTGCTCGACGCGGCGCTGGCGAACGGGCAGGAGTGGCTCGATCCTGCGGACTCGAAAGCCGTGCTCGCGGCGTTCGGCGTGCCGGTGGTGCACAGTCTGCCGGCGCACTCCGCCAGCGAGGCCGCACGGGTGGCCGCCGAGGTGGGGTTCCCGATTGCCATGAAGATCCTTTCGCCGGACATCCCGCACAAGACCGACGTCGGCGGCGTCCGCCTCGGCCTCGTCGACGAGCGTGGCGTGCGCGACGCCTACGCCGCGATGCTCAAGGACGTGGCGCGCGCTCAGCCGGACGCCGAGATCGAGGGCGTCCTGATCGAGCCCATGTACCGCAGGCAGCACGTGCGCGAGCTCATGATCGGCGTGGTGCGCGACCCGGTGTTCGGGCCGGCGATCAGCTTCGGCCTCGGCGGACTGCTGGTCGAGGTGATCCGCGACCGCGCCGTGGCACTGCCGCCGCTGAACGCGTTCCTGGCCAGCGACCTCATCCGCCGCACCCGCGCGAGCCAGGCGCTCCTGCCGCTGCGCGGCGCGCCGGCGGCGGACGAGGGCGCGGTGACCGACATCCTGCTGCGCGTGTCGGAAATCGTGTGCGAGCTGCCCAACGTCGGCGCGATGGACCTGAACCCGGTGATCGTCACGGACGCAGGGGCCGTGGTGCTCGATGCGCGGATCGGCCTCGTGCCGACCGTCGCCGCGGCGCGTCCGTACGACCACATGGCCATCCACCCGTACCCGAGCTCGCTGAACGCGAAGGTCGAGCTGCCCGGCGGCGTGACGGCCAACATCCGGCCGATCCGCCCCGAGGACGCGGCGATCGAGAGCGCGTTCGTGCACGGCCTCTCCGAGCAGTCGAAGTTCCTGCGCTTCATGTTCGGGTTGCGCGACCTGACGCCGATGATGCTGTCGCGGTTCACGCAGATCGACTACGACCGCGAGCTCGCACTGGTCGCTGTGATCGACACGCCCGACGGCGAGCAGCAGATCGGCGTGGCGCGCTACACCGCGCTGCCCGACGGCGAGACTTGCGAGTTCGCGATCGTGGTGGGCGATGCGTGGCAGGGCAAGGGCCTCGCGCGGCGTCTGTTCGGGCTCCTCATCGAAGCGGCACGCGACCGGCGCCTGAAGGTCATGACCGGGGTCACGTTGCGCGAGAATTCGCGCATGATCGATCTGTCGAAGTCTCTCGGCTTCGAGACTCGCCGGGATCCCGACGATACCGAACTGGTGCTGATGACGCTGGCGCTGTAGCGCGTGGCGCCGGCCGTATTGCGGTCGCGGCGGTGCCAGCTGCATGCATTGACAGGCTCGCTGCGCGTGCGGCAATGTCGCGGCAATCACACAGAGGGGGGCGGACATGAAAGTACCTCGCGGAGTTCGTCGCCGATGCGTCGCTGCGATCGCCGGGGTGCTGCTGTTCCCGTGTCTCGCAGGCGCGATCGAAGTGGATGGCCTCAAGGATTTCGAGCCCCTGTACGGGCGCTACGCGCCCGCAGGCGACTGCTCGCGCCAGCCGCAGATCCTGGTGGACGCGGCCGGGTTCACCTTCGAAGTGAACGGCGCGAAGGAGCGGGCGACCCGCGTCGAGTTCGCGGCGAGCTATGGCGGGAACGACTACCAGGGCATCACCCAGTGGTTTTTCCCGTTCAAGAGCGCCAACGGCTGGCCGATCCTCATGGCATTCAATGCGAACGAGAAGCCGGGCACGCTGACCATCGATGGGAACGATGAGGGCTGGAAAGGCGGGCCGCCGCTCAGCGCGCGTAACCTGGCGCTGGTGAAGGGGTCACCCTACGGCCGATGCACGTGAACTGCCGCGATGCCGGCAGCGCGTTTATGCAGAATTTCTCGATCGACCGCATGAGCCGATTTGCAGGAGGGTATCCGATGCGCATGGCAATTCCGGTTGCGGCCCTGGTTCTCGCCTTCCCGGCACTGGCCAGCGCGGATGGCCAGCGTGCCGTGGCCGAAATGAAAGGCTGCACGAGCCCCGCGATCGCGGGCACGGCGACGCTCGTCGAGCAGGTCACCGCGGAAGGCGTGAAGGAAGTCACGGTCGAGCTGCGCGTGACCGGCCTCGCCGACGGCAAGCACGCCGTGCACATCCACGAGGTGGGCAGCTGCGAGCCCTGCGCGGCGGCGGGCGGTCACCACGATCCGGGCCCTTTCGGGCAGCCACGGCCCGATACGGCCAGTGACGACGTGCCGGCCGCCGACATCAATCACCCGTTCCACATGGGCGATCTGATCAACCTCGAGGTCAAGGACGGCGTGGGCACCCTGAAGCACACGACCAATCGCGTGACGCTTGCGCCGGGGCGCCTCGGCCTCTTCGATGCGGACGGCAGTTCGATCATCGTGCACTCGCAACAGGACACGTATTGCGACGAGGAATCGGATCTCAAGAAGGGCTGCGCGGGCGGCGCGCGCGATGCCTGCGGAGTCATTCGGCGCGTCGAGTGACCCAGCGCGCCGGGACAAGGGGAACGATTGGGCGACGCACTATCCTGAATTTCAGGATAGACAAATCGGGATAGTGCCGTTTATCTGGTCAATCTGCAGGCGTAACTTCACCTCCGCACGCAACGGAGGATCCAACCATGTTTACCTGCAAGACCTACGACAAGTTCACCACCCGCGTCCTGGCCGGCCTGGTGCTCGCCGTGACCATCGTGGTCGGTTCGCTGACCCACGCGGTGTCGAACGTCCAGACCTACATCTGAAACAGGTTACGCGACCCGGATGAGCAGCTTGCCCGCGACGTGACCGCGGCGTGAGGCCTCGATGGCGCGGTTCGTGTCCTTGAGCGCGTATTCGCCCGCAATCTCGCAACGCAGGCTTCCCTGTTCGACGTACCGGACGAGCTCGCGCATCGCGGGCTCGTTCGGCTGCAGCATGACTGCTCGGCGCACGAGACGCCCGAGGCGGTTCAGGACCGGATCGATGGTGTAGGTCGCCGCGCCTGGCAAGGTGCTGGCGTAGTGCCCGCCGCGCCGGAGCAGGCGGGCGTGGGTGCTGCGCGGCAGGCTGGGCACGCAGTCGAGCACGGCGTCGAATCCGCCGGGCCACTCGGTTGCCGGTGTCGTCCGGTAATCGATGAACGCGTCGGCTCCGAGCGAGGTCACGAAGTCGCGACGTCCCGTGCTGGCCACTGCGGTGACGCGAGCGCCGCGAGCTTTCGCGACCTGCACGGCGAGATGGCCGACGCCGCCGGACGCACCGTTCACGAGCACGCGCGAGTCGCGACCGACGTGCGCCAGGTCGCACAGCGTGACGGCCGTGATGCCGACGCAGGGCAGGGCCGCACCGAGGCGATGGTCGATCGAGGCGGGTCGCCGCGACACGAAAGGTGCCGGCACCGGCACGAACTCGGCGAACGTGCCCTGCGCGCGCTGGAACGGATCGATGAATCCCATGACCGGCTCGCCCAGCGACCAGCCCGCGACGCCCGGTCCGGTCGCGGCGACCTCGCCCGCGAAGTCCGAGCCCATGGTGCGCGGCAGGCCACCCCGCACGAGCAGGCGGAAGCTGCCCGTCGCGATCTTCCAGTCCACGGGATTGAGACTCGCCGAACTCACGCGGATGAGCAGCTCGCCGGGCGCGGGCGAGGGAACCGGCACGTCCTCGACGGCAGGGCGAGTCGTCGGGCGGGCGGCGTGGTAGCGGCAGGCGCGCATGGGAGAATGCGGGAAAGCCGGGCGAGGATGGAGTGTCGGGATGCTGACACACGCGGCAGGAATCGTGCGGGGTTTCGTCGTCGGCGCCGCGATCGCGCTGCTGCTGTCGACCACGGGTTGCGGCGAGCGCGGCAACCCGGAGTCGCAGGTGCGCGCCGTGATCGCAGAGGCCGAGCGCGCTGCCGAGGCCCGTGATCTCGCCGGGCTGATGGCGCTCGTCTCGCCCGGGTTCCAGGACGGGCAGGGCGGCGACCGCGAGGAATTGAAGCGATCCCTGCGCGGTTACCTCGTCATGCACCCGTCGGTACACCTGCTGACCCGCGTCGAGAGCCTGAAGTTTCCCTACGAGGATTACGCCCGCGTGCGCCTCACGGTGGGCACGCTCGGGCGCGAGTCGTCCGCGGCGACCGCATTCGATCTCGCCGCCGACGTGCACGACGTCGCCCTCGAACTCAGGCTCGAGGGCGACGACTGGCGGGTAGTGCGCGCCGCCTGGGGTTCCAGGCGGCGCGACTGATCAGAACGAGTACTTGGTGGTGAACTGCAGGCGGTTGAAGTCGCCGTCCGTGCCGTTCTCGAGCTCACGCTCCGCGTACCGGTACTCGGCGCCGATGTCGAGCTTCGGCAGCGGCGAGTAGAACACGTTGCCAAGCACGCTCCAGCTCGACTTGTTCGGGCTGTGGGCGTTGCTGGTGGCCGACAGGGAGCTGTCGTTGTCGTAGGACTGCAACGCGTAGGCCAAGGTGCTGCGCCAGGCGCCGCTCCCACCCCAGATGTGCCGGTAGGCGACGAAGCCGGCGTAACCGTCGACAGACTCGAGCTCGCCGTCGCTGTTCAGGATGGCGTCGTTCGCGAAGTTGAGGGCCACGTAGCGGCCGAGGTTACCGTACAGCGCCATCCAGCGGAGGTCGTCCTTGCCGATCATGAACTTGCCGGACACGCTGAGCGAGCCGGTCCATGTGCTGTCGTCGATTGGAGCGTTGATCCCCGTGGTGCTGAACTGCGCGGCGGTGGACTCATGCACCAGCTCGCGTACCAGGCCTGCGGCGGCGACGTGACCCCATGAGCCCTTCCACGCGTAACGTGCCGTGAGGTCGGGCATCCAGCCGTCGTCGGAGCTGAAGGAGCGCCCCGGCTGCGCCGCTGGCGGGACGGGCAGTGCACCGGCCGTGTAGGGCGTAATCGAGGTCTCGCGATTCTCGGCGGACAGCGAGAGGCCGCCCTTCGTCCAGCGCACCTGCGGCTGGCGAACGAAGGTCGTGCCGTCCGTCGTACCGATGAAGTCGGCGACCTCGGGCAGCGTGGCGACGTCCATGAAATTGGACCAGGTCTGGCCCACCAGCCAGCTGCGCCACTGCACGTACGCATGACGCAGCACGGGTGCGTAGGTGTTGCTGACGTTCTGGCTGCCGAGGGCCGAGCCGAAGAAGTCGATCTCAAAGCGGGTGCTGAGCTTGTCGCCGCCTTCAAGGATCGTGTCCGTGCCGAAGTTGACGCGCGACTGCTTCACGTGGGCATTGAGGTCGGTGCCCTCGTCGAGACCACCGACCGGGGTCTGGCCGGGAACGTAGAAATCACGTCCCGAGGCGCTGTCGCCCAGTTCACCGTCTGACGTGTTGGTGAAGTTGGCATCGGCCTTCACGAAGCCGGTGAGCAGGAACGTCGTGTTCGGCGCGGCGTTCGGCGTGATCGACACGCCCTGGATCGGGGCCTTGGCCGGCGCAGCGGCGGCCGTGGCGGCGGCCGGTGCGGGTGCGGGTGCCGGTGCGGCGGCTTTCTCGGCCACCAGCTGCTGTACCATCTTCTCGAGCTCGGCGACCCGCTTCTCGAGTTCCTGCTCCTTCGCGGTCTGCGCGAGCGTGGAGGCGGGCAGTCCGAACGCGGCGGTCGCGAGCGTGACCGCGATCAGTCTTCGCAGCTGAGTGCCATTGCGGCTGTTCCTGGGCATGGGCCATTCCCCCGTGTGTAGGCTCGGTGGATGCTGCACTCGCAGCCGCGAGTCTCGGTATTCGCCATTGGTCGTACGAGGCCGGCAGCCCGTTGTCACGCGGGTATATTCG
>Ga0113563_10000070_pt1 | contig 33523 bp, 26 predicted proteins | sample Mud3Dept3metaG_FD_80117 | JGI IMG/M metagenome (GOLD analysis project Ga0113563, IMG submission 80117) | Freshwater wetland microbial communities from Ohio, USA, analyzing the effect of biotic and abiotic controls - Mud 3 Core 4 Depth 3... | ecosystem: Environmental > Aquatic > Freshwater >... | reverse complement strand
TCGCCCTCCAGGCCGCGCAGCGCGAAGCGGTCCGCGCCGCGCCACTCCACGCGCCGCCGCTGCCCGTCGCGCACCAGGAAGAGCGGGCTCGCGCCGGGCTGGGGGGTGACCTGAAGGGGCAGGCCGCGCCGCGCGAGCTCGGCCTCGCGACGCTCGAGCGCCCGCGCGTGCTCGACACGGCGCTCGACCAGGGCCGCCAGGTGCGGCCGCTGGGCGGCCTTGAGCTCGGGCAGCATCGAATCGAGGAAGAGCGGCGCGCGCGCGCCGAGCAGCGCGACGTGGGTGCGCGCGAACGCCTCGCCGAAGCGGGCCTCGGGGCGCCACCACTCCGAGAGCCGCTCCACCCAGGCGCGGAACCAGGCGGCGGGGAAGCGCAGCGCGAGCTCGTCGAGCGCGGCGGCGACGTGGGGCCCGACCGTGCGCAGGCCGACCGGGGCGAGCGGCGCGGGGTCGTCGCCGAGCGCGAGGGTGAGCGGACCCTCGGCGGTGAGCACGGTGGCGCGCGCGACCTCGAGCCAGTCGTGGTCCTCGGTCGCCATCCAGAACACCGCCACCGCCGGCTGGCCCGCCGCGCTCAGGGTCTCCGCCCAGCGCGTCGCGGCGGCGGCCTTGACCAGCGCGAGCAGCGGGCCGCCGAACAGGCCGGTCTGCTGCCCGGTGACCACCACCGCGGTGGCCGGGTCGGCGAGCCGCCGGGCGAGCTCGGCGGCGCCGGGGTGGCCGTAGGAGGCGTTGGCAACGGCCAAGGCGCGCGCGAGGTCCGCGCGCGCGACGGCCGGCGGCGCGCCCGCCAGCCGCGTCGTCCCCGGCGGCTGGAAGACGAGCGGCGCGAGCAGGTCCCGGGCACGGCCGGCGGCGAGCTCGGCGGCGAGGCCTCCGAGGTGGCCGGTGGTGAGGGTCGAGGGCGGGCCGGCGGCGGGCGGGGTCACGAGCGCGGGCATCCTACCCGCGAACCGCCCGCCCGCCGACGGTAGGATGTCGGCCCTCGACCTTCCGGAGGAGCCATGGAATCCCTGTTCGATGCCCAGGTCGTCGTCGCGTTCGTCACCCTGCTCGCGCTCGAGGTGGTGCTCGGCATCGACAACGTCATCTTCATCTCGATCCTCGCCAGCAAGCTCCCCGCCGGCGAGCAGGCGCGCGCGCGCACGCTCGGCCTCGGCCTCGCCATGATCCTGCGCATCCTGCTGCTGCTCACCGTCTCCTGGATCGCGCGCCTGACCGAGCCGCTGTTCACGATCGCGGGGGGCAAGATCTCCGGGCGCGACCTGATCCTGGTCGGCGGCGGCCTGTTCCTGCTCGCCAAGGCGACCTTCGAGATCCACGACAAGCTCGAGGGCGAGGAGGGCGAGCAGTCGCGCCGCGTGCCGGCGCGCTTCGCCGGGGTGATCGTCCAGATCCTGCTGCTCGACATCGTCTTCTCGATCGACTCGGTGATCACCGCGGTGGGCATGACCGACCGGCTCGGCGTGATGATCGCCGCCGTGGTGGGCGCGGTCCTGATCATGATGGTCTTCGCGGGGCCGGTCTCGTCCTACGTCGAGCGCCACCCCACGATCAAGATCCTGGCGCTCTCGTTCCTGCTCCTGATCGGCGTCGCGCTGGTCGCCGAGGGCCTCGACTTCCACATCCCGCGCGGCTACGTCTACTTCGCGATGGCCTTCTCGCTCGGCGTCGAGATGCTGAACCTGAGGCTGCGCCGGCGTGCCGCCGAGCCGGTCCGGCTCCACGCCCGCATCGCGGAGGAGGACGGCGCCGAGCGCGGCGCGAGATAGGCTCCCCCGGGTGCCCCTCCTGTCCGGCCGCTCTCCGGCGGTGACCACCGCGCTCTGGGCGTTCGCCGTGCACGCCCTGGCGGTGGGTTGGGTGCGTCTCCAGTGGGGGCCGGGGTCGCGCGGCGGGGTGCTGGCCTGGATGGACTTCCCCGTCTCGCTCGCCTACGGGCACCTCTCGGGGTGGGCGTTCCTGGCCGCCTCGGTCCTGGCCGGCGGCGCCCTCTGGGCGGCGCTCGCGGCCGCGTTCGCGGTCCTGGTCGGGCGGCTCGCGCGCGGGCGCTAGAATCCGCGCGCGATGCTGCGTCTGGGCCCCGTCCCGCTCGATCCCCCGCTCGTGCTCGCCCCCATGGCGGGGGTGACCGACCGCGACTTCCGGCTGATCGTGCGCCGGATCGGCGGCGTGGGCCTGGTCACCATGGAGTTCATCGCCTCGCGCGCGCTGGTGCGCGGGGTGGCCAAGACGCTCGACCTCATGCACTTCGTGGCCGAGGAGCGGCCGATCTCGATCCAGATCTACGGCTCGGACCCCGACACCATGGCCGAGGCCGCGCGCCAGGTCGAGGCGATGGGCGCCGACGTCTGCGACATCAACATGGGCTGCCCCGCCAACAAGGTGCTCAAGGGCTGCGCGGGCTGCGCCCTGATGGGCGACCTCGAGCTGGCGCGCCGGATCGTGGCCGCGGTGCGGCGCGCGATCTCGATCCCGCTCACCGTGAAGTTCCGGCTCGGGCTCGACCACGAGCGTCCGAACTTCCTCGAGCTCGGCCGGATCTGCGAGGGCGAGGGCGCGCAGGCGGTGGCGCTCCACGCGCGCACCGCGCGCCAGATGTTCTCGGGCGACGCGCGCGAGCGCTGGGGCGAGATCGCGCGCCTGAAGGCGGCGCTCGCGATCCCGGTGATCGGCAACGGCGACGTGCGCGAGCCCGCCGACGTGCTGGCGATGCTCGCCGAGACCGGCTGCGACGCGGTGATGATCGGCCGCGCCGCGACCAGGAACCCCTGGATCTTCCGCCAGACCGCCGACCTGATGGCCGGGCGCGCGCCCGAGGCGGCCTCGCTCGCCGCGCGCCGCGAGCTGATCCTCGGCCACTTCCAGCTGGTCGCCGCGCGCGAGGAGTCGAGGTGGGCGCTGCACAAGCTGCGCAAGTTCACCGGCTGGTACACCCACGGCGTGCCGCGCGGCCGCGAGCTGCGCCAGCGCATCAACGAGCTCGAGGACGTGCCCTCCTTCCTGGCCGCGGTCGAGGCCTTCTTCGAGCAGTTCGACGAGGCGGCGTGAGCGCGCTCGAGCGCCACGCCGTCGAGCTCGAAGCGCCGCCCGCCGACTCGCTGGCCGCGCTCGCGCAGGCGGCCGAGGAGTGGGGCGCGCGCTGGGAGCCCGCGCAGGGCGGCGGCCGACTGACGCTCCCCGTGGTCTTCGGCCTGCGCCGGGGCGTCGCAATCGGGCGCGTCGAGGCGGTGCGGCTGGGCGACGCGCGCGCGCGGCTGACCTGGTCGCTCGAGGAGAGCCATCTCGAAGTCCATCGCGGCGCGGTGGCGGTGCTGGCGCTCGCGGTCGGCCCGGCGCTGGCCGCGCTGGCGTGGCCGTTCTGGCCGCCGCTGCTCGGCCTGGCGCCGCTCGCGGCGGTGATGGGGTTCGCCGCCTGGTGGCTGGTGGTGGCGCGCCTGCGCTCGAGCGGTCCGGAGGAGTTCTTCGCCAGCCTGGCCGCTCCCGCGGCCGCGGCCGAGGGCCCGGCGGCGCGGCGCTGAGGCGCCCGGGTCCGGGTCTGCGGGCCTGCTAGACTGGACGTTCCCCTGGAATCGGCGGCGTCTCTGGCGGGTTCTCGGGGGTGGCGGTTCTTTGAATGGGGGCGTACCGGGTTCGACGGGGAACAGAGCGGTTCACGGGTGGCGTGCCGAGCTAACCCTCGTAAAAAGACAGCGCAAGCTGCCAACGACAACCTCGCTTTCGCGGCTTAATTGACCGCGACGTCTCCCACCACGGCCCGGTCCACGGCAGGGTGGGAGGCGACGCTAAAGTGGACCGAACGACGCGGTTGGCTCCGTACCGCGTCCGGATCGTCGAAACGGAGCTGGCGCCGGCGGTGGCGGCCTTCTTCCATTCCGCCGGGGCGATGACCTAAACGAAGGCTACGCACGTAGATGCCCGTGGGACGCGTTTCTCGGACGTGGGTTCGATTCCCACCGCCTCCACCATTTCTCCTTTCAGTCGAATAGACGTACGGTGCTCATCGGACTCGCCCTGCGGGCGCGTAGCGATTCCCACCGCCTCCACCAACGCAAACGATTCGAACCCGGGGCCGGGTCCTCCGGCCCCGGTTCGATTTCCAGCTGAGACAGCACCTGCAGCTTCGAATCGGCCCGCAAGTAGGGCCTCCCCACCTCCGGGTAGGCCGGCTCCAGCCGCACCCTCCCCAGGACCCCGCGCAGGGCGAGGGCTCACCTCTCCGTCCGTCGCTCCAGGAGCTCCTGAAGCCGCTCCACGCGCTCCTCGATCCAGACTAGGGGCGGCACCTCGGGGATGCCGGCTTCGCCCACCCTGAGGTTCTCCAGCTCGCTGCCCAGGGCGTGCACCCGGCGCTGCTCCGCCTCGAGCTCGGCGGCCTTGAGGCGGATCTCGTTCGGCGTGGCCGACTGGGCCGCACGGATCTCGACCACCACGCGCTCGAGCACATGGCGGAGGTTCTCGGCCGAGGCGAGGCGGTCGCGCACCCCGGCCAGCAGCAGGCGTTCGACCAGAGTCCGCCGTACCAGCAGCTTGTTCTCGCAGGTGCCCTTGGTCGCACCGAGACAGCCGTAGTAGCCCCCGGACTTGCCGCTCACCTTGGCGAGGGCGGCGCCGCAGACCGCGCACGCCGCTCGAGCGCGCCGGTTGGCGAACCTCGGCACCGCGACGCATCGCGCAAGTCGATTCGCAGGCCCTGGGGTTATCATCAAGAAGAGGCCTCCGATGGCCGGGGCCCTGAGTATCGCCTCGTCGGCAGAGCTGAGCGGCCGCCCGGACCGTGAAGCGGTCTTTCGCGCGCGCGGGCTGACCAAGGTCTACCGGATGGGGGAGATCGAGATTCCGGCGCTCGGCGGCGTCGACCTCGACCTCTACGCGGGCGAGCTGGTCGTGCTGCTCGGCCCTTCGGGCAGCGGCAAGTCGACGCTGCTCAACATCCTCGGCGGGCTCGACGTACCGACCGCCGGCACGGTGCGCTTCCTCCATCACGACCTCACCCGCGACGACGACGCCGAACTCACCCGGTTCCGGCGCGAACACGTCGGCTTCGTCTTCCAGTTCTACAACCTGATTCCGTCGCTCACCGCGCTTGAGAACGTCGAGCTGGTGACCGCCATCGCCGAGCGGCCGCTGGACCCGGCCGAAGCCCTGGCCCTGGTCGGCCTCGCCGAACGCCTCGACCACTTTCCGGCGCAGCTGTCGGGTGGCGAGCAGCAGCGGGTCGCGATCGCGCGGGCGATCGCCAAGCGCCCCGACGTGCTGCTCTGCGACGAGCCGACCGGCGCGCTCGACTACCCGACCGGGAGGCTCGTGCTCGAGGTGCTCGAGCGGGTCAACCGGGAGCTCGGCACCACCGTGGCGGTGATCACCCACAACAGCGCGATCGCGGCCATGGCCGACCGCGTGGTGCGCCTGGGCAGCGGGCGCATCGTCGGCATCACGGTCAACGCCGAGCGCCTGCGGCCGGACCAGCTGGCCTGGTGAGGAGAGGGCGTGCACCCGCTCGACCGCAAGCTGCTGCGCGACGTCTGGCACCTGCGGGGCCCGTTCCTCGCCCTGCTGCTGGTGGTCGCCTCGGGCATCGCGCTGTTCGTCGCGCTGCGCAGCATGAAGGGCTACCTGACGGGGGCCCAGTCCGACTACTACCGGACCCAGCGCTTCGCGGACCTCTTCGCGCACGCGCGCCACGCGCCCAACTCGCTGGTCGACGAGCTCGCCGCGATCCCCGGGGTCACCATGATCGAGACCCGGGTGGTCGCCGACGTGCTGCTCGACGTGCCGGGGCTCGCCGAGCCGGCCACGGGCCGCGTCGTCTCGCTGCCCGAGGGGGTGCCGCCCCGGCTCAACGGCCTATACCTGCGGCGGGGCCGGCTCCCCTTCGCGGAGGAGAGCGACGCCGTGGTGGTGAGCGACGCCTTCGCGACCGCCAACGGCCTCGCGCCCGGCGACCGCCTGGGGGCGGTGCTCTACGGACGCTGGCAGCGGCTGCGCGTCGTCGGAACGGCGGTGTCGCCGGAGTTCGTCTACGAGATCCGCGGCGCCGGCGACATCTTCCCGGACAACCGCCGCTTCGGCGCTCTCTGGATGGGGCGGCACGCCCTGGCGAACGCCTTCGCGCTCGAGGGCGCGTTCAACGACGTGGTGCTCAAGCTCGCCCCCGGCGCGATCGAGGCCGACGTCCTCGCCCGCGTCGACGCGCTGCTCGCTCCCTACGGCGGGCGCGGCGCTTACGGTCGCGAGGACCACGTCTCGCACCGCTTCCTCTCCGACGAGATCGCGGAGACGCGGGTCACGAGCGTGATGATCCCGTCGATCTTCCTGGCGGTGACCGCCTTCCTGGTCCATCTCGTGCTCGGCCGCCTGGTCGGCACCCAGCGCGACCAGATCGCCGTGCTCAAGGCCTTCGGCTATCCGTCGCGCACGGTCGCCGGCCACTACCTGAAGCTCGCGCTGGTGCCGACCGCGGCGGGCGGCTTCGCCGGCGTCGCCCTCGGGCTCTGGTTCGCGCGCGGCATCGCGGCGGTGTACGCCGACTTCTTCCAGTTCCCCGAGGCGGCCTTCCGTCCCGATCCGGGCGTCGCGCTCGCCGGTCTGGCGATCGGGCTCGGCGCGGCGCTCGCCGGGGCGCTCGGCAGCGCGCGCCGCGCGCTCGCGCTGCCGCCGGCCGAGGCGATGAGGCCCGAGGCGCCGGCCGGTTTCCGCACCACCTGGCTCGAGCGGAGCGCGCTCGGGCGCCGGCTCGCGCCCCCGGCGCGCATCGTGTTGCGCCACCTCCACCGCCAGCCGGTCAAGGCGCTGCTCTCGATCGCTGGTCTCGCGGCCGCGGGGGCCATTCTCGTGGTCTCGCCCTTCGTCTACGACGCCGTCGACCGGCTGCAGGAGGTGCAGTTCGAGCACGTCCAGCGCGAGCAGATCGCGCTCGCCTTCCGCGAGCCGCGCGGCGCCGCGGCGCTCGACGAGCTCGGCCACCTGCCCGGCGTCCTGCGCGCCGAGCCCTACCGGACGGTGGACGCGCGCCTCGCCGCGGCGGGCGCCGGGCACCGGCGCGAACGGACCGCGCTCACCGGCCTGGCCGACGGGGGTGAGCTGCGCCGGATCGTCGACCAGGGGCTGCGGGTGCACCGTCCGCCGCCGCGCGGCGTGCTGCTCTCGGGTCTGCTCGCCGGGCGGCTCGGCCTCGCGCCCGGAGACCGGGTCGAGGTCGAGGTCCTCGAGGGGCGGCGCCCCCGCCTCGAACTGACGGTCGAGGGGGTCACCGACGACCTGCTCGGCTCGGCGGTCTACGTCGATCTCGACTTCCTGCGCCGCGAGCTGGGCGAGGAAACGGGCGCGAGCGGCGCCTTCCTCGCGGTCGACGCGGCGCGTCTCGACGAGCTCTACGCGCGGCTCAAGCGGCTGCCCGGCGTGTCGGGCGTCTCGGTGCGCGCCGCGGCGCGCGCCGGCTTCGAGCGGACGATCGCCGAGAGCTTCCGCATCTCGCTCGCGACCACCATCGTCTTCGCCTGCGTCCTCGCCGCCGGCATGGTCTACAACGGCGCTCGGGTGGCGCTTTCGGAGCGCGGGCGCGAGCTCGCCAGCCTGCGCGTGCTCGGCTTCACGCGCGGCGAGGTTTCGTCGATGCTGCTCGGCGAGCAGGCCCTGCTGACCGCGGCCGCGCTCCCCGGCGGCGTGCTCGCCGGCTACGGCCTCTGCTGGCTGATCGTCGCGCGCTTCCAGTCCGAGCTGTTCCGCATCCCGCTGGTGGTGACCGCGGGCACCGCCCTCTTCTCGGTAGCCACCGTCGCCGCGGCGGCCGCCGTCTCGGGGCTGGCGGTGCGCCACCGGATCCACCGACTCGACCTCGTCGCGGTCCTGAAGACTCGGGAGTGAAGCCATGAAACCGTCGCGCCGCAAGCTCCTCTACGCCGCCGTCACGGTCGTGCTCGCCCTCGGGCTGGCGGCGATGCTCCGGCCCCGGCCGACGGTCGTCGAGCCGGGCCGGGTGGGCCGCGGGCCGCTCGAGGTGGCGATCGAGGAGGAGGGGCAGACCCGCATCCACCCCCGCTACGTGGTGGCCGCGCCGGTGACCGGCCGCTTGGCGCAGCTCGAGCTCGACCCGGGCGACCGGGTGGCGGCGGAAGCGGTCGTCGCGCGCCTGACGCCGGCGCCGCTCGACGCCCGCGAGCGCGAGCAGGCCGAGGCGCGGATCGCGGCGGCGGAGGCGGCGGGGCGCGAGGCGGACGCGCGGGTGGCGGAGGCCGCCGCCGCGGCGACGCAGGCGGCCTCGACGCTGGCGCGCTACCGCGAGCTCGCGGCGGCCGGCCAGCTCACTGCGGAGCAGCTCGAGCGGGCGACGACCGAGGAGCAGCGCGCCGCGCGTTCGCTCGACGCCGCGCAGGCGCGGGCGAGCGCCGCGCGCTTCGAGGTCGCGAGCGCTCGCTCGGCGCTGCTCGACGCTGGGGCGGGGGCGACGGTCGAGGTGCGCGCGCCGTTCGCCGGCTCCGTGCTCCGTCTCCACGAGGATTCCGAGCGGGTGGTGCCGGCCGGCGCGCCGATCCTGGAGCTGGGGGACCCGCGCGACCTCGAGGTGGTCGTCGAGGTGCTGTCGACCGACGCAGTGGCGATCCCGGCGGGCGCAGCGATGACGGTCGATGTCGGCGGCGGCCGCCGCCTCGCGGCACGCGTCGCCGAGATCGAGCCGGCGGGCTTCACCAAGATCTCGCCGCTCGGTGTCGAGGAGCAGCGGGTGCGGGTGATCGGCGCGCTCGACCAGCCGGCCGCGGGCGTGGGCGACCGCTTCCGGATCCGGGCCCGCATCGTGCTCTGGCGGGGCGACGACGTGCTCCAGGCGCCCGCCGGCGCCGTCTTCCGCGCCGGCGAGGGCTGGGCCTGCTACCGGATCGACGGGGGCCGCGCGCGCTGGACGCCGGTCGAGGTCGGCCAGCGCGCGCTCGAGGGGATCGAGATCCGCGCCGGGCTGGAGGCGGGGGCGCTGGTCGTCCTCTACCCGGGCGAGCGCCTGCGCGACGGCGCGCGGGTCCGTCTCGCCCCGGGTTCCTGAGCGCGGCCGGTTGCACCTGGAAGTCGCGCTGCGGCTCCGGCGTGTCGGAGCGGGCGGCGACGGCGTGCTCGCGGGAGATCGCCGTGGTGTTGGCGGTGAGGGCGACCGATTCGCCGGCCGTCGAGTCGGAGCCCTGCGTCTCCAACACCTGATCCGGAGCCATTCGGTTTCAGGTTGCAGGGGTCCCTTGGTGTGGAGCCGGGCCTGCCGACGGCCAGGAGCCCTCGATTCCTCGCTCGCCAGAGCCACGACCGACTCGGAAGGCGCCCGATCGGCACCGAGGCTCCTCCCGGGTCGCTCGAGGCCGACCGCATCTGCGCCCCGAGCCTGGAACCCGGAGCCTGCGCCGAAGAGCCAACTCTTAGACGATCCGGACGGTCTTCTCGCCGATGCCGAGCTCGGGGGCGATCCTCGAGGTCCGGGACCCCGGTTGCTCGAGGACTGCCTCGAAGGGGTCGTCCCCTGGGTACGAGTCCTTCGCGAACGGATCCACCATCATGCTTCGCTTCGCTCCATCAGCGTTCGGCTGGTTCTCTCCGGACTCGCCCTGCCGGCGAGTGGCGAGTCCCACCGCTCCCACCGATCCTCCGGACCTGCTCCCCGAAGTCCGGTCCAGTTGCACGGACGGTCACCGGCCTCACGGGAGGACGGGGCGCGGTCGGCGCGAAGTGCGGGCCTCGCCTCGCGCGCGCCACGCCCTCCGGTTCGCTCGCTCCGAGGTCGGCCAGCTGGCGTTCACGGACGCCCCCGTGACGCTCCGGGGGCTTGCGCCCCGGCGCGCGACGAAGCCCTCCCGAACGCCCTCCCCGGCGTCACTTCAGGTCGAAGCGATCCAGGTTCATCACCTTGGTCCAGGCGGCCACGAAGTCGCGGACGAAGGTCTCCTTCGCGTCGTCGCAGGCGTAGACCTCGGAGAGCGCCCGCAGCTGCGCGTTCGAGCCGAAGACGAGATCCACGCGCGTGGCGGTCCACTTCAGCTCGCCGGTCGCGCGATCGCGGCCTTCGAACCGGTCGCCGGCCTCGGAGGTCGGCTTCCACTCCGTGCCCAGGTCGAGCAGGTGGACGAAGAAGTCGTTGCTCAAGGTCCCGGGCCGCCGGGTGAGGACGCCATGGGCCGACTGGCCGACGTTGGCGTCGAGCGCGCGCAGGCCGCCGACGAGGACCGTCATCTCGGGCGCCGTCAGCGTCAACCGCTGCGCCTTGTCGAGCAGCAGCTCTTCGGCCGGCACCTGCGCCGGCCCCTGGACGTAGTTGCGGAAGCCGTCCGCACGGGGCTCGAGCACCGCGAAGGAGGCGACATCGGTCTGCTCCTGCGACGCATCCGTGCGCCCGGGGCGGAAGGGCACCTCGATCGCGTACCCGGCGGCCCGGGCGGCCTGCTCGACGGCGGCACAGCCGCCCAGCACGATCAGGTCGGCGAGCGAGACCCGCTTGCCGCCGGCCTGCGCGGCATCGAAGGTCGACCGGATGCCGTCGAGAGCCGCCAGCACCCGGGCCAGCCGCGCGGGCTGGTTGGCTTCCCAGTCCTTCTGCGGCGCCAGGCGGATGCGCGCCCCGTTGGCCCCGCCCCGCTTGTCCGATCCGCGGAACGTGGAGGCGGAGGCCCAGGCGGTCGACACCAGCTCGGACGAGGTCAGGCCCGAGGCGAGGATCCGGGCCTTGAGGTCCACGACGTCCTGCGCGTCGATCAGGGGGTGGTCGACGGCGGGGACCGGGTCCTGCCAGATCAGCTCCTCGGCCGGCACCTCGGCACCGAGATAGCGCGAGCGCGGTCCCATGTCGCGGTGGGTGAGCTTGAACCAGGCGCGGGCGAAGGCCTCCGCGAGCGCCTGCGGGTCGCGATGGAAGCGGCGCGAGATCGGCTCGTAGATCGGGTCCATGCGCAGCGCCAGGTCGGCCGTGGTCATCATCGGCCGGTGTCTCTTCGACGAGTCGTGCGCGTCCGGGACCAGGTCCTTCTCCGGGACGTCCCTGGCGAGCCACTGCCAGGCACCCGCGGGGCTCTTGACCAGCTCCCACTCGTACTTGAACAGCGTGTCGAAGTACGAGTTGTCCCACCGGGTCGGAGTCGGGGTCCAGGCGCCCTCGAGGCCGCTGGTGGTGGCGTGCACGCCCTTGCCGGTGCCGAAGCGGTTCTTCCAGCCCAGGCCCATCTCCTCGAGCGGCGCGGCTTCGGGCGCGGGGCCCACCAGCAGCGGATCGCCCGCGCCGTGGCACTTGCCGAAGGTGTGGCCGCCGGCGACCAGCGCGACCGTCTCCTCGTCGTCCATCGCCATGCGCGCGAAGGTCTCGCGGACGTCGCGGCCCGAGGCGACCGGATCCGGGTTGCCGTTCGGACCTTCCGGATTCACATAGATGAGACCCATCTGCACGGCGGCGAGAGGGTTGGCGAGCTCGCGCTCGCCGCTGTAGCGCTGGTCGCCCAACCATTCGGCTTCCGCGCCCCAGTCGACCGCCTCATCGGGCTCCCAGACGTCTTCGCGCCCGCCGGCGAAGCCGAAGGTCCGGAAGCCCATGGATTCGAGCGCGCAGTTGCCGGCCAGGATCATCAGGTCGGCCCAGGAGATCCGGTTGCCGTACTTCCGCTTGACCGGCCACAGCAGCCGCCGGGCCTTGTCGAGGTTGACGTTGTCGGGCCAGCTGTTGAGCGGCGCGAAGCGCTGCGTGCCGTCGCCGGCGCCGCCGCGCCCGTCCGAGATGCGGTAGGTGCCCGCGCTGTGCCAGGCCATGCGGATGAAGAGCGGTCCGTAGTGTCCGTAGTCGGCCGGCCACCAGTCCTGCGAATCGGTCATCAACGCATGGAGGTCCCGCTTGAGCGCGGCCAGGTCGAGCTGCTCGAAAGCGCGGGAATAGTCGAAGCCGGGGCCCATCGGGCTGGACTTCGAGGAGTGCTGGTGCAGGATCCTGAGGTTCAGCTGATTCGGCCACCAGTCACGATTCGACCGCGCACCAGTGGTGGTGCGGGAGCCGTGCGCGGCGCTGAACGGGCACTTGTCTCCACTGCTCATGACTTGCTCCTCGAGTGATCGATCTCCGATGACGAGCAGCGTCCGGCCGAGGGATGCAGGGGTCCTTCCGCGGCCTGCCCCGACGTCGGTCCGCCGGCAGCGTTCGTCCGGTTCGGATGATCTCACTGGAACCGGTCTCGCAGCAGGTTGCAGCTCGCGGGGAGACGCGGGCGAGCCGAGGCTCCGGGCCGATCCCCGGCGCGGCGACCGAGAATCGAGCACCCTGGCGGCCTCGTCGACCAGCGCCCACCGCGTCCTGGATCCGTGCCGGGCACCTCCCCCCGATTCCGATCCAGCTCGGGTCCTGTCTCCGGAGCACCTCGACTTCGAAGGCTCCGAGCTTGAGAGCTGGATCCTCCGGGTCCGGGCCTCCCCCCACGCCGGTCGTTGCGAAGGGGCGACGGGCCCGAGACCGGCGCACGCTGCTCGGGCAGGTGGCTCCCGGGGGCGCCCGAGCGCGCACGCCCGGCCCGCTCGCCCCCGGCGCGGGGGCGGGGGGTGGTCGGGTCCGTTCGGAATCCCCTCCCGGTTCGTCTCTCTTCAGAGGGGTACCCTCCAGGTCGACCTCCCGGCCGCCGCGGGCGCCACGACGCCCAGCGGCCGGTGGGACCAGTCTGGCCCGGAGCAGCTGGAGAAGGAGCTCCCGACGAAGGAGCCGAGGGCGCGAGGCGCAGGACGGCAGGATGAGCCCGGAGGGGTGGCGCGGCGACGGCCAACCCGGCCGCAGCGCCGCCGCGGTCGCGGCTGGCTGGCCCTCGGTGTCTTCGGCGTCGCGCTGCCGTGCCTCGCCGCTCGTCTCTCGGCCGCCCCGGAGGAACCCGTTCCCATGAACCCGAAGCGACTCGTCCTCTGCCTGGATGGCACCTGGAACAGCACCTACGTCGAGAAGCAGCGCGACGACGGGCACCACGTGCTCAAGCCGTCGAACGTGCTCAAGCTCTGCCGCGCGGTTTCTCCGGTGGACGCCGCCAGCGGGCGGGAACAGGTCGCCTACTACGACGTCGGGGTCGGTTCCCTCTCGCGCCATCCGGGCGTCTCGAACCGCCTGCTCGCCGGCGCCGACAAGCTGCTCGGCGGCGCCTACGGCGCGGGCTTCGAGAACAACATCGAGGAGGCGCTCAACTTCCTGGTGCTCAACCACCGGCCCGGCGACGAGCTCTTCGTCTTCGGCTTCAGCCGCGGCGCTGCGACGGCGCGCGCCCTGACCCGGTTCCTCGACTGGGCCGGAGGCCTGCCCGGGAAGCGCGACGCCTACTACCTGCCGCGGCTCTTCCGCGCCTACCTCGACTCGCGCGGCGAGGGGCCGGCGGCCGAGGTGGTGCGGGCGATCAACGCCGACCGGGCGCGGGAGAAAAGCCCGCGCGAGCCGCTGGCGCCGTTCCAGCGGGTCGACGTCCGCTTCCTCGGGGTCTGGGACACCGTGATGGCGCTCGGTTCGCGCTTCCGTGCCGCCGGCGAGGGCACCTCGACCGCCAGCAAGAGCTTCCACGTCGACCGGCAGCCGGCGTCGATCGTCCGCCACGCGCGGCAGGCGCTGGCGATCGACGAGGCGCGCTACGACTTCCGCCCCGAGATCTGGACCGGACACCTGCCGGGCCAGACGCTCGAGCAGCGCTGGTTCGCCGGCGTCCACTCGAACGTCGGCGGCGGCTACGTGGACGACGGGCTCGCCAACCTGGCCTTCCACTGGATCCTCGACGCGGCCGAGGCGCAGGGGCTCGCGGTCGACCGGGAGTTCGCCCGCATCTACCGCCGCTATCCGCAGGATCGGCTCTACCGCAGCGAGTCGTGGATCTACCGGATCCTCGACGGGATGCGGCTGCGCTACGGCCGCGGGCGCCGGTCGCTCCTCGGCTGGCCGGAGTCGGCCAACCTCTCGCTCTCGGTCTCGGCGATCCACCGGCTGCAGTCCGATCCGCAGGCGCGCAACGAGAACGGAGAGCTGCGCTTTCCCGATCTGAGGACGCCCTATCGCCCCGAGAACCTGCTGCGCTTCCTCGCCTGTCAGCCGGATCTCGACCGGTATCTCGAGGGACTCGGTCTCGAGGAGCCGAAGAGCCGGGAGCTGCCCGCCGACGTGCGCGAGCGCCTCGCCGAGCTCGCGAAGGACTGCTGAGCGACGCCTGTATCCACGGAGGCCGCCATGGGGAGGAAACGGGTCATCGCCTACTTCATGCACGAGAGCGAGGAAGGGCTCGCCAGCTCCCGCATGCGCGACGCCGAGCGCACCGAGAGCTACGTCATGGGCGAGATCGACGAGGCCGACATCGCCGAGCTCGAGCGCGGCGGCCTGGTCGTGCAGGAGCTGCCGCCGGCGACCCGGGCGGAGACGCCGGGCCGGACGTTCGAGGTGGTTCGCGGCCTCGAGCGCCGCGGCCGCTTCGAGCGCGGCGCCGCGGCCGGCGCTCCGCCCGCGGACGTCGTCCCCACGGATCGCTCCACCTACTACCTCGTCGAGCTCCCCGGACCGCTGCTCGAGAAGTGGCGGAGCGACCTCGCCGCGGCGGGGGTCAAGCTGCTCGAGCACGTCCCGCGCAACAGCTACAAGGCGCTCCTCTCGCTCGCGCAGCTGCCCGCCGTGCGCGCGCTGCCGTTCGTCAGCGCGGTCCGCCTCTACAGCCGTGAGGACACCGGGGTGATGGTGCGCGCGGCGGCGGCCCCCGTGCCCTCGGGCGCGCTCGACCTGCGCAGCTTCGACGTCCGCCTGCAGCCGGACGCCGGCCCCCAGGAGATCCTGCAGTGGATCCAGGATCACCACCTCACCCTCGCCGGCGCCAAGGGGCGCAAGATCCGGGTGGTCGCCGCCGCGGACTCGCCGCTGCTCGACGAGCTGGCCGCGCTGCCGGACGTCGAGCGGGTGGAGGAGTACCTGCCGCCGAAGCTGCACAACGACGTGGCGCGCGAGCTGCTCGGCATCGACCCGCCGCCGGGGCAGGGCGGCGGCGGCATCGGCCTCACGGGGCAGGGGCAGATCGTGGCGGTCGCCGACACCGGTCTCGACGAGCAGCACCCCGACTTCCAGGGGCGGATCGCCGGCGTGGTCGCCCTCGGGCGGCCCGGCGACAGCAGCGACCCGCACGGCCACGGCACCCACGTCGCCGGCTCGGTGCTCGGCGACGGCTCGGCCTCGGGCGGCAAGGTGCGCGGCGCCGCGCCGGCCGCGCGGCTCTTCTTCCAGTCGCTGCTCGACGCGAGCGGCGGCCTGGGCGGCCTGCCGTTCGACCTGGGGGACCTGTTCGCCGAGGCCTACCAGGCCGGCGCCCGCATCCACAACAACAGCTGGGGCGCGGCGACGCAGTCGATGTACACGCTCAACTCGAGCGAGGTCGACGAGTTCGTCTCGACGCATCGCGACATGCTGATCGTCATCTCGGCGGGCAACGAGGGGACGGCGTCGAAGCCGCTCAAGGCGCAGAAGGGCTTCGTCGACTGGCTCTCGATCGGCTCGCCGGCCTCGGCGAAGAACGCGCTCGTGGTGGGCGCCAGCCGCAGCCGGCGAAACGGAGCCAACGAGGGGTTCGCGGGACTGACCTACGGTGGCGCCTGGCCGAACGACTTCCCGGATCCGCCGATCTGCGCCGAGAGGGTGTCGGGGGATCCCGAGGCGATGGCGGCCTTCAGCAGCCGCGGCCCGTGCGACGACCGCCGCATCAAGCCCGACCTCGTCGCGCCGGGGACCGACATCGCCTCGGCGAAGTCGTCGCGCGCCCCGCTGCGCAACTTCTGGGGGCCGGTCCCGGGCGCGCCGCAGTATGCCTTCATGGGCGGCACCAGCATGGCGGCGCCGCTGGTCGCCGGCTGCGCGGCGCTGGTGCGCGAGTACTTCGTTGCCCGGCGCGGCCACCAGCCGAGCGCCGCGCTGCTCAAGGCGACGCTGCTCAACGCGACGCGGATGCTGACCGCGCCCGACGCGATCGCCGATCACGGCAGGCTGCCCAACTACCATCAGGGGTTCGGCTTCCTCCATCTGCCGCTGGCGGTACCCAACGCGGCGCGGCCGGCGCTCCGGCTCGAGTTCCTCGATCCCTGGCAGGACCCGGCCGAGCAGTTCGCGCGCAGCGGGCAGCGTTTCCGCCACCAGGTGAGCGTGGCGGGGGGCGCCGAGCTCCGCATCGGCCTGGCCTGGACCGACGCGCCCGACCGCGGGCTGCAGAACAGCCTGGTGCTCATGGTGCAGCACCTGCAGTCGAACCAGAAGTGGGTGGGCAACGCCGACGTCCCGCTCGCCATCGCCACCCCCGATCCCGACAACAACGTGCAGCTCGTGCGCATCGACCAGCCGCCGGCCGGCGACTATCTGATCCAGATCTCGGCGCGCAACCTGCTCAAGCCCGACCAGGATTACGCGCTGGTCGTCGCCGGCGAGCTCGCGGGCGCGCTGGCGCCGTTCTGAGCCCGAGAGGGAGGCCCATGTTCCGCATGCGAGTCGTTCAGGCCGAATTCGGCGATTGCTTCCTGCTCGAGTACGGCAGCGCGGTGGCACCGCGCTTCCTGCTCGTCGACGGCGGTCCCCCGGACACCTGGGAGCTGCACCTCGAGAGCGAGCTCGCGGGAATCGCCCAGGTGGGCGGCGCGCTCGACCTCGTGATGCTCTCGCACGTCGACAACGACCACATCGTCGGCCTGCTCGACCTGCTCGCGCGGCTGCGCGCCGACGGCGCCGCGCCGCTCATCGGCGTGGGCGGGATCTGGCACAACTCGTTCGGCCGCACGGTCGACGTCGACGGCACGCTCGGGCCGCGGCTGCGCGCCGCGACGATGAACGCCGCGTCGGTGCAGTCGGCCGTGGCGGTGAACGGCATCGCCGAGGGCAACGCCCTCCGGCTCGCGGCGCAGGCGCTGGGGATCCCGCTCAACGCCGGGTTTCCGGGCGATCTCGTCTGCGCCGACGACCATCCGCAGCCGGTTCTCCTCGACAACCTGAAGCTGACCGTGGTCGGCCCGACGCGGGCGAACCTCGACGAGCTCCGGGCGCAGTGGGAGACCTGGCTCGCGGCGCACGAGGACGCCGTCGCGGATGGCGACCCGCAGGTGATGGCGAACTCCGATCGCAGCGTGCCGAACCTCTCCAGCATCGTGGTCCTCGCCGAGGCCGACGGCAAGCGCGTGCTGTGCACCGGCGACGGGCGCAGCGATCACCTGCTCCAGGGGCTGGGACAGGCGGGGCTGCTCGACGCCGGCGGGGCAGTGCACGTCGACGTCCTCAAGGTGGCGCACCACGGCAGCGACCGCAACGCGACGCGGAAGTTCTTCCGGCTCGTCACCGCAGACACCTACGTCCTCTCGGCGAACGGCAAGGACGACAACCCCGACCTCGCGACGCTGATCTGGATCGTCGAGGAGGCCGGCAAGCAGGGGCGCCAGATCGAGCTCTTCGCGACCAACGACACCCCGTCGCTGCGCGAGCTGGTCGCGGAGCGCGATCCCGCGGTGAACGGCTACACGCTGACGGTGATGGACCCGGGGGTTCACTCGACGACGATCGTGCTCGCCGATTAGGAGCGGGCCGGCCCACCGCCGATGCAGAGCTACCGCGACTTCGACCTCGAGATCACCGATCCGGCGCGCGACGAGGCCGGCGTCGAGTCGCTGCTGGTGCGCGTCGCCGCCTCGCCCGCCGGCGAGCAGCGGCGCGCGGAGGCGGCGCGCGTCACCGTCGGCGCCGACCTGCGCAAGGAGTGCGGACGCCTCGACCGCCGCGAGCTCGACCTCGGCCGCCTGATCGAGCTCGGGCGCGCGCTCGGCGGGATCCTCCTGCCCGAGGCGGCGCGCGGCTTCTTCGCACGCAGCCGCGCCGGGCTTGCGGAGGGCGAGGGGCTCCGCCTGCGCCTGAAGCTCGACACCTGGGGGGTCGCCGACCTCCCCTGGGAGTTCGCCTGGCTGCCGCCGGGCGGGGACGCCGCGGCGCCCGCCGACGCCTCGGGCTTCCTGGCCCTCGATCCGCGGCTCTCGATCGTCCGCTACGAGCTGCTCAGCGAGCCGATCGCCGGGCTCGAGCCCACCGGTGCCAGGAGCCTGCGCGTCGTGGCGGTGCTCGCGGCCCCCAGGGACGAGCGCTGGGTGCCGCTCGACCTCGAGGGGGAGGCGCGCGGCCTGCGCCAGGCGCTCGCGACGCGCCGCGAGATCCGGCTCGACGTGGTCGAGGACGCGACGCTCGCCAACCTCGAGCGGGCGCTGCTCGACGGCGCGCAGGCCTTCCACTTCGCCGGTCACGGTCGCTTCCAGGCGGCGATCGACGACAAGGTCGAGACCGTCGCCGGCAAGGGGTTCCTGGTCTTCTGCGACGCCCAGGGCCGCGGGGCCGAAGTCGCGGCCGAGACGGTGGTGGTCAACCTGCGCGGTCGCGGCGTGCGCCTCGCGGTGCTCGGCGCCTGCGAAGGGGCGCGCCGGGACCGGATCAATCCGTGGACCGGCATCGCGCCGGCGCTCATCCGCGGCGGGCTGCCCGCGGCGGTGGCGATGCAGGCGACGCTCTACGACCGCAGCGCCGTCGCCTTCAGCAACCGCTTCTACGAGGCGTTGGCGCTCGGCCTGCCGATCGACGCCGCGGTCAGCGCCGGGCGGCTGGCGATCTTCAACGAGAGCGGACCCGGGGAGCGCGACTGGGGCGTGCCGGTGCTCTACCTGCGCGCCGAGACGGGCGTCCTCTTTCCGCGCCGGGAGGGCGAGGAGGCGTTCGTCGCGCCGCTCGGCGCCCGCGGCTGGCTGAACGTCGCGATGAGCGCGGCCGCGATCGGCCTGCTCCTGGCCTCGTCCTATCTGCTCGCCCACCCGCGCCTGCCGGACCGCTGGCTGGTCGGCAGCGGGCTCTCGCTCGCCGCGATCGCCGGCGGCGTCCTGGCCTGGATCCAGTGGCTCGCCGGCGACGACGCCCGCGCCTGGGCGCGGCGGGCCCTGCGCCACCGCATCGCGAGCGCGGCCCTCGGGGCGGGGCTGCTCGCGGCCGCCGGTCTCGCGGGTTTCCTGGTCACCCACCGGCCGGTCGTGCTGCACATCGTCCCCGGAACGAATCTCGCCAACGAGATCTTCGAGGGCGGCCCGGTCTTCTCCCTGCGCGTCTGGCAGAGCGATTCACCCGGCGCGCAGCCGGACTGGACGATCGAGCGGCTGCCGGTCGCGGGCGTCGCGCTCGGCAGCTCGAAGCGGGTGGCGGAGGTGGCCCTCGGGCGCGCGGCGGAGCCGAGGCTGCGAACCGAGGACGACTACCTGACGGAGCGCCGCGTTCCCCCCGCGCAGCACGCCGCCTGGCGCGGGCAGTGGAACGCCGAGCCGCCGGCGATGGCGCCGGGCGGGGCGGTGCGGCGGCGCGGGCGGACCGCCGTGCGCGTCGACCTGCTCTGCAACGGCGAGCTGCAGACGCTCGAGTCGTCGAGCTCTCTGATGCCGCGGCAGGTGACGGATGCGCTGGAGGAATCGGTCGAGCTGCTGTTCATCGAGCCGGCGGAGCTCTTGCCGTCGTGCAGATAGAAGGTCATCGGTGGAGGATCGCGCAATGCAGAGCCATCGACCGCTTCGAACCGTTCTCTTCCTGGCGACCGTCGCGGGAATGCTCGCGGCGGCCCGCGGCGGCGCGCAGACGGTCGGCACCGTCGCCGTCGAGCTGCGGATCCGGTCCGAGTCGCTGGCGAGGCACGCGGCCCTCACCTCCGAGGCCGCCCGGCGCCGGGCGGAGATCGAGCTCGCGAAGGTCGCCGCCGAGAAGTTCGGCTACCTCGAATGGACCCCCGCCCACCTGGCGGCGGATCCCGCCGGGCCGCGGCTCGTCCTGGAGCTGCGCGACGCGGTGCTCAGCTCCGACCCGGCGTGCAAGCCGCGGCGAGTCGTCGGGGTGCTGATCGTGAGCCCGCATGGCGTGGAGCTCGTTGCCCCCGGTGAGGAGATGTTCTCGGAAGTCTGCGATCCGTCGCTCAAGACCAAGACCGAGAGCGAGTTCGTCGACACGGTGGCGGAGCTCGCCAGGAAGCTGCTGGCGGGCGCGTCGACGGGAGCTGCGGTCGAGAAGAACCTCGCCTTCGAAGTTCCCCTGGCGCGCCGCCTCGATGTCGACGCGGCGCTCAAGCGCCTCTACCTGCCGCGCGCGAATCTCAATCTCGACAAAGAGTCGAAGATCGAAGTGCGCTTCGGCGACGATGCCAACCAGTATCTCCTCGTCCACCCCTCCACCCCGGAAGGGGAGCGCACGCTGATCCTGATCAAGGACTTCCGTTGCAGCGACCTCACCTCGCGCGGTCCGCTGCCCGAGACGTTCGGCGAGTGCTGGCACGAGCGCCTGCCGGACCTCCTCGCCGCGTGCGGCGAGCCGTTTGCCTACATGAAGTACTACCAGCCGTCGGCGCCGGTGGCGGCGAGCCTCGCATCCCCGCACCGATCGCCCTGCGATCCGAACCCGGACCGGCCGGGGATCGCGACCACGCTGACCGGAGACGAGCCGTGAGCCGCCGCTGGGTGAGATGCCTGGCTCTCGCGGGCGCGACGTTGCTCGCCGGCGCGGCCTCGCCGGCACTGCGCGCGCAGGCGCCCCCGGCGCCGCAACCACCGCCGGACGCTCCTGCCCCGGCCGCCGACGCCGAGCGGATCTTCCAATCCGCCGTGGCGAATCACCTCGAAGCGGAGAAGGGCGGACCCGACGCCCAGGTGCGGCTGCGCAAGGCCGCCGCCGGTTACGCCCGGGTGCTCGAGCTGCGCCCCGGGGCGCTCTCGGCGCTCTACAACCTCGGCCGGGCGCAACAGGATCTCGGTGACCTCGACAGCGCGGCGCGCTCGTTCGCCCTCGCCGCCTCCAGGCCGGGGCGCGACCAGCCCTTCTACCTGCGCCAGTCGGCGGATCTGCTCGCCGAGATGGGCCGCTGGCGCGAGGCGTCCGCGGCCTACGAGCGGCTGGTCCTGCTCGAGCCGCGCCTCGAAGAGCCGCACGCGATCCTCCGCGCGCGGCTGCTCGCCGAGAGGGAGGCGAACCCCGAGGCGCTCCTCGACTACCTCTGGAAGCTCGTCGCGAGCGGCCAGAGCTCGCGCGCCGCGGACCTCGCCCTCGCCGCGCTCGAAGGAAGATGGCCGGACCACCTGCAGCCGGAGCTCCTCTCGGCGGTGGCGGCGGCGCTCGGCCAGGTCCAGCGGCCGGTCGCCGAGACGCGGAAGTCGGAGCCACTGCGGCGGCTCGAGGCTCTGCGGCATCTGCCGTCGATCGGCGCCGGGATCGACGAGCTGATCCTCCTGTTCGCGACCCCGGGCAGCTACGCCGAGCCGTTCGACTGGTGGAACGAGCCCTACGACGGCTGGGCCGAGATGCGGGGCCTGCCGCGCCGCGACGCCTTCCGCGCGGCGATGCGCTCGCTCGGCGACTGGTACCGCGGGCGCGCCGAGACGGGCATCGCGACGGCCTGCTATCGCGCGGCGGTGGACCTCGTGCGCGACCCGGATCCGGTCGCGCTGCGCCGACTCGCGAGCTCGTACGTCGAGCAAGGCAACCTCGCGGCGATCGACGCGCTCGCCGCGGAGTTCGCGGACCCGGCCGGCGAGCTCTTCGCCGCCAAGAACCTCGCCTATCAACAGGGCAAGCTCGAGAAGATCCTGCAGTACCACCAGGTCCTGGGGCAGATCTACGGGGCGCTCGCCCAGGCCGGCGTGAAGGACTGGGGAGACACGGCGACGCCGTCGACCGCGCTCTTCCAGCTCGATCGCGCCTTCACGACGGCGAAGCGCCTGGACGAGGAAGCCGCCGCCCCGGCGGGAGGCGACGCCAGGAAGAGCCACGTCGACGCCGACCTCACCGTCCTGCTCGCCGAAGGTCTGGAGGCGAAGGCGGTGAAGCTCGAAGCGGCGGGCGCCGCGGCGCAGGCGAAGTCGCACCGCGAGCGCGCGCTGCGGGTGCGCGTCGAAGCGGCGTCGAAGCTCGACGCCGGCGGCGACCGGCGTGGCGTCGACAAGGTGCTGCGCGGGGTCGAGACCCGCGAGCTCCCGCCCGCGGATCGCGCGCGCATCGAGGTCTACCGCGGCGCCACGGCGGCGCCGCCCGCGCCGCTGCGCGAAGACGGCCGGCGCACCGCGATCCAGCAGCCCGGCCCGAACTTCACCCGGGAGCTCTCGACGATCACGCGGGACTACAAGCTCGACGCGAGGGCGTACGCCGCGCCGGCGGCCGGGCCGCGGACCGTCGAGGTCCCGGCGACGGCGGAGTGGTTCGACAGCGGCATCGTCCTCGCCGCCGGCCAGTCCCTGTCGATCACGGCGAGCGGGCGATGGTCGAACGCCGGGGCCCCCGGCAAGGGTCCGGATGGGTTCCCGGGCTACCGCCATCCGGGGACGATCGTCGCCGACGCGCCGCTCGCCGCGCTGGTCGCCAGGGTGGGTGACGCGGCCTTCTACGTCGGCGAGCGATTCGCCGGCGCGAGCCCGGGCGCGGGCACGCTCTTTCTCGCCATCAACGACGTCGCGGGGACCTTCGGCGACAACGAGGGCTCGCTGCAGGTCGTCGTCGCCACGGAGTAGCCGCCGCGGTCGGTCCGTCCCGAGGCCCGCTGGACGGTCTGCTCGTCCAGAGCGAGCTCCGCTGCCCCCTTTGGACCGAAGTGGCTTCGCCCCTGAATGCCGGGGGCCCGTCCCCCTCTCGGTCGTGTCGCAGGAGGGCGGGCCCTCGTTCCGGAAGCTCGTTTGCCGCGTGGGTCGCGGCCGCATCCCCGACGGCCTTGCGGGGCCGCCGGGCGGCACCTCGGGGTTCCGGGCCCAGGTTGCCGGGCGCTCTCTTCGAGCGCCCTCCGGATGCGAGGTCGAGTGTGCGCCCGGCCGCGGCCGGCGTCAAGAGCCGGGGCGCGCCCCCGGCCGCCGGCTCAGGGCTGCGCTGCGGGCGCCGGTGCGGGCTGCGGCGCGGTCGCCGGCTCGGGCTCCGGCGCGGCCTTCAGGTGACGCTCGAAGAACGCGGTCGTGCGCTGCCAGGCGTCCTCGGCCGCCGCCGCCTGGTAGTTCGTCCCGGACGGATTGGCGAAGGCGTGCGTCGCGTCCTCGTAGACGACGATCGTGGCGTCCTTGCCGAGCCGGGCGAGCTCCGCCTCCATGGCGCGCACGCCCGTGATCGGAATGCCCTCGTCCTGGCCCCCGAACAGGCCGAGCAGCGGCGCCTGGAGCCGGCCGAGCTCGGCCGGGTCGGCGGTCGTCCGGCCGTAGTACATGACCGCGGCATCGAGGTGGTCGCCCAGGTCGAGCGCGGCCTGGAGCGCCCAGCCGCCGCCGAAGCACCAGCCCACCACGCCCACCCGCGTCGTGTCCTTGCGGCGCAGGAACTCCCGCGCCTGGCGCAGGTTCTCGGCCAGCCGCGCCGGGTCCTTCATCGCGGCCTGCATCTCGGCCAGCGCCGCGTCGGGAGTATCGGCGATATTGCCCTCGTAGAGATCGACGGCGAGCGCCACGTAGCCCTCGCCGGCCAGACGCCGGGTCATGGCGCGGATGTTGTCGTTCAGGCCCCACCACTCCTGGATCACGATCAGGCCGGGCAACGGTCCGGTCGCGTCCTTGGGCCGCGCGAGCAGGCCGACCACGCGCTTGCCGCCCACGGTGGCATACGCGGCGACCTCCTCGACCACCGGCTGGCGCGGCGCGAGCGCGGCGGCGGGCGAGGCCACGGGCGCGTCGTGGTCGTGCTCGCGGCGCATCTTCTTGGCGTGGTCGTCGGCGGCGGGCGCCGCCGTGGCGGCCAGCGCGAGAGCGGCGAGCAGGAGCGGGGTGCGGTTCGGCATGGTGGTGGGTTCCTCCCGGTTCGAAGGCGGGAGTCTACGCGCCTCGCCCTCCGGATCGGGGACCGGGCCCGGCCGGGGCCTCCCGGAGCCCCCCTCGGGACCCCGGCCGGCTCCCGCGGCCTCCGTCCGGAGCCCCGGCCCTCGGGCTCCCGGGCCCCGGGATGTCACATTCCGGGGCCCTGCGGCAACGAATAGGAGTGGAGACCCCTCGTGCCGGACCCCGTCAGGTTCCTCCTCCCTGGCGTCGAGGGCGCTTCTGAGGCCGGGTGGTCGCGGCTCTCGCCCCCCGCCCGCCCCGCCGTCCCGGCCGACGGCGGGGCGGAAGGCGGGCCGCGTCCACCCGGCCTCGTTTCTCTGCGCGCCGGCGGGCGCCCGGCGTCAGTCGCGCCGGACGATGGCGCCGAGCACGACGCCGCCCAGCAGGCCGTCGATCAGCCTGATGCCGCCCCAGCACCAGCCGAGGTAGTAGGGAAAGCCGTCGAGCACCAGCGGGTAGTAGAAGTTCATGAAGAACAACGCCATGCCGAACCAGAAGCCGAAGGCGAGGCCGCCCTGCCAGCCGGCCGCCCAGCTCGCGCGCGTCCTGGCGAACAGGATGGCGACGAAGATGCCGACCACGATCGAGATCGCCGCGAAGGCGGCCGGGTTGGCCGCGGTCTGGGTGAACACCTGCGAGTACTTCTTGTAGGTCTCCGCCATGATCATGCCGTGCATCACGAAGTCCGCGAGCCAGGTCACGATTCCGGCGACGACGCCGCCCAAGATGACACGTCCCCAGTTCATGGCACCCTCCAGGGTCTGCGGCCCGGATGCGCCGGGCGCGGGTTCGGGAAGCTGGCGGGGACTCTAGCCCACGCGCCGCGCGCGCGGCTCGCCGCGCCGCGGCGGGTTAGGATCGCGCGGTGTCAGCGCGCCGCCGCCTCCCCTCTTGCCTGCTCGTGGCGGGGCTCCTGGCCGGCTGCGGCGGCGAGCGCGCGCGCGAGCCCGCCGCGGCCGCTCGCGCCGTGCCGCCCGGCACCAACCTGGTCCTGATCTCGATCGACAGCCTGCGCCCCGACCACCTCGGGGCCTACGGTTACCGCCGCCTGACCTCGCCCCACCTCGACCGGCTGGCGCGCGAAGGGATCGTGTTCGAGCGCGCGTGGAGCACGACCACCTGGACGCTGCCGGCCCACCTCTCGATGCTCTCGTCGCTGGTGCCGCCGGTGCACAACGTGCGCCGCACGAACGAGCGGGTGAGCGAGAAGGTGGAGCTGCTGCCGGAGCGCCTCGCGCAGGCGGGCTACCGGAGCGCGGCGGTGGTCTCCGGCCTGTTCCTCGACCGGCGCTACGGCTTCGACCAGGGCTGGGAGGTCTACGACGACCGCACCGCCTTCGCGGGCGGCGACCTCCACGAGCACGAGAACGTGAGCTCCGGGCGCGTCCACGCGCGCGCGCTCGAGCTGCTCGACCGCCTGCAGTCGGGGCCGTTCTTCCTCTTCCTCCACTACTTCGACGTCCACTACGACTACCGGCCGCCGCCGCCGTACGACCGCCTCTTCGATCCCGACTATGCGGGGCCGGTCTCGGGCACGCACTTCGCGCGCGACCTGCTGCGGCGACGCGAGCTCGCCGCGCGCGACCTCGAGCACCTGGTGGCGCTCTACGACGGCGAGATCCGCTGGGTGGACGCATGGCTCGGCAAGCTCTTCGCCGACCTCGAGCGGCGCGGCCTCGGCGAGCGCACGCTGGTCGTGGTGACCAGCGATCACGGCGAGGAGTTCCTCGAGCACCGGCGCTTCGGCCACGCGCAGAACCTCTACGAGCCGACCCTGCGGGTGCCGCTCCTCGTCCGCCTGCCGGGTGGCCGGCTCGGCGGACGCCGCTCCGAGGTGCCGGTCAGCCTCACCGACCTGGCCCCCACGCTGGCCGCAGCGGCCGGGCTCCCGCCGCCGTCGGGCTGGATGGGACGCGACCTGCTGCCGCTGCTCGAGGGACGCGGCTCGATCGCGCCCGCGGACCTCTACGCCGACCTGTTCGGGCGGCGGCGGGCGCTGATCGCCGACGGCGCCTGGAAGGCGATCCTCGAGCGCCGCTACGTGCGGGGCCGGGACCAGCGCCGCGCACGCTCGCTCGAGCTCTTCGACCTGGCGCGCGACCCGGGCGAGCGCGACGATCGGGCCGCCGCCGACGCGACCCGCGCCGAGACGCTCCGCCGACGCCTCGAGCGCGCCTGGCACGGCTTCCAGCGCGCTGCGGCGGGTCTCGACGCCGGTCGGGTCGAGAACGACCCGGAGTTCGAGAAGGAGCTGCGCGCGCTCGGCTACCTGTGAGCGCAGGACCGGCGCGCCGGATTGACAGGGAGATGGACTTTGCGAGAGAACGCGGACAGGAGGCGGCGATCGGGATGAGCGCACCCGCGCGGCTGGCGGCGGCCCTGGCCGCCCTCGGACTCGGGGCGACCGCGCTGGCCGGGGCGCTCGCGGACTCGAGCGCGAGCCTGCTGCGCGCCGGCCTGCTCGTCCTGTTGCCGCTCACCGTCGGCGCCCTCGGCACGCTCCTGGTGCGGCCGCCGGCGCGGCCGCGCGCGGCGGCGGCCGAGGTGCCGGTCCCGACGCTCCGCCACCTGCCGCTGCTGCTCGCGCTGCTGCTCGCCGACCTGTTGCCGGTGGCGCTCGGGTGGCTCACGGGCGGCGTCACGATCGCGGTCCGCGCGCCGATCATGACCCCCTCCGGCCTGCTCGTGCTGATTGCCGGGGCCGCCGTGCTGCCCTTCGTCGCGACCGTCGGCTGGGAGTGGGGCCTGCGCGCGCGCCTCTACGCGCCCTGGGCCGAGGCCGGGCGCGCGCGCCGGGCCTTCGTCGCCGCGGTCGCGTGCGGGACCCTGCTCTCGATGCCCGCGCTCGGCCCCGGGCTGCGCGCCGCCGAGCGCGGCTTCGTGGCTGCGGCGCTGGTCTCGGTTGCGCTGCGCGAAGCGATCGCGGTGCGCCTCTATCGCCGCGCGGGCGTCCTGCTGTCGGGGGCCTTCCGCGGGCTCGCGACCTTCGGGGAGGTGTTCCTCTTCTGCGACGCTCGCGCTCTCTGGCTGCCGGTCGCGAGCTGGACCGCGCAGGACCCCGGCTTCGACCTGTTGCGGCCGGCCGGTCCCGCGGCGGCCGCGTTCGTCGCCTGGATCTGGCTGGCGCGCCTCGACCGCCGCGACGCCGCAGCGCGCCTGCGCCCCTGAGCGCTGCGGGCCGGGCTCAGACCATCTCCCATTTGCGGGCCAGCCGGCGCGCGAGCGCGAACAGGGCGACGCTCCACAGCGCGAGCACCAGGATCTCGGGCCACAGCGCGACGAGCGGCTCCTCGCGCCAAAAGACCTTGAGGAAGCCCTCGAGCGCCCAGGAGTTGAAGACGACGAGACTGGCTCTCTGCAGCGCCTCCGGCATCAGGAAGCGCGGGAACATCGAGCCGCCCAGGGCCGAGATCGAGAGCACGAGCAGGTTGGCGAGCGCGACGAGCTGCTTGCGCGTCCTCGCGGTCGCGGCGAGGACGAGCCCGAACGCCGAGCAGGCGAAGGCGGTCGGCACGCTGATCAGCACGAAGCCGGCGAGATGCGAGGGCAGCTCGAGCCCGAACCACGCCCACCCCCAGATGAACATCACGGTCAGCTGCACCACGCCGAGCGAGGTCAGGTAGAGGAGCTTGCCGGCCAGCAGCTCGCCCATCGAGATGCGGGTCGAGAGCAGGCGGTCGAGGGTGCCGCTCTCGCGCTCCTCGATCAGGGCGCCGCCGGCGCCGGTCGCGGTGAAGAGCAGGAACATCACGCCCAGCCCCGCGGCGTAGAAGGCGACCAGCGGGTTCTCCTTGCCCGCGCCGAGCAGGTCGACGACCTCGACCGCGATCGGCAGCGCGCCCCCGGCGGCCGGCCCCGCGGCGGCGCGCGGCTCCGCGCGGACCTGCTCGAGCAGGCCCGCGAGCCGCGTCCGCTGCTCCGGGGTGAAGAACGCGACGCCGTCGAGCGAGTCGATGCCACCCTCGAGGAAGAGATCGCCCAGGCCGGAGAAGAGCGCTTTCTGGAGCAGCCCGGTCACCAGCTGCGGCGCGATCGGGTCGGAGCTGTCGGCGAGCAGGATCAGGCGCGGGCGCTCGGCGTCGCCGCCGGGCGCGAAGGAGAGCCGCGCCGCGCCGAACCCCGCCGGCACCACCAGGGCGAGCGGCGCCTCGCCGTCGCGCACCGCCTGCTCGGCGTGCGCGCGGTCGAAGGGCGCCGGCACCGCGCCGGACTCTCCCGGCGCCGGGCGCAGGCGCAGGTCGAGCGCGGTCTCGGCCGCGAGCACTTCCAGCAGGCGTCGCGAGCGCGGGCTCGAGTCTTCGTCCACCGCGAGCAAGCGCACGCGGTGGGTGCCGCTGTCGCGCTGGCCCCCGAAGATCCACGCGAAGATGGTGAAGAAGACGATCGGCACGACGAAGGAGAGGGCGAGCGCGGCCCGGTCGCGCAAGAGCAGCGTCCACGAGGTGCGCAGCACCGAGAGGATCATTCGCGCAGCTCCCGGCCGGTGAGATGGAGGAAGACGTTCTCCAGGGTCGGGCTGTCGAGGCGCAAGTCGCGCACGCCGACGCGGGCGCGCTCGAAGGCGGCGAGCAGGCGCGGGATGGCGAGCGCGGGCTCCTCGGTGGTGAGCCGCAGGCGCTCGCCGTCGGCGACGGCGCCGGGGAGCTGCGCGGCCAGCTCCGCGGCCAGCTCGGCGGGAACCTGGCGGTCGGCGTCGACCACGACCTGCTTGCCGGCGCCGATGGTCGAGCGCACCAGCTCGTCGCGGGTGCCGACCGCGATCACGCGCCCGTGGTCGATCACCGCGACGCGATCGCAGAGGCGCTCGGCCTCCTCCATGTAGTGGGTGGTGTGGAGGATCGCGGCGCCGGCGGAGCGCAGCTCGCCGATCATGCCGTAGATGCGCTCCCGCGACTGCGGATCGATGCCCACGGTCGGCTCGTCGAGCAGGACGATCGAGGGATCGTGGAGGATGCCGACCGCGAGGTTGAGCCGCCGCTTCATGCCGCCCGAGAACGGCTCCACCGCGTCGCGGGCGCGGTCACCCAGGCGCGCGAAGTCGAGGCCGCGCGCCACCGCGCGCGCGAGCGGCTCGCCGGCGAGCCCGAGGAAGCGCCCGAAGGCGCGCAGGTTCTGCTCCGCGCTGAGCACGCCGTAGAGGGCGATCTCCTGGGGCACGTAGCCGAGCGTGTCGCGCGCGCCGGGCTCGTCGGCGCGGCGGCCGCCGAGGCGGATCTCCCCGGCGTCGCAGCGCACGCGCCCGGTCAGGGCGCGCACCAGGGTCGACTTGCCGGCGCCGTTGGGGCCGAGCAGGCCGAGCACCTCGCCGGCCGCGAGCTCGAGGTCGACCCCCGAGAGCGCCTGGAGGTCGCCGAAGCGCTTGGTCAGTCCGCGGATCTCGACCGCCCTCACGCCGGCATCTTACGCGGCTCGCCGCGCCGCGCCGGGGCGCGACCGGCGGGCGGCGGCCGGGCGCTCTCAGTCGCCGCGCCGGACGAGCACCAGCGTGCGGTCGTCGGCGTCGGGCTCGGCGCCGGCGAAGGCCGCGACGTCGGCCTCGACCGCGGCGGCGATCTCGCGCAGGGTGGCGCCGCGGCGCGCGGCGAGCGCCGCGGCGAGGCGCTCGAGGCCGAACTCGGCGCCCTCGCCGTCGGCGGCCTCGACGTAGCCGTCGGTGTAGAGGGCGACGAGGTCGCCGGGCTCGAGCGTGACCTCGAGCGCCCCGTAGTCGTTCTCGGGCAGCAGGCCGAGCGGCCGGCCGGTCGAGCCCAGCGACTCGACCGCGCCGCCCGAGCGCGCCACCAGGGCCGGCAGGTGGCCGGCGTTGGCGAGGCGCGCCCGGCCGCTGGCGAGGTCGACACGCAGCAGCAGGGCGGTGGCGTACTTCGAGGCCGGTGTGCGCCGCCAGAGCAGGCGCGAGACGCGCGCCAGGACCTCCTCGGGCGCGATGCCGCTCTCGAGCGGCGCCGCCGCCAGCGCCTCGAGCGACGCGGTGAGCAGCGCCGCCGCGATGCCCTTGCCGGCGACGTCGACCACCATCGCGTCGAGGGCGCCGGCGCGCTCGGCGACCAGGTAGTAGTCGCCCGAGACCAGGCGCGAGGGCCGGCTCGATCCGAACACCGCCCAGCCCGCCGGCGCCGGCAGCTCGCGGGGCAGCAGCCCGACCTGGATCTTGCGCGCCAGCGCCAGCTCCTCCTCGAGCCGCTGGCGCGCGGCGGCCTCGCGCGACAGCTCGACGTTGCGGATGCGCAGCGACGCCACCGCGGCGAGCGAGGTCAGCAGCTCGAGGTCGTCCTCGGAGAACGGGCGGACGAAGGCACGTGAGTCGAGCGAGATCATGCCGAGCGGCCCGGCCTCGTCGAACAGCGGAGCGGCGATCAGGCTGCGCACGCCCGACATGCGCAGGCTGGCGGCCTGGCCGAAGAGCCCGTCCGCGGCCATGTCGCAGACCAGCGCCGCCTGGCGCTTCTCGACCACCTCCTCGAGCAGCGTGCGCGAGAGCAGGGAGTCGCCGAGCGAGCCCTGGGGCCGGCGCGCGGCGGCGCGGCGGTACTGCCCGGGGGCGTCGCGCAGCACGATCACGCCCTCCTCTGGCTCGAGCGCCTGGAAGGCCCGATCGAGGATCAGCTCGAGCAGCTCGTCGAGGGCCAGCGAGCGGCCGAGGGCCTGGTGGACGTCGTTGAGCAGCTCGAGGCGCGCGGCCCGGCGCGCGAGCGTGGCGAGGTCCTGGGCGCCGGCGAGCGGCGTGCGCGCCCCCGAGAGCAGCTCGTCGGCGCGACGGAAGATCGAGGTGCCGGGCGGCAGCGGTCCGGAGGTGGCCGGGCGCGGCGGCTCCGCCGGCGCGGCCTCGACCCTGAGCAGGACCTGGCCGATGCCGATGCGGTCGCCCGCCGCGAGGCGCGCGCTGCGCTCGACGAGTCGGCCGTTGAGGAAGGTGCCACCGCGCGAGCCCAGGTCCTCCAGCCACCAGTCCGCGCCGTGGCGGGCAATGCGCGCGTGGCGGCGCGACACGGCGCCGTCGGCGAGCACGACGTCGCAGTCTTCGGCGCGGCCGAGCAGCGTGCCGCTGGCGCCGAGCTCGCGCGTCCGAGGTCCCTCGGGCGCGAGCCAGGAGAGCGTCAGGCGCGGTGCGTCGTTCACGAGCGGAGCGCGCGCGCGATCGACTCGGAGTAGGGCGGACGCAAGACGCCGACCTCGGTGATGATGGCGGTGACGAGCGCGGCGGGCGTGACGTCGAAGGCGGGGTTGCAGGTCTCGGTGCCGGCGGGCGCCACGCGCGTCCCCAGCACGGAGGTGACCTCGTCGCCGGAGCGCTCCTCGATCGGGATCGCGGCGCCGTCGGGGGTGCCGGGATCGAGAGTCGAGCGCGGCGCGGCGACGTAGAAGGGCACGCCGTGACGCGCGCACAGGACGGCGACCGTGTAGGTGCCGATCTTGTTGGCGGTGTCGCCGTTGGCGGCGATCCGGTCGGCGCCCACCACGGCCGCGTCCACCGCGCCGCGCGCGATCAGGGCGCCGGCGGCGGCGTCCGGGATGAGGCGGAACGGGATGCCGAGCCGCGAGAGCTCCCAGGCGGTCAGCCGCGCGCCCTGCAGCAGCGGCCGCGTCTCGTCGCTGTAGACGAGCGCGAGGCGGCCGCGCTCCCAGGCCGCGCGTACGACGCCGAGCGCGGTGCCGTAGCCGGCCGTGGCGAGGCCGCCGGCATTGCAGTGGGTGAGGACGCGCGTTCCGGGGGCGAGGAGCTCCGCGCCCGCGGCGCCGATCGCGCGGCAGGTGGCGAGGTCGGCCGCGCGCAGCGCCTCGGCGCGCGCCAGGAGCGCGGCGGCGAGCGCCGGGCGCCCCTCGCCGCGGTGGGCCTCGAAGGTCTCGCGACCCCGCTCGAGCGCCCAGCGCAGGTTGACCGCGGTCGGCCGCGTCGCGAGCAGGCAGGAGAAGGCGCGCTCGAAACGCGCCGACGGCTCGGGCTCGGGATCGGCGGCGTCGAGCAGCGCCAGCGCCAGCCCGTAGGCCGCGGCGATGCCGATCGCGGGGGCACCGCGCACTGCGAGGCGGCGGATGGCGTCGGCCACCTCCTCGACCCGCGTGAGCCGCAGCCAGTGCTCGTCCAGGGGCAGGCGGGTCTGGTCGAGGATCTCGAGCGCGCCGTCCCGCCAGGCGATGGGCGCGAAGTCCGGGGCGGCGCACATGCGGCGGATCCTATCGCCGCCGCTGCTACACTCGCGGCTCGCCGCGCGCCGGCGACGGCTTGCCGCGCCGCCTTCCGGCGCGGGCCGCCCGCCAGGGGGTGAGGATCGTGAAGGGTGACTGGAAGTCCCGGGGCTTCTCGACGCGCGCCATCCACGCCGGACAGCATCCCGACCCGACGACCGGCGCCGTCTCGATGCCCATCTACGCCACGTCGACCTACGTCCACGACGAGCTCGGCCGGCACAAGGGCTACGAGTACGCGCGCGTCCAGAACCCGACCCGCGCCGCGCTCGAGGCCAACGTCGCGTCGCTCGAAGGCGGCCTCACCGGGCACGCGTTCGCCTCGGGCATGTCGGCGATCGCCACCCTGATGACGCTGCTGCGCACCGGCGAGCACGCGGTCTTCTCGCGCAACGTCTACGGGGGCACCTACCGCTTCATGACCCAGGTCCTGTCGCGCTACGGCGTCGAGTCGAGCTGGGTCGACTCGACCGATCTCGCCAACGTGCGCGCGGCGCTCCGGCCCACGACGCGGCTGATCTACGTCGAGACGCCGACCAACCCGATGATGGAGGTCACCGACATCGCCGGCGCGGCCGAGCTCGCGCACCGGCACGGGGCGGTGCTGGCGGTCGACAACACGTTCCTCTCGCCCTATTTCCAGCGCCCGCTCGAGCTGGGCGCCGAAGTCGTCGTGCACTCGACCACCAAGTTCCTCAACGGCCACTCCGATTCGATCGGCGGCGTGCTGGTGGCGACCCGCCCGGAGCACGGCGAGTGGTTCGCCTTCGTGCAGAAGTCCGAGGGGGCGATCCTGTCGCCGTTCGACTCCTTCCTCGTCCTGCGCGGCTTGAAGACGCTGGGCGTGCGCATGGAGCGCCACGAGCAGAGCGGGCGCGCGCTCGCCGACCTCCTGGCGCGTCACCCGAAGGTGCGCCGGGTCCTCTACCCCGGCCTCGCCGACCATCCCGGGCACGCGGTCCAGAAGCGGCAGGCGAGCGGGTTCGGGGCCCTGATCACGTTCGACCTGGGCAGCTTCGAGGCCGCCAAGCGCTTCCTCGACCGGGTCGAGGTGATGTCGCTCGCCGAGAGCCTGGGCGGGGTCGAGACCCTGACCTCCCACCCCGCCTCGATGACGCACGCATCGGTGCCGCCGGAGACGCGCGCCGAGCTGGGCATCGGCGACGGACTGGTGCGCATCTCGGTCGGGCTCGAGGACTTCGCCGACCTCGCCGCCGACTGCGAGCGTGCGCTGGCCGCGGTCTGAGCGGCGGCGCGCGCGAGCCGCCCGGGCGGGGGGCGCCCTGCGCCGCGGGGTCTGCTACCCTCGCCCCCGAGGGGAACGAGCGGGTCGATCGATCTCGGAAAGGAGGTCGAGATGCGCCGCACCGAGAGTCCTCGGCCGGGTTCTGGGACCCCGACCGGAGCCGTCCTGCTGGCGGGCGCGCTCCTGGTCTGGGCCACCGCGTCGGGCCGCGCGCAGCAAGAGCAGGTCTATTCCGCGTTCAACGGCCAGCAGTCCTACAAGACGCTGTGCATGAACTGCCAC
>Ga0113563_10000069_pt1 | contig 33573 bp, 29 predicted proteins | sample Mud3Dept3metaG_FD_80117 | JGI IMG/M metagenome (GOLD analysis project Ga0113563, IMG submission 80117) | Freshwater wetland microbial communities from Ohio, USA, analyzing the effect of biotic and abiotic controls - Mud 3 Core 4 Depth 3... | ecosystem: Environmental > Aquatic > Freshwater >... | reverse complement strand
TGGAGCGAAACTGTCCCATAGCCCGTCATGCTGAGGATCATGGCACTCCGCAATTCAAGTATAAAATCTATCTATTTTATTTGGCACAATGCCGCACGTCAAGTATTTTCATCAATTTACTGCGATTCAGACCGTGGAAAGTGGATTGCGTGCGCGGGATTCAGTCCGCGCGCTTCAGAAGGAGTCACCATCCGTGACGCATACACCCGGTCGGGTCGGGGGAGGGAGATGCGGTGGCCTAAAGCGCACGGGCTGAAGCCCGTGCTCACTTGGCTGAATCCCGTGCTCACCTTTTATAAGCCATGTTCATTCGCCTGCAGCCCATGCTCACCCGGGGAGTGGGATTCGAATCTGTCATCAGTCTGGAGCCGGAAAAAGCGGGAATACGTCCCGCTGGATTCGAGGAGGGTGTCATGGGTGCCGGTCTCGATGATCCTGCCCTGGTCCAGGACGACGATCAGGTCTGCGTTCCTGATCGTGGAAAGCCTGTGGGCAATGACAAAGGTTGTCCGGTCCTGCATGAGGTTTGCCAGGGCCTGCTGCACGAGTTTTTCGGATTCCGAGTCGAGCGCCGAGGTAGCTTCATCCAGGATCAGGATGGGTGCATTGCGCAGGATCGCGCGGGCGATCGAGATGCGCTGGCGCTCGCCGCCTGACAGCCTCTGCCCGCGCTCACCGATCCTGGTTTCATATTTTTTCGGCATTTGCTGTATGAAATCGTGCGCCAGGGCGGCGCGCGCCGCCTCCACGATCCGCTCTTCGGAGGCCGTGATGTCACCGTAGGCGATATTGCTGCGCAATGTGTCGTTGAAGAGGAAGGTGTCCTGGGTGACGATGGCGATGTTCCGACGCAAAGAACTCTGGGTGTATTCGCGCACATCAATCTCGTCGATGAGCAGCGCGCCCGAGGAAACATCGTAGAAGCGCGGAATCAGGCTTACCAGGGTGGATTTTCCCGCGCCGCTGCTCCCAACCAGGGCGACCACCCGGTTACGCGGGACTTTGAGATTGATGTCGCGGAGCACCGACGTCCGGCCCGAGTCCCCACCGTATGCGAAATACACATTCCGGAACTCCACAGAGTCGCGGACTCCGTCGAGGATGCGTGCGCCGGGCCGGTCGTGAATCTCGATGTGCGTGTCGAACAGTTCCATGATGCGCGACGCGGAGGCAAACGCCCGCTGGAAACCGACGTGGAGCCGGCTGATCCTTCGGATCGGGTCGTACATGCGAAAGAGGGCGATAATAGATCCGCCGAACATGCTCGACGTCAGTGTGCCTGCGTCGATGCGCTCCTTTGCATATAAAAGCACCGGAATAATAAACGCAACCCCGACGAGCTCCATAGCCGGAGAGTTGATGAAAAGGATGCGCGCGGCGCGCAGGTTGGCAGCAAGCAAGCCGGAAGAGACCTTCTGAAATCGACTCTGCTCGTGGCTTTCCATGCCGAACGCTTTCAGGATGCGCATCCCGGTCAGCGACTGCTGCAGGTGGTCGCTCAGGGAGGCGACACTCTCCCGGCTGGTGATGCTCGCCTGGCGGATCCGTCTCCCCATTCCCATCGTCAGGAGCAAAGCGACGGGCGCGATCATCAACGACAACCCGGCGAGCTTCCAATCGATATAGAAGACCCAGGCGATGAGAAACACGAGCAGCACCGACTCCCGGCACAAATCGGTGACCGCTGTGGACACCGCCTCCTGAACCTGCTCGACGTCGCTGTTCATGCGCGACATCAGTCGCCCGGTGGAGTTCAGAGAAAAGAATCCCATCGACTGATGCAGAACATGAGCATACAGCTGGTTCCGCAAGTCGGTCACGACACCCTGTCCGACGCTGCTCATGATGTAATTCGAGAAGTAGATACACAATCCCTTGAGGGCAGTGAGCGTAAGGAGTGCCAGGCACAGCTGCAGCAGGGGGCTTCCAGGCAGCAGCTCCAACCCTCGGCGCAGGAATTCGACTTTCGCCATCATCTCACTTCGCACCTGGACCGAGCCCGTGCCGAAGACTTCGTCGAAAAGGGGGATCGCCTGCCCGACCGTCAGGACTTCAAAGATGCCGCCGCAGACGAGCAGGACAAAGGCCAATCCCAGCTGGGGGCGATAGGGTCGGATGAAGGGGAAAAGCCTGCGGAAGTCGTCCATGGATTGTGCCCAAGTCGGGCATTCTAGGCTGCAGGGATTGCAGAGTCAACCTGCAACCGCAGCCGCATAAACGGCGAAGACCCCCAGGGGCTTCCGTCCCCTGGGGGTCTTCGCCGGCGGAGTTCTTCCGTTATCTACCGAATGCGCCGCCCTGCGGCTTGCCCGCCTCCGGAACTGCGCGGAGAAACAGACTGCGGCGCACCGCGCATGAGCTGCGATCCGGATGGCATGGAACGTATGACCTGTGAATCCGATGGCGCGGAGCGCATTGGCTGCAATCCTGACGGCATCGAACGCATGATCTGCGGTGCTGAAGGCGCGGAGCGCATCACCTGCGAATACGAGGGGGCCGAGCGCATCGCCTGAGCGGCCGAAGACGCCGGCCGCGCGGCCTGCGGAGTGGAAGGCGTCGAGCGCGCGAATGCCTGCGATTGCGTGACGGGGCGGGCACTGTTGGCATTGGCACGGACCGCTGTGGATGCGTCATAGGAGCGGCTGGAGAACGCGGCATTCGCAGTGCGGCTCCCGCCGGCGGCGGAGGCGGGTGTCGCAACCCATCTCCCGGTCTGAGCCTGGCGCGGCACATAGTTCGACTGCAGCTTTTTGACAGGATCCTTCGTCACTGGCGGATCGGTGCGGGCCGGCGGGATTGTCTGCGGCCTGGCTTCGGCAGGTTGCCGTACCGGGTCCTGTCGCGTGGCAGAAGGCCTGTTCACCTGCTGACTCTGCGTCGTCACCGGAGGATCGCTTCTCTGAATCCTGGAGGGCTGGTCGGAGTTGCTTCTGCCGACCGAAGCAGGCGGCGGCGTGCGCGAGCTCCCATTCTGGCGGTCCGGCACGCGCTGCACTTCACCGCCGGTTGCGGGCGGGTTTGCCGTTCCTGAGCGGCTTTGAGGAATCTGGTATACACGTGCCGGCGCGCTCTGGCGATCCGGAACATCCAGGGTCCTGGGATTCAATGTATTGGGTGCTGCCCTGACATCCCGGGACGGTTGTTCCCTGCTGTTCCCGAGGGTGTTGGGATCCGCCCTCCTGAATGCTGCAGCTGTTCCCCGGACAGCCTCGGTGCCGACCTGCGGTTCGCCTGCCCCGGTCCCGACGCGCACGAAACGGTCGGCGGAGGACCTGACAGCCGGGTTAGTCCGAACGACAACCGCACGCGGCTCAACCGAAGTCGGGCGCGCAAACGCCCGGTCAGGCGCGGGAGCGTAACTCCTTGTGGTCGGGGCCAGGTCGAGAGCATCAGTCACGACGCGTCCACCCCTCCAAGGGTTTTGAGGAATCCCGACCTGATCCATCCTGCCGCCCGGGCCGGAATTCACGAACTGATCGGTGCGCACGGTGCGGATGGCGCCAGCGACATTCTGGTTGAACAGGTCATTGGGCCCTCGCTTCTGGAGCAGGCGCAGGTTATTCATGTAATAATTGTAGGTAGTATTGTAGCGGTAGTGGTTGACGTTGTAATAATCTCCCGGGCCCAACGGACACCAGGAAACCCAGCTCGGCCCGTGATAGAAGCGAACCAGGCCGGGGGACCAGAAGTGGAAGCCGAAGGACGGGCCGGGCAGCCAGGCCCAGCCAAAAGACATGCTGTGATGCCAACGGCCGTAATGATAGGGCAACCAGCCCCAGGGCTCGTAGGAAATCCAGGTCCAGCCCCAATTCGGCCGGTAGCACCACCTTCCATCCCAGTAGGGGGACCAGTGCCCCGCGACCCGCGGGACCCATCCATACCCGTAGCCGTCCACCATCATCCATTGCCCATACCTGTCAAGGTCCCCGACTCCTATGTACACGCTGTCCGGTATGTATCTCCGGCTGTCGTAGGCGGCCAGGTCGGCATTGCGCCGGTCGTTCCATTCGTCCCAGGCGTCCCGCTGATCATAACGGGAGAGGATCTCGGTTTCATTCTCGGCCGCCGGCACGTGCAACACTTCGCCGGAGCGCACCCGCCGGGAAAATTTTTGATTGACTGCCTCGATCGCCCCTTTCCTGACGATCCCGTCGGAGTCGCCGTTTTCAGCGATATCGAAGCGGTAGTTACCTGGCTCCAGAGTGGTGAAGGCAGCGGCAGGGGTATTGATTTCGAATTCAACGCTGCTGCGCGCAGTTAGCGAGCAAAGTCCCACCAGGACCCTGAGTTGGATAAGCTGCTCTCGCAGCGTGAGGACTTCGACATCGGCCCGTTCTGCCATGCGCAGCACCGACCCGTCGTCGAATTCAATTTCGGCTCTGCCGTCTTCTCCCGTGTAGATGCGGTCTCCGGGCTGCAACGGCATGTTAATGCTGGCCGCGGCCCAATCCAGTTGATTCCCGTGCTGGAAGCTGACGCGCCCCTCCAGGTAGGAAATTCTCGCGATCCGGAAATCCTGGGAATCCTGCGCCGCCGTCAAGGCTACAGGGCTGAGCAGCAGGCCGAGGAAGAGGACTTTGCGTAGCATACATACCTCCCACGCCATCTTATGTTTCCTGATTCCCTCTTACAACAATATAGATGCAGACGTGGGTTCAAAGTGTCAACCATCCGGGTCAGAAGGGGACCTTGGGAGGGTACGGCCGGCCCGATATCTACCCGGTGAAAAGTGCCCAGCTTGGACAGATCCGCCTTATCCGCCAAGTGTTTGCAGCGCGCCAGTGTGGATTTCCCCGCTGACCAGTTCGTGGAGGAACGGTTTCAGATCCATGGGTACGAGGGGGGTGATTTCGCGCACAAGAAACTCGGCGATCTCCCGGGCAGTGGCAAATCCGGCTGCCTGCTCGGCCAGCCGCCGTGCGTCGCGGACCGCGACGCTGCGCACGACACGGCGGATCACGGGAATGGCTCGGGGATTCATGCTGAGCTGGTCGTATCCCATGCCGAGAAAGAGGACCGCAAAGAACGGATTGGAGGACATTTCTCCGCACAGCCGCGCTGGTTTGCCCAGGCGGCCTGCAGTCGCTGCGATGCGGACCAGGCATTGCAGGACGGAGGGATGGAGCGGCTGGAAGAGATGGGCAACCTGGGGATTATTCCGGTCGACCGCAAGCAGGTACTGGATCAGGTCATTTGTCCCGACGCACAGGAAATCCGCTTCCTCAGCGAGGCGTTCCACCGTGAGGACGGCGGCAGGGACTTCGATCATCACTCCCATGGGAACCGCCCGTGGATTGCGGGAATCCGGCAAGCGTATGCCGGCGCGCACTTCGCGGATGACCGCCTTCGCCTCCACCACTTCTTCCACGGAAGATACCATGGGGAGCACAATCTCCATGTTGCCGTCGACGCTGGCCCGCAGGATCGCTTCCACCTGGGCTGCAAACTGGTCCTTTGCCTTCAGGCTCATGCGGATTCCCCGCAATCCCATGCTTGGATTGAGCTCTGGAGCAGATCCCGGCTGAGCCCACGATTTGTCCCCTCCGGCATCCAGTGTGCGTACGGCAACCGGATGCGGAGCCATTTCCCGTGCCAGCATCTTATAGGTCTCCAGCTGATCGCTCATGCTCGGAAACCCCTGGGGGTGAGCGAAGAAAAGAAACTCGGACCGGAACAGGCCAATTCCCTCGGCACCGAACTTTCTGGCAGCCACAACTTCGTGCGGCAGTTCGGTGTTGGCCTGCAGGAATATCCGCACGCCGTCTTTTGCGGTCAGGATCCCCTCGGCGGCAGAATCCGGTTCGAACCCCGCTCGGCGTGACTCCTCGAGGCGCACACGCAGACGGTTGATCCGTTCCGCGCATGGATGGACAATGAGTTGCCCGTCGTCGCCGTTCAGCAGCAGGGTATCTCCGGTGCTGACCGATGCGAGGAACTCCTTGATTTCCATGACAGCCGGCAGCCGCAATCCGCGCGAAATGATGGCGGTGTGCGACGTGCGGCCGCCGCGTTCGAGAGCGAGGCCGCGCACCTTTTCGAGGTCCATGGTCGCAAAGATCGATGGATTGAAATCGCGGGCCACGACGATCAAGTCCTGCGGCAGGGGTTCCCAGTGAAAGGGCTGGTTTCCGGAGAGATTCAGGAGGATGCGTTCGACGACATTCTCGATGTCGCTGACCCGCTCCCGGAAGTACTCGTCTTCCAGCGACAGGTAGGCCTCCCGGATGCGGTCTGTGGCCAGGCGGACAGCCCACTCAGCATTGGCTTTCTGTCCCCGGATGATCGAGAGGATGTCCACGATAAGGCTCTTGTCCTGCAGCATGAGGATATGCACATCGAAGATGAAACCATGCTCTGGTCCGACCTTTTCTTCGAGCCGGTGTTTGAGAGCGTGCAGCTGTTCCTTGCTTGCCTCGATCGCCTGCAGGACACGACGCGCTTCCTCCTCGATCGCGGAGTCTTCGACGAGCGTTTTGAGCACAACCCGGTGATGGCTGTCCAGCTTCAGTGCGATACCGACCGCAATGCCGGAAGACACGCCGTTGCCCTCGAATACAATTTCTTCTTTGGTAGCGGTCAAGTCTCTTCTCCGAATTTCTCCCCGAAAAGCCTCCGGATCGCTTCTCCGGCCTCCGATTCGTCAGGGCCCTCGACCGAAACCACCAGACGGGTCCCCTGTGCGGCGCCCAGTTTGAGCACACCCAGGATGCTCTTTGAATCAATGGCCTGCGCATGGCCTTCGCGCGCCAGGAAAATGTCGCTGACGAAACGGGAGGTGAGATGGACCAGCTTGGCTGCTGCGCGCGCATGCAATCCCAGCCGGTTCTCCACCACGATTACTTGCCGGATCATGATGCCAGAAAATCGCTCGCCATTGCGATGCTCGTGCGGCCCTGCTCATACACCGATCGGGCCAGGGATGCCAGCGTATCTCCTTCCTTCTGACTGGCAATCTTGATGATCATGGGAAGGTTGACGCCTGTGATCACGTCGACCCTGCCGGGTTCGTGAAATGAAAACGCGATGTTCGAGGGGGTGCCGCCGAACATGTCGGTCAGGATCAGGACTCCGCCACCCTTCTCCACTTCGGCAATGTGCCGTTCGATCTCGCTGCGCGCGTCGTTGACATCGTCGTGCCAGCCGATGGAAACTGCCTGGATGTGTGAAATCTCCCCCACGATCATCTCCGCGGCAGACAGCAGCTCATGGGCGAGTTGCCCGTGGCTTACGACCAATGCTCCAATCATATGCCTCCATCCACTCGCGCTCTTGCAGCCCTGGATTGCCCTTGGGCCTCATCCCGGTGCCTGACCTTGATCGCAACACTCGGAATCTTCATCAACCGTGCCAGTTCCTCCACGACGAAGACAGATCGATGCCGACCGCCCGTGCACCCGATCCCGATGGTGAGGTACGCCTTGCCTTCCCGTACATAAAGCGGAATCAGAAAGCCGAGGAGATCCAGGAGCCGCCCTAAAAACTCCTTGGTCTCGGGAAAGGAGCGGATGTACTTCACGACTTCCCGCTGACGGCCGCTGAGGAGCCTGAGATTGGCGACGAAGAAGGGATTCGGGAGAAACCGGACATCGAACAACAGGTCGGCTTCGAGCGGTACCCCGTGCTTGTATCCGAAACTCAGGAGATATACGATGAGCTTTTCCACCCGCGGATGCCGCCGGAAGCGCTCCATCACCAGTGCCTTCACTTCATGGATGGAATATTCCGACGTATCGATGACGACGTCGGCGCATTCACGGATGCTGCGCATGCGCCTGCGCTCCAGGCGAATGGCCTCCCGCAGGGGCTTTTCCGCTGTCAGCGGGTGCGGCCTGCGGGTTTCGCTGAAGCGCCGCACCAGAACCTCGTCTCGCGCCTCCAGGTACAGAACAAAGAGGCGAAACTCGAAATCCCGGAGAACGGAAAGGGCATCCTCCAGATCGTGTAGCTTCTCGCCGGCACGGATATCGATGACGAGGGCGGCGCGCTCGACGACGCCTCCGCTCACATGAATGCCCTCGATGAACTTGGGGATCAAAGGGACCGGCAGATTGTCGATGCAGAAAAAACCGAGATCCTCAAATGCCTTGAGCACGGTCCCCTTGCCCGAGCCGCTCATCCCGGTCACAACGACCAGTTCTTGAAGACTCATATCCAGGCCCCCACGTCTCAGGCTCCGGGCCGGCCGCCCGAATCCGGCGGCAAATCGGCGCTCAATTCTTTCGGCGCCTGATACCCATCTCCTCTGAGCAGATGATTCCGCGCCGCGACCTCGACAAGAGTAGAAACGTTCCTGCCGGGGGCGACCGGCATCTCGATCAAGGGCATCGGCACGTCGAGTATTTTCACCGTCTTGCGGTCGATGCCGAGACGGTCGTATTGGCCCTGCGGCTTCCAGCGTTCCAGCCGGACAACAAAATCGAGTTCATGGGACTGGCTGGTCGCGGAGACTCCGAACAGCTGCTTGATATCGATAATTCCGAGCCCCCGGAGTTCCATGTGGTGTCTCAACACCGGCCCTCCGGTCCCCACGAGACGGTCAACCCGGTAGCGGCTGATCTCGACGCTGTCGTCCGCTACGAGTCGGTGACCCCGCAGAATGAGCTCCAGCGCGCACTCGCTCTTGCCGATGCCCGACGGTCCGAGGATCAGTACACCCAGCCCGAATACCGCCAGCAACACGCCGTGCACCGTTGTGCGCACGGCAAGTTTCGATTCCAGGTAGTCGGTGATCCTGCGAATTGCCACCGAGCTCGGTGCGGCTGCGCGCAGCAGCGCGAAACCGGACTTGGACACGAGATCCAAAAGGCCTGGCGGCACCTCGAGGCCGCGCGTGATGATCAGGCAGCAGATCCTTAAGGGCTCCAGGCCGCGCAATGCCTGCTCGTAAGCGGCTGGTTCGAGAATCCGGAGGTAGTTCGCCTCGCTGCCGCCAAACACCTGCACCCTGCCGGGGTGGATATAGTCCGGGAATCCCGCGAGCGCGAGCCCGAGCTTCTGAATCCTCGGCGAGGTGATCCGGTTGCGCAGCGTGTCGTCCCCATGGATCACCTCGAGTTGCAGCCCGAGATCGCGCGCAGTCGCAAGCGCCTCCACCGTAACGGTCTGCTGAATGGCCACCTCCGGTATGTCCATGGGAATCTGGATTTCCGGTACAACTATTCCTGCACCAGACTGAGCGAGCCGTCACTGCGCCGGTAGAGGATATTCACCGATCCGGACTCGACATTCCGAAATACCACGAAGGGATATTCAGACTGTCCGAGAGCGGAGACAGCCTCCTCGACGGTTATGGCCCTTTTTGGGACACCTTCTTCCAGGATCGCCGTGGTCCCTGCCGCCTGTTGAGGCCCTGCGGAACGATTCCTGCCGGAACGCGCCGAGCCAATCGCGAGACTGACCCCGGATTTCTCCTCCACCGACTTCGCCTTGGCCTTCTGCCGCTTGGTCTCGATCCGCCGGGACTTGGTTTTCAGAGCCTGGCGCTCCAGTTTCTCGATCGCCCGGACAATCGAGCTGTACATGTCACCGGTTTCGCCCTTTCCCGTCAGATCGAGCAGCTTCGACTTAAGGAGTATTTCCGCGGTATGGCGTTCTTTTTCGACGTCGATGATGACGTGGAAGTTCGCATTGGCTCCGAAGAACCTGTCGAACTTGCGCAGTCTCTTCATGATGTAGGCTCGAATCGCGGGCGTGATCAGGACATGTCTTCCGGTGATTTCCACGTTCATTGTTTCACCCTTCCCAACTGCGTGTTGCGTTGCATCCCGCGCCGTGATTGCCTTATGGGATCCGCCCGGCCGGCTCAGTTCTCCGCACGGAGGAGATATTCGATCCTGCGTTCCCGCGAACCCGCAATCTGCATCTGTTCGCGGTATTTTGCGACTGTCCGGCGCGTGATGAAGATATTATCCCGCTTCAACAGCTGGCCGAGCTGGTTATCAGAGAATGGTCTGGCCTTGTCCTCGTCCTCGATCAGCTTCCGGATCTTGAGCTTCACCTGCACGATGGAGAGCTCCTCCCCATCTGGGCTTTCCACACCCATGGTGAAAAATTTTCTCAGCTCCATGACCCCCTGCGGCGTGTCCACATACTTGTTGGTTACCACCCGGCTGATCGTCGAACTGTGCACTCCCAACTCGTTGGCCACATCCTTGATCAACATGGGCCTGAGCGCGGACGGTCCCCGTTCGAGAAACTCGCGCTGGCGATTGATGATGCACTCGCAGACGCGGTAGATCGTCCTCTTGCGCTGACTCACACTGCGCAGCAGATCCACGGCGGACCGGAACTTATCACGCAGAAAGGCCTTGGTCTCGCTCGACACGCCGTTGCTCTTCAGGAGGTCACGATAAGAGGAATTGAGGCGCAGCTGCGGCATCCCGTCCTCGTTCTGGATGATTACGAACTCGCCGTCCACCTTCGCGATGGTCACTTCGGGCTGGACATAGTTCACATTCTGCGGATTGTATTTCTGGCCCGGTTCCGGGATCAGGTGTTTGATCGCATCCACTGCCTGCAGCACGGCGTCGAAGCTGGATTCGGTGCGCACAGCCAGTTCCTTGAATCTGTGGTTTTCAAGCAGCGGCAGGTGCTCCGCGACAATCCGCCAGGGCAGGCTGTCACGGAATCCCCGTGCCTCCAGCTGCAACAGCAGGCACTCCCGTATGTCGCGTGCTGCAACACCAACGGGATCAAAACTCTGCACCAGCTTGAGCGCCTGTTCCGCTTCTTCCGGGGTGGCGGATGTCAGCTGGCACAGCTCTTCCATGCTCAGCAGCAAATACCCGTTTTCATCCAGATTCCCGATGATCTGGCGCGCGATCTCCGCCATGCGTTCGTTGGCGTCTGAAAGCCCCAGCTGGCTGGTCAGATGCTCGGTCAGCGACGGCGGCCGGACCAGGAAGGTCTCGAAAGAAGGCTTTTCGGCGTCCTCAACCTCGCGGTTCTTGTACCCTGTATCCAGATATTCATCGAAGAAATACTGGAAGTCGATCTCCTCGAAGGAGTCCTTTTCCCCGGTTGGTTGCTCGGCGCCGGCTTGCGGCGGCCTTTCTTCCAGGCTCAAATCCCTCGGAGGTTCCGGTTCGCTGGCCTCTTCCAGGATCGGATTATCGATCAGCGCCTGGGTCAGCATGTCCTGCAGCTCCAGCTTGTTCAGCTGCAGCAACTCGATCTTCTGCAGCAGGGATGGTGTCAGTGCAAGCCTCTGCGTCAGTCGTAAGTCCAGAGTTTGCCGCAATTGCTGTCGCCGGTTATTCATGCCTAGTTGAGTTTGAAATTCTCGCCGAGATAAACTTTCCGCACTTCCAGATCGTTGGTCAGCGCCTCGGGAGTGCCTTCACGCAATATCTTGCCCTCGTTTATTATATAGGCGCGGTCGGTGATATTCAAAGTTTCCCGCACGTTGTGGTCGGTGACCAGCACACCGATGCCGCGCTGCTTCAGCTGTCCGACGATTCTCTGGATATCGAGAACCGCCAGCGGATCGATTCCGGCAAAAGGCTCGTCCAGAAGTACGAATTTTGGCGTCAACACCAGGGCGCGGGCGATTTCGAGCCGCCGCCGTTCTCCGCCGGACAGTGTATATGCACCCTGCCTGCGCAAGGTTTCAATCCCGAAATCCACCAGCAGGTCGTTCACGGTCTTTGCCTGATCCTCTGCCGGAACAGGCAGGGTTTCGGCGATGCTGCGGAGATTCTCTTCCACCGTCAGCTTTTTGAATACGGAAGGCTCCTGAGGCAGATAGCTGATTCCCGACCGTGCCCGCTGATACATGGGCCAAGCCGTAATGTCGACGTTTGTCAGGAGGACTTTACCTTCATCGGGCGCGACCAGGCCGACCACCATATAGAACGTCGTGGTTTTACCCGCGCCATTCGGCCCCAGAAGGCCAACCACCTCTCCTTGTCTGAGTTCGAGACTGACCTCGGCGACAACCTTCCTGCCCCGGTAGGACTTCACAAGACCCAAGGCCTGCAGTTTGAAATTAGTCATCGCAAGTTATTCATTGTCAATCTCTTATAGCCCATTTAGCGAACTGCCAAGATCCTATCATCGGCAGTAAAAAATGTCAATCGAGAGGCGTTTGATTTGAGCTTGTGGACAGGATCGTACAGCTCGGCGGGGGTCCCGGTTACGACGAATCTGCCTTCGGCAAGGAAATACTCCGCTTCCCTGCCCTTGACGAGCCTTCCCGCCTGGGTGATGTTCAGGTTGCCCCGGGCTAGAGCGCGCTCCACTGTTCCGCCGCCCGCATCGAGGAACACGTCCATGTTATCAGCCTTCATTGTAGTGCCGGAAGAGTCGAGAATCACGCCGCCCGAGTATCGGATGGCATTCGTTGCCCGCGAAAACCGCATCTGCTGTGTCCGTATCAGGACGGGGCCGCCGTCCTGGAGCCTGATCCCGCCTGCTTTCACAGCGCCCTGCTTTTCCTTGGCGGAAGGTGGTTTCGTGTTCCCGGCGTCGAATCGCACGATCAGGTGCCGGACTTCCCCCTGGGCATCGATTTCCCCGCCCTGATCCGCTATGGCGAGGGAATCAGCTTGAACCTGGCTGTCTGCCGAAAGCAGGTGCACGCGCCCGCCATATAGGACCTTCCTGGAATCGATCCAGTACAGCATCTGGTCTGCGGTCACGATGCTCGGGCTGGAATCATCTTCGGCGGTCGTGATCAGCCCGCTGCTCTTGCCGGAAGCAGACTGCAGGACTGACCGGACATGGCCACGGACGGCGAGCTGCTTCTGTTTCCGATCGTACTCGACGATATCCCCCCGGGTGTTCGAGTTTTCATCGCGAATTCCCGGGTTGTCGCTCAGGATCATCACCTCGGACTCCGCATTGAAGTCGCATCTGCCTGCGGTCGCGGTTCTCGATCCGTCCTCATAGGCGAAGGAGCCTGTCTGCGACATGCTTTCCACGCTGCCATCCGAATGGCGGAAGCGGGCCTGGAAGCTCGCGCTCGAGGTCCGATATTCTTCGGCCGACTGTCCGGGAGTGGGTCCGGCCCTGCGGTAAAAAATCCGCACGTCGCCTTCGCCATCCAGGCTCTGAAGCTGGTTTTCCCCAGGGAAAAAATCGAATCGGGCTCGATCGCACTGGAGGGTCTCGCCGGGCCGGGCACGGTCTCCGACAGCGGGGAGGGAGGAGATGACGACGCCACCGGCGGCGGTCCCGGAAGCCAGGGAATCGCCAGATTCGGAATAGACCATGTGGAGAGCGGCTGTTTCGAGAGACCGGCTCGGGGAAGAGCTGCTTGCGGCAGAGAGCCATTGCACGGATTTTTCGGCATGGAGCTCGCGGGGGACGCTCCTGTCCCCAGCGCTCCGGAACGTGAACCGGATATCCTCCGCGCGAAGCTCGTCGCCGGGAGATGCGCCGCCCAGCTTCACAACGGCCCGGTCCCGGACGCGCATGGATTCCATGGCACCCGAATCGGGCAGGAACAAGGCCTCCAGCCACTCGCCTGCTGCGCTCGTCTTCCGGGATTCGCGCACCATCTCGAACTGCACTCCGGATTGGCTTCGGACCATCCGGGGTTTCCCGCTTGCGGGATCCAGCTCCAGCAGGATCTCCGCAGCGGCCAGGTCCTGAACTCCCGACTCGGATTTCAGCGCAAACCGGGCGTTTTCGCGGACGTGGATGCTTTCGATGCTGCGGGATAATTCATTGATCTGGAAATCGATGCGTTCCCCCTGCAGGGTGCGCTCTTCGGACGCATCCCGGTACTGATAGCTCGCATTCCCCTGGCATGACAGGCTGCTGATTCGACGGTTGCCGGGAGTGAGCACGGCCTCGATTCGGTCTGCGGCGAGCCTCCCGGCCGAAGAATCAATGCGCGCGGCGTGGATGAGGCGAAAGAGATTCTCCTCCTCCGAGTAATATCCCTGCTGTGCGGAGAGCTGATAGTCCTGCACTTGCCGGGTACCGTCCGGCAGCAGTACATCACGGTGCGCGACGAAGGAGAGTTCGTGCATCAGCTCCAGCCGCCTGTGTGCATTGTCATATCGGACGCCTCTCGCCGTTCCGCTCGCCTGGGGACTCTGGAAGTTCAACTTGTCGTCGGAGTCGCCGGTCTGGCCGCTGATGCTATAGTGAAGAGATTCAGTGCGGATTTCGACATCCTTCCCGAACAGCAGGCGGACATCGCCCGTGAAAGTCACCTGTTTGCCCCCGACGTCGTATTCAGCGGCGCGGCTGGAGATGCGGTTGCGCTCACTGCCGTCCGGGTTGAAATCGATTGCCTCGATTCCCTGCAGGAGTTCCTTGCCCTGTCGCGTCTGCAGGACCTTTTCCGCCCGTATGCGGAACCGGGTGCGCCCGGCCTCGTGCGCCGTGTACTCGATGGTATCGGCGGACCGGAGCAGATCCGGGCTCAGTACCTGACCGGTGGGCTGGATGGCAGCCCGGCGCCGCTGCCATGCCTGGAAATAGTTGACCAGAACGGCAAGCATCACAACGGCGATCAGACCGATGAGCAACCGTCGTAAAGATCGGACCTGATGTATCTGCAATGACGCACCTGCCGATGATTGCTTGCCACAGCACGGCATCTGATTGCCGGCCGGGTGCGGACTGTCATCGCCGGCAGCCGCAGATCCGGTAGTTGTCTCCGGGTTAGCGGGAAATGGACCGGGCGTAATGGTTGAGAGGCAAGACTTCTTTACTCATCGGTTTCACGGTCCAGATGTATTGCCGTACGACGTTGTCCTGAGCCTGGACGAAGGTCACCATGACGTTATAGGTATCGTTGCCGATCGCAGCCGCCGACCAATCCTGGAATTTGAGAGCCGGATCACTCCCTTTGATCATTCCTGCCAGTGGCTGACTGGAGTTGACCAGGAGGTCAAATGCCTCCTGCTCGGTTTTTCCCTTCTTGTACTGTATTTGCTGCGATCCGGATTCCTCGGCCGGCTGGGTTGCGGCGGCTGGTGCGCCGGCTGCGGCAGTCTGGGGGATGGCTGCCGGAGCTGCAGCGCTGCCTCCCAACACGATCTGCACCGGCTGGCGGGCAGGCGCAGGCTTGAATTTCTCGGGAAAGATCGGGGGAACCTGCGCCCGTTCATACTCGCTGGGAAACGGCTCACGATTCTCTCCCACTACAGCCAACGCCGGGGCCGGCTGCTGCCGCTCCCCCTGCAGCGCCGACCGCAAGGATAGGAAGCGCGTCTGCAGCCTGAGCCGAAGCGAGGGCACGGCCACAATCGGAAGTCCCGCCACCACTACAAATAGGAGCATCCCCGAATACACGCGGCGGCGAACGCGGCCCCTGCGCGCGTAACGCAGTTCCTGATTGGGTCTGCCACTACTCATGTTTTCCACGGGGATTCCCCCCGCCGGACTTCCGGCTTCTTCCACGGGACCTGGATTTTTATCCGGCGACCTTTGTCCCGGCACCCCGTTTCCGTGATTTCTCACGATGCACGAGGTACTGATAGATGAAGTCGTCGATGGCACCGTCCAGGACCCGGTCGGTGTTCGACATCTCAAGTTTGGTGCGATGGTCTTTCACCATACGGTACGGATGCAACACATAAGAACGGATCTGGCTCCCCCAGGCAATATCCAGCTTGGAGTCTTCCACCGCCTGCAGCTCCTTGCGTTTTTTTTCCAGTTCCAGGTCGTACAGCCGGGCGCGCAGGATCTTGCGGGCCATATCGCGATTGCGGATTTGCGACCTTTCGTTCTGGCAGGAAACGACAATCCCGGTCGGAATATGTGTGATCCGGACTGCCGAGTCCGTGACATTGACGTGCTGGCCTCCGGCGCCCGAGGAGCGGTACGTGTCGATCCTCAGGTCTTTCTCCTCGATTTGCACCTCGATCTTATCATCGATCTCCGGATACACAAAAACCGAGGCGAAACTGGTGTGACGGCGTGCTGCGGCATCGAAAGGCGAAATGCGCACGAGGCGGTGAACTCCAATCTCGGCCGAGAGGTTCCCATAGGCGTAGTCGCCTTTGACAAGGAATGTCGCCGATTTGAGCCCCGCCTCCTCGCCCTGTTGATAGTCCAGAACTTCCGTGGCGTACTCCGAGCGTTCTGCCCAGCGCAGATACATCCGCATCAGCATTTCGGCCCAGTCTTGAGACTCGGTGCCCCCTGCTCCCGGGTGGATGGTGACGATCGCGTTGCTTACATCCTGGGGACCGGAGAGGAGCGTGCGTATCTCCGTCTGCTGGATTTCCTTCTCGAGACGCTCGACTTCAAGATTCAACTCCTGGAGCATATTCTCGCCCTCCAGGGCCAGCTCCATCATCGCTCCCAGGTCGGATGCCTCCCGGGCCAGCTTCGCGTCGAGTTCTACATCGCGCTCAAGCCTTCGCCTTGTCTGCAGAATGGTCTGCACCTCCTCCTGCCGGCTCCAGAAGTCGGGCTTCGCTACCTGCTTTTCGATTTCAAGGATTTGCGTGCGTTTGTGATCCGCATCAAAGATACCCTCGTACCTGTTCCACCTTCTGTTCGATTGCCCTTACCTTTTCTCGAAGCTCTTCCAGCATCCCGTCCTCCCGAATCCAGGAAGCCACACCTGCCGGCTTCCCCGGTTGTCTTGTCGCCAAGCTCCACAAGAGAGCCAGGCACAATATGATAACACATGCATTGCGGCAGAAGCCGCCGTGTCGTGCATAGAATGTCATCCCCGGCAGAAAGGCGAAGCTGCCCACCGCTGTCTCACGGCGCAGCAGGCCGGTGCGTACCTGAATTCTCCCGCTCGGGGCAACCACCGCCGAGATCCCTGAGTTGGCGGCCCGGAGCAGAAACCGGCGGCTCTCGATCGCCCGCCAGCGAGCCATTGCCAGATGCTGGTAGGGCGCTGCCGTATCTCCGTACCAGCCGTCATTCGTGAGGTTGATGATCAGCTGGCTTCCCCGAAGGACGAACTCCCGTGAAAGGTCCGGGAAAACAGCTTCGAAGCAGATGATGGCATTGGCCGGATGGCCGTCGAGCGGCACTACCGGATAGTCGGAACCGGGGTGGAAGTTCCCGACGTCCCTGGTGATGGCGCGACTGAAGAAAAAGACGGTCTGCAGGGGAACATATTCGCCGAAGGGGACGAGGTGCACCTTGTCATACCTCCCCGCCAGCTGCCCGGCTTTGTCCAGGAAAAACGCGCTGTTGAAGTATTCCGAACTCCCGCCGGCCTCACTAAAAAAAACGTTGTTCAGCACCATGCCCAGAGGGAATCGACGGGCAAGCCGGGAAAGCGCCTCGCGGTAGCCGCGGTCATGCTGGTACAGGATCGGCGAAGGGGATTCAGGCAGGAGGAGCAGGTCAATCTCTCCCGGGGCAAGCTGATCCGCCATCTCCAGGTATCCTTCCAGGTATTTCCATCGCAACGATGAGTCCGGCTCGTCGACCGACAAGTTCCCTTGCAGCATCGCGGCCCGCCGGTCAGGCTGGATCGCGTCCCAGTGTCGCAGGGATGCGGATCCATAGGCTGCGAACGCCGCAATCCCGGCCAGTCCGCCGGCAAGCGGCGCCAGGGAAGCCAGCCGGCGCCGATTGAGAAAGGCCCAGACGAGAGCTGTGTTCACCCACGCGATCAACAGGGAAATCCCCCACACGCCGGTGATATCGGCAACCTGAATGAGCCGGAGCGAATCCGTCTGCGAATAGCCAAGCAGCATCCACGGAAAGCCGCCGAAGGGGAACGAGCTTCGCAGGTACTCCGCGGCCACCCACGCCGGAGCGAAAAGGAGGAGGCAAGGGGCTCCGCGCCGGTTCATGCAGGAGCGAGTCGCGACGCACGCGGCTGCCTGAAAGCTGGCAAGCAGGGCGGCCATAAGCAGAAAAAGCCCCCAGGAGGCCGCAAGCGGCAGGCTTCCATACCGCACAAGCGTTCCCGGGATCCAGTAGAGGATGCCCAGGTACTGCACGATCCCGCCGAGCCAGACGCCTGAAAAGATCCTTACCGGACTCCCCACCCGCGCGACGAAATAGACCAGCGGCGTAAGTGCCACCCATGCGAGATCGCCGCGGCCCAAATCCGGGAAGGCCGCAGCGGCCAGGATTCCGGCCAGTACCGGGAGAAGAAGCAGGGCGTGGCGCCGCGCCTCCGGGCGCGGCGCCTGCCGGTCCGTGCCTGCCAGAGGGGCTTTCCTATGGAAGCTCAATTTGTCTTGATAAAGCAGCTGAAGCCGGCCTTTTTCAGACGAAGCTCCAGGGCCACGGCTTCGGCCCGGGTCTTGAAACGGCCGACCTTAACCAGATGGAGATCATCAGGAGCAGGGGAAGGCTCAATCACACCGTCAAATCCTTTTGTCTTGAGCAATCCCAACGTGACATCCGCTTCGCTGCGTTGCCGGAAGGCTCCCACCTGTACTGAGTAAGTGACGCCAGTCTTCGGCAGGACGGCGGCTGGCGGAGCTGCGGCCGCACTCGCATCGGCCTTGCTCTCCGGGTCTGCCACGGGTTTCTTTGGGGAGGCGCCCGCCGGGGGATTGGGAATCCGGGCTGAGTCGGCTGTCTTCCCGGGCCCGGCATCATTGCCCTGCACGCTCCTGTACCAGTCGAGTTGTTCCCGCACCGACCGGTCCTGGCCGGCGGTCTCTTCCCGGGGCGCGGACCCGGTGCCGCCGGCGGCCTGACCTGCACCGTCGGCTGCGGCCGGACCCAGCTTGGCGGCCTGCGTGCGGATCGCCTGGCGCTTTCCTTCCATAAAACCGATGATGAAGAACGCGCCGCAAACCACTATGAGAAGCAGGAATGAAAGAATGAGTTTACGGTTATCCAATACCAGCTCAGTGCCGGCTTCAGCGCCTCGCGGATCCATATCTGTCCAGCCTATGATTTCTTGTTCAGCCAGCCCTGTATGACATCAATCGGGACCGGGAAAACAATGGTGGTGGTTTTGTCGTTGCCGATATCGGCAAGCGTCTGTAAATAACGTAACTGCAGGGCTACGGGTTCGGCGGCAATGACATCGGCGGCTTCGCGAATCTTCGCGGCGGCCTGAAATTCGCCTTCGGCGTGGATTACCTTGGCACGCTTGTCGCGCTCCGCCTCGGCCTGACGTGCCATGGCGCGCTGCATTTCCTGCGGCAGGTCCACCTGCTTGACCTCAACCAGGCTGACCTTGATCCCCCACGCATCCGTGTGCTGATCGAGAATTTCCTGCAGCTTAATGTTCAGTTTTTCGCGCTTGCTCAACAGGTCGTCCAGGTCCACCTGGCCCAGAACGGACCGCAGCGTCGTCTGGGCAAGCTGGGAGGTGGCATACAGGTAGTTCTCCACCTCGACAATCGCACGCAGTGAGTCCATCACACGAAAATAAACGATCGCGTTGACTTTCACCGAGACGTTGTCGTGCGTGATGATGTCCTGGGGCGGGACGTCCAGGGTCACGGTACGCAGTCCGACCTTTACGATTTTGTAAATGGGCCAGAAAATAAAGACAATGCCGGGCCCTGCGGCCTTGGCGACCAGCCGCCCCAGGCGGAAAACGACGCCGCGTTCATATTCCTTCAGGATATTGATGGTGCTGATCAGGTAAAAAATGACGATCGCCAGTCCGAACAGAAGCATTGATGTAGGATCCATTGCACACCTCACGCTGGAAAGATGTTTTCTGCAACAGTACGGAATCGCTTACTGGCCGATCTCCTCGACCTGTAGGATAAGGTCGTGAATTGCGACTACGCGCACCCTCCTGCCGGCGGCAATCGGATGGGAGGATTGCGCCTTCCAATACTCGCCGCGCACCTTGACCCGGCCCTCATCAGACACTTCGCTGTCGGCGACTCCGACCAGCCCGATCATGCCGGCGGCGCCGGTCGCCACTTTCTGACGGAACGATTTGATCAGAGCGATCAGGAGGATCGTGAAAATAACGGCAAAAGGGAGTGCCGTCGAGAGTGCCGTCGCGACCCCTATCTGCACTGCCGGGTCCGGGCTGTCGACGAGGATGAGCATGCCGATCACCATCGAAACCACGCCTCCAAGGCCTAAGATACCGAATCCTTGCACCTTCACCTCGGCCACGAACAGGCCAATCGCCAGAAGCATGAGCAGAACACCCACATAATTGATGGGCACGAATGAGAAACCCAGGATCGCCAAGAGGAAGCAGATGCCCCCGATCACGCCCGGAGCCACCATTCCCGGGTGGGTGAGCTCTACGTAAAGCAGGATAACCCCTACGACACCGAGGATGAGCGCGAGTTCGGGCTGCGAAATCGCGGCCAGGAATCTTTCGCGGGACGTCATCGGGTAGTCGATCCACGCCTGGCCCGAGGGCAGGAGCGTGACCGTCGTTCCGGAAAAGAGTTTCACGTTGTATCCCTGCAGTCTTTGAAGCAACTCGTTTTCGTCGCGTGCCACGAAATCAATCAGGTGCAGTTCGAGCGCCTCACTGTCGGTAAACGACTTGCTTTCAACGACCGCTTTTTCCGCTTCCTCCACGTTGCGCTGGCGCTTGCTTGTGATGCTGCGCAGGAATGCCGTTGCGTTGCTCGTGATTTTCTTCGTGAGCGTCTTCCCGGCTTCCCCGCCTTCGACCGGGAAGCCTCCGATGGCAAGGAGCGGGTGTGCCGCGCCGGTATTCGTGCCGGGCGCCATTGCCGCCACGTCCGCGGCCATCAGGATGAAAAAGCCGGCGGACGCTGCCGAGGCCCCGCTTGGCGACACGTAGACCACGACCGGGATCGGGCTGTTCAGGATGGCGGTGATGATCTCCTGCATGGAAGTGCTGAATCCGCCCGGCGTCTGCAGCGAGATTAACACGAACTGGCATTTCGCTTCCGCAGCCTTCGCCAGGCTCTTCGCCGCATACTCGGCCGTGATCGGGTCGATCGCGCCGTCGAGCCGTATTCTGGCGATTTCGGCCCGTGCCGGCAGGCCTGCGGCCAGCAAGAGCGCCGCAGCTATAATGGCGGATCGCAGCAGGGTTGGCATAAGCAATTCAGTCTTAGACAGCATACATCATATCACAGAACCGGCGCCAAACTCCGAATTTGGCGATCCCATCCCCGCCGGCGGACGCCGGCCGCAGCACTGCGCGCTTCTGGTTTTTCCGGAGCCCGCGGTCATTGGCGCCGCGCTTGCAGGGAATCGCGGCAGAGTCCAAAGGCAAGAATCGGCACCCTGTGACGCAACGCACGCGACAGATCACGGGAGAAGGGTTTCGACGCGTTCTGCGTGATAGGACGAACGGACCAGGGGGCCGGACTCCACGTAAGAGAAACCGAAGGAGAGCCCGGTTTCTCGAAGTGCGGCGAAATCCGCTGGAGTGTAGAAGCGTGCGACGGGCAGGTGGTCCTGGGTCGGCTGGAGGTATTGGCCCAGCGTCAGGATGTCCACTTCGGCTTCCCGCAGGTCGCGCATCACCTCGAGAAGCTCGTCGTTATTCTCTCCCAGGCCGAGCATGATGCTGGATTTGGTGCGCAGGCTTCTGTCCATGGATTTCGCCTGGCGAAGCAGCTCCACCGAACGCCGGTAGCGGGAACCGGCGCGTGCCGCAGGGTACAGGCGCGGGACAGTCTCGACGTTGTGGGCCAGGACGTCGGGACGCGCGCGGACCACGATCTGCAGGGCTTGCCGGTCGCCTCGAAAATCAGGAATCAGAACCTCGATCCGTATACCCGCAATCAATTCCCGGGTGAGACGGATGGTCTCGGAAAAAACAAAAGCGCCGCCATCCTTGAGATCGTCGCGGTCCACCGACGTAATGACGGCGTATCTCAGGTTGAGGTCGCGAATCGCAGCCGCGACCCGCCGAGGTTCGTCGAGGTCGTAATCGGGGGGAAGGCCCGTTTTCACGGCGCAGAACTTGCATGCCCGTGTGCAGACATCGCCCAGAATCATGAAGGTTGCCGTTCCCGCTCCCCAGCATTCCCCGATGTTCGGGCATCGGGCATCCTGACACACAGTATGCAGGTTCTCCTGGTGCACGAGCCGCTTCAGGTTCGCGTAAGTGGGCCCTGTGGGCAGGCGCACTTTCAGCCAGTCGGGACGCGGACGGCGCGTGGATTTCGCCGTCTGGGCTCCCGCATCCGGGGGTTCTTCTCCGGCACTGCTTTTCATCTTTCAATGATAACCCAAAACCGCGCCAGACCAAGCGCTCCGATGCCGACATCAGCGGCAGGTGCGGCGGCGAGCTGCGAAAGTCGACTGGATTCTCAACTGGTCTCAAAACGCACCCGCCCCTTTACAGTCGCGGCTCTGAAGGCAGCGGTTGCGCTGGGTGCAAAACCGCATACCCGCCTGAGGCGGCTACCTTGCGCTGAACATTTCGCATCGGACTCTGGTATTGTTAAGGCGAGCGAGGGGCGCCGGAACCAGGCGGATGTGCGGGGCGCGGCCGCCCTTCCCGCGGCCAGGTGATTGCGGTTCGGCGGCCCGCGTTTCAGCGGTCCGCAGTCCGAGAGGTCGCGGAGTTTGAGGCCCGATGCCTTTGGCAGACGAACATCCCGGAACCTGGAATCCATTGTCGGCAGCCGCTTCCTTCCTGTTTGAGGGTGTGGTCCGCACGCGCAACCGGTTGTACGATTCTTCCCTCCTCCCCCGTCGCTCCCTCGCGCGCCCGGTGATCAGCATCGGCAATCTCACCGTGGGCGGAAGCGGCAAGACCCCCCTGGTGATTCATGTGGCCCGGTTGATCTCGCGCACCGGTTCCACACCCGTGCTCCTCAGCCGGGGATACGGCCGCTCGTGCAGGCATGCCGTCATTTTGAAGCCCGGCCGGGATGTGCATGCCCAGGTGGAGCTCGTGGGGGATGAACCTGCGCTGGTGAAGCGCCATGTGCCGGAAGCATGGCTGGGAATATCCGGCGACCGGTACGCAGTGGGATTTCAGATTCTGAAGCAGGCGTCCGGCCTGGTTTTTATTCTCGACGACGGCTTCCAGCACCGCCGCCTGCGGCGCAACCTCGACATCCTGGTGGTGGACGGGACACAGCCATTGGAGCGAAACCGAGTTCTGCCTGCCGGTACCCTCCGTGAACCGTGGGACGGAATGCGCCGGGCCGACCTGCTCATGATCAACGGCCTGCAGGAAGGACGGACGGGGGAATGGGTCGAGAATCTGGTTCAGACCCTCCAGCCGGACCTTCCGGTATTCCATGCCAGGCAATACATTGATCGGCTGGTTCCGCTTTCCGCATGGTGGAAACGGAGCGAGGCTGCGGGCTTGTCCGCAGAGGTGCGCCGCGCGTTTCTGGTGGCCGCCGTCGGGAATCCGGAACGGTTTCGCCGCGACGTGCAGGCTTTGGGGATTGAAGTCCGGGGAACGCGATTCCTGCGGGATCATGCCAGGATGGAAGACGGGGTGTGGCAGGCCTGCGCCGAGGAGGCGCGGCGCCGGGATGCCGAAGTCCTGATTACGACCGAGAAGGATGCCATCAAGATATCCGGGGCGCCCGACTTTCCGCTGCTCGTGGCGGTCCAGGCTACACGCCTGGCGGAGCAGGATCGATTTGAGCGGATGCTGGGCGCGATTCCAGAGAGCGGAAATTGAAGCCGATACATCCGGAATCCATCAGGCGGCTGCTGATCCGCGGCACAAACTGGGTCGGGGATGCGGTGATGTCCGTGCCTGCGCTCAAAGCCATCCGCCGCGTTTTCCCGAATGCCGGCATTTCCCTGCTCGTGCGCCCGTGGGTCCGGGACGTGTATGCCGCAGCGCCTTTTGTCGACGAAATCCTCTCGTACGACAAGCTGGAAAGGCACAGCGGCTGGATGGGCAGGCGTCTGTTGATATCGGAACTTCGCGCGCGCCGGTTCGACATGGCAATCCTGCTGCAGAACGCCATGGAGGCCGCATGGATCGCATATTGGGCTCGCATCCCGCTCCGGCTGGGATACCGACGCGACGGCAGGGCGATCCTGCTGACGCACGCTGTGCGCATCGATCCGGCCGTGCGCAAGGTCCACCAGGTCTATTACTACCTCGGGCTCCTGTCCGGCGCCGGACTTCTGGATGACAGGCCGTGGGAATCGGAGCCTTGCCGGGCAGTCTCCATCGCCGTCCCGGTCAGTGCTTCCGATCAGGAAGCGGCCCGTGCCATGCTGCTCGACCACGGCATCACCGCGGACCGCCCGGTTGTCGGGCTGAATCCCGGCGCAAGCTACGGCGGCGCCAAGAGGTGGCCCGCAGAACGGTTCGCAGCCCTGGCGGACGCCCTGGCCGAACGCTGCATGGCACAGATTGTGATCTTCGGGGCTCCTTCGGAACGTCCGGTGGCGGAACGCGTTGCGGCACAGATGGCTTCCCCGCCCGTAGTTCTCGCCGGCAGGACAACGCTCGGCCACCTCATGGGGCTGATTCGGGAGTGCGACCTTTTCATCACCAATGATTCCGGGCCAATGCACCTCGCAGCCGCGCTGGACGTGCCGCAACTCGCGATCTTCGGTTCCACAAGCGAAATCGCCACGGGCCCGCTGAGTTCGCGGGCAACGGTCGTCAGGAAGGCCGCGGATTGCAGCCCGTGCTTCCTTCGGGAATGCCCGACGGATTTCCGGTGCATGCTCGGCATCACTGTAGGGGAAATCCTGAGTGCGGCGGAAGGAATGTTGCGGGGGAAATGCGGTGGGGAATCGAAATAAAGGGAACAACACCGCGGCCGGCCCCGCTCGATTGTGGAAGCATCCCCCCGGACATCCCCGCTCTTGCGGACCCGGCCCGCGATGTCCTCCTGAGTCACGCATAAGATAAACGGAGCCCGGTGCGCCCGCTGTGACTGCAATCACCTTCCGGCGAGTTAGCGGTCAGAGCGCGGTTCGCAGGCGATCCCGGGAATTTCAATTGTGACCGTGATAGGTCTTTGCTAGAGTCTACAGGCGGTCTATGCTGCTGAAACTCCGAGACGGTGTTCGCCCGCGGCCGCAGTCGACGGGCATGCCCGCAGCAGGTGCTTGCGAGATCCGGCCGACGGAGGTGATACGAGGATGGCATGAAGGTTGCGGTCTTTCTCGATCGGGACGGCACGATCAACGAAGAAGTGGGATACATCAACCACATCGACCGTTTTCGCATTTTCCCATGGACGGCTGCAGCCGTGCGCATGCTCAATGACGCCGGGCTCGCCGCGGTTCTGGTAACCAACCAGAGCGGCATTGCCCGGGGCTACTTTCCCGAGACCCTGGTGCGGGAGGTGCACGCCCGGTTGCAGGCCGAACTGGCGCAATCGGGGGCGCGGCTGGACGCGGTGTACTATTGCCCCCATCATCCCGACGGCAAGCTGGAGGCGTTTCGCAGGTCCTGCGACTGCCGCAAGCCGGCGCCGGGCATGCTCCACCGCGCCGCAGCGGATCTCGAAATCGATCTGAGCAGGAGCTACGTTGTCAGCGACAGGTATCAGGACCTGGTGATGGGATTTCGGACCGGTGTTCACGGTGTCCTCGTGATGTCGGGTTATGGGAAGGGGGAGTATCACTATCACCGGGATTCCTGGTCCAGGCAGCCGGACCGCGTTTCTCACGACCTGCTCGATGCCGTGATGTGGATCGTCGATCATGCGCGCTCCGGCTCATTGTGAGCCCGGCCGTCGCGCAACGCTCCTGTGGGGGGTGAACCAATAGCCATGCCGAATCGCGTGCAGATCCGAGACCGCCTCCTTGGAATCATCGACCAGTTCGAACGTCGCAGGATCCTGGTGGCCGGCGACCTGATTTCCGATCAGTTTCTGTATGGCAGGATCTCCAGGATCTCCAGGGAGGCGCCTGTTCTGATACTCGAGTACAGCGAACTGGTGTGTCTCCCCGGCGGCGCGGCAAACGCAGCCAACAACCTTCTCGCGCTCGGCGCCGGAGTCGTCGTGGCGGGAGCCGTCGGAGCGGACCGCGCCGGCCGCGAGCTTGTGGAACGCCTCAAGGGAAAGGGCGCGGACGTGCGCCACGTCGCCAGGGTCGAAAACTTCGCTACTCCGGTCAAGACCCGAATTCTCGCGGGAGCACATCACTCCGCGCCGCAACAGATTGTGCGCATCGACCGCGAGTCCTTCCTGGCCGTGGGCGCGCAGGCGCCATGGGGCCGACTGGCGCGCAGCCTGCGCCGGTGCGATGCCGTCATCGTCAGCGATTACGGATACGGAGCCGTTTTCCCGGATCTGATGCGCCAACTCCACGGTCATGCACGCCGGCAGGGCTTGCCGATCGTGGTGGACTCCAGGTTCAGGATGGGGGACTTCCACGGCGTCACGTCCATGACTCCCAACATCACAGAACTGGAGGCCTGTGCCGGAGTCGCCATCGGCGGCGACGCGCGCCTTCTCAACACCGTGGCGCGGAAATTTCTCGGGAGGCATGGACTTTCCTCAATCCTCGTCACCCAGGGCCGTTTTGGCATGACTCTCTTCGAGCCGCGCCGCCGAGCCGTGCGCATCCCGCCCTATGGTACGGATGAGGTCGCCGATGTCACCGGGGCCGGTGATACTGTCATCGCCGTGTTCTCACTCGCGCTGGCGAGCCACGGTTCGCATGAAGAAGCCGCACGCCTCGCGAACTATGCGGGGGGAATTGTCGTGATGAAGCGAGGCACCGCGACCGCCAGCCGCGAGGAGCTGGTAGACGCGGTGCGGCTGGACCTGTCCTCCTGAACGGGACGATCCATCGATGTTCATCGTGCCCGAATCCAAGATCAAGAGCCTCGCCGAGGTGCAGCGGCTGGTTGCAGAAGCCCGTGCCTGCGGTCGGAACGTGGTCTTCGGCAACGGTTGTTTCGATCTGATCCATGTCGGACACATTCGATATCTCCGTGAGGCAAAAGCCCTGGGGGAAATCCTCATCGTGGGATTGAACAGCGACGCTGCCGTGCGCGCCCTGAAAGGGAGCGGCCGCCCACTGCAGCCACAAGATGAGCGCGCGGAAATAGTCGCTTCGCTGGAATGTGTGGACTACCTGGTAATCTTCGATGCGCTGACAGCCAGGGAGATCCTTCTGGCCATCCGGCCTGACATCCACGCCAAGGGGACCGATTACACAAGCGAAAACGTCCCCGAGAGGGACACCGTCGCATCCTTCGGCGGAAGGGTGGAGATCGTCGGCGATCCCAAGGACCACGCTTCGCGGGACCTGATCCGCACTATCGTGGAGCGGAACAGGCGATGAGCGAATCCCGCAGAATCCTCATCGTCCGGCTCAGTTCCCTGGGGGACATCCTGCACACCCTTCCGGCATTCCAAAGCCTGCGTTCCAGTTTCCCGGATGCCAGGATCGATTGGCTGGTCGAGCGCCGGATGGCATTCCTCCTCGATGCTGTCGATGGAATCGACAGGGCCCTGCCCATCGACACCCACGCGATCCGGACGCCGGGCGCGGGCGCCGATGCGTGGCGCAGGCTGTGGGAACCGGTCCGGACAATGCGGAGGACCCGCTATGATGTCGCCATCGACTTTCAGGGGCTGATAAAGACCGCTGCCCTCAGCATCGCCAGCGGAGCCCGCACCAGGATCGGATTCTCCAAACCTCTAGTGCGGGAGCATCCCGCCCACTGGCTGTATCATCGCACGGCGAAGAAACCGGCTTCCCCCCTTCACGTCGCCCGACTGAACCTGCTGCTGGCCGCTGAGGCCGGCGCCGTGGGGGAAGAGCTGCTCGTACCCCTGAAATCAAGCCCCGAGGATGACCTGGCAATCACAACCCGGCTCGAGCGGCAGAAACTTTCCGGCTTTGTGGTCATCAATCCTGGAGGGGGCTGGCCTACCAAGCGGTGGCAGCCTGAGAGGTATGCTGCTGTGGCGGAGTGGATCGAAAAGGAGCTGTCGCTGCGGGTGATTGTCACCACCGGACCCGGTGAAGATCCGCTCTACCAGAGAATCGCGGGAATGAATGCGCATTCCCCTCCGGCCCACTTCGCGGTACCATTCCTCCAGTTGATCCCCCTTTTCCGGGCCGCACGGCTTGTGCTGGCCGGGGATACGGGACCTCTTCACCTGGCCTGCGCCCTGGGAGTGCCGGTCGTCGCCATCATGGGACCGACAGCGCCAGTCAGAAATGGGCCGTGGTCGGGAAAGGACGAGGTGGTGGTGCGGCATTTGCCATGCAGCTTCTGCAATGCGAGAACATGCCCGACTGCGAACGAATGCATGGATGTTTCCGTTCCGGAAGTCTGCGCTGCGGTCGTGAGGCGGCTGGAGGGCTTGCGTTGAGAACCCATTTGTCGGCAAGCCAGAAATTGCGGCAGGCGTTCCTGGCCACTCTCCTTTCAGGCTCCCTGCTCGCAGGACCTGTGAGAGGACTCACGCAATCGGATCCTCAAGCTCCGGCTGGCCCTCCGTCCCCCTCCCTTCCCGAACAGGAACTTTTGAAATATCGCGTCGAATGGAACCCTCCATGGTGGCTATTCATGCTCCCTTCCATGGATGCAGGGGAAGCAACGCTGCGCCGGGAAGGCGGAGTGCTGTACAAAGACCGGAAAGCCCTCAAGATAGTTTTCACGGCGCGCTCGAGCGGCACCCTGACACGATGGGCCGACATCCACATCGACGACTGCTTCGAGTTCACCACGGACCCTGAAACCTACTGCACCTTTTACGTGACCAAGAAAGTCCGCGAGGGAAAGCGGTTGCGCGACCTCGATATCACTTACTTCCCCGACAGCCAGCAGATTCATCTCCGCGAGACGGATGTTTCCGGCGACTCTCCCCGAGTCCTCCGTGACAGGATGTATGACGGTATCCCGCCGTGCGTGAAGGACCTTTTCTCCGCGCTGTACGATTTCCGGCGCGGACCGCTGGAGGCCGGCACACGACGCCGCGTCCTCGTCGGCGAGGACGAACAGGTAAAAGAGGTCGAGGTGTATGTAGAGAAGCTGGAGCAGGTCCGGACGCAGACCGGGGTGCATAGCGCGTGGCGATTAAATACGGTTGCAGTCATGGGCGGCCTGTTCAAGCACGGGGGGCAGTTCCGCATTTGGTTATCCACAGACGACCGGCATATGCCCGTCAAATTCGAAGCTAAAGCCAGCATCGGGAAAGTGACCGGAACTCTCAAAGAAGCGAAGTACTGAAATTCGGAACTCTCGAATGCGGAATCTTTGAATGTATCTAAGGGGTTGCGAGCTTATCGGTGAGAGGGGGCGGTTCTTGCTCGGTTCGGAACCAGGCAAGTCGAAGACTTGATTATTCATTTAATTATGATAACTTATACCACAAATATTAATTATTTACATTAGCATGCGATACCTCCGCATTCGACGATTCCCGATTCCGGAATCCGCATTTGAGATGTCGGAGAAGGCCATAAGCCGAATTCTGTTTCCCCGCATTGCGGTGGACGGCAATCATTCATCTGGTCCCCGGATTGCTCCGGGGATCTAGCGGTCTACCCAAAAGCACCGGACGGGCCGCCCTTCATCCCTTTCGGGATCGCTTTTCTATTTGACCTTGCTCCGTGTGGGGTTTGCCCTGCCATCGCTGTCACCAGCGATGCGGTGCGCTCTTACCGCACCTTTTCACCCTTACCCCTGTGACGGGGCGGTGTATTTTCTGTGGCACTTTCCGTAGGGTCGCCCCTCCCTCGCGTTACGAGGCACACTGCCCTGTGGAGTTCGGACTTTCCTCGATCCTGAAAACAGGACCGCGATTGCCTGGCCTTCTCCGACAAGGGTATTGTAGACAATTCCCGCCCGGATTACACGAACTCAGTTGCGGGTTAGTGCGGCTCCCGGGAGGTGGCCGCGATATCATGGCCTGGGATCAGCTCTTGCCCTTGCCGCCGGGGGTGCCGGCGGGCGCATCCGGCTTGACCAGGCCCAGTATCTGACGCAGCTTGCCGTCCAGATCGCAGGCGATATCCGCGTGTTCCCGCAGGAACTGCTTCGCGGCCTCCCTGCCCTGGCCGAGGCGTTCGTTCTTGTAGGAATACCAGGAACCGCTTTTTTCGATCAGTTTGCGGTCGACGGCGAGGTCGACCAGATCTCCTTCGTAGGAGATGCCCTGGTTGTAGAGGATATCGAATTCAGCCTCCCGGAACGGCGGCGCGAGCTTGTTTTTGACGATTTTGGCGCGTGTCCGGCTGCCGACCACCTGTTCTCCTTCTTTGATCGAACCGATGCGGCGGATATCGACGCGGATGGAAGAGTAGAACTTGAGTGCGCGTCCGCCGGTGGTAGTCTCCGGATTTCCGAACATCACCCCGATCTTTTCGCGCATCTGGTTGATGAAAATCAGGCAGGTGTCGGATTTTGACACGATGGCGGTAAGTTTGCGCAGGGCCTGCGACATGAGGCGCGCCTGCAGGCCCGGGAGGGAGTCTCCCATTTCCCCTTCGAGTTCCGCCTTCGGGACGAGCGCGGCGACGGAGTCGATGACCAGGATGTCGATGGCGCCGCTGCGGACCAGCACTTCGGCGATTTCCAGCGCCTGTTCCCCGCTGTCGGGCTGTGACACAAGAAGGTCGTCGGTATTAACGCCCAGCATTTTGGAATATCCGGCATCCATGGCATGCTCGGCGTCGATGAACGCCGCGGAACCGCCCGCCTTTTGGGACTGTGCTATCGCGTGGAGTGCCAGCGTGGTCTTGCCGCTGGACTCCGGCCCGAATATCTCCACCACCCGCCCCTTGGGGAAGCCCCCAACGCCGAGGGCCGCATCGAGGGAAATCGCCCCGGTGGAGATCGAACGTACGCCCGAAGGATCTGTGCGATCGCCCAATCGCATGATCGATCCTTTGCCGAACTGCTTTTCGATCTGGGTCAGGGCCATTTCAATTGCTTTGTTCTTGCTGCTCCTGTCGTCTGCCATCACTTCTTCCCTTCCTTCTCGCGATAATCATAAAAGCCGCGTCCTGTCTTGCGCCCCAGCAGGCCGGCATCCACCATTTTGATCAGTAGCGGGCAGGGCCGGTATTTGGGATCGCCCAAGCCTTCCTGCATGACGCGCAGAATGTCCAGACAGACATCCAGCCCGATGAAATCGGCCAGGGTCAGTGGGCCCATGGGGTGATTCATGCCGAGTTTCATCACGGTATCGATGGCTTCGCGCGAGCCGACCCCCTCCATCAAGGCGTAGACTGCCTCGTTGATCATCGGGAGGAGGACCCGGTTCGACACGAATCCGGGGTAGTCCTGCACTTCCACAGCCGTTTTCCCCAGGGATGCAGCCAGGTCCAGGATGCATTTGCAGGTGGCATCGGAAGTCTCCAGGCCGCGGATCACTTCCAGCAGCTTCATGATCGGGACCGGGTTCATGAAGTGCATGCCGATGAACCGGTCCGGACGCCCGGTCACCGCGGCGAGCTTCGTGATGGAAATGGAGGAGGTATTCGAGGCAAAAATGGTCGCGGCCCCGCAGATGCCGTCGAGTTCCTGGAACACTGCGCCCTTCACTGCCGGATTCTCATTGACAGCCTCCACGACCAGGCTGCAGGAAGCGAATGCGGACAGGCCAGGCGCGGGAGAGATCCTGCTCAGTGCCGCGTTCCGGTCCTGAACGGTGATGGCGCCCTTCTGCACGAAGCGGTCCAGGCTTTTCTCGATGCCCTTCATTGCCCGGTCCAGCAGGTCCTGCCGGATGTCGGATAGATGCACCGGGTACCCGGCCTGTGCGAACACCTGCGCGATGCCGGATCCCATCGTGCCCGATCCGGCCACGCCGACAACGCCAATCGAAGTAGTATCCATGAGCATCCCCCTGAGCAAAACTGGCTTCTGCCCCGTCCGGTGTATCTAACCGCCGGGAGAGCCGAATGAGCCAGAAAAATTCACTTCAAGTTCTTGTACTCGTCGGAATCTTCATCCTCTCCCACGCGGCCGGGCATTGCCCTTGCTGTATCGGGAAACCGGCTCGCGGGATGACAGTCTCATCTCCGCGTCCCGATTTCCGGTTCGCGATCAAGTTTACACGATATAGGCGCCGCAGTCGCATATCCTTGGCCTTTGTCGGCCGTTATCCTACCATGACGTTCTCTTCCGCGTATCGGTATTTCCCTCTGCTTGCTCCGCGTTCCGCCGCGGCTGGATTTCCACGTTGCAATGCAAGGCGAGGCCCCATACAATTCCCGGCAAAACCGGAGACAAGGAGGCGGACTTGAACGGCTGCGACTCTTCCCCACCCAAGTGGGCATTGATCCTGGGCGCTTCCAGCGGCTTTGGCGCGGCAGCCGCCCTGGCGCTGGCACGCGCCGGCTTTCACATCGCCGGCGTCCACCTCGACCGCCGCAGCACGCTCGGCAACGTCGAACAGGTCAAGACCGGCATTGCCGCGCTGGGGCGCCGCGCGCTGTTTTTCAATGTGAATGCGGCGGATGCCGCCCGCCGTGCCGAAGTCATCCTGGCTTGCCGCGAGGCGGCGGGCGCGGGTGCGGAGAGCGCGGGAATCGGCGTGTTCCTTCATTCGCTGGCGTTCGGAACCCTGAAGCCGTACATCGCGTCGGCTCCCGAAGCGGCGATCCGCCCCGCCGACATGAACATGACGCTCGACGTCATGGCGCACAGCCTGGTCTATTGGGTGCAGGAACTCTTCGCCGCGGGGCTTCTCAAGGAAGGGGCGAAAATCTTCGCGATGACCAGCGCCGGCGCCCAGCGTGTCTGGGAGGGCTACGGAGCGGTTTCTGCCGCCAAAGCGGCCCTGGAAGCGCATATCCGCCAGCTCGCCGTGGAACTTTCGTCCTGTGGCATCAGTGCAAACGCACTGAGGGCGGGAGTGACCGACACGCCTGCATCCCGCAGGATTCCGGGAAGCGAGCGCATGTTTGCGCATGCCCGCGCGTCAAATCCGGGACAGCGCCTCACCGATCCCGGCGACGTGGCGGAAGTCTTGGCTGCATTGGCAGCCTGCCGCTCGAATTGGCTCACGGGAAATGTCATCGGAGTGGATGGGGGGGAAAACCTGGCAGGGTGACCGGCGGATGATCGCAATGCGCAGGGAATGCTCATTGACGCGATATGAAGCACCTGATAAGCTTTAGGGTTTTTGAGCGGAGAAGTTCTTATGCCAATGCAGTGTTATGTTTGCGCCAAGACTCCTATTTTCGGGCACACAATCTCCCACGCGCACAATGTTCGCTCCCGGAAGTTCTACCCGAATCTGCAGAGCATCCGGATCGTCGAAAACGGATCCGTCAAGAGGGTCCGGGTATGCACCCGTTGTCTGCGTTCCGGCAAGGTGCAAAAGGCCTGACGCAGCTCCAAGAGGCGGCAGTTTTCCCGGCCACGGAGAAGAATGTCCCGGAGTGGACGGTTCCGGGACGGATCAGGCCAGAGCTACAGCCTCTATTTCCACCAGTACATCCTTGGGCAGCCGGCCCACCTGAACGGTCGCACGTGCGGGCTTTGCGCTTCCCAGAAACTCCCCGTACACCTTATTGAACGCGGCAAAATCTTCCAGGTCGGCGAGGAAGACGGTTGTCTTCACGATCTTCTCCAGCGCGCTGCCCGCCTGACTTAAAATGGCTTCCAGGTTTTGCATCACGCGGCGCGTCTGCTCGCCGATCGTGTCTCCGTGTACCTCTCCGGTCGCCGCATCCAGAGGGATCTGGCCGGATACGAACACGAATCCGTTCGCGCGGATCGCCTGCGAGTAGGGCCCGATGGGCCGGGGTGCGTCTTGTGTCCCGATGATTTCGTACATGAACTCTCCCGTGATGTTGTTTCGATGCGAGGGTCGCGTTTCTGCATCTGCGCGCGCGTCCCCGATGCAG
>Ga0113563_10000068_pt1 | contig 33618 bp, 22 predicted proteins | sample Mud3Dept3metaG_FD_80117 | JGI IMG/M metagenome (GOLD analysis project Ga0113563, IMG submission 80117) | Freshwater wetland microbial communities from Ohio, USA, analyzing the effect of biotic and abiotic controls - Mud 3 Core 4 Depth 3... | ecosystem: Environmental > Aquatic > Freshwater >... | reverse complement strand
GATGCCTCACGGCGTTTCTATCACGGCCGGGTGGGAGGGACAAGCGAATTTCAGGGCCATTAGTGCTAGAATCGCCGCACTCACTACTGGAGGAGGCAAAGCCATGTTGGTCAAAGCAAATCACGCAGGACGAAGATCGTTTCTACGGAAGCTCACGGCCTTCGGCGGCGTGGCGGCGGCCCCGTCGTCATCCATGCGCAGGCAAGCAGGGCTGCAGCTGCACCAGGCATTCTTCCGGACTATGTTCGCACGCAGAGCTACAAGTCCCTGAAGCAATCCAGTTACGACAAGACCGGCGGAAACGGGGATCGCTGGCCGATCCAGCCGGGCCAGACTCAGGAAGTTTTTCAGGCCAAAGGGCCCGGCATGATTTCTCACATCTGGTTCACCATCTCCGCCCAAAGCGCAAACCACCTTAAAGAAATCGTGATCCGCATGTACTGGAACGGAATTCCAGCGCCCAGCGTGGAAAGCCCCATCGGCGACTTTTTCGGATTGAACCTGGGAGAATACGTAATCTACGAATCCGCCTATCTTGCCTGCTCGCCTGGGCGGTCTCTAAATTGCTATTTCGCCATGCCCTATCGCACCGCAGCCCGGATCACGGTGACAAACGAAGGCAAGCAGAACGTCGGGGCCTTTTATTCCAACATCGATTACATGGACCTGCCGTCGCTCCCGGAAGATGCACTCTATTTCCACGCCAGCTATCGCCAGGCCTCGCCGAACAAGCCGGTTGCCGGCCCGGATGGCAAAGACGTGCTGAATCCGGACGGCAGGAACAACTATGTCTATGCCGAAACGCGCGGACGCGGCCACTTGATGGGGGTCACGCTCGGAGTCCATCAGAACAACGAGTTCTGGATGGGCGAAGGGGACGACATGATATTCGTCGACGACGAATCAAAACCGCTGATCGTCGGCACCGGTTCGGAAGACTATTTCCTCGGCAGCTGGAACTTCGGGGGGCGGGACGGTGCGCGGGCATTTTCGCATCATATGTACGGCGCCCAGTACATTCAGCTTCCCGAGCGCACCGGCGGGCGCTACCTCTGCTATCGCTGGCACGGCGACAATCCGGTGACCTTTACCCGCTACCTCAAGCACACCATGGAGCACGGCCACTCCAATAACCGTGGCGACAATTTCTACTCCTGCTGCTATTGGTACCAGACGGAACCTCACACCGGCTTGCCTCCCCTGCCGCCGGCCCCCGACAGGGTGCCGGTGCTGCGAGCGATGCCCGGTCCGGGTGGGGTGCAAACCAGCGGGTAGATACACTCGCTCCATACGACGTTGACGTGTGACCACGGCTTGGCGGCCGGGACTACTTGCCGGCTGCCTTGATGTCCAGCCACTCCCCGCCCTTGTCGATGTTTTCGCTGGTGAAGACCCGGGAAGGGAGAGTGACCTCTTTCGGCACCCTTTTGCCTCCCAATATGCGCACGGCCGAATCGACTGCTTCCCTGCCGCCCGTCGGATACTCGAAGCTGGCTGCCACGATTCCCTGCCGCACGTACATCTGCCCTTCCTGCGGGAGCGCGTCGATGCCGACGAAGAGCATCTCCTTGTCGCGCCCGACGGCTTTAGCCGCCAGGTAGGCCCCATGGGCTCCGGGATCGTTGTGCGCGTAAACCAGATCAATCTTCTTGTGCACTGCAAGGGCTGATTCCATTTCCTTCCTTGCATTCGGCTCCAGCCATTTCATATCCGCTTCGAAGATTACCTCGATACCGGTCCCCCTGATTCCCTCCACGAATCCCGAATGCCGGTCCTGCCCGGGCGTCGATGTCATCAGTCCTTTGAGCTCGACGACCTGCCCCTGGTCGCCGAGCTTTGCGGCGATCCATCGCCCCGCTGCCTGTCCGATCCGCTTGTTGTCGGCGCCGATGAAGCAGGTGTACTCGTTTCCAAGTACGCGCCGGTCGAGCACGACCACCGGGATTCCCTTTCGAAAAGCGTCTGCAACCGGCGCCGTCAGGGGCGCCGCCTCCTTCGGCGAGATGATCAGCAGGTTCACTCTGGCATTGACGAACTCCTCCACGTGCGCACGTTGTTTTAGTGTGTCGTTCTGCGCATCTTTGAAGATCACCGTCAGCGTGGGATTCTCCGCGGCGGCCTTCCGGATGTCGGCATTCATCTGCACCCGCCAGGGCTCCCCGAGGTTGCACTGGCTCATCCCGATCACCCATTTCTGCTGGCCGGTCAGAGAAGCGAGCGCGAAGATCAGAAACCAGGCGAGCAACACAATCCTCGAGGGCAGCTTCATGGGCATTTTCCCCACAAAAAAGGCGGTCGCATGACATTGTGACACATGAAGGGATGGCACTGTCACATTGATCTTTGCGACCCGGCGTCAGCAGCGCTTCCTCTGCAACAGAACGGCGGCGACGATGATGCAGCCTGTCAGGATGAGCCGGCTCGCCTCGCTGACCGCGTTCAGGCTGAGGATCTTTTCCAGATACCCGATGGTGAGAGTCCCCAGGAGCGTGAAACCGATGCGTCCCTGGCCGCCGGAAAGCGAGGTGCCGCCGATCACGACAACGGCGATGGCGCTGAGTTCATAGGCCGCGCCGGCCTCCGGGTCGCCCTGCTGTTCCTGAACAGCCTGGCAGATGCCTGCGATTGCCGAAAATGCGCCGGCCATGCCGTAAGCCAGGAGCTTGATCCGGCCGGTGGGTACGCCGGAGAGCCTTGCCGCCTCCTCGTTGGCGCCAACCGCGTACAGATACCTTCCCCAGCGCAGCCGGGAGAGGAGGAGCCAGCAGACGACCACGCACGCGAGGAATACCAGGGTCACGACTGCAATGTTGCCGCCCAGCACCTTCTGGTCGAGCCACAGGAAGAATCCGGGCAGATCCGCGTACTGGTACGATCCATCCGGCTGTGCCACGGCGCGGGAAACCTTCTCGCCCCCCGATATCGACTTGGCGAGGCCTCGGGTGAATACCATCGTGGCGAGGGTGGCGATGAATGGCTGCATCCTCCAGCGGGCGATGAGGGCGCCGGAAGCGGTGCCGCAGGCCAGACCGGCCAGCAGGCAGGCTCCGGCAGCAGGAATAGCCGGCCACGCCAGATGAAGGGTCAGCAGTGCAAACAGCACTGCGTTCAGACCCAGGATGCTTCCGACGGAGAGATCGATCCCGGCGGTGATGACGACCAGCGTCATGCCGCAGGCCAGGATGCCGATCACGGAGATCTGCCGCAGCATGTCTCGATGCGTTCCCCATTCAAAGAAAGCACCGCCGCTGTTGAAGATCAGGCCCAGCAGAAACACGAAGCAGAGGGCGGAGATCGCCCGGATCCAGGAGTCGTCGAAGCGGCGGCCCGGTAGCGTCCCCCGGTCCGGAATTTCCAGAATCGTCAGTTCTTCCATGGTTTTCCCATTGCAGCCCGCAGAATGCTCTCCCCGGAGGCTTCTTCCCGGGTGAGTTCGGCGGTGACCTGCCCGCGGTGCATAACCAGAATGCGGTCGGATAAGCCGATCAGTTCCTGCAATTCAGAGGTGATCAATACCACCGCCGTGCCTTCAGCCACCCACCGGCGGATCAGCGCATAGATTTCATGCTTGACCCCGACGTCCACGCCTCGCGTCGGCTCGTCAAGAAGGAAAACCCGCGGCTCTGTCTCGATCCACTTTGCAAGCAGCACTTTCTGCTGGTTGCCGCCCGAGAGTTGCCGCACTTCGCTGTCAATCCCGGGCAATCGAATCGAGAGCGCCTGAACCTGCCGGCGGGCCATGGCAGCCTCCGTCCGGGATCTCAAAACTCCCCAGGGAGATGCTTTCTCGAGCGATGCGAGCGAGATGTTCTCTGCGACGGTCATGCCCTGGATCAAACCCGATTCCTTGCGATCGCTGGGCAGGTACGCAAGCCCGTGGCGGATCGACCATTGCGGGGAGCGCACCCGGAATGGCCTGCCGTCCAGGAAGACTTTCCCGTGGATCGACCTCGGGAATGCGCCGAACAGGCCTGCCAGGAGAGAGCTGTTTCCCGAGCCCTGAAGGCCGGCGAGTCCGACAACCTCCCCGGCGCGTACCGAAAAGGAGACGTTCCGCACCGGATGCCGCTTCGCGCCCGGAGATGTGCCCGGTTTTGCTGCGGAGAAGTTCTCCAGGCGCAGTCTCTCGGCGCCTGGTTTGGATTCGCGGACCGGGAACTGCGAGCCGAGTTCCCGGCCGATCATCCAGCGAATCAGCTTCGTTTCGGAAAGCTCGGAAACCGGGGCTGTCCCGGCCCGTTGCCCGTCCCTGAGCACCGTGATGCGGTCGCCGATCCGGTAGATCTCCTCCATCCTGTGCGTGATGTAAATCACCGCGGTTCCCCGGCGTTTCAAATCGCCGATGATCCTGTAGAGCCTCTCGACTTCCGGAGTGCTCAGCGCCCCCGTCGGCTCGTCCATGATCAGAATGGCTGCATCGACGGCAAGCGCCTTGGCGATCTCGATCCGATTCCTGACGGTCAGCGGATACTCGTCGACGGGACGCATCAGGTCGATGTCGAGGTCCAGCCGGCTGCACAATTCCCGGGCCTTCGCCAGCTGGCCTGCGCGGTCCACAAACAAGCGGGGAAAGAAGCGGGGCTTCAGCTCCCTGCCCAGAAAAATGTTGTCGATCACCGGCAGCGTCCCGACGAGCGACATTTCCTGATGTATGACTGAGATTCCCCGGCCTGCCGCATGGTGAGGGGAGGGGAACCGCACTCTCCGCCCGTTGAGCTCAATCTCGCCCTGGTAGTCGTCGTACACGCCTGCCAGGATCTTGATCAGTGTGGTCTTGCCCGCACCGTTTTCTCCGGCCAGAACATGCACCTCTCCGGGCTCCAGGTCGAAGCTGACGTTCCGGAGGACGGGTACGCCCGAGAAGGATTTGCAGATGCCGCGCATCGAGAGAAGCATGGACATCTTCCTATTTCACAACCGCTCCGGCAACATCCAGTACGACGACGCTGTCGATCGAATCGGGCGCCTGTGGCGGAACCCGGATTACGAGCGAATCCTCTTTGCGCGTGACTTCGAGCGGCCGCCGGGCGGAATCCGAAAGCAGATACGCCCCCCTGGGAGCATTGAAGAGACCCGGGACAATCAGGCTGCCGGCCGAAGGCCATTCGAACACGTGCAGGTACAATCGCGTGCCGCCGTCCACGGGCTTGGAGGTGCACCGCCCCCAGTCGAGCTTTTGGAACGGGCTGGCGTTTGTCGCATAGATCGATTCGCCGTTGACATCCATCCATCGGCCGATCTCGCGCAGCCGATCGATGCTGGGTTGCGGGAACAATCCCTCGGCCGTGGGCCCCACATTCAGGAGGAAATTACCGCCTTTGGACGCGATGTCGGCGAGCATGCGGACAAGCGTCCTCGTGGATTTCCAGTTGCTGTCGTTTTTGTTGTAACCCCAGTTGTTGTTCATGGTCATGCAGGTTTCCCAGTATACGCCGGGAAGCCCGGTCGGCGGGATTTCCTGCTCCGGGGTGCCGAAGTCCCCGCCAAACTCCCCCTCCCGCGTGAGGCCTTGCATGCCCGCCCTGCCGGCGCCCACCCGGTTGTTCACCAGGATCGCCGGCTGCTTCGCGCGGACGTAGGAATACAGATCGCGGCCATAATTCTGGTTCCACGTCCTCTCCCACTCGCCGTCAAACCAGAGCACGCCGATGTCGCCGTATTTCGTAAGCAGTTCTTCGAGCTGGTTCTTCATGTGGGCAACATAGCGGTCAAAATTGGCCCCCTGCGCAGTGCGGCTCTTTTCCCAGTCTCTCCTGGGCAGGTAATCGGGATGGTGCCAATCCATAATCGAATGGTACCAGCATATCCGGATCGCCTCCCGGTGACAGGCGTCGGCGAGCTCCTTGAGAATGTCTCGCTTGAACGGGGTGGACGCGACGTCGAAGTCCGTATACTGCGAATCGAAAAGGCAGAAACCGTCGTGATGCTTGGATGTGATGACGATGTACTTCATGCCCGCAGTCTTGGCGGCCCGGACCCATTGATCCGCATTGAACTGGACCGGGTTAAACCGACCGATGAACTTGTCATATTCCTCGAGCGGTATCTGCGCCGTCGTACGGATCCACTCGGCGTGGTTTGTCCTGCCCTGCCACTCACCGGCAGGAATCGAGTACAGGCCCCAATGGATGAAAAGACCGAACCGCGCTTCGCGCCACCATCTCATCCGCGCATCGCGCTCCTGCTGCGTTTCCCGCTGGGCCAGGACGGCGAAACCGCATGAGAGACACGCAAGCACGAGTATCCAGACGCCGACGCGAACCGTTCTGATTTTCATTCTGGTTTTCCTCCCGCGGCAGCACACTCCGGCTCGACGCGCGGGCAATGCCGGAACCGGCTGCAACCATCCGCCTATTTCACAGCTTCTTACCCTTAAATTCAATGATTGGTTGCGTGCGACGGCGAATCCGCGAGTGGGAGCCGGCAATCGCACCGGATGCCGTCGGATCATTTTCGCCTTGGAGCTTGGGCCGGTGCGGGAAGATAATCGGTTCCACCCAACGCTTCTCTCATTGAGGAAAGGGGATGACCATGACCGGCAGTGATTGCGGCCGCTTCAGCCGAAGGGATTTCACCAGGATATTGTGGGCAGGGGGTGCGGCCTCGGTCGTATCCGCAAGGGCGCTTGCCGCTGTGAGTCAGGTGTCTGTCCCTCCGGCGCCCGCTGTTCCCGATGAAGCGTACTGGAATTCCGTGCGCAGCCAGTTTCTTATGCCGGCGGACACCACGGTTCTGTGCGCCGCCAATCTTTGCCCGACGCCGGCCCCCGTCATCCAGGCGCTGCTCGATGCGACGCGCGACATCGATAAGGATCCGGGCGCGGAGAACCGCCGCAAGTGGGGGGAGGGAAGGGAAGCGACCCGGCGCATCCTGGCGGAGTTCCTCAACGCCGCCCCGGAGGAGATCGTCATCACCCGGAACACATCCGAGGGGAACAACATCGTGTCGAGCGGTGTGGATCTGAAACCCGGGGACGAAGTCCTGCTCTTTGCCGACAATCACCCCAGCGTGAATACGGCGTTTCAGGAGAAAGCCAAACGGTTCGGCTTCACGATCCGGAGAGTGGATCTCGCCGAGATGCATCCTGGGCCGGAATACTATTTAGACGCGTTCCAGAGCGCCATTGGTCCCAACACGCGGCTGCTGGCCGTCACGCACGTGACCGCATCCGTGGGCGATCTGATGCCGGTGAAGGAGATTTGCCGCATGGCCAGGGTGCGGGGCATTCTGACGCTGGTCGACGGTGCGCAATCGTTTGGTGTCCTGAACATCGACCTGGCGGACATGCAGCCGGACTTTTACACCGGCAGCGCACACAAATGGCCCTGCGGACCCAAGGAGTTCGGTGTGCTTTATATCAACAAGAAATCTGAATCGCGCTTATGGCCGAGCATTATCAGCCTTTATGGGGGAGCCGTAGGCGCCTCGCGGAGATTTGAAGCCATGGGTCAGCGCGATGAGGCCGGGTTCATCGCCTTCGGAGAAGCGCTCAAGCTCCAGAACAAGATCGGGCGCAGGGCGATCGAGGCGCGCGGGCGCGAGCTGGCGCAGAGATTTATCGAAGGGCTCCGGCAGATAATGGGTGTCAGGGTGTGGACGCACCCAAGGGCGGACCGCTCCGCAGCCATCGTCACGTTTCTGCCCGGCAGAACGGACCCTGCCAAACTGGCCGCGGCGCTGTATGAAAATGATCACATCGTGACCAATGCCCGCGGCTCGGGAGTACGCGGAGGAATCCGCCTTTCCCCTCATTTCTATGTGCTGCATGCAGAGGTCGACCGCACGCTGGCGGCGATTCGGAAATACATGACGTCGCTGTAATGATTGAATTCCGGATATTGTGGTCAAAAAGGCTGGAAAAGGAGCAAACCACGAAAAACACGGAAAATCTTCGTGCCTTTCGTGTTTTTCGTGGCTCAATTCCCGCCCGATTATCTAATAGATGCTTGTCAGGGCGTATTCGGTTTCTCCGTTGGCGCCGTGCCCGTGCAGATGCGGGGATCGCCAGCTCCCCCGCGGTCGCGGTTCTTCCGGGGAGACCGGGTCCGGCATCGCAAATCTACGGGAGTCAGGCGTGTTGGAATTGCACGAGGGATATAGAGCGGTCGCGGTTTTCGGAGGCCGGCATCCGGCTGCGGGGGAGCGGGAATACGAGCAGGCGTGCAAGTTGGGAGCCTTGCTGGCCGCGGCCGGGTATATGGTCATGAGCGGAGGATATTCCGGGGTCATGGAGGCCGTCTCGCGCGGCGCCTCCCAGGCTGGGGGGATCGCCGTCGGCGTCACGATGGAGATATTCCGCGGGTTGAAGCCGAATCCGTTTCTTAGCCGTGAGATCCGCACGCGAGATTTTTTTCACCGGCTGGAATTTCTCACCACCCATGCCAGCGCTTTCATAGCCCTGCGGGGCGGGATGGGAACGTTGACCGAAATGAGCCTTGTCTGGAACATGATGCAGACCGGCACCATCCACGATAAGCCCATGATTCTTGTGGGGGATTTCTGGCGGCCTCTGCTGCGGTCGATCGCGGGTCATCTCGTCATTCGGCCGGAGGATTTCGGCCTGTTCCACTACGCGGACACGGTGGATGAGGCGGTGGCACGCCTGACTTCCATGCACTCCCCGCTGCCATGAAGATCTTCCACAAGCGTCGGTGATGAACGCGCGCGGCTGGAGCGCGGGCGTCCCGCCCGCAAAGTCCGCATCCCAGCGTCTATTAACCGATGGCGCCCCGATTCCGGAGCGGAAGCGGGCGGGGCGCCCGCGCTCGCACTATTTCTCTTGCCGGAGGCGGTAATACGGCACTCGGCTGAATTCCCATACTTGGACCCGCCCGTTTTCGCTTGCTTTCCGATTGCGACTCCGATAGGAATTCCTCCATCGATCATGGACTTCATGCGTTGTTTTACCTGAGAGGACCGGATGACCAAGACCAACATTTTCCGCGATTATCCCCGAACCTTCTGGGTGGCAAATGTCATGGAGCTCTTCGAGCGCGCCGCCTACTACGGTTTGAATTCCATCCTGGCAGGATACCTGACCCTGAGCATAGTGGAAGGAGGCTTGGGCTTCAGCACCCAATCGGTAGGATTTTTGCAGGGGCTCGTTTACGCCTTTACCTACATATTCCCGATCCTGGGCGGCGCCCTGGCGGACCGTTACGGTTACCGGCGCTTGCTGACGGTCGCCTTCTGCCTGCTTTCGGCCGGCTACTTCGCCGCCGGCAACATGACCAGCTATGCGCTGGTGTTTCTCGCTCTGCTTGTCATGGCCACAGGCTCCGGCCTGTTCAAGCCCATCATCTCCGGGACGATCGCCCGGACTACGGATGAGCGCACTTCCGGATTCGGGTTCGGCATTTACTACTGGATGATCAACCTCGGCGCCTTCCTGGCGCCCCTGGTGGTCAGTGTTCTCAAGGGATTTTCCTGGAAGTACGTATTTGTGGCTTCTTCGCTCTATTGCGCCGCCATGCTGATCCCAGCCCTGTCACTTTACCGGGATCCGCCCCGGCCCAAGGACACCAAGAAGCTGAAGGAAGTCCTGGCAGGCGCGGCCGAAGTGCTGGGCGACGCTCGCTTCATGCTGATGGTGGTGGTCTACTCCGGATTCTGGATCCTATATTTCCAGAACTTCGGAACGGTGCTGTGGTATTTGCGGGATGTGATCGACAAGGAGCCGGTGAGCACCGCCATCACTGCAATGCTCCGCGGCATCGGCCTCCCCTGGACATTCCAGTTCGACATCGAGCACGTAACGGTGATCAATGCGGGCACTATCATTCTCCTGCAGGTTCTGGTGAGCAAGATCGTGTCGGCTCGCAATGCCCTGGCCACAATGGTGGCCGGCATGTTGTTGGGGGCGGTGGGATTTCTGCTGCTGTCCCTCTCGCACAATCCGTGGGTTTTCGTGGCAGGAATCGCGGTGTTTTCCATCGGCGAGATGACCGCACATCCGAAATATTACAGCTTTGTAGGCCTGGTGGCGCCGCCGGACCGCAAGGCGGTCTACATGGGATATGCTTTTTTATACGGCGTGTTCGGTTCGCTGCTCGGATCGAATGTCGGGTCTTTCCTATATGCGCGCATGATCGAGCCGGCCCTGGGCACCCCTGGAATTGGGGCCCGGACCACGGTTTTCTGGCTGATGTTCGCCGTGCTCGATGTATGTGCGGCGCTGGGCCTGATCCTGTTTTTCCGCCGGTTCGGCACGGACACCGCCGATACGCGTCGGCGCGCAGCGCGGGCCATGAACTGGGCCTACCGTCTGATCGGCCTGCTGGGAGTGGCCTTTCTTTTCCTGGGATTAACCGCACAGCCGGTGCAGTACAGGACGGTAGTGCAGGCAGTGATCTTTCTTATCCTGGGCATCGGCGGCTTGTGGATCAACCGCCGCGCACAAGCGCGCCAGTAATAACAGTAGTCAGCGCGGGCTTCAGCCCGCGCGTTTTAGGCCGTTGACATAACAGACCTCCGAAATAGGGCTGGGACATAAAAATCTCCGGCAAATTGACCGCCGGAGGGGCGGCAAAACAAGAGGCTGCATCACCAAAGAACAGGTAAATCCACTATGCCAAGCTATACAGCGAAGATCCTTGCGGCAACAACGATCTGTCTTTCTTTTCTGCTGGGCGGCATCGGAGCCGTCGGCAGCGTCGCAAAACAGGCCGGCGCCGAAGCGGTTTCGCTGTGCGTGATGACATTCAACCTTCGATACGCGAGCCCCAAGCCCCCCAATTCATGGCCTGAGCGGCGCCCGGTGATGCGAGACTGCATCCGTCGCGTGGCTCCCGACCTCATAGGCACTCAGGAAGGGCTCTACGAGCAGCTCAAAGACCTGGCTGCCGACCTGCCGGAGTACGAGTGGATCGGGCTCGGGCGCGACGGAGGCAGCCGGGGCGAATTCATGGCCGTATTTTACCGGCGCGATCGCTTCGAGCCGTTGGAGTACGACCACTTCTGGCTGTCAGACACCCCGGATGTGGTGGGCTCCTCGACTTGGGGCAATGCCAATCGCCGCATGGTCACCTGGGTGCGTTTTCGCGAGCGGCGTTCCGGCCGGGGATTCTATTTCTGGAACACCCATCTTGACCATGCGGTTGAATTGGCCCGCCAGAAGGGCGCCGCACTGATCGTCGAGCGCGCCGGCCGGCTCAAGACGGATCTGCCACTTGTGATGACCGGCGACTTCAACGCGGCCGCCGGGGCCAGCAGGTCCTACGAGATTCTGGTGAAAGAAGGCGGATTTGCCGACATGTGGCTGCTGGCGCGCGAGCGCGAAAACGAGAAAATCAACACATTCCACGGATACAAAACACCCCTGGAGAATGGCACGCGCATCGACTGGATTCTCGGCCGAGGCGCCGTGAGTGCGGATAAAGCGGAAATCGTCACCTGTTCGGAAAAGGGGCAGTATCCGAGCGACCATTTTCCTGTGGCCGCGTGGCTGTCTTTGAGTGCGTCCAAACAGCCCGTTCAGTGAGTGTGAGCGGCCACTTCCATGCCCACGAGGAGGCACACCATGAAGCGTAGAGATTTCATTTCCTTGAGCAGTGTTGCCGCTGCCGCGCTGGCAATCCCCGGGATAGCCTCTGGAGGGCAGCAGGCAGCCGCAACCGGCGAAGCGACAGCGGCACGGTTCAAACTCAAGTACGCGCCGAGCCTTTCCCAGTTCCGGAACCATGCCGGCAGCGACCCCGCGGCCCAGATCCAGTTCGCTTACGATCAGGGTTTCACGGCCATGTTCGATAATGGGATCATGAACCGGCCCGTCGAACAGCAGGAACTGATCGCCCGGGAACTGGCCAGGCGCGGCATGGCGCTCGGCCCATTCGTCCTTTACGCAGACTTCGGCAAAAAGAGCTTCGTGACCCGTGACAAGGACGTGAGGGAGATGCTCCTCCAGAAGATGAAAGACGGCGTCGAGACCATGAAGCGGACAGGCTGCAAACAGGCTCTGGTGGTGCCGGGACGCCTCGACGAGAGTCTCGCCTGGGATTATCAGACGGCCAACGTCATAGAGAATCTGCGAGCCTGCGTCGACATCTGCCAGCCTGCCGCACTGGTCATCGTGCTCGAGCCGCTCAATCCCAAGAATCACCCCGGACTGTTCCTGACCAGGATTCCGCAGGCGTATGCAATCTGCAAGGCCGTAAACAGCCCGTCGTGCAAGATCATCAACGACATGTATCACCAGCAGATCACCGAGGGGAACCTCATCCCCAATATCGAAGCCGCCTGGGATGAGATCGCAGCGTTCCATATAGGCGACAATCCGGGACGGAACGAGCCTACCACGGGCGAAATCAACTACCGGAACGTTTTTAAATGGATACACGGCAAAGGATATCAGGGTGTCCTGTGCATGGAGCACGGACAAAGCAAACCCGGCAAGGACGGCGAGCGGGCGGTCATCGAGGCCTACCGCGCTTGTGACCAGTTCTAACCGGATGGAAAGGAGCAAAAACCATGGATAACCCGGATAATGCATCGGTAACCCGGCGTGACTTCGTCAAGACGGCAGCTGCGGCCTCGCTGGCAGCGGCCATGCCCGGAAACCTCGGGCTCTTCGCTGCCGGATCGGACATGATCAGAGTGGGAGTAATCGGCTGCGGAGGGCGCGGCACCGGCGCGGCACTGGATTGTCTCAACGCGGACCCGGGAGTGGAAATCGTCGCGATGGGGGACCTGGTGCCCGACCGGATCGAGGGTTCCTTCAAGAAGCTCAGTGAAGCTTTCCCGGAACGGATCAAGGTGCCGGTCGAGCGCCGTTTCACCGGATTCGACAACTACCTCCAGGTATGCGCCTGCCCGGACGTCAATCTCATCGTCACCGCCGCCCCTCCCGGCTTCCGCCCAATTCACCTGAAGGCGGCGGTTGATGCCGGCAAACACATATTCATGGAGAAGCCTGTCGCGGTGGATCCCGTGGGCGTCCGCTCGGTGATCGCCTCCTCCGAACTGGCAAAGCAGAAGGGCCTGGCGGTCGTCGCGGGAACGCAGCGGCGGCATCAGAAGCGCTACCTCGAGCTCATGAAACGCATCCATGACGGGCAGATCGGAGAGATCGTCTCCGCGCAGTGTTACTGGAACCAGGGCGACCTCTGGGTCAGGAGGCGCGCCGAAGGCATGAGCGAGATGGAGTGGCAGTGCCGCAACTGGCTCTATTTCGCCTGGCTCTCCGGCGACCACATTGTCGAACAACACGTACACAACATCGACGTGGTGAACTGGGCGATCGGGGCCATGCCCAAAAACATCATGGGCATGGGCGGACGCCAAGTCCGCATCGCCCCCGAATTCGGCAATATCTTCGACCACTTTTTCGTCGAATTCGAATATCCCAACGGAGTCCGTGTGGCCAGCATGTGCCGGCAGACCAAGGGATGCGCGGAACGCGTCGAAGAACGCATCGTCGGCACAAAGGGAGTGGCGTTGAGCTCCGGCGAGATCCAAGGGAAGAAAGCCTGGAAATACAATGACAAGGAAGGCAAACCCTACGTTCAGGAGCACGTCGACCTGATTGCCTCGATCCGGAAGGGGAAGGTTCTCAATGAAGGCCGCCAGATCGCCGAAAGCACCTTGTGTGCGGTGATCGGCCGGATGAGCGCCTACACGGGCCGCGCCATTTCCTGGGAATGGGCGATGAACTCGTCGAAGCTCGACCTTTCGCCGGCCAAGTATGAGTTCGGACCCAACCAGACGGACCCTGTGGCAATCCCGGGTACGACTGAACTGATCTAGCCTCGATTTCCACGGCACCGGAACGGGCTGACGATCGCTGGTCGATTCCCTTTGGCCTGTGCTGCAGATGTGGCGGTTCCGTCGAGAACTCTAGCGATATCGAGTACCCACTGGACTCGCTTATTTGGTTATGTAGCCCTTCTCCCGATAATAGCGGGCGGCACCGGGATGCAGCGGGACACCGAATGCCTTGCCGACCCTGAAGCGGTTATACGAAAACGTGTTGTTGCTCCACGCAAACAGGTCCTGCTGTTCGTCGAGCGCCTTCGCCACGGCATAGGCAAACTCATCGGGAACGTCCGCCCGACCATAGACGACCGTGCCGGACCGGGCGACCGTCGGAATTGTCCGGTCGACCCCTCGCAGGAAGCCAATTGGCAGGCTTCGGCGCTCGAGTTCGAAATCCCCGGCCATTTGTACGAGCAGATCTTCGGGCAAGTCCAGGTAGTTGAGGCGCGTAGTCTCGCTGATTTCGTTGAAAAGACTGAATTCGGGAGGATTGCCCCTGCTTGCTTCGTGGATGACAACATCAAAGTTTCTGCGCCCTTCGGCGTTGGACCTCACCATCCGGCCGCCCCAGGATTCGAGTTCCTTTGCGGTAATCCCGAAATAGGCAAGTACGGCATCCGAATAGGCAGCCTCGAGATTACCCATGATACGCACGGGCAATTTTTTCTCCCTGATTTGGCGCAGATCGGTAATGCCGGAGTCGGCCTTCACCGCGACTACCAGATACAGAGGATCCTGAATGTTAGCCAGGAGGCGCAGGTGCTTCATCGGTCCGTCAGGTGCATATTTACCGATACCCTGATACGCCTCCCAAAGGAAGTGCGCAGCAGTTGCGCCGAAATCGACAGGACCATCAGGAGGAGGAAGCGGCGTCAGTGATTCGGGCTTCGGAGCAGGCCCTTTTTTCGCTTCTGCGACGATCCTGGGGGCATCCACGCCCGAGCAGGTATAGCAGACCTGAACATCGTAGCCATAAGGCTGCATAGCCGACTTCACGATCTCTGCCATGGCGCCCCAAGGACAGGCTTTGCAGGCGCCGCCAAATACCGGTTTCTTGAACTTGATGCCGGTCTGTTGTGCCATGGCCCTGCCGTACATCCCCGCACAGAACAACAAAGACGACAGCAAGAGTACGCTCCAATGCGCAATCCTGCGCATAAACGATCGGGCTGACATGGGGAAATTTCCTTTCGGCCGTTTCCTATCAGATGCCTCCTGACTTTATGTTGGCCCCCGACACTTTCCGCCTGTTTCGGGAGGCGATTCGACATCTATTAGGCTTCGCAAAAGACAACGGCAAGAATTGAAACGAATCAGAATCCGAGCAGCGGTGGAGCGCGGGCGTGCCGCCCGCAAAAAACCCCGGCTTTGCCTTCCTTGGGCATGCGGGCGGGACGCCCGCGCTCCATCCTTATTCGTCACCACATCCCGCGAAACTCAACAATTAAGGGATCGGCTGCCAGTTACAGCCGGTAGCCCGCCGTGGGAGGAATCGGACTTGACCGGAATCCACTGTTGCGCCAGGCGGGCTCGGGCCGGGAGTCGCCCGAGCCTTCGAATGTGGGCACCGAAACCGTCCGTCCGAATTTGGCTCTGTCCTATCCGCGACCTTCCCCCTTAGAAGGCAATTTTAAAAGCTAACTGCAGAATACGCGGGTCTGCGGCAGTAGTGATCTTTCCGAAATTGCCCGATGTGAACGTGGTGTTTGGATTGCCGAAGCGCGCGTGGTTAAATACATTGAACGCCTCAAAGCGAATATCGAAATTCACGGCCTCCGTCAACGGAATGATGCGCCACAGGGCCGCGTCAAAATTCCACGCCGAGGGGCCGCGCACGATGCCTCGTCCGGCACTGCCGTAGGTTCCGGCAGCATTGCGCGCGAATTGGTAAATGTCAAACCACTGGTTGATGGTCGGGTCATCCAGATTCGGATTGCCGGCCACATTTGGTCGATCCATCCCGACTGCGGTGAGGGAAGCGTCGGTGCCCGTCATGACCGTCAGCGAGCTCCCGCTGACGTAATTGAAGATCCCCGACAATCCCCAGTTGCCCGCGACCGCCTGAAGCCATTTGGTAGCAAATTTCGGGGTTTGCGCAACCATGGAGAGGTTGAAAATATGACGCCGATCCAGGTCGCAGTTCCCCCATTCCGCATTGCGGTTGTAGGGATTCTGGTACATGCTGGTGATATCCTGACCAACTTCGCCGTGATTGAGGCAGTGGGACAACGTGTAATTGGCGAGCGCCGAGTAGTTGTGACTGAAGCGCCGGTTCAGGGAGAGCTTCAGACCGTTGTAGCTTGCGTTGGCGCCGTCATCGGTTATATAGAGATTCCCGATATACTTCCCGTTCGGCTGATCGGAAAGGGACAGGATTCTGCGCGCGTCGGTGGAGCGGGTGCTGGAGCAAGGGGTGTATGTCACACCCCCCAGGGTGCATGAGGCGTCCGGGAAATAGACGGCGGGGTTCTGAGCATAGCTCAGCCACTGGTGTGTCGTCTTGTTTCCCATGTAGGTTGCGCCAACCAGCCAGTCGATTCCGATTTGTTTCTCAAAGGACAGGTTCCACTGCTGCATGTAGGTGGGTCGCGCCTCATCCGCTTCAAATACGTACTTGGCGCTGGTCGGGAAAATGAAATCGGAAGGGAATTCCGTCGGCGGTGGAAACGGGTCGCCGCCCGGATACGTGGCCCACGGATCCGAGAGCTTAACCCCTGAGAGCGATATCGTGTATCCCCACGGTGGGTTCAGCGGTACATGCATCGTGTGCCAGAGGTAATTCTGGCCGCCGTAGAAGATGCCGTAACCCGCCCGGATCGTCTCCTTGCCCAGGCCCCGGGGGTCAAAAGCCAATCCGATGCGCGGTGCGAAGAGATTGTACTTTGGATTCAGCCCCGTAACTCTTCCCTCAAAGTCCGGGTCGCCCGGGAAGGTCACCCCCGGAGGTGCATTCACAAAAACCTGGCTTCTTTCGACTGCGTCGAACCCGGCGCGGCTCCACCGCATTGCATACTCGTATTTGCTGACCTGCGGAAGCCATGGATCCCAGCGCAATCCCAGGCTTAACGTTAACCGCTGCGACATTTTCCAGTTGTCCTGGACATACAGCGCCGGGCTGTTCTGCTTCTCGCGGCCGATCTGCCCGCCGCCCTGCAGCAGCGTGGTCATGTTTCCCGTCATGAAATCCGCAAGCGCATTGCCGCCGATTTGCCCCGTGAAAGTCATGCGGGGGTTCATCTGAAATGGGCCGAGTGAGTTCATCCGCGTCTGATTCCAGGTGAAGCCGAAGGAGAGCTGATGTTTCGCCAGTGCGAGTTCGATGGTCTCGGAGACGCCATAGACATTCGTGTAAACGTATCCGGGAAGGGTCGCGAGCGGGAACGAGAAATAACCCGAGGCAGACACCTGGCCGACATAGTCGGGGAACATGGCGGTTATCTTGGACCCCAGTTCATCCATGGTGGGATTGTCGGGATGGGGGAGCCGCTGCACGGCGGAACGGGAGTAGCTGAGGCGGAACGAACTGACCGTCTTTGGGTTGATCACATACGTATCTCCCAGCGTGATGGACTGTACCCGGTTAGGGAGGCCATTTCGGGTTGTCAGGAGGTTTTCCGGGTCCATGTATGCAGCCTGATCGTAATCGTTGATGTAATACCGGCCGAAGATATGGTCGCTCGTGGTTCGCTGCCAGTCGATTTTCCCCACCGCTTGATACGCATTGGTCTTGGTGACGATGCCATACTGGATCTTACCGCAGGGATCGGTTGCCACCGGCAGCCTCGCGAAAAAGTTCATCGCCACCGGGTCCACAACGCCCGGGAGAAGGACGTTGTCCTTGGCGATCGCCGATGACAGATTAACCTGCTTGGGCTGGCAGGGGGGCGCCAGGATCTGGCGAAAGTCGCCCTGCAACACGGCTGCCGTCGGAACGTACGAAATCTCCGTGACCGGGGCGGTGCGCAGGGTGGTGCCCTGAAGGCCGCCGAAGAAGAAGAGTCTGTTCTCCAGGATGGGGCCGCCGAGCGTGCCGCCGAACTGGTTCCGTTTGAGGGAATCCCGCGTCGGTGCGAAGAAATTCCGGGCGTTCATCGCGCCGTTGCGCACAAACCAGAAGGCGTTGCCGTGGAAGCTGTTCGTGCCTGATTTGGTGATGACATTGACTGCGCCACCCGGCATGCTCCCATAACTCGCCGGCAGGGAACTTGTTTCCACCCGGAATTCCTGCATCGCGTCGGGAAACGGCAGAGGCAAGCCGATGTTCGTTCGCGGGTCAATGTGCGTGCCGCCATCCAGCACGTAGTTGGTCGCGTTCATCTGCCCGCCGGCAACCGAGTAAGAGGAAGATTCCGCGTGGTTCAGGTTGCTCTTCATCGTTGTGCCTGTGTAAGCCACCGCGGCGCCGGAGAGCGCGATCAACTGCGACACATCCCGTCCGTTGAGCGGAAGGTCGACGACGCGCCTTTCGTCGATGACCTGGCCGATGCCCAGACTTCGCGACTCCACCATCGCCGCGTCCGCCCGGACTTCCACAGTTTCGGTAATGGCGCCTACTTTGAGTGTGACGTTGAGTATCGGGCTGCTGTTTACCTGCAGCACTATGCCTGTCTGCGTGTACGTCGCAAAGCCCGGCGCCTTCACCTGCAGGGCATATGGGCCTGCCGCAAGGTTGGTAATCGCGTAGGATCCGTTCATCGCGCTCCGCACGGTCCGCGATGCCGAAGTAGCTGTATTTGTTATCGTGACTTCCGCGTCCGGCACCGACAGGCCGCTGGCATCACGCACAACGCCCGACACCTGCGAAACCGGTGCGACCTGGGCCTCCAGACGGAAGCACGGCGCAAGAAGCACAAGCATTGCAAGAAAGCTTCGTTTCATCGTCCCCCCCTTTATCTCATCCGGATGGAATGTCAAAGCCCTGACCCGAGGCGATATGCATATCCTGGTCGTTGCGGCCTGTCACGGCAACCTGCAGAATGACGGCGCCGGGCGCTCCCATTGCTTACATCACATCGAACCGCAGGGTCCGGTTCGCACATCGCCCGAAGGAATATTTCCTGACAGCAAAAGGGTGCGGTACCGCGTGAGATCATGCGCGTGAGGCCGAAAGCTGATCTGGACCAAATTGTCATCTCACACCCTGACGCAAGCCAAGACCTGAGGATCCGGCCTTCCAGGGGAAAGCCGCACCTGAGAGGAATCCGCAAATCCATCACTGCAGCAGCATGCATGCAGCGCCCTTCGCGGGCCCGCGCCGTGTGATGTCATGAGGTTCCCGGCCGCCCACCGCTGATGCGACGGAATTCCGTTCATGGGCTGAGCATAGCGTCTGTGTGTTGCCGCACCGCCCGTCGGGAAATCGAGAGCACTCTTCGTTTCCCGGCCTCCGCCACGATTGTTGCTGTCCTCTCCCGCTAATGGTGCCAGTGTTGGGGTCAGATTAGGACTAACAGGGGCGCCATGTCAATAAGTTTCTGATATATCAAACGGCAAGCCACCCTTCGACGGCACGCGCCCGGGCTTCCTCCGCAGGGGTGCAGCGCCTCGCGCGCCGGAGTCCTCTGCTGCAGGGTCGGGAAGCCGGCATCATCGCGATGCGAAGACTTCCATGGAAGTTCATGGCGGTCCTGCAGGTCTTGGCGGTTCCAATCGCATCGAGGGATCAACAGGTACTCGTGATTGGGTTCTTCATGCTGGCAGGATAGCGGAATAGCTCGGAAGTCGTTTGATCTTCAGTCAATACTGTCATAACATAACCTGTTTATGATTGCATTTCATTCAACGCAAAATTTGACGGCGCTGCCACCAAGAAGCAGCCGGCTGCATCACCGGAAAGAGATCGCAAATGGGGAGCACCTCTGAAAATCACAGTCTTGCGGACAAGGCCTATACAATTGTCCGGCACCGGATCCTGCGCGGGGAACTTGCGATCGGCGAAGGGATCTCGCGCAGAAAAATCGCGGCCGAACTTGGCATGAGTCTGCTGCCGGTCATGGAAGCGCTGTTGCGCCTCGAAGTGGAAGGCCTGTTGGAGAGCCGTCCGCGCGCGGGAACCAGGGTGCGGATTCCAACGCAGGTGGACGTCGTGGGACATCACGTGGTGCGGGAGGCACTGGAAACCCAGGCTGCCAAGCTGTTCACCCGGGACGCGACCCGGAGCGAGCGCGCGTCAATAATGAAACTGGCGGCGCGCGTAGACGCGGCCGCTAAATCGGATCCAGTCCTGTTTGCCAGCCTGCACTACAGGCTGCACCGGCGCATCGTGGAATGCACCCATTGTGCTGCGCTGCTGCGGGCGGTTGAGAATACGCAAGCGCTCTGGTTCACCTGGCTCTGTGCCATTTTCCCGCGCCTGCCTATCCACTCCCTGGGCGAACGGGATCACCAGGATTTGATGGAGACCTTGATTCGTGGTACCGAGGAGGAGGCGGAAGAGAAAATGAAAGTACACGTCAAACTGGGCTTCCGTCAAGTGATGGATGGGATCGAGCCGTACATCCGATTGCGGAAGCTCCAGGGGGACACCTATTCCCGCACGACCAATAACCGCGCCGAGGCTCCATCGTAAGGCTTTTGCCGCGCCATCGACTTGCCCTGATCAGGACAGGACCGCTGAGTTTGGCAAAAAACCACGCATGAAAACGAAATGCCGGAGAGGGCGCCGGCTGCCAGCCGGCGCCCTTTATCAATGGGAACCTCAAGTTCCGTCCGGCGGCCGGGGCCTGCCGGGTCAGGTTATCAGAACGAATACTTCAAAGCGAACTGCATGATGCGCGGATCCCGGGCGGTATTGATCTGTCCGAAGATTCCGCTGGTGAAAGATGTGATCGGATTGCCGAACCGGGCATGATTAAAGATGTTGAAGATCTCGGCGCGGAAGTCAATCTTGTGTGACTCGGTAATCGGGAATGTCCGGGACAGCGCAAGGTCCAGGTTCCACGCTCCGGGACAGAGTATGATGCCCCGCCCGGCGTTGCCAAAGCTCCCGGTCGCCGGTCGGGCGAAAGCAGTGGTGTCGAACCAGCGCTCGACAGTCGGATGATCCAGCTCAGGGTTGCTGACCAGGTTGGGCCGGTCGGATCCCCCCGTCAACGAGTTGTCCACACCGAGCGAGACCGTAGTAAAGTTTCCGCTCATCGCCGTGAAGATCGTCGATGCCTGCCAGTTGTGCAGCAACACCTGGATCTATCGCGTGTCGAATTCCGGTGTCGAACCAGGCGCGATCGAAGATACTGGCCTTGTTCTGAGCATGGTGCGGCAGAAGAAACGGGTCCCACCGCAGGCCGAAATTCGCCGTGAGGTTGGAGTTGATCCGGAAATTATCATGCACGTAGAGAGACGGGATGTGCATGCGCTCGTTTCCGATCTGGCCGTTGTCCTGCGAGAACGTGCACGGCTTGCCGATCATAAAATCAGCCAGGGAATTTCCGGTTGTCTGGCCGTTGAAGGTGAAGTTGCCGTTCATCATGAAGCTGCCCTGGGAGTTCAGTTATGAGTAGACATAGTTGACCCCCGCGGAGATCTGATGGCGCCCCCGGATCATCGTCAGGTCTTCGGAAAGATGGAAATTGTTGGAGACCCATGGCCCCGGATTGCAGTTGTTGCAGGCGACTCCAAAGTAGTTGCTCACATTGAAATTCAGGTAGTTATTGACCTGCTGGTACACATTGGCGCCCAGCTGGGTGGGCGTCGGTACGTTGGAGGACAGGTACCGGATCATGCTCGACCGGGTATAGCCGAAGCGGAAAACGCTGACCGTAGTGGGAGACATAGTGAAGGTGTGGCCGATCACCGCCGTCTGCACGCGGCCTGCCAGGCTGGCACTCGCATCGGTTGACGTAGTGAGAAGGTTGTCCGTGAAATGAGGGGGGTGCTGGTAGTCCGTGAAGAAGTAACGAGTGAAGGCGGAGTGCCGGTCATTGATCTGCCAGTCCACTTTTGCCACGAACTGATTCTCGTGGTTGTCGCTTGGGATTCCGTAAACCGGCTTGCCGCATGGATCAGTGGATGTCGGTATCAGCTTCAACAGGTTCTGCGACACCGGAGCCAGCAACGAGGGATCTACCTTGTTTCCGACGAACGGCGCCTTCAGAGTTATTTGCTTGCCGTTGTTGCATGCGGGCGATGCGATGGCAGTAAAGTCGCCTTGCAGCACGGCCGCGGTCGCTACATAGTTGGTGTTTGCCGCGGGGGAGACCTTCTCGTATGTGCCCTGATACCCGCCGAAGAAGAACAACTTGTTCTTGAGGATCGGGCCGCCAGGATGCCCGCCGAACTGGCTGCGTTTCAGGGAGTCCCTCTCCTTGGCGAAGAAGTTGCGCGCGTTGAAGGCGTAGTTGCGCAGGAACTCGAATGCACCGCCATGAAACTCGTTGGCTCCCGACTTCGTTACCACGTTGACCACGCCGCCGGGTGCCATGCCGTAGTTGGCCGGCAGCGAGCTGGTTTCGACCTTGAACTCCTGCAATGCGTCGGGGAACGGCAGAGGCAAGTCCACGTTCGACATGGGGTCCATATTAACCGTGCCATCCAGCAGGAACAATGTCTGGCCGCCGTGGCCTCCCGCCACCGAGAATGCGGAAGCCGTCGGGTAGTTGAAGTACTTTGCATTCACCAGGCACTGCTCTTCCATCCGGGAAGCCGCACGCCGGAGTCATAGTGAGCCTGTTCCAAGCCATCATTTCCCGGCATTCCTCCACAGGAGAAGATTGAGATCGGATATTTTCCTTATATGCAAGAAGAATGTGCGATGTCACTAAGATTCTGATATACCATCTATCCGCCAGATGAAGGTGAAATCCTCATCCCCGCGCCTGGTTTGCGGCCTGTTCCATCCCATCCAGGTGCTCTTCTGCACTCCGCAGGGCGCGGCGCGCGTATTCCTCAAGCCCGATCTTTCCTGCAAGAGTATCGCCGGGAATCTCGAGCGCGTAGGGTATTCCGGACGGAAGAAACGAGAGAATCCCCCGGACATCGATGCCGCCGTCGCCGGGGAACAGCCGCTCCGAGCGCGCCGTGTGGATGAGCCCCTCCTTCGTTTTCGGCCTTTCTCGCGGCGCATCGCAGACGTGCGCGAAGCGGAACCATCTGCCAGGGAGTTTCTTCAACTCCGCGATGCTTGAATTTGACCGGTCGAAATGGAGGGTGTCGACCAGGATGCCGGCATTGGGTCGGTCGACCGCCAGCAGGACTTTCGCCGCCGCCGCAAGGTCCGGGGTTTCCGTCCAGGACGGAAACTCGAGATCGATGCCGATGCCGAGCTGCCGGGCAAGATCGCAGATTTCGGCAAAGCGCTCGGTTGCCCGCTCGCGATTCGGATCCGGCAGCTGGGTGATGACATGCCGGGCGCCGAGTTCGGCGCCGGTTTCAAGGAGCGGCAGGTAGCTGCGCGCATCGTTTGCAGGATCCATCCGGGCCAGTTCGATGTCCAAGACCCCCACCCCGGTGTCGGCCAATCGCGCCTTCGTCTCCCGCATGAGTGCGCGATCGGTCATCAGCGGGTAAAGCGGCTCAGCGGGCGTGACCCGATTGAGACGAAGGCCAACGTAACGGTAACCCGCACGTGCCGCAACATCCACCATACGGGGCGGCGTCAGCGCCAGGACCGTAAGGTGGGCAAGCGAGTATTCGTGTTTCATAGCTGCATCTCCGTAATTTCCCGTGACACCCTGTTTGCAGGAACAGGCGTGAAACATCCCCCTTGCTGCCAAACGTCGCGAGTGCAAAGCGGAGGATTCTGAACGCAATCTGTCGGCGGCATGCCGTTGCGACACAACGATAAGATCAGGGATCGTATCGTGTCAACATAATTCTGATATATCAATGATGAAAGCCAGGGGCGGCTGCTGCCGATCCCTGATTCTGCCGGAGAGGGAGCGCCGGTCTCCTCTTGCAGGCAGCCATTCGACCCGGATCCCCTGGCCTGGTTCTTTCGCGAAGCTCCATAATTGTGTCCTCCGGTCCTGGACTTCGATCCGGGCATCGACCTCCTCAAGGATCTGGAGTCGGGCAATGCCCTGCCGCTGATCTACCCCGGGCGTGACATTGCGCAGATGGCCCGCCGTTGCTGTCGCATTCAAGTTCTTGTCCAGGTTCAGGGTGGAGACTCCTGGAAGATTGCGACAGAAACCGGCTTCTCACGTATGGGGTGGCAGGAGTTTCCCATTCTCTGATATTCCAGATTTGCTGCTTGAATTCGTGCTATGCTATTCTCACCGTAGTTGATCAGGTGAGTCGGTCTCATGTCGCCAACGGACCGATCAAGCGACTCCGGAGGGTGTCACCTCAGGAGGCCGTGTCTGTCTGGCTCCACACCCTTGGGGGCAGAACTCCCTGGGGAACATGGATCTGTATCCGGACCCGTGCCCGTTTCGTGGGCGGGCGGTGCCAAGTGCAACAAGAGAAGCTCTTCTGAAGGGAGGAAAGTATGAAACGGCTTTGCCTGCATGTTGTCCTGGCTCTGGCGATCGGCGCGGCTTTGATAGCCGCCGTCTCGCCGAAAGGGGCCGTGCCCGAACGCTCGATCACCATCCGTCCGGACGGTACGGTAGTGGTCAATAATGCAACCGTGCCGCTGCCCGAGCTTCTGAGCGAAGGGGGCAAGAAAGTGCTGATGCGGACCAGACCGACCGAAGGGCCGGGCGCCCCCGTGCCCCTGCCGTCGGACATTTCCGACATGGCCGAGCTGCGGCGGGTTTACAACGAAAACCTCAAACCCAACGTCAACCATATGCGGGAGGTCTTTCCCGTCGATATCGAAGAAACGACGATCGATGGGATCTCCGCGGCGATCATTACGCCCAAGGGCGGGGTGCCCGAACGTAACCGGAACCGCCTCATGCTCAACGGGCCGGGCGGAGGTTTCCGCACCGGCGTCCGCGGCAACGGGTTGCTGATCAGCATTCCGGTCGCAGCCACGCTGGGTGTAAAGGTCGTGTCGATCCTATATCGCCAGGGCCCGGAGTACCGTTTCCCCGCTGCCAGCGAGGACCTATTGAAGGTCTGGAGATACATGCTGAAGACCTACAAGCCGCAAAACATGGGGATGGTCGGCTGCTCCGCGGGCGGCTCTCTGGTTTCGCAGACCACGGCTATCCTCATCCGGGACGGCTTGCCCGCGCCCGGCGTGCTTGGGGTTTACTGCGCCGGCCTGGGTTCCACGGCTGCCGGCGATTCCCAATTTTTCGGCGCGCTGTCCGTGACGAACGCTCCGGCCGGCAGGGCCCAGGGAGGCGGCGCAGGCGGAGCCCCCGCCGGCCCGGGTTATTTTACCGGCATAGACAGGAATCAGTTCATCGTCAGCCCGACTGTGGATGAGAAGCTGCTCGCCAAGTTCCCGCCGACGATCTTCTGCACGAGCACGCGGGACTTCGCCATGAGCGGGGCTGCGTACAGCCATCGGAAGCTCCTCAAGGTGGGCGTGGAAAGCGACCTGCTGATTTACGACGGCCTATACCATGGCTCCATGACCAATCCCGACTTCCCCGAGTCGCAGGAAGGCTATAAGCTGACCGCAGCGTTCTTCGACAAACATCTGGGAAAATAGCTTCGTGGAGGAACAGGAGCAGCACGGATACTGTTCCAGGCATAAACATGCCGTTCCCCGACGATGCACAGCGGCATCGCCTGCGTCGCGGCGCCTTGCATCTGCCTGTCCGGAGCTCGCGCCAAGGTGTAAACGTTATTCATTGACAGGCACTAACCGGGCATCGCGATATCACTGGTTTTCCGGCAGCCGCTTCAGGCAACTTGTTTTGCCTGTTCATCATTATTGATGTACAGAGCCGTAAACTGGCGGGTGAGGCCAGGACCCGAAGCGGCTAAGCGACGCAGACGCTCGGGAATGGGTGACTCGTCTGCCAACCGCCGGTTTTGAGGGAATTCACTGATTAGGCTGGACATGAGGCGGGATTCTGTGTTCTATATGACGCTGTCCGTTGTTCTGATATGTCAGAGGAGTAAACGCATCGGAGGCGTTTCCATAAGGAAGGAGGACCTATGTTCACCGTTCGACTCATCGTCGCGATCCTTTTGAGCGCGGTGATGCTCCCGGCTCAAGCGCCGCCGCCCGCCCCTGGCCTGACCGGGGAAGCCGCTGTGGCCGCTGCCGTCACGGGTCTCGAAAAAACGCAGATGACCGTGCAGGGACTTTCGCAGGCTCTGCGGACGCTGCAAACGAATTTGAAAGTGGCCGATTCCATCAAGGCCCAGGTCGACAAACTGGCCGCCGAGGCAACGTCCTTACAGAATGCGGGCAACGGTGGAGAAGCGCGCCGCCGCCTGCTTCATGCGATCGCGGTGCAGCGCGGCCTGCCCTGGGACCAGAAGGCTGAGTTCAGCGGTTCACTGGCGCTGAGTACGACCATGACGGTCACCGACTCATCGCGTCCCTTTTATGCCCGTCTGACGCAGAAATATTGGGCTCCGTATGCAGCGCCCGGCGGACTGCGCCTGCGGGTCACTATCGCGGATTTCGCGGCTCCGGACAAGATGGTGCGCGACCTTGGGACGTTTGAGGTTTACGCGCGCGACCTTGCGGAGGAACCGTACACTTTCTCTGCGAACCTGGCCGGATTGGCGGACGGCCCCTATCAGGTAGCGGCTGAGTTGCGCGATCGGGATTCGGTGCTGCGCCGACTGGCTCTGAACATATTGACGGTTCGAGATCTTGATTCGCAGCAGACCGCCGTCGATCAAAGACTCGCGAAAGTCAAAGGATTCGACTCAACCAAGGCTACGATCCGGTATCCGTTCGACTATGCCCGCGTGATCAACCTCGGGCGGCGCGATTTGATACCGGGCCGGAACCCCGAAGACAGCACGACCAACGCCTATTACGATTTTTCCGCCGAGATTCGCAATTCCCTCGCGCTGCTGAAGTCGCTGGAGGCGGGGAAAGACCCGTTGCTGAGAATCAAGGGGGAACACGAACGGCACTACGTTTTCACGGATGCCGGCGAGATCATGCCGTACCGCGTTTTCGTGCCGTCGAAATACGATGGCAAGACAAGACTGCCGCTCGTCGTCGTGCTGCATGGAGGCGGTGCTGACCACAACACGTATTTCAAGCTCAGGGGCCCGGTTTTGACTGCAGAGGCCGAAAAGCACGGATTCATCATCGTCACCCCTCTCGGCTACCGGCCGGGTGGAGGCTGGGGGCGCGCCATGCCGCCCATGGGTTCGACCGCTACCGCCGTGGACCCGGGGCGAGCGCGCATGGCCGAGTTGAGCGAGAAGGACGCCTTCAACGTGATCGAGCTCGTGTCGAGTGAATATGGAGTGGATCGATCGCGCACTTACCTGATGGGCAATTCCATGGGTGGTGGCGGAACGTGGCACCTGGGCGCGAAGTATCCTGAACGCTGGGCTGCTATTGCGCCCTGCGCAGCGACCACCGTCGGAGAGGGCTTCCCGATCGAGAAGCTCAAAGGGATGCCCCTCCTGTATACGGTGGGCGAAAAGGACAACGTCGAGAGGTCCCGTCAGATGATCCGCTGGGCCAAAGAACATGGCCTCGAAATCCCGTTCAACGAGATAAAGGATGGGACTCACGACATGTCCATCTGGATCAACCTGCCAAACATTTTCAATTTCTTTGAGAAATATCAACGCAAATAGGTTCCAGCCTCGCACGGATTCCCGAAGCCGCCCCCGGGCCAAGTGACCTGGCAGAAGAGGTCCGGGGACGGTTGTTATGCCGCGACAATATGTGCTCGGAAACAAGCGGATCGGCCTGAGCGATGATAAGTAAGGCTGGTAGCGAAAACAAGTACATGTTGTTCCGCGGCGGGCCCTAAGATTGAAATGCGGGTCTTGAGATTGACTCGACACTTGATCCTCAGACTCCGCCGCCCAATACCTTGTATAGTGCGACCAGGTTGCTCAGTCGTGCCAGGCGAAGGCCGACCATCTGCTGTTGACGGGCATAAACCGAGCGCTGGGCGACGAGGACGTTCAGATAGCTGTCGATCCCTCCCGTATATCGGGCTTCGGAAAGCCGATAGGTTTCCTGCAGCGTATCGATGAGTGATTGCAGTGCCTGCTGCTGCTCGGTCAGCGTGATGCGCAGGCTCAAGGCGTCACTCACTTCCCTGAAGGCCGCCTGTATCGCTTTCTCATACTCGGCGACTGCGATATCCCGATCTACCGTCGCCACCGCGTAGCCCGCCCGGCGGGCACCGGAGTCAAAAATCGGGAGTACCACCTGCGGGGCGAAATTCCAGGTTCCGGCCGCGGGCTTGAAAAGATTGGTCAGGTCGTTGCTGGTGACCCCGGCGGCGGCGGTCAGAGCGACACGGGGGAAGAACGCCGCGCGCGCCGCATTGATATTCGCGTTGGCCGCCTTTAACTGGTGTTCGGCCGCGAGAATGTCTGGTCGGCGAAGCAACAGGTCCGATGGCAAGCCGGGCGCAATTTCCTTTAAATCCCCGACGTTGCTCAGATCATCAGCCAGCAGATTGGACGTCACGGGTGCGCCGGCCAGCAGATTGAGCGCGTTTTCGTCCACAACCAGTTGGCCCGAGTATCTGGCAATATCGACGCGCGCCGCGTCCACAGCGCTTTGCGCCTGCCGCAATTCCAGGTCAGACGTCATACCGGCTTCCCGGATGCGCAGGATCAATTCGTAGGAGGCCTGCTGGGCAGCGAGTGTCTCCTGGGCCAGCTTCAGGTCCTCACGGTCGGCTGCCAGCGCCAGGTAGCTGTTGGCGACGGCGGCAATCAGGGAGATCTGAGCGGCGGACCGTGCCTGTTCCGTTGCCAGATACTGCTCCAATGCCGCGCTCTTCAGGCTTCGGATGCGTCCGAAAAGATCCAGTTCCCAAGAAGCCATGCCCAAACCCACGGTGAGTTGCGCCACCGTTTCGTTATCATCGGCGCCAGACAAGGTCCTGGGCACCCGATAGGCATCGGCGCTGGCTGAAGCTACAACGGTGGGGTACAGTTCAGCGCGCTGGATCCGGTACAGAGCCTGGACCCTTTCGACATTGAGTGTGGCCGCCCGGAGATCGCGGTTGTTCCCCAGTGCCAGCTCGATGACAGACTGGAGCCGCTGATCGGTGAAGTATTCCCGCCACTTCAGATCGCCGGCGGCCGGCGCGCCCGGCGCACCGGCCCCGGCGGCAGAGCTTGCCGGCCAGTCGGGAGGGGCCGGCAACCCGGGGCGCACATACTGTGACGTGCGGGGACACCCGTACAGGAAAAACGAGAGCGCCAATATCAGTGTGAAGTTACGCATTTTGCGGCCCCTCCGTCTGAAATTCTGAATCCGGCCGGACCCTCATGGTCCGACCCCCGGGTTTCTTCCTGCCGAAGATCTGGGTGATCAGCACGAAGAACAGAGGAATAAAGAAGATCGCCAGGAATGTGGCCGTCACCATGCCACCGAGAACGCTGGTGCCGATGGCTTTTTGCGCCCCTGCCCCGGCGCCGGTGGCGATCGCCAATGGTAATACTCCGAAGCCAAATGCCAGCGAGGTCATCACGATGGGGCGAAGCCTGAGCTTGGCGCCCTCGAGAGTGGCTTCGATCAGGCCCGCACCCGCTTCCACGCGGATCTTGGCAAACTGCACGATCAGGATCGCGTTCTTCGTCGTAAGTCCCAGCACCGTGAGCAGCCCGATCTGGAAGTAGACGTCGTTCGGCATCCCGCGCATGGAAGTGGCCAGTACCCCTCCGATCGCTCCGAGCGGCAAGGCAAGTAGAACGGAAATAGGGATCGACCAGCTCTCGTACAGGGCTGCCAGCACCAGGAAAATCGCGAGGATGGAAAACCCATACAAGAGCCCGGTCTGGGATTGGCTCAACCGTTCCTGGTAGGAAACCCCCGTCCAATCGTAGCCGATTCCCCGGGACAGTCTTGCGGAGATTTCCTCCATGGCTTTCATGGCATCGCCGGTGCTCCTTCCGGGTGCGGCCTCACCCTGGAAGTTCAGGGCCGGGAATCCGTTATACCGTTCCAGCCGGGGCGAGGCGTATGTCCAGCGCCCCGTCGCGAGGGCGGAAACCGGAACCATGCCGCCTCCAGCGTTTCGGACGTATAGATGGTCTAGATCCTCTGGAAGCATCCTGTAGGGGGCATCCGCCTGCACGTAGACGCGATGAACCCGCCCCCCCTGGATGAAGTCGTTGACATAGGCGCTGCCGAAAGCCACCGAGATCGAACGCTGAATCGCCGGAACCGACACTCCGAGGGCACCGGCTTTCTCCCAGTCGATATCCACCTTGTGCTCGGCCTGGTCCGGCATCCCGTTCGGCCGGACGGCGGTCAACCGCGGGTCGCGCATCGCCTGGCCCATGAGTTGGAGACGGGCCTCCATCAGTTTCTCGTGGCCGATCCCGCCGCGGTCCTGAAGCATGAAGTCAAATCCCTTTGCCGTGCCGAGTTCCGTGACAGCGGGAGGAGGGAAAGCCAGGACCATTGCTTCCCGGATGCTGGAGAGAAACGGCATCGCCTTGCCCAGGATAGCATTGATCCGCAGTTCGGGCCTGTTGCGCACGTCCCAGTCTCGAAGCTTGATATAGGAAAAACCCTGGTTCTGTGCCTGGCCCGCAAAGCCAAATCCGGAAATGGTCAGACAGGCCTCCACCGCGTCTTTCTGATCCACCAGGAAATGGTTGCGCACTTTTGCCATGACTGCTTCGGTCTGCTCCAGGGTCGAACCGGGGGGAAGTTGCACCATGGCCATCAGCACGCCCTGGTCCTCGTCCGGCAGGTAGGCCGTTGGCATCCTCCCGAAGAGAAAACCCATCGCCGCCACAATCAGAACAAAAACCGCCAGATATCGGAGCCTGGCGCCAAGCATGTGCCCCACCGCGGCCTGGTAGTGGGCCCGGAGACGGAGAAACAAATGGTCGAACCACAGGAAGAACGGCCGCAGAAGACGGAAGCCGGTTTCCGCAGCTTCGTGTCCTTTGCCCACCGGCTTGAGAAGAGCAGCGCAAAGTACCGGTGTCAGGATCAATGCCACCAGGACCGAGAGAAGCATGGAGGAGATGATGGTGATGGAGAACTGGCGGTAGATCACGCCGGTCGAACCGCCGAAAAACATCATGGGGCCAAACACTGCCGATAGGACGAGCCCGATGCCAACCAGGGCGCTGGTGATCTGGTCCATGGATTTCCGGGTGGCTTCCAGCGGCGAGAGTCCCTCTTCTGACATGATGCGCTCCACGTTTTCCACCACGACAATGGCATCATCCACAAGGAGGCCGATTGCCAGGACCATGGCAAACATGGTCAGCATGTTGATGGAATAGCCGAACAGGCCCAGAACGCCAAATGTTCCCAGAATTACCACCGGCACGGCAATCGTGGGGATGAGCGTGGCACGCATATTCCCCAGGAAAAGGAACATGACCAGGAACACGAGAAAGACCGCCTCGATGAGCGTTTTGAAGACTTCGTTGATGGCTACTCGCACGAAGGGGGTCGTATCGAAGGGGTAGACAACCCGCATTCCGGCCGGGAAGTATCTGGACAATTCCTCCAACTTGGCTTTTACGCCCTCGGCTGTGTCCAGTGCGTTGGCCCCGGCCTCCTGCCGGATCGCAAGACCGGCTGCGGGGTGTCCGTTAAATCTGATCCTGGCGTTGTCAAATTCGGCCCCCAGTTCCGTGCGCGCCACGTCCTGCACGCGCACGATGGATCCGTCCGGATTGTTGCGCAGAGGGATGGCGCCAAACTCCTCCGGGGTCTTCAGGAGCGTCTGGACGACGATGGAAGCGTTGAGCCGCTGGCCCGGCACCGCGGGCATCCCGCCTAACTGGCCGGCCGACACCTGCACGTTGTAGGCCCGAACTGCCGCGATCACGTCGTCAGAGGTCATTCCGTAATTCGTGAGCTTGTTCGGGTCCAGCCAGATCCGCATCGCATAGCCGGCACCGAACATCTCCACTTCGCCCACGCCGGGCACACGCGCCAGCGAATACTGGATCTGCGAGAAGGCGTAATCGGACAAGTCATTCTGGTCGAGGCTGTCATCCGGAGAAGTGAGCCCGACGATCATCAGATAATTGCGGGTGGACTTGCTGACCCTGAGGCCCTGGCGCTGAACCACCTCCGGCAACACCGGCATGGCCAGTTGAAGCTTATTCTGCACTTTGGCCCAGGCGAGATCGGGATCCGTCCCCGGGGCAAAAGTCAGCTCGATCTGTGCCAGCCCTGCAGAATCGGAGGTGGAGTGGATGTACAGCATCCGGTCCAGTCCCGTCATCTGCTGTTCGATGATCTGTACCACGCTGTCTTCCACTGTCTTTGCGTTTCCGCCGGGATAGACACATCTGATCGAGATCGACGGCGGGGCAATCGGCGGATACTGGGAGATGGGCAGATTGTAGATAGCCAGCACGCCGGCCAGCATCATTCCGATAGCGACGACCCAGGCAAAAACAGGACGATCAAGAAAAAACCCAGCCATTGCATTCCTCCTACTTTGCCTGGATTGGCGATTGGCTTGCGCCGGACGTCGCGGGTGCGGCAAAATCGATAGCCCTGACGACGACGCCCGGGCGGACCTTCTCAATGCCTTCGACGATCAGCCGGTCTCCCGGAACCAGCCCTTCGGTGACCAGCCATTTATCTCCGATCGCGCGGTCCAGCACGATCGCACGTTGCTCGACCTTGCCGGCGGCGTCCACCACCAGGGCGATGGGATTCCCCCTCGGGTCGCGGCTTACACCTTGCTGAGGAATAAGAAGAGCCTGTTCGTCCACGCCTTCCTCTATGACGGCCCGCACGAACATGCCCGGAAGAAGCACCAGTTTTGAATTAGGAAATACAATGCGCAAGGTGACCGAACCGGTGGTTGGATCCACGGTGACATCGCGGAATTGCAACGTGCCTGCCACGCTATACGGTGTCCCATCTTCGAGAAGCAGCTGGACCCTCCGCTGGCCGGAGTCGCTTTTAATGTTGCCGCTTTCCAATTTCCTTCTGAGGCGAAGCAGATCCGCGCTGGCCTGGGTCACATCCACGTAGATCGGATCCAACTGCTGAATGACCGCCAGCGGAACGGGCTGATAGGCAGTCACCATTGCGCCAACCGTGATGTTGGATCTTCCTATCCGGCCGGATATGGGAGCCTTGATGGGCGTGTATGACAGGTTGATGCGGGCACTCTCCACGGCGGTTCGGCTTACTTCGACGGCCGTTCGGCTTGTCTCCACAGCCGTCTTTCTCACAAAGAGGTTGGCCTCGGCTTGCTGCAAAGCGGCACTGGCATCGTCGTAGTCTTGCTGGCCGACCGCGCGGATGGCCACGAGCCCCTTCAGGCGCTCTGCACGTGACCGGATCGCCGGCAGGTTAGCCTCAGCCACGACAACATTGGCCTCAGCCGTGACAACGTTGGCTTCCGCTGTGGCCAGCGCGGCTTTGGCCTGGTCATAGGCAGCCTGGTATGGGACGGGATCAATCTGGTAAAGGAGGTCGCCCGCTTTGATGTCGGCGCCTTCTTCGAACAGGCGTTTCTGCAGCAGGCCGTTCACCTGCGGGCGGATTTCGGCGACGAGGTATGCAGACGTCCGGCCCGGCAATTCAGTCTTTAACACGATCCTTTCAGGGCGTAGCGAAACGGTTGCAACCTCCGGTGGCCCTGAGGGCGGAGGAGCCGTCCTCGGCGCGCAGCCGGAAACAAGCAACCCCGCCAGAACAAGGCCCGCGGGGCAAAGGCTTTTGTAAAATTGGATAACGGGCATTTGAATACACTCCTTCTGACCGACCGGTCGATCAGTGATGATATACCTTGTGCTACCATCGTTCCAATCCGGAATCCAGTAATCCATAGCGCTATCAGTGAGTAATCAAAACGAGGCCATGGAGGCACTTCATCGCGAAGACGCCACCGCGCAAAGAATCGCTTCCTTACGATTTCT
>Ga0113563_10000064_pt1 | contig 33983 bp, 32 predicted proteins | sample Mud3Dept3metaG_FD_80117 | JGI IMG/M metagenome (GOLD analysis project Ga0113563, IMG submission 80117) | Freshwater wetland microbial communities from Ohio, USA, analyzing the effect of biotic and abiotic controls - Mud 3 Core 4 Depth 3... | ecosystem: Environmental > Aquatic > Freshwater >... | reverse complement strand
CGTTTTATTTATATGCGGTCGTTCAAACCTCAACCGCCTGCCGGAAAACAGACCAGATCATCCCGGTGGACGATTTCGTCGCTGTATTTGTAGCCCAGCCGGCTTTCCACTTCGGAGGTTTTCAGCCCCTTGATCTTGTTGATTTCCGAGGAGTCGTAATTGGTCAGCCCTTTGGCAAAATCCTGCCCGTTCAAATCGGAGAGGGCCACCGGGTCCCCCAGGCTGAACTTCCCTTCCGCGGATAGAACCCCGGAAGGGAGGAGGCTTTTTCCCTTCTGCAGGATGGCCTTCTTGGCGCCCTCATCCACGACGATCCTTCCCTGGGGCTCGAGCGTAAAGGCGATCCAGTGCTTCCGGCTGGTCAACTTATTGACCTGGGAGGTGAAGAGGGTTCCCACGTCTTCCCCCCGGAGAATTTTCTCCAGCAGCCCTTCCATCATACCGTTGGCCAATACGGTCGGGACGCCGAAAAGGGCTGCCTTGCGGGCGGCCTGGAGCTTAGTGACCATCCCGCCGATGCTGAAGGGGCTCAGGGTTCCCGTGGCCTTTTGCTCCATCTCCTCCGTGATCTGGCCGACGTAGGTGATGAGTCGCGCGCCTTTATGGACCCTCGGGTCCTTGTCATAAAGGCCGTCGATGTCGCTCAGGATCACCAGGAGGTCGGCGTTGACCAGATTGGTGACCAAGGCCGATAGGTTGTCGTTGTCCCCGAACTTGATCTCTTGGACTACCACCGTGTCATTTTCATTTATGATCGGGGTGACCCCGAAATCCAAGAGCGTAAGGAGGGTGTTGCGGGCGTTGAGATAGCGGTTCCGGTTGGAGAGGTCGTCCCGGGTCAGAAGAATCTGAGCGACCTTTTGGTCGTAGAAGGAGAAGGCCTTTTCATAGCTCCACATGAGGGCGCTCTGCCCGATGGCCGCGGAGGCTTGTTTTTCCGGCATGGTCTTGGGTTTTTCGAGGAGGCCGAGGCGGCCCATGCCGGCGGCAATGGCTCCGGAAGAGACCAGAACCACTTCGTAGCCCCTTTTCTTGGCCGCTGAAATTTCCCGGGCCAAGCGGTCGAAGACCGGCTGGCTCAGGGTTCTTCCCTTTCCGGTCAAAACCCGGCTCCCCACCTTGAGAACGACTCGGCGGACTTTTCCCAGGATGTTTTTCCGGTTCAATGGGTTCCTTCCTTCTTCAAGCCTTTGTCCAGGCGCCGGGTCAGGGCCCCGAGAAGCTCCGGCAAGCCCTCTCCCGTCAAGGCTGAAATGGGGTAGGACGGTTTCTTGATTTCTTTCAAATAGGCCGTAATCCTGGACAGTCTCTTTCTGCTCTCCGGGTCGTCCATTTTGTTCAGGGCGACAATCTGTGGTTTTCTGGCAAGCCCCGGATCGAAGAGCGCCAGTTCATGGTTCAAAACCCTGAAATCCTCAAGCGGATCGCGTGGGTTGAAGGATGAGAGGTCCAGGACATGAAGGAGCAGAGAAGTTCGTTGCACGTGCCGGAGAAATTGCAGCCCCAGACCCGCCCCCCGGTGGGCTCCCTCGATGATCCCGGGGATGTCGGCAATGACGAAGGGGAGATGATCACGCCAGGAAACGACGCCCAGGTTTGGAACCAGGGTGGTGAAAGGGTAATCGGCGATTTTGGGCCGTACCGCGGAGACCTTGGAAATCAGAGTGGATTTGCCGGCATTGGGGAACCCGATGATCCCCACGTCGGCCATGAGTTTCAATTCCAGCAGGACCCAGCGGAATTCCCCGGGCTGGCCGCGTTCGGCATGGCGCGGGGCCTGATGGGTGGAAGTGGCGAACCGGGCGTTTCCCCGGCCTCCCTTTCCGCCGCGGGCCAAGACAAAGGTCTCGTTTTCCCCGGCCAGGTCCTTCAGCTCCTTTCCGCTCTCCGCGTCCCGGACGATCGTACCCCGGGGGACGGGAAGAAGGAGGTCAGGAGCGCTCCGTCCCTCCTGATTTTTCCCTTTTCCGTGTTGGCCTCTTTTGGCATTGTATTGCTGGCGGTAACGAAAATCGAGGAGAGTGGAGAGCTGGCCGTCGGTCTTCAGGAGTACGTCTCCGCCTTTTCCCCCGTCGCCGCCGTCGGGACCACCACGGGGAACGTACTTTTCGTGGCGGAAACTGACACAGCCGTTTCCTCCGTCACCGGCCTGGACGAAAATTTTGGCTTCATCGACGAACTTGATCGGTCAGACTCCCGGTCTTCGGGGACCCCTGCGGAGCCCGTTTGACGAGCGGAATTAGGCCTGGGCACTTTGGACCTGGGAAGGATAGACGCTGACTTTCTTCCTTTCCCGGTCCAGTCTTTCGAAAGCCACAATGCCGTCGACCTTGGCAAAAAGGGTAAAATCCTTTCCTACCCCCACGTTCTTCCCGGGGTGGATCTGGGTCCCCTTCTGCCGGACTAGAATCGATCCGGCATGGACCCACTGCCCGCCAAAACGCTTCACTCCCAGCCGCTGTCCGGCGCTGTCCCGGCCGTTGCGGGAGCTTCCCTGTCCTTTCTTGTGTGCCATGCGAATACCTCCGACAAGAAAAATGCCTAAAATGCGCTGAAATGCCCCAAATAGGATTTACAAATTTTAAGAATTTATTGTAAGTTTATTTCTTTGATCCTCAAACTGGTGAAAGACTGCCGATGGCCCGTCTTTTTGTCGTATCCCTTGCGCCGTTTCTTCTTGAAGATGACGACCTTTTTGGCCCGGTGCTGTCCGAGAATCTCCCCAACGACTTTCACGTTGGGGAGCATGGGCTGGCCGGTAAGGACGTTTTCTCCTTCGGCATAGAAAAGGACGTCCTTCATTTCCACCGGGTCGCCTTTCTGCCCGGGAATCTTTTCCACCTTAATGGTATCCCCTGGAGAAATTTTGAACTGTTTCCCGCCCGTACGAATGATCGCGTACACGTTACCCCCCGATATTCCTTTGATAATACCCATCCCTCCGACCCGACAGGGGAAAGGGAAGGAAAAATACTTAATATATCATGTTAGGATTTCGGACTTGGCTTTGTCAACGGGAAAATGACCGTTTTGACTCTGGATTTCATACTGCTCCAAGTGAAAGTCATTCTTTCCCGTGATGGTGATGCGCTTTTTGTAGCGTTTTTCCAGCTTCTCCAGGTCTACCCGGGCTTCATCGTACAGATGGTTGGCCACGTTGGGATGGACGTGGACCAGGATGGTCTCTTCCTTCAGCTCTCTAATATCCCGCTGGATTTCGCGCAGAATCTCCTGGCAGACGGTGGAACGGGATTTGAGAAAACCCCGGCCCTCGCAGTAAAAGCACCTCTCGCTCAGGATCCGGCCCAGGCTCTCCCGGGTTCGCTTCCGGGTCATCTCCACCAGTCCCAGTTCCGAGATTTTCAGAATATTGGTCTTGCTCTTGTCCTTTTTGAGGGCTTCGGTGAGCGCCTGAAAGACCTTTTCCCGGCTGGATTCCTTCTCCATGTCGATAAAGTCGATGATGATGATTCCCCCGATATTTCGCAGCCGGAGCTGGTAGGCGATCTCTTTGACTGCTTCCAGGTTGGTTTTCAAGATGGTGTCTTCCAGGTTCCTCTTCCCCACGTATCGGCCCGTGTTCACATCGATCACGGTCAGGGCCTCGGTCATGTCGATGACGATATATCCCCCGGATTTGAGCCAAATCTTGCGGCCCAGCGCCCGGCTGATCTCCATCTCGATTCCAAAGTAATCGAAGAGCGGCTCTTCCTTTTCGAAGAGTTCAATGGAGGCTTTCAGCTGGGGCATGAAGGTGTCGCAGAATTCCATGATCTTCTGGTACTCCTCCCGGGAGTCCACGACCACCCGATCCACCTCTTGGGTAAAGAGGTCACGGATGGCCCTCAGGCTGATATCCAGATCCTTGTGGATGAGGCTGGGAACGGGGCTGACCGTCTTGCGCTTCTGGATGTTCCCCCACATTTTCAAGAGAAAATCCAGGTCCTGGCGCAGTTCGGCTTCGCCTTTCCCTTCGGAGGCGGTGCGCACGATCAGTCCGCATCCGGCCGGCCTGATCTGCTGGATGATCTCCCGGAGCCGCTTTCTCTCTCCCTCATTTTCAATCCGCCGGGAGACCCCGATGTGGTCCACCATGGGCATGAGAACCAGGTGTCGACCCGGGAGGGAGATGTGGGAAGTGATCCGGGCACCCTTGGTGCCAAGGGGTTCCTTGGATACTTGGACCAAGACTTCCTGCCCTTCATGCAACAGGTCTTCGATATGGAAGGGGGTGTCAAGATTCAAGACCTCTTCTTCCTCGGCAGGGGGGTGTCCGTTTCCGTCTTCCTCCCTCGCCCTCATGAGAAGCTCCAGGTCGTCAAAGTCCTGGTGAACGTCGGAAACATAAAGAAATGCGGCTTTTTCCAGTCCAATGTCCACGAAGGCAGCCTGCATTCCAGGAAGCACGCGGACCACCCGGCCCTTATAGATGTTCCCGCTGATTCCCTGCTCGGAGCTTCTCTCTACGTAGAGCTCTACCAGGACATCGCCCTCCAGGAGCGCAACCCGGGTTTCTCCGGAAGTGGCATTGATCAGGATCTCATTGGACATGGGCTGGATTCTTAAAACAAACCTGAATTTTATTGACGGAGAGCCCGGGTTTCTGCTCTCCCTTCCATCCCAGAATGTAACCCAGTGCTTCCTCCGGCCTCATAGTACCCTCCGGAGATGAAAGCATCTGGATACGGATGGTTCTTTCGTCAACTCGAGTAACCGATTCGACGAATTTCTTCAAGTCAACATCTTTCTTTTTTCTCGACCATGCGACCCCAAAGGAATCCACCTTCCCAAATTGGGTGACGTCTCCCCCTCGGAGAGCGGCCGGGTCGACAAAGACAATATCGTATAATACTTTAAAAATATTATCAAAAATTGAAGGAAATGGCAAGGGAATTTCCTTCATTTCCAAAAATTCAATCCCTTGAGGAAGGGCTTCGTTCAGCCGCAAGAGGGCCTTTCCAGGCTGAAATGCTCTCGAAACCTGAAAGTCCAGGTACTCGGCCCGGCTCTCGTACCCCAGGGGAAGGGGAGGCCCGAAAGCGACCTTGGGTAAGGGATGGAAGCCCTGAGAAAAGACAAGGGGGACCCCTGCCCGCCGAAAAGCTCGGATGATCACCTGGGAAAAATCCAGGTGCCCGAGGAAACGAGCCGATCCTGTCTTGGTCAGCCGGCTCCGAAACCGTCTGACCGGAAGAGATATTCCGGCCCGCCAGTCAGCCTGGGGAGTCAGGTCGGGAACCTCTTCCCATTCCCCGATCCGGTTGGAAAGGCCATCCACGCCAAAACAGACTCCACAGCCGTTGCAGGACGCTTGGCGACAATCCGGGGTGCAGAGGTTCCCCAGGGCTTTCTCTCTTTCATTCTTGAGGAAGGATTTGCTCACCCTGGAATATAAGTGGTCCCAGGGAAGGATTTCGTCCAAATCCCTTTTCCGGAGGTAGAAAGAGGGATCCGCCCCGCATTGGGAAAATGCCTTCTCCCATAAATCGTAGCGGAAGTGTTCGCCCCAACCGTCGAGACGGCAGCCCAGGGAATAGGCTGTCTCCAGAATGCGACTGAGCCTCCGGTCTCCCCGGGCGAATACCCCTTCCAGGAGACTCAGGCGGGGGTCCGACCACTTGAACTGCAGGCCGTGGCGGTCCAGGTTTTTACGCAAGTACTTCTGCTTTGTTTCCACCTCCTCCGGGGAAGATTGGGATTCCCATTGGAAGGGGGTGTGGGCTTTCGGGATGAAGGTGGAAACGCTCAAATTGATCTGGGCCGAGCCTTTTGACCGGCGAGCCAGCTTCAGGGCCTCCCGGCAGAGATGGGCGATTCCCTGGAGGTCTTGCTCTTCCTCGGTGGGCAGGCCGATCATGAAATAAAGCTTGACCAGCCGCCACCCGGCGGAAAAAACCCGGTGCAGGGTGGAGAGAAGGTCTTCTTCCGTGTTCCCCTTGTTGATCACCCCGCGGAGACGCTCGGTCCCCGCTTCCGGCGCCAGGGTAAAACCGGTCTTCCGCACCTCAAGAATCCGCTGGATCAGAGCCGGGGTGAGGGTTTCAACCCGCAGCGAGGGCAGGGAGACGGCGATCCTTCCCTCCGGAGTGTGATCGAGAACGGAGGAGAGAAGGGGTTCAATGCAGGAATAGTCTCCGGTGCTGAGCGAGAGAAGGGAGACTTCATCATAACCCGTGCTCTGGAGGCCAGACTTCACCAGCTCCAGGACCTTTCGCGGCGATCGTTCCCGTAAGGGACGATAGATCATTCCAGCCTGGCAAAACCGGCAACCCCGGGTGCAGCCGCGGGCGATCTCCAGGTTCAAGCGGTCATGGATCACTTCCATGGAAGGAAGTATGGGCCGGGAAGGAAAGGGGCCTTCATTCAGGTCGGCTAGAACCCGGCGAGTCACTTGGGGGTATCCGGATCGCAGGGGAAGGATATCCCGGATTCGCCCGTCGGCCCGATAATCCAACTTGAAAAAAGATGGAATATAGACCCCTTCAATGCGGGCCAGCCTCTCCAAAAGGGTCCCTTTGCCTTCTCCTTTTACCCTGGAGGCCATTATCTCCCGGCAAATCTCCAGCACGGCTTCCTCTCCGTCCCCCAGGACCAAAAGGTCGAAAAAATCGGCCACAGGCTCCGGGTTCAAGGCGCAGGGGCCCCCCCCAATAACCAAAGGGTGATTTTCATCTCTTTGTCCGGCCCGCAGAGGGATCCCGGCCAGGTCCAGGATGTTCAGCACCCCCGTATAGTTCATTTCGTACTGGAGAGAAAATCCCAGGATGGCAAATTCTTTCAGGGGACGGGAAGACTCCAGGGAGCAAAGGGGCAACCCCTTTTCGCGGAGGAGCGTTTCCATATCCGGCCAGGGGGCAAAGGCCCGCTCGCAGGCGATTTCGGGCCTGCCGTTTAAGATGGAATAGAGGATTTGAAAACCAAGGTGGGACATCCCCACTTCGTAAACATCGGGGAAGGCCAGGGCAAAGGTAAGCCTTACTTTCCGGGGGTCCTTAACCACCGAATTGATTTCCCCCCCGAGATACCGGGAGGGTTTGGCGACTCTGAGAAGGTCTTCATATTTCACCGAGAGATATTAACATTGACCTTCGGGCGGGGCAAATGATTTATCTTAGCCCGAAGCTCCTTTCAACCCAGGAGAGGGGAAAAACCGAAAGCCCTGAATTCCAGAAGCTCCGAGGGTATAAATGGTTCGTTTCGCAAGAACCCGCTGAAATAGGAATACCCCCATGCCCTGATTCTGGGTATAATCAAAAAGGATCGGATCATCGAGAAGCAGAAACCCGAAAAAGCTCCCTTCCAATTGCAGGAAACCCCATGTATAAGGAATTTTATGGATTTTCGGAAGATCCGTTTAACCTTACTCCCGATCCCGGGTTTCTTTTCAGCCCCAGCGGGCATACGGAGGTTCGCTCTTCCATTATCGACGGAATTCGGGAGAAAAAAGGGATCATGGTCCTTACCGGGGAAGTGGGGGCGGGGAAAACCACCTTCATCAATGCTTTGCGAACGGACCTGAGCGACGGAGTAAAAACTGCCCTGATCCTGAATCCCAGGATGACTTTCAATCAACTGCTCAAAGCTGTCCTTGCCGAATTGAAAATAGCGGTTGCCGCAAAGAACCGCTTCTCCCTTCAGCGCAGCTTTCATGAGTATCTTAAAGAAAAGTCGGCCGCAGATGAAATTGTACTGATTATCATCGACGAGGCGCAGCACTTGACCCCGAAAGTTCTGGAAGATCTCAGGAGGTTTTATTGTCAGATTCCTTTCGGGGTGAATGGACCGCAGACCCTGCTGGTTGGCCAGCTGGAGCTGGAGGACCGATTGGATTCCAGGGAGCTACGGGAGTTCAAGCAGAGGGTAGCCATCCAACTGCAAATCAGCCTCTTAAACTTTCAAGAATCCAGAGAATACATCGACCACCGGCTGAAAGTCGCGGGAAGCAGCAGCTCAAGGGTCTTTACCCCGGAGGCCGTCGATGCCATATGCGAATATGCGAAAGGGATTCCCCGGGTGATCAATGTGATTTGCGATGGGGCTCTGTTTTCCGGATATGCGGTTTCGGCCCCAATCATCAATGACCAAATGGTTAGGGAAGTCATCGCCGACATTGACATGGCCATAGAAAAAAAGACCGTTGGGAAAAGAGAAATCGTTGGCGGTCGGGAGATGACGGCCGGCCAACCGGCCCGTAGCGAAACATTCGTAACGGACGATGAACAGTCGGGGATAGAGGACTTGGCGGAAAAAGAGTCCCGGATTGCCGGGAAAGATACCAGGGCCGGGGGAGAGAAAGAGGAGATCGTCGAAAAAGTGATGATTCCTGCGCAGGAGGCGACGGAAGAGAAAGTTTATCCCGGAATTCGGCAAGATGGGGACGCTGGTCGGAAAAGAACCCTTTCCCTAAGGATTGGAATCCCCGCCTTTGCCCTGCTAGTCCTGGCGCTGGTGTTTTCCGGCAGGGTTTTCTGGCCTGAGAATCCAACCCCTCCACCCAAGGGGGAAGAACGGGATCTTTTCACGGACCCAAAGAGCACTGAAGAGGTGGAAGGAGAAAGCATCAAAATAGAGAATGGCTGGACTCTTTCCACCCTAAGCAAGCGTTTTTATGGGGCGGCGAATCCCTCTCTCCTCGAAATGATCCTGGCAGCCAATCCTCAGATCACCGATTTGAACCGAATCCAGGTCGGTCATTCAATCATGGTTCCCAAGATCAAAGAAAAATCGCTGCTCATCGAGGCTTCCGATCCCCCATTAAGAATTCACCTGGGTACTTTTCCAGATCGAGACCAGATCCGTATCTTTCGGGATGAACCTGTTTTACGGGGAAAGGAACTTGAAGTAGTTCCCCGCAGAGTCTCCCCCGGGGAGACCTGGTATCGGGTATTGGCGGGCCCGTTTGCGACCCAGGAAGAGGCTTTGCAATCGATTCGGTTCCTGAAACAGAAAGGTCTCCTGCCCTTTTTCCCCGCTTCTCGAAAAGAGTCCTAGAAAAAAGGCCGCAGCCCTTGGGGTCGAAGGGCGATCCCCCGCCGTGTTTTTCCACCGCGCTTTTCTATTGCTGCTCCGTCCAGGGCTATGCTAAAAAGAAAGATCACTGTTTGGGAAGGAAGGAGATCGGCATGAACCTCAAAGCGAAGGTCTACGTGGAAAACCAGAAAAAGAAGATTCAGGAAGCCCTCAACGCCCGTCTCGCACGGCTGAAAGAGAAGGGGCTGAAGGAAGACCTGATTCATAAGGATGCCACGGTCCGAAAGCTCAAAGCTCAGGTCCGGAAGGCGGACTATCGTCTGGCCAGCATCGCTGCCCAGGAGAAACTCAACCAGGAGAGGGCCCAGGCAAAATTGGATAAGCTGGCGGCCAAAGAAGCCCCCCAGCCCGAGGCGGAGAAAGAAGCGCCGGAGAAAAAAGAAAAGAAGGCCAAGAAAGAAAAACAGGCCAAGCCGGAGGGGAAGGGAGAAGGAAAGAAGGAGAAGAAAGAAAAGCAGGAAAAGCCGAAAAAACCGCCAGAGAAGGCAGAAGCGGCTTCGGAGAATTAGCCTTTCATCGCAGCCCGCCGATCCTCCAGGATTCAGGCGCCAAAGCGAACGGGAAAGAAAGCAGATGATTAGGAGGCAGATGAACGCAGATTTTCAGGATTCATTCAAGCCAGAAATGTTTTTCGCCGTTCCTCTGCGAGAATCTGCATCCCCATCAACAGAAGGATTTTTCTGATTTCCTAAGCAAGAACAGAAGCCGGAGGGAGCTATGTCTGTTTTGGTTACGGGGGGCTGCGGTCTCATCGGCGCCCAGTTGACCCGTCTGCTGGCGGAAAAAGGAGAGCAAGTCCATGTTCTGGACATCAACCTCCGACCGCATTGTTTTTCGGGAATCAACGACCGGATGAATTTCGTTCAAGCGGATTTGGCCAATTTTGCCAAGGTTCTGGAGGTGGTAAAAGAAATCTCGCCCAGGGCGATCTTCCATCTGGGGGGAATGCTTTCTCTTCCTTCCAACGCCGACCCCCAGTCCGCTTATTCCACCAACGTGGGGGGCACCTATCATGTGCTGGAAGCGGCCCGTCTGTTCCGAGTGCCCAAGGTCATCTTCACCAGCACGACAGCGACCTACGGACTGGACATCCAGGGCCAAAGGATCAACGATTCCACCCTTCAAAGGCCCGTCACCATGTACGGCTCGACAAAAGTCTTTGCCGAGCTTCTGGGGCGGTTCTACCGGAACAAGTATGGGATCGATTTCCGAGCCGTCCGATTTCCCTCGGTGATCGGTCCTGGAGCCAAAACCGCTCATATTTCGATCTATAATGCTTGGTCGGTGGAGAAGGCTTTCTTTGGAGAACCCTACGAAATCTTCGTGGCGCCTCACGTCCGTTGCCCGGTCCTCTACTTCAAGGACGCGGCCCGGTCTCTTCTTCTCTTGGAAGCGGCGCCCGCCGAATCCATTAAAACGGTTTGTTACCTTCTCGCCGGAATCCAACCGATGATCTCCGCCGAGAATTTGGTGAGCGAGATTCAAAAGCATTTTCCCCGGGCTCCGCTCATCTTCAAGCCGGACCCCGTGGCCATGGAGTTTCATGGAAAATCACAAGGGGTTGCTTATGAGGACTCGAATGCGCAGAAGGAATGGGGCTGGAAGACAGCATATACCCTGCCCGAGATGGTCGCCGACTTCTATGATGAATTGAAGGCCCATCCCGGATGGTACCGTTAAAACCCAGGCCTGGGGCGAGCCACCCCGCCGGGCTTCCCGGAAATAACGGAGATTCGATTTTTCCTCAAAAGGCCCATGGCGCTGAGGTCAAAAAAAGGGGATGGACCCCGCGGAGGCTTATCCCCTTTTAGAAAAAATTCTTCTCCCGTTTATCATTTTACCGGGACGATGTCCACTCTCCGGTTTTTTGCCCAGGCCGCCTCGTTGTGTTCCGGGTCCAGGGGGCGCTCCTCCCCGTAGGAGACCGTGATCATTCTCTGGCTGGAGATTCCCAGCCCTTCGAGAAAGGATTTAACCCCCTCCGCTCTTTTTTGACCCAAAGCCAGGTTGTACTCTGCCGTTCCCCGCTCGTCGCAATGCCCCTCCAGCCTTACTTTCACGCTGGGGTTGTTCTTGATCCACTGGCTGTTTCTGGCCATGAGCTCCTTCTGGTCTTCCCGGATGGACCACTGATCGAAATCAAAAAAAACCGGTTCCAGCTTGACGGTTTTCAGGGCGGCTTCCCGGGCGGCCGCTTCCTTCCTGGCCGCTTCATCCTGCAGGGCCTTTTCCCGCAAGGCCTTCTCCCTCAAGGATTCTTCGCGAAGGCTTTCTTCCGATAGCTTCTTGTCCTTTTCCAGAGCCGCCGTCTGATCCGGAGCAGCAGCTTCCGGCTTGGTCTCCGCAGGCCTGGGTTCAACCCGCGAAGGAGTATACCCGGCGGAATCGGAACGGATCGTCTTTTTGGCGCAGCCAATGCCGAACCCTACGGCTAGAATCAAGAGCCCGATCAGAAGAAATCTGATGTCTTTCATTTTTCTTCTCCTGTTGCAGCTATTTTATAAAAAGCCTATCGGTAGGCAATCGGGCTGTCAAGAATAAAATCAGAATAAAATCAGCCGGGAGTAGGCAAGAGGTGAGAAGTTAGAGGCAATAGGTCGTTGAAAACAGATCGATTTCGGCTCTTACCCATGACCCATCCTCCCTGACCTTGAACTTCCTGGTAAAATCCCCCGGCTGCATCACTTCGCAGTTATGTTCTATCCACCAATTCCAGGTATACATTGTCAGGCCCCAGGCAGAAGGCGATCTTGGCCCCGGAAACAGACCGGGTCAGCTCTACGGGAAAGCGATAACCGCTTTCCTTCAACCGGCGGACCAGGTCTTGGATGTTCTCCACGACGATCCCCAGGTGATCGATGCTGGCATCCTCCGGTTTGGGGTTCTCCACCGCCGGAGGAAGGTGAAGGATGGACAGGTTGGATTTATCCCCAAGGGCTAGGATGGTGATCTTCCTCCCCAGGTTTTCAAACTCCTTGATCACCTTTGCTCCGAAGAAGGTTTTGAAAAAATCGATCGTTCTGGACGGATTGCTGGCGCGGATATGAACATGTTCGATGTGGGCCATGATTCCCCTCCCTGGATATTCGGATTCGGCTGATGAATCCCAGCATAATCCATTCGTTGCAACCGGTAAAGGGTCATTTTCTTCTCCTCAATTCTTTCCCCCATGAATTCCCCTTGGCAGAAATGGGGGAGTTTGTTAAGGTGAAATCAAATGGGCCCATCAACGGGGAGGAAAGCATGAAGGTCTTGGGAATCCACGGAAGTCCGCGCAGAGGCGGCAACACGGAGACATTGCTCAGGGAATTTTTGCGGGGCTGCAAAGAGGGGGGAGGGGAGGTAGAAGAAGTTTTTCTCCGGGAGCTGAAAATCACTCCTTGCCTGGAAATCTACGCCTGCAAAAAGGAAGGCCAATGCCCCATCCAAGATGACATGAAGGCCCTCTACCCGAAATTGGCCGAGGCCGATGTGCTGACGGTTGCATCCCCGATCTTCTTTTACTCGGTCAGCGCCCATCTGAAAGCCATGATCGACCGTTGCCAGGCATTATGGGCCAAAAAATACCTGCTCAACCAGCCCATCGCCCCCGGAAAGCCCGGGAGGAAGGGGGTTTTTCTGGCGGTGGGGGGGTCCAAAGGGGATAAGACTTTTGACGGTGCCCTCCTGACCATGAAATATTTTTTCGACGCCTTGGATATGGCCTTTTACAAGTCCCTTCTTTACAAAGAGGTGGATGACAAGGGCGAGATCCTTCGGCACCCGACGGCGATGGCGGAAGCGTTTGCCCTGGGAAAGCAAATCGTTCAATAAATTGTGGAATCGAACGTGGAAAAGAAAAAGAGAAAGGCCTTAAATCTTACGGAAAAAACTAATCCCCTTTCGAGGCGCATCGATACAGCCTCACCCCTGGAAATTGTCCGAACCATGAACCGGGAGGATCGTAAAATCGCAGGGGCCGTTCAGACCCAACTGAAGCCGATTGCCAGGGCGGTTCGCCTGGGAGCTGAAGCTCTTTCGCGAGGGGGTAGGCTTTTCCACGTGGGGGCCGGGACCAGCGATCGGCTGGGAGTGCCGGATGCTGCGGAATGTCCGCCCACGTTCAGCGTCTCTTCGACCCAGGTTCAAGGGATCATCGCCGGAGGAAGAAGGGCTTTATGGCGCTCCGAGGAAGCGGCCGAAGACAATCCTTCTGCCGGGGCTCTGGCCCTGCGTCGGGCAAAGGTTCCCGGACGGGATGTAGTCTGCGGGATCAGCGCATCGGGCCAGACCCCCTTTGTCCAAGGGGCTCTGGCCGAGGCCACCAATGTTCCAAACGCCACGGGGGCGAGAAGGCCGACGATACTGGGGAAGATCATCCTCTGCATGCGGAATCCGGAGAGCGGAATCAAAACAAGAAAGCAAGGCAATCAAGAAATCAGGATTCAGGAAAAAGGAAACAGGATCAGGAATCCGGTACAGTATTCAACGACTCACGACTGACGACCGGCAACGGGGAACCCGTGACGGGCAATGAACAAAGGACCCTTTCATGAAGAATAGTTCCTGGAAAGATACGTTTATACCCCTTCAAGAGAAGTTGTCTCTGGGTGATTTTCGCGGGCGAAAGGACAACCTGGTAGTCATTTCCCCCCATCCTGATGATGACGTCCTGGGAGCGGGGGGCGTGATGATCGAGGCGGCGGAGAAGGGAAGGAGAGTCTTTTCCGTGACGATCACGGATGGCCGGGGAAGCCCCCGCAAGGGTCCGGTTATCTCCGATGAGGAGATGGTCGAACGGCGGCAGAAAGAATCGATGGCCGCGCTGAAGGTTGTGGGGGCGGGGGGCGGGTTCTATTTCAGGAGAAGGAGTTCGGACCTGGAAAGGGAAGGGGGAAAGGATGTGCGGAAGGATTTGGAGGCCCTTTTAGAATGGCTGACCCCCGCTGAAGTATATCTGCCAGCTCCTTACGAACAGCACAAAACCCACCAACGGGTCACCCGCCTTACGATTGAGGCTTTGCGGTCCTCCGCCGCTTCGAATCCTTTCCTCTTCGGATACAGCCTCTGGGGGGAATTTTTTGGCGAAAAAAAACGTTGGGTCCGGGATATCAGCCCGTTCATCAGGAAGAAAGTGGAAGCCATCCTTGCCCACTCGACCCAGATTGCCTACAAGAATTACCAGCAGGGGATCCTGGGGCGAAATAATTCCGATGCCATTTTCTGGGAAAGCCACGACATCCAGAAGGCTTCTTTCGTGGAGACCTTTTTGGATATGACCGAGCTGTTGGAACGTAAAGATTTATCCCTGGAAAATTTTATCCGGGAGGATGTGGAGAGCTTTATCCGGGCCTATCTTTAAAACCTTCGATTGCATTTTGAGTGAGGAGACATTCCATGGAACGACCCTGGCTGAAGTTTTATGAAGAAGGCGTACCCCCCCATATCGATTACCCGCGCATCCCCCTTTACCAGATTCTCGACGACACGGCAAAGGATTTTCCCGACCTGGACGCGGTCATCTTTCGGGGCAAAAGGATCCGCTACGGCGAGCTGGCCGCATGGACCCGGGACCTGGCCTCCGGGCTCCACCAGATTGGCCTAAAAAAAGGGGACCGGGTGGCGATCATGCTTCCCAATTGTCCCCAATACATCTCGGTCTATTACGCCATCCTCAAGCTCGGAGGGGTGGTGGTCAATGTGAATCCCATGTACGTGGAACGGGAGCTGGAATTCCAGCTCCAGGATGCCGGAGCTCAAACGATCGTGGCCGCTCGGGACCTTCTCCCCAGGCTGGAGGCGGTGAAAGGAAAGACCCCCCTGAAGACCATGATTCTTACGGACCTGGATGAGCACATCCGCAAGGAAGGGAGCGCGGGGCGGAGAACCGATGCCACTCCTGGAATCTTGGAGTACGCCGAACTTTTGAAGAGAGGTATATCCCAGGCGCCGCCGATTCTTCCCGTTGATCCGGATGATGTGGCCCTCCTTCAATACACGGGGGGTACCACGGGTTTCAGCAAAGGGGCGATGTTAACCCACTTCAACTTGGTTTCGGATGTAGTCCAATGTGTCAGCTGGAACGTGGGAGCGGAGAGGGGGAAAGAAAGGATGCTGGCGGTTCTTCCCTTTTTCCACGTGTATGGGATGACCGTAACCATGAATGAGGCCATCTACCTGGCGGCCACGATCATCCTGCTGCCCCGTTTCCAGGTCGACGACTGCCTGGAGGCCATCAATGCCTACCGGCCCACCCGTTTCCCGGGAGTCCCCACGATGTATATCGGCCTCATCAACCATCCCCGGGTCAAGGAATACAACATCTCTTCCATCAAGGTGTGCAGCTCCGGTTCCGCTCCTCTGCCCATTGAGGCCCTGAAGAGGTTCGAGGAATTGACCGGAGGGAAAATCAGCGAAGGGTACGGGCTGACGGAGGCTTCCCCCGTGACCCATGCGAACCCTTTTTCCGGAAAAAGAAAGGTGGGAAGCATCGGCCTTCCCCGTCCGGACACCGACGCCAAGGTGGTGGACCTGGAGACCGGGGAAAAAGACCTGCCCCCGGGGGAAGAAGGCGAGCTCTGCATCCGCGGACCCCAGGTGATGAAAGGGTACTGGAACCGTCCGGAAGAAACAGCCAGAACCCTCCGCAATGGCTGGCTCTACACGGGCGATATTGCCAAGATGGACGAGGAAGGGTATTTCTACATTGTGGACCGGAAGAAGGACATGATCATCTGCGGGGGGTACAACGTCTATCCGCGCGAGGTCGAAGAAGCGCTCTACCTGAATCCTAAAATCCTGGAGGCCAGCGTTTTGGGAGTTCCGGACCCTTACCGGGGGGAAACCGTGAAGGCCTTCATAGTCCTGAAGCCGGGGGAAAAGGCCACTGCCGAGGAGATCATTGAGTTCTGCCGGCAAAACCTGGCCCGCTTCAAAGCCCCCACCCAAGTCGAATTTCGCAAAGAACTTCCCAAGTCCCATGTGGGCAAGGTTTTGAGAAAGGTTCTTCGGGAAGAGGAGGAGAGGAAAAGCTCCAACCGCTCGAACTAAATCTCCGGGGAAAGAGGGAAGCGGCTGAAGAAAGCAATGGTTTCCAGGCTGCAGGCGGGAAGAAGATGTGCCCTCCATTCCTCACGGGGGGAGCACAATATCTCGTATCCGCCTTCCCCCCTTTTAAACGGGGTATCGCTCGAAAAGATAAATTCCCACCTTTGATGACGGTTTCGGCTTCCCTTGTACCCTTCTTTTTAAATCTAGCAGCAATCTGATCGGTGGCTTCACACCGGCTCGGGGGCGATGATCAATCCGTAAAGGTTTTTCTTTCCCTTGCCCGGTTTCATTCTGAATAGTGGAAAAAAATCGAAAAGGGGAACAAACTTACAATTCTGAACGGAAATTCTTGCTCAAGTTGGAAAGAGCCAGGCCCCCAAAAACAAATTAAACGCATGATATTCTTCAGTTACGGAAAAGCCCGGCAGAATTATTTTTCTGGCATAATTCTTGAACTTTTTTGGATCAATTCAAAAATAGAGGGAAGAAGCGCATTTCATATGTGGGCGGATGGAAGCGATACCCGAAAAGCCGATTTTAGGAAACGGGGTACAGGAAGCCGGGGGTACCAAATGATCCTTTTATTTTTTTTTCTAGGATTTTTCCTTTTTTTGAATTCTGAGTCTCTCGCTCAGACATACAAGTACGTGGACAAGAAGGGTACGGTATGTTTTACCGATAGCCCGCCCCCCTCTCTATTTAAAGATGAGGTTTCAAAGGAAGGACCTAAGGCAAAAGAGGTGGTTCTTCAAAAAAGTAGAAGCAGAGCGGAAATAAAGGATATTTTCCAGCTCGGTCAAGAGATTCTGGAAAAGGAATTGGCAAAACCCCCCGAGAAACAAGATCGTCGTTTGATTCAGGAGTTAGGGGAAAATCTATACGGGGATATCTCCGGTCAAAAGGTCAAACAGGAAAAGGCATCCTCACGACGGTAAAACCTTCATGGGAAAACCAAATTTTTGGGCGGCGCGAGAGCCCACCCAAGAGCGGTATGCCGGAGTAACCGAAATTCCACGAATGGGTTCTTGCTGACGAATTCAACCTTCACCCTTATAGGTTTGAGCCTCCCTTGTCCCTGACCATTTAATAAATCTCTTACCCAAGAACAAAAGACTTTTCAAGGCCTGCTCCGCCCCGTTTTTCGGCAGGGACGCTTTCCGCTCCCCCCTCCTTTTGAAAGATGGATGCTTCTGCTAAAAATTTCAAGTTTACAATGGAATCTGTCCATTTTAGAATAAGAATATTGAAGATCTATATTGCGGTGTCGATTCAGGAAGGTGGCAAATGAGGATCATAAGAGAGATATTCTGCACCAAGTGCGGAAAAAAACAAGTCACGGATGTAAGGGAGCTTTTGAAAAGCGATCTCTTCTGGCGAGTGTGCGAATTCTGCAATAGCTATGGGTTGAAGGTTATAACCCGGCGGAAGGCGACCCTTAGGGAATACATAGAAGCCCTTTACAACACCCTGGGTTTCAGAGTTCACCAAACGGAGGCTTTTATTAAAGATATTTTGAAGGATAGGAATTCTTTATAATTTTAGAACATTCGACGGGGGGTGTGGTCGAAAAAGGAAGAGCGTTTGGGGAACGGCCCTTCCTTTTTCGAACCGGGGAATCCAGATCATTGAATTGAATCGGATTTCCCGGGTTGGTGGGGTTTAAAAATGGCCGGATGGAGGAAGAAATGAATAGCTCCTTTGTCGTTTTCCGCACGAAGCTTGGGTGGATGGGGTTGGCCGGGAACGAAAAAGGATTACAGCGGATTCACCTGCCCGAACCCTCCCGGGAAGATTTGGCCGGACGACTTGCCAGGGAATTTCCGGATGGAAGGGAAGCGGGTTATTGCCTGGGCCAGGCCCAAAAGGAAATCCTGGAATATTTCGACGGGCAGAAAAAGAAATTCGAAATCCCCCTGGACCTCTCCTCGGCAACTCCTTTTCAGCAAAAAGTTTACCGGGCATTGCTGGCCATTCCTTTCGGGGAGGTCTATACCTATCGCTGGCTGGCGGAAAAAATCGGGAACCCGAAGGGCCTGCGTGCGGTGGGGAATGCAAACGGTAAAAACCGCTGGCCCCTGGTTGTTCCCTGCCATCGGATTGTGGGCAGTGACGGCCGTTTAACGGGTTTTTCCGCACCCGGCGGACTGGCCCTGAAAGAAGAGCTTCTGAAGCTGGAAGGGGTTTCGGTGGTGAAAGGAAAAGCCCAGATCAATTCAGAATAGGGGCGCAGGTTTTAATAAACGCCGAAAGACATTTCTGCCCCGATTGAATCCTGGAAATCCGTGTTCATCCGCGTCCCCATCATTTCTTTTCTTATTCCGCATCGAGAGATCATTTCCTTCCCACCGTAGCAAGATAGATGGCCGTCTCCTCTTGGCCGTCGACTCCCACCAGGTCGTTTACCTCGTCGTCGAAGATCGCCGCAATTCCGCAGCAACCCAACCCCAAAGCCGTAGCGGCCAGGTAGAGATTTTGGGCAATATGGCCGCAGTCCAGGTAGATGTAGCGGTAGGCTCGCTGACGGTACTTCTGGCGGGAACGTGGAATGACCGCCACCCAGACAAAAACGACTGCCGCAGACTGGGCTATCTCCTGGTTTAAGGCCGCCTGGGCAATGGATCCGGAAAAGTCTCCCGCCCGCCTCAGCGTCAAAGCAAACTCAACGACCTCAAAAAAATAGACCCCCGGCTCCATCCCCTCCACCCGATTCACGACGAGATAGGTGTCGATGGGATGGAGGGCGCCGGCAGAGGGTGCGGTACGATACCAGGGGGCAAAGGCCTTCTCGGTGATTCCCTGGGTAGCCCAGAGAAGATTGGAGAGGTCTTTCAGGGACAGGGGAGCGGGACTGTAATCCCGGATGGAACGTCTTTCCTTCAAGGTCTTCCATAGACCGGGGCCGTCGTCGAGAATGGGAGGGGGAAAAGAAAAGGTGCGGGAAGGGGGGTATCCCGGGACTCGTTCCGGCGGTTTGGAACGATAGGAAGGGCGGTAGTATTTTGTTTCCTGCTGGAAGCGTTCCCCGATCTTCGGTTCCGAATTGTCCATAAACGACCCCCTGTGAATGGATGGTATAAAGAGTTTAAAATTGCCCGAAGGAACTGTCAACCCTGGCCATCGTTTCCCGGCGATCCTTTTCGGGGGCCGAGGTTCTGGGATTCGGGGAAAGGAGGAAGGGGAAAACAGAAACCGACGAAAAATCGGAGAAAGGGGTTGACCCACTGGAGGATTTGTGTATGATGGGGAAGTTATGAAAGAACGGGACGAAAACTTCAGGAGCGCGATTATCTACTCTGATGAGCTGGCCAATTTCGAATACAGCCCGACCCATCCCTTTAAACCCATTCGAGCAAAACTTACCATGGACCTCTGCCGGCGCTATGATTTGCTCGAGCGCCCCTGGATTCAATTGGTGAAGCCCCAACTGCTCGACTTTGAAACCCTGGCGGAATTCCATGACCGGGAATACTTGAAAACCCTAAAGGATTTGGATTCGGCTACCCTTGCCGCCGAGCTATGGCCCGATTTAATCTCCAGCGGGGGGAGTAACTACCTGACCGTGGACCCCAAAATCCTCCGTTTCGGCCTGGGAACCGAGGACAATCCCATCTTCTCCGGGGTCTATGAATATTCGGCCCTGGCAGCCGGGGCAACCCTCTTGGGGGCCAAAATGGTGGCTGCGGGAGAGGCACGGGTGGCCTTCAATCTCTTGGGGGGATTTCATCACGCCGGCCGGGACCATGCTGAAGGGTTCTGCTACATAAATGACATCGCCATCGCCATCAACCACCTCTTAAAAGAAGGGCTGCAGGTGGCCTTTGTGGATATCGATGCCCACCATGCCAATGGGGTTCAGGATGCCTTTTACCGCGATCCCCGGGTCCTGGTGATCTCTTTTCATGAGAACGGGAAAGACCTCTACCCTTGGTCGGGGTTTGAAAACGAGATCGGGGAAGGAAAGGGAAGGGGGTACACGGTCAATGTGCCCCTTCCCCAGAACACCGACGATGAGGCCTTCATGCGGGCCTTTTCCGCCATCGTGCCACCGCTTTTAGAAGCCTATTCCCCGGATTTGGTGATCGCCGAACTGGGTGCGGATACCCATATCTCCGATCCTCTCACCCATCTGAGTATGACCAATGTGGGATATTGTCAGGCGGTGAAGATTTTGAAGAAGTGCTCTTCCCGTATTCTGGCCCTGGGGGGCGGAGGATACGACGTTTTCAAGACGGCCAGGAGTTGGACCTTGGCCTGGGGGATTCTAAACGACCTGGAGCCGAGGGACGAGTACTTAGGCCTGGTGGGGGGAATGATGTTCGGACCGGAGATTGAAGTGGGCAGTTTGCAGGACAAGACGGTTTACATCAAAGGATCGACGAGAGAAAAGGTTACCCAGGAAATTGACCGAATTCTCGCCTTCCTCAGAGAAAATGTCTTTCCCATCCATAAAATCAAGTAGGAAAATCCCGTAGGCTGAATAATCTTCTCGAATGAACCTTACCCCTGGGCAACGATTCGATTCATCGGCTTTCCTGTAATTTTGTTCCCGTTCTTTCCTCTGCGACTGCGAACCCCAGCAAACCCGCCGCTGCCAAGGCCATAACCGCTCCGAAACGGAAAGCCGTTTCCGGACCGATAGTTTCCCAGAGGAACCCCATCAGGAGGCTTGCCGGAAGGGCGCTTAGGCCGATGGAAAAGTGGTATATGCCGTAAGCCGTTCCCCGAAGATGCTGCGGAACCAGATTGGCCACCAGGGCCCTCTCCCCCCCTTCGGTCAGACCGTAGAATAGCCCGTAAATAACGAAGAGAATCCACACCATCTCTGAAGTCTGAGCGGAGGCAAACCCAAAATATACCCCGCCGTACAGGATCCATCCGGCCATGATCGTTTTCTTCCTCCCATACCGGTCGGAGAGGATTCCGCCGGGGGTGGCGGAGAGGGATTTGGAAATGTGCAGTGCCATCCAAAGAATGGGCAATAGGGAAGTGGATATTCCCGCGTCTTTGGCTTTCAGGATGAGAAAGGCGTCGCTCGAATTTCCCAGGCTGAAAATGATCATGACCACGAGGAAGATTTTGAACCGCCGCTCGAAGGGCCGCATGGTCAGGCGCAGGGGCGGGGAAGAAGGCGGTGCCGGGGAAGCTCTTTTTTCCCCCACCCCGAAGATCAGGAGCGCCAGGGCTATGAGGCCGGGAATATAGGCCAGAAGAAAGAGCGTCCGATACTGCTGGGTAATGAAGGTGAGCAGAAAAAAAGCAATCAGGGGCCCGATGACGGCGCCCGCATGGTCGAGGGCCCGCTGAAACCCAAAAGCTTTTCCATGTTCCGATTCGGGAGTGGAATCGGCGATCAGAGCATCCCGGGGGGAGGTTCGAATCCCCTTTCCCACCCGGTCCAGGAAACGAATGAAAAGCACATGCCAGCCGATCAGGGCAACCCCCACAAGGGGGCGGGTGAGGGTAGAAAGGGTGTAGCCGAAGACCACCAAGGATTTCCGCTTCTTCCACCGGTCCGAGATCCATCCTGAAAATAGTTTGAGAAAAGAGGCCGTCGCTTCGGCTATCCCCTCAATTAATCCCACGAAAGTGGTGCTGGCTCCCAACACGGAGGTGAGAAAAACGGGAAGAAGGGGATAGATCATCTCGCTGCTCACGTCGGTAAAAAAACTTACCAGACCCAGAAAGAAGATGGTTCGATGAAAACCCAAGACCTTGGATTTTTGATCCCCCGAGGACATACTCCCTCTCCCTTCCCCGAGTTCCAGAAATAACAAAAATCCAAAGAGATAACAACAGATTTCAGAATCATTCAGAAATCATGGAGATCAGCCGATCCCTCCTTTAGATTTGATCGAAGGAAGCCAGTTTTATCTTTCTTTGTTCGTGGATTTTAATATATAATCAAAAAAAATAGGCCAATTCCGCTTTGCCGTGGGAAGAAGAGGATTTTTTCCACAGGGGAGAATAAATTCTGCAACATAGGTACAGCGCCCAAGGTATGGTTTCTATGCATTTTTTTGCCCCGGGGGAGCTTATGAATCCATGGGGAGTTGAGGGATATGGTGAGCCGGCAATTCCTTAATTTTTTGATGGACCAAGGATTTATTCGGAGGGCAGCTTTTGAGGAGGCCTTTCCCGGTGGGAGCCTTCCAGCCGATTTTTCGGTGGAGGAAAATTTGGTGAAACCGGGGCTCCTGGCCCCGGAAAGATTTCCGGAAGCCGTCGAGGCCTTTTTCGGAGTCCCCTTTTCCAAGGATGACGATTTTCCCAAAGAACCGACCCTTTACGAAAATCTTTCGGTTCAATTCATGAAGGAAGCAAAATTCATCCCTGCCCGGATGAAGGATGGAACCTTGACCGTGATCATGGCCGATCCGAATGACTTTTATACCCTCGAAGCCATTCGGCTGGCCACCAAAAAAACGATCCAGACGCTGGCGGGGCAGGAGTCGAAGATCGTGGAAGCCATCGAGCGATTGTACGGGTCGGGAGGTTCCTCCATGGAGAAGATCATCGAGGACATCGACAGCACCCCCGATTATCAGGCGGGTGACCCGGAAAACGTCGATCAGCTAAGAGATATGGCCTCGGAAGGTCCGGTCATTCGTCTGGTCAACCTGATCATCACCCGGGCCATCGAAAAAAGGGCCTCGGATATCCACCTGGAGCCTTTCCAAGAGAATTTCCGCGTTCGCTACCGGATCGACGGTGTTCTCCACGACGTCGAATCTCCCCCCAAGCGCCTGCAGGCCGCCATCATCTCCCGGGTCAAAATCATGGCCAAATTGAACATTGCCGAGCGGCGCCTGCCCCAGGACGGGCGGATCATGCTCCGGGTGAAGGGCAAGGAGATCGACTTCCGGGTATCCACCGTCCCCACGATCCACGGGGAGTCCATCGTGCTTCGGATTCTGGACAAGAGCAGCATCGTCCTGGACATCATGAAACTGGGCTTCGGCCGGGACACGCTGGAAAATTTCCAGAAGCTCATCGAACACCCTCATGGGATCATCCTGGTCACCGGCCCCACGGGAAGCGGAAAGACGACTACTCTCTATTGCGCCCTGCAAAAGATCAATTCGCCGGATAAAAAGATCATTACCGTGGAAGACCCCGTGGAGTATCAGCTCAAAGGGATCAATCAGATCCAGATGAAATCCTCCATCAACCTTACCTTTGCCAACGCCCTGCGCTCCATCGTGCGCCAAGACCCCGACGTCATCCTGATCGGGGAGATCCGGGACGCCGAGACGGCGGACATCGCCATCCATTCGGCGCTCACCGGCCATCTGGTTCTTTCCACGCTGCATACCAACGATGCTCCCAGCGCCATCACCCGCCTGATCAACATGGGGATGGAGGATTATCTGCTGTCTTCCACGGTGATTGGCATCCTAGCCCAGCGGCTGGTCCGCACCGCCTGTCCCTACTGTCAGGTTCTTTCTCCTCCCGACCCGGCGGTCGTTCAGGAGATGAAGATGGATGGCATGAATCCCGAAGAAATCCGGGCCTTTGACGTGAAGGGATGCCCCCAGTGCGCCAACACCGGGTATTGGGGACGAATGGGAATTTTCGAACTTCTCCAGGTAACCGACGACATCCAGAAACTCATCCTGGAAAAGAAAGACTCCAATATCATCAAGGAGAGAGCCCGAAAGAACGGCATGCGGACCCTGCGTCAAGACGGATGGCTGAAAGTGAGAGAGGGAATCACCACGGTTTCGGAAGTCCTCCGGGTCACCCAGGAAGAACAGCTCTTGTAAGGACAGATGGCCGAATTCGTCTACAAAGCAACCAAACTCAGCGGGGAGATTGTAGAAGGTTCCATGGAGGGCCACGACGAAAAAGCGGTCGTCCGGAGTCTTCACCAGCTGGGATACATCCCCGTGCGGGTGATCCCTGCCGGGGAATCGGGTGCCGGTGTCCGGGCATCCTTCCTGCCCCAAAGGGTGGGGATGAAACCCCTGCTTGCCTTTTCCCAGGAGCTTTCCACTCTGGTTGCTGCCGGGCTTCCCATCGACCGGAGCCTTCAGATCCTGGGCTCCCTGACGAAGAATCCAAAATTGAAAGAAACGGTTCAGGACATTCTGAACCGCATCCGCGAAGGGAGCTCCCTGGCCGATGCCCTGGGAAACCATCCCCGCATTTTTTCCAGGCTCTATATCAACATGGTCAAAGCCGGGGAATCCGGCGGGTTTCTGGAGGTCATCCTTGCCCGCTTGGTCAAATACCTGCAGAGCGCGAAGGAAGTCCGGGATTTTCTGATTTCGGTCATGATCTATCCCCTCATCCTGACCGCGGTGAGCGGGGCCTCCATCGTAATCCTGGTGACTTTTGTCATCCCCCGCTTTGCCAAGATATTTTCCGACATGGGGCAGGCCATCCCCCTGCCCACCCAGATCATGCTCACCCTATCCCAGGTCGTCCGGGACTATTGGTGGGCAGGGGCGGGAGGATTGGCCCTAATCTATTTTTCGGTGAGGGTCCATAACCAGGTGGAGGAGAGGAGATTCCGCTGGGACCGTTCCAAGCTGCGGTGGCCGGCGGTAGGGAACCTCATCAAGAAAATCGAAGTGGCCCGTTTTTCCAGAACCCTGGCCACCCTGCTGCAGAGCGGAGTTCCCATCCTTTCGGCGCTCACCCTGGTAAGAGAAATCTCACAAAACACGGCTGTGTCCCGGGCCATCGGGAACATCCATGACCGGCTGAGGGAGGGAAAGGCCGTGGCCCGAACGCTGGAAGAGACGGGCGTTTTCCCGCCCCTGGCCGTGCATATGATTTCCGTGGGGGAAGAGACCGGGCGCATGGAAGAGATGCTGACCAAGGTTGCGGAAACCTATGAGGAAGATGTTCAGAATACGGTCAAACGGTTCGTCTCTCTGCTGGAGCCGCTGATCATCCTGGTCATGGGGGCGGTCGTGGGGTTCATCGTCATCTCCATGCTTCTGGCGATCTTCAGCATCAACGAAATCCCGTTTTAATCGGCTCATCACAGAGGCACAGAGGGTACAGAGAAGGACATCTTAAGAAAAATGATAAATGTCTGGGGAAAAAGTTCAGGAAAATTCTCAGTTTTAGACACTTGAGCCCATTTTAGGCATTTTGGCTGCGGCTTTGCCGCGCTTTGACCTTTTTTGGCAAGGGCTTTTGAATTCCATAGGAGGAAGGATGAGCACTCCCGCAAGGCAAAACGAAAGAGGTTTCACTTTGGTGGAAATTCTGGTGGTCATCATTATCATCGGGCTGCTGGCCGCCTTGGTGGGACCCAGGCTTTTCGGCAAAGTGGGAATGGCCAAGCTCAAGACGGCCAAGGCTCAGATCGAGCTCTTCGGCACGGCCCTCGATGCGCTGCGCCTCGACGTGGGGCGGTATCCGACTACCGAAGAGGGCCTGAAGGCCCTCCGGGAAAAACCGTCCGCCATGGATCAATGGAAAGGCCCCTACCTGCCCAAAGAAATTCCCGTGGACCCCTGGGGAAAGCCTTATATCTATAAATCTCCGGGGGACAATGGAGATTATGATCTCATCTCCTACGGGTTAGACGGGGCTCCCGGCGGGGAAGGGGAAAACGAAGACGTGGTCAACTGGAAGGACGTCAAGGGATGAGAAACAGGGGCTTTTCCCTGGTCGAGATGGTGATCGTACTAGTATTGATCGCCCTCTCGGTCGCCCTGGTGACTCCCTCCCTATCCCGGTTTTCCAAGCGGGTCGAGCTGAAGACATCAGCCCAGAAGGTTTCGGGGATCCTGCGTTTTTTCCGCAGCGAGGCGGTCCAGAAGGGAAAGGTCTTCCAAGTCCTCTTTGATCCCGCCTTGCGGGTGGTGACCGTCAGAGCCCTGGAAGGGGATGACCCGGAAGAAGAGGGAAAGGAGAAACCGAAAATTCAGGAAAAGCGGTATTTTCTTCCCTCCGGAATCCAGATGAGGGAAATTAAGATTCCTTCTCCCGAATTTCCATCGGACCTGCCGACCATCGAATTTTACCCCCACGGCGGTTCGAATGGCGGGACGATCCTGCTGGAAAGGCAGGGTGAAAAAGGATACCGGATTCAAGTCCATTTCCTGACCGGAATGGTGGAAATCGGGGACGCATGAAGCAGGGGCAAAGAAAACGGGGTTTCACCCTGATCGAAGTGGTGGTCGCCATGGCGATTCTGGGAATCGGGCTGGTGGTCATCATCGAACTCTTCGGCGGGGGCCTCCGGCTGGGAAGGGTGTCCCAGGAATACACCAAAGCCGCCGGGTATGCCCGAATGAAACTGGAGGAGATCAACCTGGCTTCCGCCCTGGAAGAGGGAATCCAGGAGGGAGAATTCGATGGGTACTTCCGGTGGCAAGTGGAGGTGAAAAAGGTGGACCTCCTTCCAGCGGGCAAAGAGACAAGCTACCGCCCCCCGGTGGACCTCTACTGGGTGCGGGTCGACGTTCTCTGGAAGTCCGGCTCCAAAGAAAGGGCTACTGCCCTGGAGTCGTATCGTGTGTTGAAAGCTGAAGAAGGTGAGCAGAGCAGCTAAAGCTTTATCTTATCCGGGGAGCCGAGCACCGGCCTTTACTCTGGTGGAGGTCATGGTCTCTCTCACGATTCTGGGGTTTATTCTGCTCATGATCTTTGGAGTTTTTCGCCTGGGCCTCTCGGCGTGGGAAAGGGGAGAATCGAGCAAGGAAGAATACCAAAGAATGCGTATCTCCAGCCAGCTCGTCTCCCAGCAGATCAAATCGGTCATTCCCTATAAGGTCAAGAGCCAGAAGGCCGAAGGGGACTACCTGCTTTTCGAGGGGAAGGCCCGTTCCTTGAAATTCGTCTCTGCCCTCTCCTTGAAAGGCAACCGGCCATCTGGCTTTGTCTACGCTTTTTATGAATTTCAGGAGGATGGTGAGAAGGGGGGACGGCTGGTTCTTTACGAGCGAAGGGTTCTGAACAAAAATTTCATGGATGAACAACCTCCTCCGGATGCGGCCGTTCCTCTATTCGAAGGATTGGCCGAGGTCAGATTTGAGTATTACCAGGAGGAAAACCCGGAAAAGAACCGGTCCGGCGAATGGGTGGAACAATGGGATGCCAAGGAGGAAAAGGAGCTTCCCAGGGCCCTGCGGATGACCCTCGTTCCCAGGAAAGGGAGGAGAGAGGCCGAAGGTTTATCCACGGTGATCCTGGCCTCTCTGCCGGCCAATCGCTACGAGGAGGTGAGGCCCGGGCCCGTCCGGCGAATGGCTCCGCCGGTTGCCCGGTAGAAAAACAGGGACTCTTTAGGAATATCGTGCAAGCTGGGTTTGGGGGTCTTAGATTGCCTATTTTTGCTTTTGGTTAATAGGTATGATAGGTATAAAAATGTTGAAACCAAGGATTCCGGTACCCCGAGATTCCCGGGGGGTTGCCCTGTTGATGGTCCTTTGGATCATCGCCATCCTTTCGGTGGTGGTGCTGGAGTTCTCCTTCGCCATGCGGACCGAGGTCCGTATCACCCAAAATTATCAGCAGCAGCTTCAGTTGTACGCCGCGGCGCAGGGAAGTGTGCAGCGGGCCATTGCCGAGCTCATTTTCAAGCACGATCCCCGAATACAGCAGTTGAGAAAAGCCGCCAAAGAGGAGGAAATTCCTGCGGAAAACAAGGATTGGGTTACCGATGGCCGGGAGTATCGGGTCTCCTTTGAGGGAGTCGAGGCAGGGGTCCGGGTCGTGGGTGAAGCTGGGAAAGTCAATATCAACCGGGTCTCCGATGGAGCCCTTCGCAAGATCATGACCGCCCTGGGGCTGGAGGGAGAAGCGCGCGACATCGTGGTGGATTCCATCCTGGACTGGAGGGACCCGGATGATTTCATCCGGGTCAACGGAGCGGAGAACGAATACTATCAATCCCTGAAAGAGCCCTACGACTGCAAGAACGGTTCCTTCGATTCCGTGGAGGAACTTCTCCTCGTACGGGGGGTTACTCCCGAAATGTACTATGGAAAGAAGAAAAAGAAGGGGGAAGAGGATAAAGATGAGGGCGCGGGTCTGAAGGATATCTTTTCGATCTACGCCACGGGTGAGCAGGTCGATATCAATAGCGCCTCCCTCCCCGTGCTGAGGGTCGTACTGGGCCTTCCGGCCGAGGTCTGCCGTCTCCTCATTAGGGCTCGGGAGGAAAAGGGGTTCGAGAATTTCCAGGACCTTCTTCTGAGGGTTCCTGAACTTTCCCCATTTAGCGCCGAGCTCCAGCGGCTGGTTCTGTTCGGGGGCGTTAACCCCTACTACACGATTGAAGCCAGAGGAAGGAAGAAAGAAGCGGGGTCGGTTCGGGGCATCAGGGCGGTGGTCAAGGTTGACCCCAGGGAGGGGGATCGGTATAAAATCATCCAATGGGTTGATTTCCTGATTTGATAGGAATCCTTCTGAATATTTCAATGAATTTGGCACATATTTTGCTAAAAGTAAAAAATATGTCCTTTTTCCAATCCAGCCTGGGAATTGAATTCAGAGCCGGGTATTTAATTCTTACCCGATTGCGGAAGTCTTTCCGCAGGGTCCGCCTGGTCGACTATCGGGTCTTCCCTTTGACGTCGGATGGACGGCGGGAAAGTCAGGAAGCCCAATGGGTTAGCCATATCAGTCCCTTCCTTCCCAAGAATGAGGTCCTTCAAGAAAAAGTCTGTATTTCCATCCCGCGGGAAATTACTTTAGTTCGTTTCCTGCAGTTGCCCATTGCCACCAAGGAGAATCTTGGCAAGGTCCTGGAATACGAGGCCCCCAAGCTGACTCCCTTCGATAAAGCGGAGTTTAACTTGGACTTTCAGGTCTTGAAAGAAGATTCCCAGCGGATTTACCTGGTTGCGGTATTTGTGAGAAAGGAAGACCTGGCCCCTTACTTGAACCTCTTGAAAAAATTGGGGATCCAACCTGCTTCGGTCCAGATTCCGGCGGTATCCGCTCTCAATCTCTTCTTTTACCACGAGGAGCAAAAGAAGAACGAAATCTCTGTACTCCTCGACATAAATGACCCGAATTTTGAGATGAATATCCTTGAAGGAGCGATTTGGAAGGACAGCTTCCACCTTGCCTTGCCCAGGGAGGAAAAGGAAACGGAAATCCTTCGCGCCTTCACAAGAAGCGATCTGAAAGACCCCTCTCTTTCTAAATGCGAATTTTTCGTCTACGGCCTGGATGGGGCCGAAAAGAAACTTCTCCGTTTCCCTGAGTCCCACGGGATAAAAGGAGTCGCTTCTCCTCCCATGGGCCGTATCGAGGTGGGTGTCGATGAGGCCATTCCCGACTCTATCTACTCGTCCGTCGGACTTTCCCTGACCGGCCTGGTGCAACCCCCCTTCCGGCTGAATCTTCTTCCCCCCGAAATGAGGAAGAAAATCCCCCAATATGGAAAGACGGTTGCTTGGATCCTCCTATGCCTGGCGGTCATCCTTGGCCTTGCCTGGGGGGCAGGGATTTACACCCGCTACCAGAATGAGATGGAAGTCCTCCAGGCGGAGGTGAAGAAGAAAAAGCCGGAAGTTGAAGCGATCGAAAAACTCCAGAAACAAAGGGCCGAACTGGCCGCGGAGATTGCCGAGTTCAATAAAATCACCCGGGAGGCGGTAAGGGAAGTCCAGATCTTGCGGGAGTTGACCCAGATCCTTCCCCCTTCGGTCTGGGTCTGGCAATACAGGTACACGGGGAAGGAGATCGAAATCAGCGGCTTTGCCGATTCGGCCTCCGAACTCATCTCGCTTCTGGATAAATCCCCCATGTTCGAAAAGGTGGAATTCCTGGCTCCGGTAACCAAGGAACGGGAAAGAAGGCTCGGCGCCGACAAGGAAAGAGAACGGTTCAAAATCAAAATGAGGATCGAAGGAATGGGTGGGGCGCTGTGAACTGGTCATTCCTGGGGAAAGTCAATTTATCCCAGAAGAAATTCTTCTGGGGGCTCATCGCCATTGCCGCGGCTCTGGCTGCTTACACCTTTTTGGTCATTCCTTTGGTGGAGGCCCAAAAAGAAGCGGACCAGGCAATGGCCCTGAACCAACGGATCCTTCTGAAGTATGGAGAAATCCTTTCCAACCGCAAGGCCGTGGAAGAAGGGCTGGCCCGGACCCAGAAACAAAGGGAAGAAATCCAGAAGCGGCTCATTCCGGGAGAAACGCCTCAGCTGGGAGCGGCCCATCTTCAAGATTTGGTAAAGCGCCTGGCGGAGAAGAATAACCTGGGGCTTAGGAGTTTCCGCAATCTGGACCCCAAGGAGGCGGGTTCCTTCCGCAGAATTTCGGTCCAGATTGAATTCAATCCTCTGAGCAGCATGCAGAACCTGACCCAGTTCCTCTACGAACTGGAGCATCAGGAACAGGAGCTCAGGATCAGCGAGATGGACCTTCTGGTTTTTAACCCTCGCATGCCCAACACGATTCAGGGGAACCTGATCATCTCCGGCTTGATGAAAGGAAGCAAAGGGAAGGATCAGGAGAAGGGGAGGGAAAAATAATGTCTCCACGATATGGAATTCTTTGCGCATTCCTTTTTTTATTCATTCTCCTCCTTAGTTATGAGAATTATGAGACCTGGTCCTCCCCGGGGGCCTTGGCCTACAAAAAGGAAGGGGATAAAAAGGGTGAAGGCAAGCCCGAACCCCTTCCGGGAATCCCGGCCGCCAAAGATGCCGCTCCGCGGCAATCTTTCGACATCGTTTCGGAGAAAAACATCTTCAACCCGGATCGGAAGGAATTCTCCAGCCAGGCGACCCCAGGAATGGGCAAACCCATCACCCGCCCCCCCATTACCTTGTACGGCGTGGTGATTGCCGAAAACTACCAGATTGCCAGCATTATCAATCCGGGGAGACCTCTGCACAAGGGGGAGAGGGAGATCAAAACGATAAAGATCGGGGATTCGGTTGGGGAGTATAAGCTCACCAAAATCATGCAGGACCGGATTGTCCTGGAGGGAGGAGAGGATTCCTTCGAAGTTCTCCTTTATGACCCAAGGTCCCCAAAGAAGAGGCTGGAGGTCAAGACTCCGAGTGTACCGGCCGCGATTACCTCTGCGGTCCCTTCAGCCCCTGTTCCCGAGGTGAGGCCGACGGTTCCTCCCGCTGCTGTTGCCCCTCCCCCGGCGACACCGCCCTCTCCCCGGCCGACCACCCCCGTACCTGTTCCCCGCAGCCCGAGTCCTAAACCCGAGGGAGGATATCAATCTCCTGCAACTGCCCCTGTGCAGACTGCCCCGCCCTCTGCCGCAGACCCAGGATTGTGGAGGGGAAGAAGGCCTGTTTCCCCTATCCAGCCCCCTGGTTAATGAAGGAGATCATCTGCTCGAAAGGAGTTTATTGGGGATGAAACCTGGAAAATGGATATATCTTGTATGGCTCGCCTTCTTCCTCATGGCGGGAACCATTCATTGCGCCGGGCCCCAGTCCGCGGTGAACCAGGAACCTTCCGTCAAGCGAGTTTCCAAGGGAATGGGGGAGATAGGCAAGGATGCCAGCCGGGAAGCTTCCGCAACCCCATTCAGCAATTATCCCCGAGGAATAGCCCGAGAAAATTCCAGGCCATTGCGGCCGGAAGCTCAAAGCCCTCAGGCTCAAAGAACCCCCAGGAGGGGGGAAACTTTTGCTCAAAAACCTGAGACCGCTCCGGAGTCTTCTCCCCCGATTCCCGAGCCGGCAAGGCCGGGCACTCCTCCTCCCCCGCCGGCAATGGCGCCCCAGGCGGTTCCCCCATCGACTCCTCCCGGGCCATCCCGGCCCGCTGAACCCTCGAGAGGGGCAAGATTTGTCCTCAATTTCGACAACGCCGACATCTATGAAGTGGTCCGGATCATGTCCGAGATGATGGGGATCAACTACGTCATCGATCCCCGAGTAAAGGGCACCGTGAATATCCGCACCACCGGCCAGATTTCCACCCAGGATATCTTCCCCATCTTCCAGACGATCCTGAAGATGAACGGAGCCACAGCGGTCCGGAAAGGAACCGTCTATGAAATCGTCCCCTTCGGGGAGGCCAAGAAACTTTTCATTCCCCCGACAGCCGAAAGGGACGCGGCCCGGAGCCAGGATGAAAGGTATACCATTCAGATCCTCTCCCTGAAATATATTCCGGCCATGGAAATGAGCAAGATCATCAAACCCTTCCTTTCGGACGGGGCGGATATCGTTGAGCACCCGTTCCAAAACCTCCTCATCGTGGGGGACCTTTCCTCCAATATCCGGAAGTCTCTGGATATCATCGAGCTCTTCGATGTGGACATCTTCTCCGACCTGCGGGTCCGGATTTACCCGATCCTCAACGCAGATGTGACCGAAGTGGCCAAGGAGATGGAGAGGATTTTTTCTTCCCTGGAGGTTTCCCTGAAATCCGCCCGGGGAGTGGGCATCACCTTCACTCCCATCACCCGGATCAATTCGCTCCTGACGGTCAGCTCCATCCCGGGGATATTCGATAAAGTGGAGCGATGGGTCAAAGAACTGGACCGGATACCCGGGGAGGGAACGCAGGCAAGCGTCTTTGTTTACTACGTTCAAAACGGAAAAGCCAAAGACTTAGCGGAGGTGCTGAAGCAGGTTTATGTTCCGGTCAAAGGGGCGAAGCCGGAAGGGAGGGAAAGGGCCATAACCCCCACTTCTACCCCGGCAACTCCAACGACTCCGGGCCCCCGAGGGGTCAGGCCAAGTCCCGCCGCGACACCCTCTACAGGTCCCGGCTCGCCCCGTGAGGAAAGCGGGGGGGTTCCCGAGGGAGAGATCAACATCGTAGTGGATGAGACGACAAATTCTCTCATCATCCGGGCTTTTCACCGGGATTACAAAGCGATCCTGGAAACGATCAGGAAGCTGGACATCTACCCCAAGCAGGTGCTGATCGAAGTTCTCCTGGCCGACGTGGTCCTGGGTGATAACATGAAATACGGGTTGGAATGGTCGACTTTCAGCGATTCCTTCACCAAGGGCGGTCGGGCCTATTCCTACACCCTGGGTGCCGGAGGAATCGCCCCCCAGACGGACATAGTTTCGGGGCTCCGTTACGCGATCACCTCGGTGGACCGGCTGGCTGCGGCCATCAGCGCTTCGGCCACGGAGAACCGCCTGCGGGTCGTTTCGTCTCCCCATATTCTGGTGTCCAACAATAAAGAGGGCCGCATCCAGGTCGGCCGCTCCGAGCCCATCCTGACCAACACGTATACGACCACCGGCACTTCTTCCCCCGGCGTGGTGGAAGGGACCATCGAGTACAAAGATATCGGGATCATCCTTACCGTCACCCCGCGGATCAGCGACGGCAAGCTGGTCACTCTGGATCTTTCCGTCGAACAATCCACGGTGGAAAAGACCGTTTTGGGAAATCTATCAGATGTTCCCGCCTTCCCCAAAAAGACCGCCAAAACCACCCTTTCCATCATGGAGAAGCAGACCATCGTCATCGGCGGGTTGATCGAAGACAGAAAGGAAAACACAAAGACCGGCATTCCCTACCTGAGCAAGATTCCAATCGTGGGGGCGCTTTTCGGGTACCATACCAATGTCATAAACAAAGTCGAAACGGTCCTCTTCCTGACACCCCATGTGGTGGGCGATATGGAGGATTCTAAGCGGGTGACCGAGGAATTCCGGGAAAAGATCCACTCTATCCAGAAAGAGCTGGAGAGACTGAAAAAGGAAAAGGAGAAAGAGAAAGAAAAGGAGAGATCCAAGAAGGAACCGGAAGCCCCCCGAACGGGCGTTTCCCAAACCCGAGGGGCTCTCGAGTCCATCTCCCCCTGATGTGGGCAAACCAAAATCGAGGGGCCGTACGATCCGGCCCCTATTTTCCCGTCCCTTTTTTTGCCTTCATATCCGCTTATATAGGCGAAGATCCCGATGGCTCACAGCGAGGGTTTCGGAAAGATCCTTCAGAAGCAGAACTCCTGTATCAATGTCGGAAAAGGGCGTATCAAAGATTGTCTGGCTCCCGCAGGCTTCCATT
>Ga0113563_10000063_pt1 | contig 34524 bp, 35 predicted proteins | sample Mud3Dept3metaG_FD_80117 | JGI IMG/M metagenome (GOLD analysis project Ga0113563, IMG submission 80117) | Freshwater wetland microbial communities from Ohio, USA, analyzing the effect of biotic and abiotic controls - Mud 3 Core 4 Depth 3... | ecosystem: Environmental > Aquatic > Freshwater >... | reverse complement strand
GCGCTGAAGCCTGCCATGGATTTTCTGCAAAGACCGGATCGGAAATCCTAGGAACGGGGGCCATGTTTGAGCAGATCCAGTGCTTCCTTGGCGCTTTTAACCGGTGACTTGCCGTGACAAAAGATGTCGGCAGTCAGCACCCCGTGATGGCGGTTGATTTCCTTATACTCGATGCGCCGCCACTGCGGATCACGCGCCCGTGACCACGAGCCGTCGCTGCGGCCTATCGCGTAGTATTTCTGCTCCCGCATAGCGCAGCGTATGCCCTCGAAGGTGACGTTGGTTGCGCCCCCCGAGGTCCGGATCATCAGCGTATAACGCACCACGCCGTCACCGTCCACCGAAATCGATTCAGCGTCGATAAAAAAGCGGTGGGGCGAGGCTGCGCCGGCCTCGAACTCGATCAGGTTAGGCTGCTTGGGATAAGCCGGGATCTTGGACTGGATCTCGGCCCACGGTTTTTTTTCCTCGTCAAAATCGTAATCCCAGCCTTCCCATTTCGCCATGGCGGGCAACGGCAGCAACAGAAGGCCGGCGACGACCGTCAAAAGCAATCTTATTTCAAGTTTCATGGATGTAATCACGGGTTAACGGAAACGCCAGGGCGCCATCGGCGGACGGCCGGCCGGCGAGCACCTGGTAAATGGACATCCAGCCGCGCTCAAAACCGTGAGCCGAACCCGCCATGTAAACATGCCAGATGCGGAACACTTTTTCGTCAACGATCGCGAGCACGGCATCGCGGTTGGCCTCCAGCCGCTCTACCCAATGCCACAGGGTTCTCGCATAATGCGGCCGCAGGCTCTCGATATCCCAGCACTCTAGTCCTTGGGACGACATCTCGTCGATCACGCGGGAAATATGCACCAGTTCCCCCCCGGGAAACACATAGTCGTCGATGAATTCCCCGATGTCGCTGCCGAGTTCATCCTGATCGGGCGAATTCAGCGTAATGCCATGGTTCAACAACGCGCCGCCCGGCTTGAGCAGCCGGTAGATCTTGGCAAAATAATGCGGCAGGTTTTTCCTGCCGACATGCTCGAACATGCCAACGCTCGCGACCTTGTCGAAGGGCTCGTTTTCGGGCATGTCGCGATAATCCATCAATCTGACCTCGCATAATTTTTCCAGACCCTGCTGCCGGATCTGACGCACCGCGTAGTCGTGCTGGTTTGCACTCAGGGTGATCCCCGTGGCATGCACCTTGTAATGCCGTGCCGCCCACATCAGGAGCGCGCCCCAGCCGCAGCCGATGTCCAGGAAACGCTCGCCAGGCTGCAGCCGCAGCTTGCGGCAGATGTGATCGAGCTTTTGCTCCTGCGCCATGTCAAGCGTGTCATCGGAGCGCCGGTAATAAGCGCAGGAGTAGACGCGGCGCTTGTCGAGCCACAGGCCAAAGAAATCGTCATTGATGTCGTAATGGTAACGGATCGCCTTGCGGTCGAACAGGCGGGAATGCCGCATCCACCTGCGCAAATGAAAATTAGCGCCATTCTCCGTCACCGGTGTCTTGCTCAGGGCCTCGCTGATGCGCACCAGTTCGCGCGCATCGCCCTCGACATCTATTTCCTGCTCGACATAATGGCGGGCAAGTTTGCCCATGCTGGGATTGACGAGTGCAGCGAGGGCTTTCGGCGAGCGCACCGTGACGTTCAGGCGCGGCGCCTGCGGCGGCATCAGCGATAAGCCGTTCCATAGCTTTACGCCTAGCGGCAACCCGAGATCTCGCAAACGCCGTTCAAAGCGGCCAAATAACCGGGTTACCATGATGTGTCTCCTTCCGCATGAGACTCCGTGCCGGTGAGCTTATTTTGCCGTAGGTCGCTGCCGTTTGTTCTAGATCAAGGTGCGCGCACTAAATCGTGCCGAAAAATCATTCGCTTAAAACCCGGCCCTAGGCCAGATCCTCCGCCAGGGAGGCCCTGACCGCCGGATCAATATCCTCAAGCGTGATGTTGTACTGCGGGTGGTCGACTCCGGCGGAAAGGCGTGCGCCGCGCTTCACCGACTGCACCATCTCGGGATCGAGTTCGAAGCGCAGAAAGTGGACCGCCGAAGTCTTGTCCGCATTTTCGCGCTCCATATCCTCGTCGGCGATGGCATAGATGCGCGGGTGGCGTTCGACCTTAAGCCAGACCTTGTCCTCGATGCCGATCAGCCTGGCGAGCATGCGTTGCCGTTCGTCGGGGTCGGGATATTCGATCATCATCGTCGCTTTCCAGTTGCCGCCGTCGGGGGTCAGCGGATTGTAGGCTGCGAGCTCGTCCTCAATGCCGGCTTCCTCGAAGATCTTTTCGGCGTGCAGCATTTCCTGGATCTGGTAACGGATGGTGAGTTCGTCCTCGAAAATCAAGGTCACATTTTCGCCGAGATGCAGGGTGCGGTGTTTCTTGTGCGCCATCACCTTGGCGCGAAAATCCTTGCGCGTTTTGGCATAGGCTTCAAGGGTCATCAGGCTGTCTCGGGTGATCTGGGGCATATTGGAATCCGTGAATCGTACCCCTCAAGGGGGTATTGAAAAGAATGAACGGTGAATGGTGAATCGAAAATTTGGGAAGGACACGATTTACGATTCACGATTTACCATTTAGGCATTTCAAAGTCCGTAGGCAATGCGCATCAACGTGATCGGATGCTGTTTTTGTGCCGGAGTATCGCCCATTCCCTGTTCGATATGTCGGCCGGCAATGGCGCAGTCGGAGCTGATATAGTCGGGCGCGGGTTCCGCCATCTGGCGGAACACCGGGCGGCCGATTTTCATCGAGTGCTCAAAATACTCGCTTTTCACGCCCCAGGTGCCGTCGTGGCCGGCGCAGCGCTCGACCGTGGTCACCTTGGTGTCAGGGATCATCTCCAGCAGTTCGCGCGTCTTCTGCCCCATGTTCTGCACGCGCAAGTGGCACGGCACGTGATAGGAAACCTTGCCCAGCGGCTGCTTGAAATCCGTCTTGAGCATGCCGTCCTTGTGGCGTAGCACCAGGTATTCGAACGGGTCGAACATCGCTTCCGCCACCGCCTTGACCTCCGGGTCGTCGGGAAACATCAGCGGCAGTTCCTGTTTGAACATCAGCGTGCACGAAGGCACCGCCGTCAGGATTGCGTAGCCTGAGCGAGCCAGCGTGGCCAGCACCGGGATATTGATTTCCTTGTTGCGCGCCACCGCGTCGAGATCGCCGAGTTCAAGTTTGGGCATCCCGCAGCACGCCTCTTTTTCCACGAGGATAGCCGGCACCTCGTTGTGGGCGAGGATGCGCAGCAGATCATGCCCGATTCCGGGTTCATTGTAGTTCACGTAACAGGTGGAAAAAACCGCGACCTTGCCCGGGGTTTTATCCCCGTCCCGCGAAGAAAATGACGCGTCGGGGCGCGCCGTGCTGCGGAACCGGGCGCTGTCGTATTCCGGCAACCGGCGGTCTTTGTGCACTCCGAGCACGCTGTCCATAATGCCGCGTGCGATGCCGTTCCGGTTGACGGCATTGACGAACTTGACCACCACCGGGATGGTAGCGAGTTTGCCCATCGCATCGGTGCTGGAAAGCAGCTTGTCGCGAAACCCGGCGCCGCCATTCCTGAACTTGACGGCTTTGGCACGCAGCATCAGGTGTGGAAAATCGATGTTCCACTGATGCGGCGGCACATACGGACACTTGGTCATATAGCACATGTCGCACAGGTAACACTGATCAACCACCTTCCAGTAATCCTGCTTTTCGACCCCGTCCACCTCCATCGTCTTGCCTTCATCGATGAGGTCGAACAGCGTCGGAAACGCGGTGCACAGATTGACGCAGCGGCGGCAGCCATGGCAAATGTCGTACACCCGCTCGAGTTCTTTTTCGAGCTTTGCGCCGTCGTAGAAATCGGCGGATTTCCAGTCGAGCGGATGACGGGTCGGAGCCTCCAGGCTCCCTTCGCGGACTGTCATTTTGAGTGAAAAGGGAAGGGTGAAGAGTGAGGAGTGAAGAGCGATAGCGTGCAAGGTTTAACCCTTCACGCATTCACCCTTCACGTATTCACTCGGGGTTAATCAGCCAGTGCGTCCAGCGCTTTGGTGAAGCGGTTGGCGTGCGAGCGCTCGGCCTTGGCCAGCGTCTCAAACCAGTCCGCGATCTCGGTGAAGCCTTCGTCGCGCGCGGATTTCGCCATGCCGGGATACATGTCGGTGTACTCGTGGGTCTCGCCGGCGATCGCGGCTTTCAGATTATCGCGCGTCTTGCCGATCGGCAGGTCGGTCGCAGGGTCCCCGCAGGCTTCCATGTATTCGAGATGGCCATGGGCATGGCCGGTTTCGCCTTCCGCAGTCGAACGAAACACCGCGGCAACGTCGTTCTGGCCTTCGACATCGGCTTTCGCTGCGAAATAAAGATAACGCCGGTTGGCCTGGGATTCGCCGGCAAACGCGGCCTTCAGATTGGCGTGGGTCTTGGATCCTTTAAGTTGCATAACATTCTCCTTTTTAATCAACAGACTAAGAATACTTCGGCAGCACCGGGCAGGCTTTGAAACCAGCACTCTCCCGACCGAGAATTGACAGATATTAGACTAACTCTAATCTGTGAACTGAGTATAAACCCGCGCTTCAAGTGCTGTCAATTTCAGGCGGGCGCTATTCCGGTTCTCAGCGTCCTATTATCGCCTCAATATCGGAAAAGGTCTGCGCGACCTGGCTGGTCTGTATGGTCACGCCCAGTTGCCGCGCGATTTGCGTCGTGGAAAACATGCCACGCACCGTCTGGCGCCCGCTGCCGTCGGTTTCCACCACCAGCGCGTGCTGGCGTCCGGCCGCCTTGAGGGTGGCGACGATGTGGCCCACCTTGGCCGTGCGCAGCGCATCGAGGCCGAGCACCTGCAACCGCTCCTGGGGGGTCATGACATCGCGCACCAGCAGTTCTTCTCGCCGGATTCCGCGCTGGGCGATGACCTGCATCGGCTTTTCACCCAGGATGTCGTTGGCCGTGATCAAGCCGATTACCTTGCGCTCCTGGTCAACCACCAGCAGCAAACGCACGCCGCGCTTGATCATCCGGCTGTGCGCCTCGTCGACGGCGTCTCCCGCCAGAACAATAATGGCAGTGACCCGCTTGAAATCGGTTAACACCTGCAACGCCGGATCATCGACGGTCACCTTCTCAGGCAAAGGCTGGGAAGGTTGCGCGTAGCTCACCGCAGACTGCATCATGGAGGAGGTCAGAGCAGTGTAATTTCTGAGCATGATCAACCCCTTACAGCCTTTACTGGCAACGTTTACCGCCGCCCGTCACGGCTCGGTCGCACCGACCCGCTTGCTCTGGTGATCCCCGCGCGGCATCCGGGGATCGGGCCGTTGGTGCAGAAAGCGCACCAGTTCATTCAACGCCTTCAGGTAGACGTCGCGCTTGAATTCGATCACGGTCTCCATCGGCACCCAGTATTCGTTCCAGCGCCAGGCATCAAACTCCGGTTTATCGCTCGCGCGCAGGCAAACATCGCAATCGCGGCCGATCAGGCGCAGCAGAAACCAGATCTGCTTCTGGCCGCGGTAGCTGCCGCGCCATTCGCGCCTGATCCACTGGTCGGGCACATCGTAGCGCAGCCAGTCCCGGGTGCGGCCGAGGATTTTTACGTGGTGGGCACTCAACCCCACCTCCTCATTCAGCTCGCGGAACATTGCGAGCTCCGGCGTCTCACCCGACTTGATGCCCCCCTGGGGGAACTGCCACGAATGCTCCCTTACCCGTTTAGCCCAGAAAACCTCGTTCCTGCAGTTACAGAGAATGATGCCAACGTTGGGGCGATAGCCATCTCGATCAATCATGTTGATCACCCTTAAGTCGGTTGTTCGACACGATTTTTTCACAATTCGGGAAGGAAGGAAAGCCGTTCCCGACAATCTGCCGGTGTTTCAGATCATAAGCCGGTGTTCATCGTGGCGGTTCATCTTGCGCAGCCCATGCACAAAGCGCGTGAACTCCAGGCCGTGCTGCTGTTGCAGCGCAAGCGCGCGTTGCGCCAGGTCATCCCAGCGCGGATTGCCGGGAGAGTCCCTGAAAGCGAAAACGATGACATTGCCGGGCTTTTCCGCCGGCAAACATGCCGTGGCCGGAAACACGCTCTCGATGCGCTGCAGCGTTTCATTGAACTGGCGGTCGCCGCCCCAGAGGTTGACGACCAGGATGCCGTCCGGGCCCAGGCGCTTGCGGCAGTTCTGGTAAAACGCCTTGTCGGACAGTGCCTCGACATGGGATTCGGCATCGTAACCGTCGACCACCATCAGGTCGACGCTGTCATCATCACGCGCGGCGTGTTCGGCGCCATCGCCGACGATGACCGAGAAGCGCGCGTCGTCCGGCGGCACATGAAAGTACTGGCGCGCAATCGCCACCACCCGCGGGCTGATTTCGACCACCTGCAACACCGCCCACGGCAGCTGGCGGTAAATGAATTTCGCCAGCGAGCCCCCGCCCAGACCTATCATGAGCACGCGCTGCGGCCTTGCGTTGAACAGCATGAAACCCATCATGCTGCGCGTATAGGACAGTTCCAGGTCGAACGGCTTGGCCATGCGCATCGAACTTTGCACGGTGTCGCTGCCGAGGTGCAGCGAGCGCACCCCGAATTTTTCGCTGACGTATACCGTTTCGGCGTCATCGGCGGGCTTGCGGACGCGCCATTTGGCGAGGAATTTCATGCGCTGGATTTTGGGAGGCGGTTACAGAGTCCGGTAGAATAAAGGTTTTTACCCCATCGGAACAGGCATGCGCGTCTCGCAGTTCTTCATCTCTACCCTCAAGGAAGCCCCCTCCGAAGCCGAGGTGGTCAGCCACAAACTGATGCTGCGGGCCGGGCTCGTCAAACGGCTCACCAGCGGCGTTTACACCTGGATGCCGCTGGGCCTGCGCGTGCTGCGCAAGGTCGAAACCATTATTCGCGAAGAAATGAACCGCAGTGGCGCCATTGAACTGCTGATGCCCGCGGTGCAGCCGGCCGAACTGTGGCAGGAATCGACGCGCTGGGAACAGTACGGGCCGGAACTGCTGCGCATCAAGGATCGCCACCAGCGCGATTTCTGCTTCGGCCCGACCCACGAGGAAGTCGTCAGCGATATCGTTCGTCGCGAAATCAAGAGCTACCGCCAGCTGCCGCTCACCTTCTACCAGATCCAGACCAAATTCCGCGACGAGATCAGGCCGCGCTTCGGGGTGATGCGCGGCCGCGAATTCCTCATGAAGGACGCCTATTCATTTCATGCCGACAAGGCGAGCCTCGATGCGACGTACCAGGCGATGTACGATTGCTATGCCCGCATTTTCACGCGCCTCGGCCTCAAATTCAGGGCGGTTGCAGCCGACACCGGCGCCATCGGCGGCACCGGCTCGCATGAGTTTCACGTGCTCGCCGATTCCGGCGAGGATGCCATCGCCTACTGCCCCGACTCGGACTATGCCGCCAACGTCGAACTCGCTGAAGCGGTGCCCCCCTCAGCGCCGCGGGCCGAGCCTGCCGCTGCGCTCGAGCGCGTTCATACCCCGGGCGTGAATACCATCGCCGAGCTATGCGCGTTCCTCCACATCGAGGCGCAGCGCACGGTGAAAGCGGTCGTGGTCGAGGGCGCCGACGATCAGCCGGTGCTGCTGATGGTGCGGGGCGATCACGACCTCAATCTGATCAAGGCCGGAAAGCTGGATGCGGTCAAAACGCCGGTCACGTTCGCCTCGGCTGAAGCGATCCGCGCGGCATTCGGCGCCGACCCGGGCTCGCTGGGCCCCGTCGGTTTCAAGGGCATCGTCATCGCCGACCGCGCGCTCTTGGCCCTGTCCGATTTCGTCGTGGGCGCAAACGACACCGGCTATCACTACACCGGCGCCAATCCCGGGCGCGACTTCGCCGAACCCGCCTACGTCGACATCCGCAACGTCGTGACCAATGACCCCAGCCCCGACGGCAAGGGCAGGCTCGAGATCCTGCGCGGCATCGAGGTCGGCCATATTTTCCAGTTGCGCACCAAGTATTCGAAAGCGATGAACCTCGCGTTTCTGGACGAGGCCGGAAAATCGCAGGTGATGGAGATGGGCTGTTACGGCATAGGCGTCACCCGCATCGTTGCCGCGGCGATCGAGCAGAATTACGACGAGCACGGCATCATTTTCCCGCGCGCCATGGCACCCTTCGATGTCGCGATCGTGCCGATCGGCGCCGGCAAAAATGCCCAGGTCAGGGAAACCGCCGAGCAGCTATACACCGAACTCGCCGCCGCCGGCGTGGATGTGCTGCTCGACGACCGCGACGGCCGCCCCGGCGTCATGTTCTCGGACATGGAGCTGATCGGCGTGCCCCATCGCATCGTCGTCGGCGACCGCGGTTTGAAGCAGGGCCAGATCGAATATCAGGGCCGGCGCGACACAACCGCGCAGGCCGTTCCCTTGCCAGATGCGGTAAAATACGTAAAATCAAAGGTATGCGCAGGCTAATCCTATCGATACTGACGCTGCCGATGGTGGCGGCGATGGCGCTGCCGCTGCCGGCATGGGCCGGCGCGCAGGTCTACGAACCGCTGTCGGCCAGCGTGCAGTCGGGGCTGCAGTCGGCCATCAGCGATCATGCCGTGCCTTTTCTCGCGTTCGAGACCGAGCGCGAAGCGCGTGCCTGGCTTGCCGCGATGTCGGGAAAACTCGCCAAGCGCATACCGGACCGGGTACAACGCGAGGAATTTCTGGTCACCGTGCACTACGAAGCCATACGGGCCGGGCTCGATCCGCAACTGGTGCTGAGCCTGATCCAGGTGGAAAGCAACTTCCGCAAATATGCGTTTTCCCGCGCCGGCGCCCGCGGGTTCATGCAGGTCATGCCGTTCTGGGCGCGCCTGATCGGCAAACCTGATCATAATCTGTTCCACCTGCGCACCAATCTGCGCTATGGCTGCGTGATCCTCAAACACTACCTGAAGCTCGAGAATGGCGACCTGTTCCGGGCGCTGGGACGCTACAACGGCAGCCTGGGCAAAGCCGAATATCCGACCACGGTGGTGCGCATCTGGCACAACGACTGGCGTTACTCATTGCACGCGGGCAACGCACCCGCGATGCGGCCCGCGTCGGCACGGCCCATCACAGCCGCTTCCGCGTCCCCGGAAAATTAAGCGCCGCCAACGTGCGCCGGCGCTGCCGCCCTGGCACGCTCTGCAGCGCAAAACAAGTCATCGACTGACTGCTGCATGTGCTCGGTGATACGCGTGGAGATGTCGCGGGCCAGCGCGTCGGCCCCGACGTCAGCCTCGCGCGCAGGCATCCTCGGTTCGGCGCTGCACACGAACATCCGGTACACCTCTTCGACCTTGATCGAACCGGGATCGCGTTTGAGTACCCAGCCGGCGGGAACCGCGCGGCTGACCCACGCCGCGGCTATCATGGTATCGAGTATGCCCTCAATGCGCTCGACACCCAGTCTGACCGCGCCGTGCAGCTGCGACAGCCTGACCACGTCGCCTGTGTGATGGGCCCGCCACAGGACTTTAAGGATCTGCAGCGCATCGAAAAAATCGCTGCCCGGTTGCGGGAGTGCCTTGCCGGTTTGCTCGCGCCATTCAGGCAACGCCGCGACCGCCAGCGCCCCGGACAGCACGACCAGCCAAGACAGGTAAATCCACAGCAGAAAAATCGGAACGCTGGCGAAAGCGCCATACACCAGCTTGTAGGTCGGGACCTGGGTGATGAAGAAGGCAAAGCCGTGCTTCATGGCCTCGAACGCCAGGCCGGCAAGCACACCGCCAAATAACGCATCCGGAAAGGCCGGGCGGCGGTTCGGCAGCGAAAAATAGAGCAGCGAAAACGCGACCGAAGTGAGTATGACAGGCACGGTCTTGAGCAGGGCAACGCCGGCGCCGGGAATAGTGCTGACCAGTCCCAGTGACAGGCTCACCAGCCACGATGTCAGCGACAGGCTCGCCCCCACCAGCAACGGCCCCACCGTCAGCAGCGCCCAGTAAATCAGCACGCGCTGAAAAACCGAGCGCGGGCGCGACACGCGCCAGATCTGGTTGAACGCGCGCTCTATGGTCATCAGCAGCAGGATGGACGTGACGACCAGAAACACGATGCCGACCGCCGTCAGCTTCGCGACATTGGCCGCAAACTGCTCCGTGTAGGTCGCGATCACGCCTGCCGACTCGGGCAGCATATGTCCGAGCACAAACCGATGGAGCGCCTCGCTCATGTGCCTGAACACGGGGAAAGCGGAAATCAGCGTCAAGGCCACCATGACCAGCGGCACGATGGACAGCAGCGTGGTAAAGGTCAGGCTGCTCGCAATCTGCAGGCAGCGGTCTTCGTAAAAGCGCCTCGCCACGATCTTCACCAACTCGATCAGCGGTGGGGTTGGTTTGAGCACGGTACCGCCCTCAGCCCGGGGATGAAGCGATATAATACCTGCGTATTCTTCACAATGCCCCGCATGAGAGAAATCCTCGTCCTCTACTACAGCCACCACGGCGCGGTAAAGCAAATGGCCCAATTGCTGGCGCGCGGAATCGAGCAGATCGACGGGGTTGCGGCGCGCCTGCGCACCGTCCCCGGGGTGTCGACCGTATGCGAAGCGGTCGAAAGCACGATACCCGATTCCGGGGCGCCCTATGTCGAACTGAAGGACCTGGAAGAATGCGCCGGGCTCGCGCTCGGCTCCCCGACGCGCTTCGGCAATATGGCCGCGCCGCTCAAGTATTTCTGGGATTCGACCTCCGGGCTGTGGCTCAAAGGCGCGCTCGCCGGCAAGCCCGCCGCCGTATTCACGTCGACCGCCAGCATGCATGGCGGACAGGAAACCACGCTGATTTCCATGATGCTGCCGTTGCTTCATCACGGCATGCTGATCGTCGGCTTGCCGTACACCGAACCCGAACTCCTCACGACCACCTCAGGCGGAACGCCTTATGGGCCCAGCCATCACGCTGGCGCATCCGGCGATCAGCCCATCTCCGATCAGGAACGCAAGCTGTGCACCGCCCTCGGCCGCCGGCTGGCGCAAATTGCGATCAAACTGGCCCCATGACGTCAGGATCCGAGGCGCGCCGTTATCTGCGGCGGCACAGATACGGCGTCCTTGCCACGCTATCGAAGGCCTGCGCAGGCTATCCCTTCGGTTCGGTCACGCCCTTCGTGCTCGATCACCAGGCGCAGCCGGTGATTCTGGTGAGCCGGCTGGCCGAGCATACAAAAAATATCGCTGCTGATCCGCGCGTGAGCCTGTTGGTCCACGAGCCTGCCCCCGACATCCAGGCCGGCTCACGCCTGACTCTGATCGGAGACGCCGCGGTCCCGGCTGATCCCGACGGCATCAAGCGCCGCTATCTGCGGTATCTCCCGAATGCCGAACGCCTGCTCGCGCTGGGTGATTTTTCGTTTTATGTCATCGCTGCGCGGCGGCTCCGGTTTGTCGGCGGGTTTGGCGACATCCTATGGCTTACTCCGGAGAATTACGCGCCGCCCGCCAACCGGCTGGCGGAAGAGGAAGAGGCCCTCATTGCGCACATGAACCAGAGACAGGCACCCGATCTGCGCGCCTGCATGGATTATTTTCACAAGCGCCCGGCTGCCAAGGTGGAAATGATAGGGATAGACTGCGACGGCTGCGACGTGCGCGCCGACGGCAAAATCCTGCGCGTTGATTTTGACCCCGCGGTGACCACGGCCGAAGAAGCGCGCGCTGCGCTGGTTGCCCTGGCAAAGGACGGCCGCAGCTCATGACTGCACAGCGTCTCCACGTCATAAGCGCGTGCAGCCTGGTGGCGCTGATTGCCCTGTGTCTTGCCTGGGAGTTGTGGCTGGCGCCGCTGCGCCCGGGCGGCTCGTGGCTGGTGCTGAAAGTGCTGCCGCTGCTGGCGCCGCTGTTCGGCATCCTGCGCCGCAAACTCTATACCTACCAGTGGGCGTCGATGCTGATTCTCGCCTACTTCACCGAAGGGGTGGTGCGCGGCTATACGGAAGCCGGGCTGCCGGCGGTGGTGGCGCGCGTCGAAATCGCGTTGTCGCTGCTGTTTTTTCTCAGCGTCGTCGCTTACGTGCGGGCCAGCGCCAGGGAACGCGTCGCGGCTAACGCCGGAAAATCCGCAGAAGCGTAGCCCGCGCGGAAACGATGAGGCGGGAGCAGGCGGAACACAAAACCGGTAACCGCTGCGTTCTATCCGGACCTCGCCCGGCAGCCTGCCCGCCCCCGCAGCGGCCTCAGATAAGATACAATAATTACTATTAAAAACAACGGATTATATACGCCTCCCTAGAGCTGCGGGTTGAGCCGCTCGAGCGTGGAATGCAGCTTGTTGAGCGCGTTGATATAGGCCTTGGCCGAAGCGACGACGATGTCGGTATCCGCGCCCTGGCCGTTCACGATGCGCCCGCTTTTGGTCAGCCTCACCGTGACTTCGCCCTGCGAATCGGTGCCGCTGGTGATGTTGTTCACCGAATACAGCAACAGTTCCGCGCCGCTGCCGACGATGCTCTCGATCGCCTTGAACGCGGCGTCGACCGGCCCGCTGCCCAGCGCCTGCGCCTGCTTCTCCGCGCCATCTTCGGCCACCACGATATTCGCGTACGGCGACTCGCCGGTCTCGGAATGGGCCGTCAGCGACACCAGATTATAGTGTTCGTTCTCGAGGTGTTCTATCGCCTCCTCGCTGATCAGGGCCTGCAGGTCCTCGTCGAAAATTTCGTGCTTCTTGTCGGCCAGGTCCTTGAAGCGCTTGAAGGCGGCGTTGAGCGCCTCTTCCGACGGCAGCACGACGCCGAGTTCAACCAAGCGAGCCTTGAACGCGTTGCGGCCGCTGTGCTTGCCCAGGACCAGCTTGTTGGCGTTCCAGCCCACGTCCTGCGCCCGCATGATCTCGTAAGTGTCGCGGCTTTTGAGCACGCCATCCTGGTGGATGCCGGCCTCGTGCGCGAACGCGTTGGCGCCGACGATCGCCTTGTTGGGCTGCACCGCAAAACCGGTGATGCCCGACACCAGCTTGGACGCCGGCACGATCTGCGTGGCATCGATGCCGGTGTCGCACGGAAACACGTCCTGGCGCGTGCGCACCGCCATCACGATTTCCTCAAGCGAGGCATTTCCGGCCCGCTCGCCCAGCCCGTTGATCGTGCATTCGACCTGGCGCGCGCCGTTCAGCACCGCGGACAGGGAATTGGCGACGGCGAGCCCAAGGTCGTTGTGGCAGTGGACCGACCACACCACCTTGTCCGAATTCGGGATGCGCTCGCGCAGACTGCGGATCAGCGCGCCGAAATGCTCCGGCAGCGTGTAGCCGACGGTATCGGGAACGTTGATGGTGGTCGCACCCGCCTTGATCACCTGCTCCAGGATGCGGCACAGAAAATCGATATCCGAGCGGCCGGCGTCTTCCGGGGAGAATTCAACGTTATCGGTATATTCGCGCGCCCATTTCACCGCCTGCACCGCCTGCGCGATCACCTGCGTCGGTTCCATGCGGAGCTTCTTCTCCATATGGATGGGCGAGGTCGCGATGAAGGTATGCACACGGGGGTTTTTAGCCGCCCTGACCGCGTCCCCGCAGCGCCGGATGTCGCGCTCGTTGGCGCGCGCCAATCCGCACACCTGGCTGTCCCGCACGATTTTCGCCACCGCCTGCACCGCGTCGAAATCACCGTCGCTCGCCGCCGGGAAACCGGCCTCGATGACATCGACCCGCATGCGCTCGAGCTGGTATGCGATGCGGAGCTTTTCTTCCTTGGTCATGGATGCGCCGGGACTCTGCTCGCCATCGCGCATCGTGGTATCGAATATGATCAGTTTTTCCTTGGTCATGGTGCGGGTCTCCCGTGCTGATTGTGCCCGTCACCCGCGCCACGCGGGCTGCCGACGGTTAAATATGATTGCATCCCCGGGGCAATTTTCTGCGCCAGGCCGAAACAACGTGTGGGGTAGGTTATTTGTGCGCGCGGACGCGCAGCAGCAGCAGGCCGGCCAGCAGGGTGCTGGCGAGGAAAAGAAACGCGATGGCCTGGGATAAGAAACTCATGCTGAAGAAATATAAAGGCTTTTTGCCTGATGCGCAAGCGGCGCGCCCGCGCGCTAAATCCGCCTAGGCCCTGGCGGCAGGCGGTGGCGCCTTGCCCGATCGCTTCTTGATGACTTCCCACATCCAGATCAGGTATCCGGATATCCCGTAACCCACGAACAGAATGAACAGCATCTCCGGCAGCGTGCTGGAAAACGTCAGGATAAACACCAGGCCCATGGCGATCGCCACCACCACCGAAAACGGCACGCTCTTGCGCAGATTGATATCCTTGCCGCTGTAGAACTTGAGATTGCTGACCATGGACAGCCCGGCGAACACGGTAAGCCCCCACGCCAGCCACCTGACGTCAGCGCCTTTGATCTGGTATTCGTTCAGCGCCCAGACCAGACCCGTGACCAGACACCCGGCGGCCGGGCTCGGCAATCCCTGGAAAAACCGCTTGTCGGCGACTTCGACCATGGTATTGAACCGCGCCAGGCGCAGCGCCGCGCAAACGCAATAGATGAAGGCGGCGATCCAGCCGAGCTTGGTGGAAAGCCAGGGTCCCAGGACCGCGATGCTTTTCATCGAATCGAAATCCTTGAGCGCCCACACATAGACCACCAGGGCCGGCGCCACTCCAAATGCAACCATGTCCGACAGGCTGTCGTATTCCGCGCCGAACGCGCTTTGCGTGCGGGTAAACCGCGCAACGCGCCCATCGAGGCCGTCAAACACCAGCGCCACGAAAATCGCGATAGCCGCCTGTTCGAAACGGCCTCCCATCGCCTGCACGACGGCGTAGAACCCGGCAAAGAGCGCGATCGTCGTCAGCAGGTTCGGCAGCCAGTAGATGCCGCGCTTGGCAAATCGCGATTTGATGAAAAGCTTATTTTCTTTCGGCTCGTACATGATGGCGCCTATGACAATACCGCGAGCACTGTTTCAGTGGCATAAACCTTGTCGCCCACACTCACTCTGGGCACGGCGGTGAGCGGCAGATAAACGTCAAGCCGGGAACCAAAGCGGATAAAGCCAAAACGCTCGCCGCGGCGAAACGTCTGTCCCTTTTTAGCGTAACACAGTATGCGCCGCGCAATCAGGCCGGCAACCTGGACGCAAGTGACATCGGCTCCGCCCGCAGTCCTCATCCACAGCGCACTGCGCTCGTTCTCGAGCGAGGCTTTCGACAGCGCCGCATTCAGAAATTTCCCCGGAAAATACCAGACGTCCAGGATCTCGCAGTCAACCGGAATGCGATTCGAATGCGCATTGAACACGTTCATGAACACGCTGATCCTGAGTGCCTCCCGATCCAGGTACGGATCCCGGCTGCGCTCCACGGCCACGACACGGCCGTCCGCCGGCGACAGCACAGCATCCGCCTCCTGCGGCACCACGCGCGGCGGGTCGCGGAAAAACTGCACCATGAAAAGCGTGACCAGCCACAGCGGCGACGCCCAGCCGAATCCGACAGCCGCGTTGACCGCGATCGCGGCGACCGCAGCCACGGCAAGGAACGGCCAGCCCTCGCGGGCGATGATGGGATGGGGGTAGTTGCTCACGCGGGGAGGCGTGCGGCGTAAGGCGCGAGGCGAGAAAGAGCGCGTGCTTGCTCCTCACTCCTCACTCCTTACTCCTCACTAGTTTTTGGACTGGTCCACCAGGCGGTTCTTCCTGATCCACGGCATCATCTCGCGCAGCTTGGCGCCTACCGTCTCGACCTGGTGCGCCTGCCCGATGCGGCGCATGGCCTTGAGCGTGGGGGCACCCGCCTTGTGCTCAAGTATGAATTCCTTGGCGAACTGGCCCGTCTGGATCTCGGCCAGGATTTTTTTCATTTCAGCGCGCGTCTGCTCGTTGACGATGCGCGGGCCGCGGGTGAAATCGCCGTACTCGGCAGTATTGGAAACGGAATAGCGCATGTTGGCGATGCCGCCCTCGTAAATGAGGTCGACGATGAGCTTGACCTCGTGCACGCACTCGAAATAGGCCATCTCGGGCGCATAGCCGGCATTCACCAGGGTCTCGAATCCCGCCTCGATCAGCGCGGTGAGGCCGCCGCACAGCACCACCTGCTCTCCGAAAAGATCGGTTTCGCATTCTTCGCGGAAGCTGGTTTCGATCACGCCGGCACGCGCGGCGCCGATCGCCGCAGCGTAGGAGAGCGCGACGTCGCGCGCCTTCTTGCCCGGGTTTTGAAATATCGCGATCAGCGATGGCACGCCGCCGCCCTGGGTGTAGGTCGACCGCACGAGATGGCCGGGACCCTTGGGCGCAATCATGATGACATCGAGATCAGCCCGGGGCTCGATCTGCTTGAAATGGATATTGAAGCCATGGGCGAACGCCAGCGTTGCCCCTTTCTTGATATTGGGCTCGATCTGGTCGCGATAGACGTCGGCATGATGCTCGTCCGGCAGCAGGATCATGACCAGATCGGCGCCCTTGACCGCATCGCCCACCTCTTTGACCGCGATGCCGGCTTTCTTTGCCTTGTTCCAGGAGGCGCCGTCCTTGCGCAACCCCACGGTGACTTTCACGCCCGAATCCTTGAGATTGTTGGCGTGGGCATGGCCCTGGGAACCGTAGCCGATGATGGCCACGTGCTTGCGTTTGATCAGGGAGAGGTCGGCATCCTTGTCGTAATAGATCTTCATGGTTTTCCTTCTGGTTAAATAGTGATGTGTGAATTGCGAAGTGTTAAGTGTGAAAGGCGAGGCACGAGGCGTGAGCGGGCTTTACCCCGTTACCCTCACGCACTCCTGCCCACTAGACTTTAAGCACGCGATCGCCGCGGCCGATGCCCGAGGCCCCGGTGCGCACCGTCTCCATGATCGCGGTCCTGTCAATCGCATTCAGAAATGCGTCAAGCTTCGAACCGGTCCCGGTGAGCTCAATCGTATAATCCCGGTCCGTGACATCGATGATACGTCCGCGGAAGATGTCCGCCATGCGTTTCATTTCCTCGCGGTCCTTGCCGATCGCGCGCACCTTGACGAGCATCAGCTCGCGCTCGATATGATCGCCGTCGGAAAGATCGACGACCTTGACCACATCGATCAGCTTGTTGAGCTGCTTGGTGATCTGCTCGATCACCTCGTCCGAACCGGAAGTGACGATGGTCATGCGCGACAACGTCGCGTCTTCCGTCGGCGCCACGGTGAGCGATTCGATGTTGTAGCCGCGGGCCGAAAACAGCCCCGACACGCGCGACAGCGCCCCGGCTTCGTTTTCCAGCAAAACAGAAATAATATGTCTCATACGCTTCGTTATACGAGGATCATCTCGGACAGCCCCTTGCCGCCGGGCACCATCGGGAACACATTCTCGGTCTGATCGGTGACGAAATTCAGGAATACCAGATCTTTCTTGCGCGCGAAGGCTTCCTTGAGCGCAGGCTCGACATCCGCGGGTTTCTCGACGTGGATGCCGACATGGCCGTAGGCCTCCGCGAGCTTCACGAAATCGGGCAGCGCGTCCATATACGATTCGGCATAACGGTTGCCGTGGAAAAACTGCTGCCACTGCCGCACCATGCCCATATACCTGTTGTTGAGATTGACGATCTTGATCGGCAGGCGGTACTGCTTGCAGGTCGACAGCTCCTGGATGCACATCTGTATGCTCGCCTCGCCGGTCACGCACGCCACCGTCGCTTTGGGATGCGCAAGCTGCACGCCCATCGCGTAAGGCAGCCCCACTCCCATCGTGCCCAGCCCGCCAGAATTGATCCAGCGCCGCGGCTTGTCGAACTTATAGAACTGTGCGGCCCACATCTGGTGCTGCCCGACGTCGGACGTCACGAACGCCTCGCCCTTGGTAATCTCGTAGAGCTTCTCGATTACGAACTGGGGCTTGATGACCTTGCTTGACCGGTCGTACTTGAGACAATCGCGGCCGCGCCACGCTTTGATCTGCGTCCACCAGGCTTTGAGCGCCGCCTGATCCGGCTTGTCTTTGGTTGCCTGCAACTGCCGGATCATCTCGTGCAGCACGTCGCGCACATCGCCAACGACCGGAATATCGACCCGCACGCGCTTCGAGATCGACGAAGGATCGATGTCGACATGAATGATCTTTCGCGGCTGCTCGAAAAAATGCGCGGGATTCCCGATGACCCGGTCATCGAAACGCGCGCCAATTGCAATCAGCACGTCGCAATGCTGCATCGCCATGTTGGCTTCATAAGTGCCGTGCATGCCAAGCATGCCGACGGATTGAGGGTCGGTCGCCGGATAGCCGCCCAGGCCCATCAGTGTATTGGTGCAAGGAAAGCCCAGAAACTTCACCAGTTTGGTGAGTTCCGCGGAAGCACCTCCCAGGATCACCCCGCCGCCGGCGTAGATCATCGGCCGCTTGGCCGACATCAGCATCTGTATGGCTTTCTTGATCTGCCCCGCGTGCCCCTTGACGACCGGGTTGTAGGAGCGCATCACCACCTTGTCGGGGTAGATGAACTCCGTCTTCTGGGCCGTGATGTCTTTAGGTATGTCCACCACCACGGGGCCGGGACGCCCGGTGGCGGCGATATAGAAAGCCTTCTTGATCGTAGACGCAATGTCCCTGACGTCCTTGACCAGGAAATTGTGTTTCACGCACGGGCGCGTGATGCCGACGGTGTCGCACTCCTGGAACGCGTCCTGGCCGATCGCATGCGTCGGCACCTGCCCGGCGATGATCACCACCGGCACCGAATCCATATAGGCGGTTGCGATACCGGTCACCGCATTGGTTACGCCCGGCCCCGAGGTCACCAGCGACACGCCAACCTTGCCAGTCGAGCGCGCATAGCCATCCGCAGCATGCACCGCGCCCTGTTCATGGCGCACCAGGATATGCTTGACCTTGCTCTGCTTGAACAACTCGTCGTATATGAACAAGACAGCGCCGCCAGGGTAGCCGAACACGTGCTCGACCCCCTCTTCCTGTAAGCACCGGATCACAATCTCAGCGCCAGTCAATTGCATAGCCCTACTCGATTCGAAAACGGAAACGTGAAACATTACCGTTTGGCAGCACTTTGGTCAAGTAAAATATCCCTGTAAACAGTATGATAGACGCATAGCGCCGACCCGGAAGCAAGGTCTTGCTTGCGCCATGCCGACGATTTGTTAAGATGCATCCGAACGCTCCGCTCACACTTGCGGGACAGCAAGGTGGCGAGGCCGCGCGGATACGCCATGCATTGCGCAAGCCCCTAAAAAAAACAGACAAGGCACCACCCCTGGCTACCTACAAGGAACTCTCCGATTTCCTCGCCGAAGTTGAACGCCGCGCTTTCAAGCAGGCACTGTTTGCCGTCCGCGACGACCATCAAGCACTGGATATCGTGCAGGATTCCATGTTGAAACTTGCGGACAAGTATTCGACCCGGCCGCTGCATGAGCTGCCGCTTCTGTTCCAGCGCATCCTGCAGAATACGATTCGCGATTTTTACCGCCGCCAGAAGGTGCGCTCAATGTGGACCCTGCCGATGTCGTCGCTTTTCGGCGGCGGCGACGGTGACGAAGATTATGATCCGCTGGAAACTTTAGAGATCGAAACCGACTCCAATTTCGGTGAGTCTCCGGCATCACAGCTGGAACGCTCACAACTGCTTGGTTTTATTGAAAAAGCGCTGGAAAAGCTGCCCGGGCGTCAACGCCAAGCCTTCCTGTTGCGTTATTGGGAGGAAATGGACGTCGCGGAAGCGGCGGCGATAATGGGTTGCTCGGAGGGGAGCGTGAAAACGCACTGCTCGCGGGCTACCCATGCCCTTGCTGCGATACTGAAGAAACAGGGAATCAAGCTATGAACCAACAAGAGCATGAACTGGCAGGGAAAATCGCCCAGCACCTGAACTATGGGGCGGACCAGATCGATGCGGCAACACGCGAGCGTCTGCTCGCGGCGCGCAAGGAAGCGTTGTCGCATTACAAGGACAGGCCCGAACCGGTATGGGGTCTGGCGTGGGCCGGCCACGCCATGCGTGTCGGTGGCCATCGTTTCGAGATGCGCCAACTGATCGCGGTTGCGTCACTGATTGCAGCGCTGATCGCCGTGGTGTACTGGCAGAACCAGGGGCCGTCGAATGAAATTGCCGAGATAGACCTTGGGCTGCTGACCGACGATCTACCGATCAATGCCTACCTCGACCGGGGCTTCGATTCGTGGCTAAAACGCTCTTCGCACTGATCATTGCGCTGTGCCTCGCCTTCCCCGTCGCCGCTGCGCAAAGCAAAACTGAACCCAAAAAACCCGCGAAGCCTGCGTGGACGGAGCTCACCGCAGTTCAGCGGCAGGTGCTTGCGCCGCTCTCGGGCGAGTGGGAGTCGCTGGACACCGTGCGCAGAAAAAAATGGGTCGCGATTGCCGACCGCTATCCGAAAATGAAGCCCCGGGAGCAACAGCGGCTCCAGGAGCGCATGAAGGCATGGGCAGCGCTGACCCCCGAGCAGCGCCGTGTCGCGCGCGAAAAATACCAGACCGTGAAAAAACTGCCCCCGGAGAAACGGCAAGACGTCAGACTAAAATGGCAGCAGTATCAGAAATCGCTCGCGACCCAGGACGAAACCCTGGGCCAGGCGCTGTCCCCGGCCGAAAGTCCCGCGAGCGCGAACTGACCGCAGCGTTTTTCCAGCGTGGCGGTTGATACAGCGGCAGCAGCCTCCGGGCGCCCGGCAAGTCTGACCAGACGTTTGTTAAGTCTGGTGTATGAAACGCTGTTGCTCGCGGCAGTCCTGTTCGCCGCCACGCTTCCCGTTCTGATTCTGATGCAGCACGCCGGAGCAGCGCTCATCCGGCCCTTGCTGCAACTTTATGTTCCCCTGTTATGCGGCGCTTATTTTGTATGGCAATGGCTGCATGGCGGCCAGACGCTGCCGATGAAATCGTGGCGCCTCAAGCTGGTTATGCGCGATGGCGCACCACTGACACTGCGCCGCGCCCTATATCGCTTCATACTCGCCCTGCTCGGCCTGGCGCTATTCGGCACAGGTTTTCTGTGGGCATTCTTCGACCGCGACCGGCAGTTCCTGCATGACCGGCTGGCAGGAACGAGGATCGTCAACGATGAGCGCGGAACGATGAACGCGGAACGGCTCTAGATTCTTCACTCATCGCTCATCGTTCGGCGCGGCTAGCGCCGCTCCTGCCACCACATCATCACCACCGCCATGCCGAGGAAAATCAGCGTCGGCAAAACGGCACTGAGCACCGGCGGCCAGTCGTTCAGCAGCCCGAGATGGGCGAACAAGCGGTTGAGGAAATAAAATGCGAGCCCAAGCATGATGCCGGCAAAGATTTTGGCGCCGACCCCGCCCTGGCGTCTCTGATAGACGGCAAACGGCAACGCCAGCACCATCATCACCAGAACGGCGAGCGGGTACATGATCTTGGTCCACAGGGCGATTTCGTAGCGCAAGGCTTTCTGGCGGTTTTCCCGAAGATGCTGGGCGTATGAATGCAGGTTCCATGCCGACATCTGCTCCGGCTGTACCAGCAACATGTTGAGCAGGTTGGGATCCAGAACCGACTGCCAGCTTTCCTCTGCAATGGTGCTGACATTCGTTTTCCTGTCATCGAACGTCGTCCGCACCACATCCTTGAGCACCCAGCGACGCCCGCCCTGATAGTCGCCATGCTTGGCGAAACTGATGGAACGCAAATGGCTTTGATCGTCAAAATCGTAAATCCTGACGCCCTTGAGCGTGGCATCGGGCATCACTTCCAGGACATTGATAAAACTTTTTCCGTCCTTGACCCACAACCCGGAGCGAAACTCCTGCGCCACCAGTCCGGTGACCGCCTGTGACCGCAGCCGCTGCGCGAATTGTTCCGCAGGCGGCGCGACAAACTCGCCAAACACAAAAGCCGTCGCCGCAAACATCAAACCCACGCCCCCCAGCATGACTGACATGCGCGTCAGCGACACGCCGGAGGTGCGCATCACCGTGTATTCCGAACTCGCGACAAGCTGCGCCAGCGCAAACAGCGTGCCGATCAGCACCGCGATGGGAAAAAGCTCATAGACATGGTTCGGCACCGAAAACAGCACAAATACCAGGATATGGCGCAAGCGGTAGCCCCCCTGCCCCAGATCCCCGATCTGGTCGACGAGATCAAAGAACGCAAATAGCATCAACAGCGCCACGAACACCAGCGCGGTGGCGGCCATGATTTCCCTGACCAGGTAGCGCCGCAGTGTTTTCATTTGATCAGGCGAAACACTGAAAATACCATCAGGCGCCGGTAATACAGCAGCACCAGCAGCACCAGCATGCAAAAATGGACTGCCCACAACCCGGCTGCAAGGCTGATCTGCGACTGCGCGATCCATACCTGCATGACGGACAAAAGATTGCTGTAAATCATGTAAATCAGCAGCGCCAGCACAAGATTCATCGAACGCCCGGCGCGGGGGTTGACGAAAGACAGCGGAATGGCAAGAAGCGACAGAATCAGCGCGGAAACGGGCAGCCCAATGCGCCACGACAGCTCGGCAAGGTTAGGCGGCGTGGGATCGCGCAGAAGTCCAATGGTAGTCGCGGTTTTGGTGCTCGGGGGGCGCCCCGCCGCCTCGTGAGCCTCGATACGCATCGCATAGCGCTCGAACTCGAAAATCCTGTATTCAGCGGTGCCGGGCTCGCCCTCGTAACGCCGGCCATTGAGCAGCACGAGGAAGCGGTCGCCGTTCGCCATCGTTTCCTGGAACCCGCGGCGCGCAACCATCACGCCCATCTTCTGGTTCTGGATTGAACTGACAAAAACATTGGCCACAAGGTTCTCGGTGCCCAGGACCTCTTCGACAAAATACACCCGTTCCGACTGGTGCGATTCGCGGAAAATGCCGGGAGATACCGCCGACACATCATCACGGCTTTCCATCAGGTGACGAAACTCTTCCGCCTTGCCTACTGCCCAAGGTGACAGAGCAAGGGAAAGCAGGGCGATGGTAAACACCAGCGGCGCCGCGAACATCAAGACCGGCCGGATCCAGTCGGTCAGACTCATGCCGCACGAGAACCACACCACCATTTCCGAGTCGCGATAACTGCGGGTCAGGGTCATCAGCACCGCGATGAACAACGTCAGCGACAGCAGCACCGGCAGATAGCTCACCAGCGTAAGGCCGATCAGCGCCAAAACGCCGGTAGACGTAATCGCGCCGGTTGCCGCTTCGCCGAGCAAGCGCACCAGCTGGGTCGTCAGCGCGATGCCCAGCAACACCAAAAACGTACCGAGCGCCGCAGCGGTAAGTTCGCGCAACAGGGTTTTTCGAAAGATCATTCAGGCGCTTTACTTTTGGCGAAGAATGCACCGATAATCAGGGAGCTATCAAACATAGTTCAGTGCAGGAGAAGATTGTGGAATTTAGCATAAAAAGCGGCTTGCCGGAGAGCAGAAAAGGCGACTGCACCGTAGTCGGGATTTTCGAGTCGCGCAAACTGAGTGCCGCAGCGGCAACGCTCGATCGCGCTTCCAAAGGGTATCTCGACAGCATCGTCAAGCGCGGCGATATGGACGGCAAGCTGGGCGCTACTCTGGTGCTGCATAACGTCCCCAATATTTCATGCGAGCGCGTGCTGCTGGTTGGACTCGGACCCGAGGCGGATTTTCACGACAAGCAGTATCGCGATGCCGTCGCAGCCGCGATAAAAGCGTTGATCGCGACCGGCGCGAAGGAGGCCTCGCTCCACCTCACCGAATTGGCCGCAGTCAAACGCGATATCCGCTGGCGGGTGAATCATGCCGTAACGGTCGCGCGCGACGTGATTTACCGCTTTGACCGGATGAAGAGCAAACCCGAAGCGGCCCCGCCGGCATTGCACCGGCTCGTGATCGGCGTAGGCGACAAATCCGCGCAACGGCAAGCCGCCGCAGGACTGGAGCAGGGGCTGGCGGTGGCTCACGGCGTGAGCCTCGCGAAGGACCTGGGCAACCTGCCGGCCAACGTCTGCACTCCGGCCTACCTCGCAGAACAGGCGCGCGAACTTGCAAAACGCTATCGCATGAAGGTGCAGGTGCTCGAGCGCAAGGACATGGAAAAACTCGGCATGGGCACGCTGCTTTCGGTCGCGCAGGGCAGCACCCAGCCTCCGAAGCTGATTACGCTTGAATACCGCGGCGCGGGGAAATCTCAGAAACCCGTGGTACTCATCGGCAAGGGGGTCACCTTCGATACCGGCGGCATCTCAATCAAACCCGCCTCCGAAATGGACGAGATGAAGTTCGATATGTGCGGCGCAGCCAGCGTGCTGGGCACCCTCAAGGCAGTCGCCGAAATGAAACTGCCGATAAACGTAGTCGGCATCATTCCGACCACCGAGAACATGCCAGGAGGCCGCGCCACCAAACCGGGCGATATCGTCACCAGCATGTCGGGACAGACCATAGAGATACTCAATACCGACGCGGAGGGGCGGCTCATATTGTGCGACGCGCTGACCTATGCGGAGCGCTTCGAACCTGATGCGGTGGTGGATATCGCGACGCTTACCGGAGCGTGCGTGATCGCGCTCGGCCATGTCGCGAGCGGGTTGTTCTCGAATGACGAGGCGATTGCCAAAGAACTGATCGCCGCGGGCGACACCGCCTGCGACCGCGCATGGCACATGCCGCTGTGGGACGATTATCAGGAGCAGCTCAAGAGCAATTTTGCCGACTTCGCCAACATCGGCGGCCGCCCCGCGGGCAGCATTACCGCGGCATGTTTCCTGGCTCGCTTCGCCAAGAAATTCAAATGGGCGCACCTCGACATAGCCGGCACCGCATGGAAATCAGGCAAGGAAAAAGGCTCGACCGGGCGGCCGGTGCCGCTGCTCACGCAGTTCCTGGTCAACCGCACGAAAAAAGCGTGAACAGCAAGCGGTGAGCTGTGAGCGGTAACAGGCCAAAAAACACCGGGTTCCGATTACGGATTTCCGCTAACCGCTTGCTGTTTACCGCTTACCGGATATGACGCAGATCGATTTCTACACCGGCGTCGAAGACAAGATGCACACCGCCTGCAGGCTCGCCGCCAAGGCGTTCAGCCACAATCTGCGCGTGATGGTCTTCTGTCCCGAAGCGGAAACCGCGCAGCGCTTCGACCGTTTGCTGTGGATGACGCCTGCAACCGGCTTTGTTCCCCACTGTTTTAGCGGCGACCCACTGGCGCCGGTCACGCCGATCATCGTCGATCACGACGGGGGGGAACCGCCCCATGACCAGGTTTTGCTCAACCTGCGCACGGAATGGCCGCCATTTTTCAGCCGTTTTCAGAGACTCATCGAAATCGTGACCCTGAATGACGAAGACAGGGCGAACGCGCGCGCGCGCTACAAGTTTTACCGCGACCGCGGGTATGAGATTCGCACCCACGACCTGACGAAAACAGATCAATAGGCATGGCGCGGTGATGGCACAGCCTCCCGACCAAGACGAGGACAGCGAAAACCTGCTCAAGCGGGCTGATGCGTTGCTGGCGCGCCATCGCCGGCAGGCTGACCTGCGGCAGGCCGGTTTGGAGCGCGGGGATGCGGCCGTGCCCATACTCACCGATGCGGTGAATGGCGGCGAAACTGCCGCGGAGGTGCCGTTGCTGACCGACGTCATTGATCCCGGCAGGCCCGGCGCGGCGGCGGACGCCGGACCGCAACCCGCGGCAGGCTCCGAGATCATTTCGCGCGTGCAGTCGCAGAATCTTGAGCACAAGGTCTACCTCAAGCTGAAACGGGGTCTCGACGCCCATATCGCCGGCGTGATGCAGGAGAGATTCATGCCGGAAATCGGCGCCGCACTGGACCAGGCGCTGCAGAAAATCACGCTCGACCTCAGAACAGATATCAGCGCCATGGTACGCACTTCAATAGAAGAAACGCTGCAGACTCAGCTCAAAACCCTGCAACTCACCCTCGACCCGGCGGCGGGGACGCGGGCGGCCGGCCCCGTCGCCCCCTCAGGGTCGGGTATAATGCCGGACTTTTCCGCAACCCTTTCCCCCGCTACAGAAATGGAACTCGCCAAGAGCTTTGAGCCGGCCGCGATTGAAGCGCGCTGGTACCCGGCCTGGGAAAGCAACGGCTATTTCAAGGCCGGTCTCGACCCGTCGAATCCGAACAGCTACTGCATCCTGCTGCCGCCGCCCAACGTCACCGGCACGCTGCACATGGGCCACGGTTTCAACCAGACCATCATGGACGCCCTCACCCGCTACCATCGCATGAGCGGCGACAATACGCTGTGGCAACCGGGCACCGATCACGCGGGCATCGCCACCCAGATCGTGGTCGAGCGCCAGCTGGAAGCGCAGGGCGCCTCGCGTCACGCGCTCGGCCGCGAGAAGTTTGTCGAGAAAGTATGGGAATGGAAGGAGCACTCCGGCTCCACCATCACGCGCCAGATGCGCCGGCTCGGCACCTCCTGCGACTGGTCGCGCGAGCGCTTTACCATGGACCCGGGGCTGTCGAAGATCGTCACCGAGACCTTCGTCCGCCTCTACAACGAGGGGCTGATCTACCGCGGCAAGCGGTTGGTGAACTGGGATCCTAAGCTGCTTACCGCCGTATCCGACCTGGAGGTGGAAAGCGAGGAGGAGGACGGCTTCCTGTGGCATATCCGCTATCCGCTGGCCGACGGCTCGGGTCATCTGACGGTGGCCACGACGCGGCCGGAGACCATGCTCGGCGACACCGCAGTCGCCGTGAATCCGGAAGACGGGCGCTACGCGCACCTCGTCGGCAAGACCATGCGCCTGCCGCTGACCATCCGCGAAATTCCGATTATCGCCGACGCTTACGTCGACAAGGCATTCGGCACCGGCTGCGTGAAGATTACGCCGGCGCACGACTTCAACGACTACCAGATCGGCCAGCGTCACCAGCTGCCGACGATCAACGTCCTGACACTGGACGCAAAAATCAACGATAACGGCCCGGCCGCCTACCGTGGGCTCGACCGCTATGCTGCGCGCAAACAGATCGTCGCCGATCTCGAAGCCCAGGGTCTGCTGGAAAAAACCGAGAAATACCGGCTCAAGGTACCGCGCTGCGGCCGCACCGGCGAAGTGGTCGAGCCCATGCTCACCGACCAGTGGTTCGTGGCCATGAGCAAGCCCGGCCCCGACGGCCAATCGATCGCCGGAAAAGCGCTCGAATGCGTGGCCTCGGGCGAGATCAGGTTCGTGCCGGAAAACTGGGTCAACACCTACAACCAGTGGCTCAACAACATCCAGGACTGGTGTATCTCGCGCCAATTGTGGTGGGGGCACCAGATCCCGGCGTGGTACGACGAGCAGGGCAATGTCTACGTTGCCTGCGACGAGACCGGCGCCAAAGCGCAGGCCGCCGCCCAAGGCCGTACCGGCGCCCTGAGGCGCGACGAGGACGTGCTCGACACCTGGTACTCCTCGGCGCTGTGGCCCTTTTCCACGCTCGACTGGACACCCGACTACCCGGCGAAGTCGAATCCCGCGCTCGACCTTTACCTGCCGTCATCGGTGCTGGTCACGGGCTTCGACATCATTTTCTTCTGGGTGGCGCGCATGGTCATGATGACCAAGCACATCACCGGCAAGATTCCCTTCCGGCACGTCTACGTCCACGGCCTGATCCGCGACAGCGAAGGCCACAAGATGTCGAAGTCCAAGGGCAACGTGCTCGATCCGATCGACCTGATCGACGGCATCGGCATCGAAGACCTGGTCAAGAAACGCACCACCGGCCTCATGGACCCGCGCCAGGCGCAGACCATAGAAAAACGCACCCGCAAGGAATTCCCGCAGGGGATACCCGCCTTCGGCACCGATGCCCTGCGTTTCACCTTCGCCAGCCTCGCCTCGCCCGGCCGCGACATCAAGTTCGACCTCGCGCGCTGCGATGGTTATCGCAATTTCTGCAACAAGCTGTGGAACGCCACGCGTTTCGTGCTGATGAATTGTTCCGGCAGGGACACCGGGCTGGACGATACGCTGCCTGTCGAATTGTCTACCGCAGACAGGTGGATGATCAGCCGTCTGCAACGCGCGGAAGCCGATGCGCAGCAGGCTTTCCGCGACTACCGCTTCGACAATCTGTCGCGCAGCCTCTACGAGTTGATATGGGACGAATACTGCGACTGGTACGTCGAACTGGCGAAAGTGCAGCTAGTCGCCGGAACCGATGCCCGGCAGCGCGGAACGCGGCGAACTCTGGTGCGGGTGCTGGAAACCATCCTGCGGCTCGCACATCCGTTGATTCCGTTCATTACCGAGGAGTTGTGGCAGAAGGTTGCGCCGCTTGCGGGAAAAAACGGCAACTCTGTCATGCTGCAGCCGTACCCCGTGCCGCAGCCGGAGCGTATCGACGAGGCCGCCGAAATGGATATCGCGACCCTCAAGCAACTGGTGACGGCCTGCCGCACCTTGAGAAGCGAGATGGGCATTGCGCCTTCGCAGAAACTGCCGCTGCTGGCGCAAGGCGACGCGGCGCGCCTCGGGTCCTATACGCCTTACCTCGCTGCGCTGGCGCGCCTGTCGGAAGTGGTGATTGCCAATCCGTTGCCCGCAGCCGACGCGCCGGTTTCCATCGTCGGCGAGTACCGGCTCATGCTCAAGGTGGAAATCGACCTGGCCGCAGAGCGCGAGCGGCTCAACAAGGAACTGGCCCGGCTCGAGAGCGAAATCGGCAAATCCCAGGCCAAGCTCGGCAATCCGGGATTCGTCGAGCGCGCGCCGCCGCCGGTGGTCACGCTGGAAAGGCAGCGGCTCGCGAAATTCAGCTCGACGCTGGATGAAGTCAGGCAACAGCTCGCCAAGCTCGGCGGAGTCTAACCCCCATGGACAGGATTAACAGGATCAGCAAGATTGCTGCCGAGCATAATCCTCCCGTGCTCTTATAATCCTGCCATTCCTGTTAATCCTGTCTATGTGCTTTTGAGGGGCGCAAAGCATGAAACACTCGCTGCGCGCATTCCGCCACCGCAACTACCGGCTGTTTTTTTTCGGACAATCGCTGTCCGTCATCGGCAGCTGGACACAGCAGATTGCGATGAGCTGGCTGGTCTATCGCCTGAGCGGTTCGGCCTGGCTGCTGGGCGTCACGGGCTTCGCCGGGCAGATCGCCATCCTGCTGTTCGCGCCTTTCGGCGGCATCTGGGCCGACCGCCTCGACCGCCGCAAACTGCTGATCGTGACCCAGGGTCTGGCCATGCTCCAGGCCATCGTCCTCGCGGCCCTGACCTACGCGGAAATGGTCGAGGTCTGGCATGTCATCGTGATGGCCACGCTGCTCGGCGTCGTGATGGCTTTCGACACGCCAGTCCGGCAATCCTTTACATCGGAAATGGTGCCGTCGAAACAAGACCTGCCGAGCGCCATCGCATTCAATGCCGCGATGCAAAACGGCGGCCGCATGATCGGACCCACCATAGCCGGCATATTGCTCACGATGTCGAGCGAGGCGTTTTGCTTCCTGGCGAACGGCATTTCCAAACTCGCGGTCATCGCGAGTCTTATCATGATGGTCGTTGTCCCCTACGTCAGATCTGCGGCAAAGACCCGCATCTGGACCAGTTTCAAGGAGGGCGTGACTTACGCCTGGGACCTGGTGCCGGCCCGGTTGCTGCTGCCCCTGGTCGCGCTCGCGAGCTTCATGCTGACGCCGTATCTGACGCTGATGCCGATTTTCGCGGCGGAAGTGTTCAGCGGCGGCGCGCGCACGCTGGGTTTTCTGATCAGCGGCGCGGGCTTCGGCGGCATCGTCGGCATGATCTACCTGGCGTCGCGGCGCGATGTGCGGGGGCTCGCGCGCTGGATCGTGTTCGCCGCGGCGCTCGCCGGCGTGGCGATCATCGGATTCGCCTATTCACGGTGGCTGCCGCTGTCTCTGCCGCTGATCGCGGTGGCCGGCTTCGGCATCATCGTCATGGCCAATTCGACCAGCCAGATCCTGCAAACCATCGTCGATGACAACAAGCGCGGCCGCGTCATGAGCTTCTTCGTCATGGCCTTCCTCGGCATGCAGCCGGTCGGCAGCCTCGCAGCCGGGGCATTGGCGTCATGGATAGGCGCCTCACACACGCTCGCGCTGGGGGGGTTGTGCACGATCTTCGGCGCCTGCCTGCTGTGGCGCAAGCTGCCCCTTCTGAGACTGCACATCCGGCCTATTTACACCCGGCTGGGCATCATCCCGGAGCAGTAGCCGCGCAGACCGGCGAATTTCCGGCTGCCGGGTCGGGCTTTATTCGCCGCCCCAGCCGTACTGATCGCAGAACACCTTCATCTTGGCGACGGCTTCGCTGCGTTCGAAGAAACGATCGGCGCGGGCAAGCCGCGCCTCGTCACGCACATCGGGCGCCCCGCCGAGGCAGATGATCGCGATGTTGAGCATCATCTCCCGGCGCAACTGACTGATGACCTCGAGCGGATCAAACGCGTTGTGCTCGTCGAGATCGAGCAGGATGAAGCGGTATTGCAGGATATCGTGAAAGCCGCCCAGCGTCTCCAGGTCGCAGGCTGCCACCATATCCCAGCCGGCGGGCAAGGCGTCATTCAGGCGGGCGACGAGAGACTCATCGCCGCTCATCACGATGAAGCGGCGTTGCAGGCGCGAGGCCGGGGTCGGAATTGCCATGGTTCACCTGTTCAGTGGTTAGTCATGCGCCGTACTGTCGTTGATGTGCCGCCAACACAAACGCCGTATTCGAGCCGGCGATGCAATGGCGCAGCGCTGACGCTCAGCCCGTGCGCAGCCGTCGGCTGATCACTGCGCCGTCGCGCACCAGGCTCAATTCGGTGCCGCTTGCCAGGCGCCGCTCGTGGAGAAACATGCCTGCCTTGAGTTTCAAACCGTCCTCCACCATTCTTGTGCCGCGTTCCGCCGCCGCGTGCGAGGACTCCAGCAATGCGTCTTCGCGAGCCGCAAGTTCCGCCGCGCTCAGGACGGAATCGGCCAGCCGCCAGCCGGGCGTCTGCTCCGCGGCATCGCGAAACGCATCACGCAACTCGGCCTCCCCCGGCGGCGGCCGGTGGCTTTCCCAGTCGGTCATCGCCTGCGCCAGCGCCGCCACCAGCCATGCGCGGAACTCGGGTGAGGGGCTGGCGATGCACCGTGCAAAACGTTCGGCCGGGAAGCGCAGCAGAAAGCTGCTTGCGAACACCGCGCAGCGACCGATGGTTGCCGCACCGCTGCCGGCGATCTTGCGTCCGGCCAGCCACAGGTCCTGTTCGCGGCGCTCGGCCGCCAGCCCGAAATGGCGATAGGTGGCAAGCGCGGGGGCCAGCCCCCATTCGAACCAGTCGGCAGGCCGCGGCGGCGCCTGTTCCAGCGGCGCGATCAGCACGTAACAATACTGAAACTCATCCACCCACACCGCGCCGCCGCCCAGCGGCCGCGTGACCACCGGCACCTCGAGCGCCGCCTCCAGTTCGGCGCAGCGGTCCTGGCTCTGTCCCAGGGAAATATGCGGCTTCGCCCGGCCCCACATCACCACCGGGCGTGCAGCGCGCTCCACAGCGTAGGCGATGCCGGCGTACGTCGCGTGAAACAGCGCAGGTTCAAGCACGCCGACGTCGATGAAGCGCGCGTGTCCGATCATGGCGAGCCGGCGAGTATGTATAATATCATTTAAAAACAACGGATTATAATGGTGCCTTGGCGGCGGCTATCGCCAGCGGCCACCGCCGGCCACAACGCCCGGCGACCGCTTAAATCAGCTGCGCTTGTCGCCCGGCTTGAAAAACTTCTCGAAGTAGAACTCGCGTTGGGCCAGCGCTTCAAGTTCATGCGCCCGGTGCATCATGCCTTCACGGAGTATCGCCGCCAGATGTTCGCCCTGCTCGGCATCGAGGACATGGATCTGGGAGGCGAAAGGCATGCCGTTCAAATCCTCGTCGACCTTGATGATCTCGGCCGCGAGTCCTTCAAGAGGCTGCAGATGCAACAGCCAGGCTTTGCACTCCGGGTCCTCGGGATCGAGCGGACACAGCACGATCTTGCCCAGCCACGCCAGACGCGCCACCTGGTTGAACAGGCGGATGTCGAGCTTCTTGCCCTTGCGGTATTTGTTGAGCTCGTTTTTGATCTTGCCGATGTCGGTTACTGCGATGGTCTTCATTGACCGGCTTTTCCGTTCCTGGAGTTGTTGCAAGCATATCACCCGGCCGGCAGGTACAAAAGAAAAGGGCTGTGTTTCACAGCCCTTTCCCCGCACAACCTGATGCCTGACAGGCTACATTTTCCAGCCGTAGGCGATACCCAGGGAGTCCTGATGCATCTTGATGGTTTCGCTGCCGGTGCCAGGCACCCATGTCTGGAACAGCGACGGCGCCGTTACCGACTTGCTGAACGCGTGCATGTAGCTCAGCGTCAGCTCGCCACCGGTCCTCGTCTTGTGGGTCAGGCCGAGCGTCATGTGATCCTGCACCACGCCGGGAGCGATGATGTTGAATGTTACATCACGCCCCTGGATCGGATTGTCGCCGTGGTTGAGGCCGGCGCGCAGCGTCAGGTTCTGCGAATATTCGTACTCGACCCCGACCTTGAACACATTGACGTCACCCCAACCGAAACCCCGTCCGCCCGCGACCCCCAGCGTCGACCCGATCGCCGCGCCGAAATTCGTGCTGGGGTTGGCAATAGAGCTGACGCCGCTGTAGTTGATGCGCTGGTAATCAACGGCGACAGTTGCTTTGGGTGTCGCCTTGAACGCCAATCCGAGATTGAAGTTCGAGGGAATGTCGAACTCGCCCTGGTCGGCGAACAGCTCTTTATACTTGTTGAACTTGCCCATTTTCATTTTGGTGGAATAGGCGGCGCCCACAGTCAGGGTGTCCGAAAGCTTGCCCATCCAGCCCACACGCACCCCCCACCCGGTGGAGCTGTCATAGCCCTGGTTGGTCAGGAAGTTCGTGGTGCCGGATGGCGTGTAGCCGACGAAACCCTGCAGGCCATCGACCTTGAATCTCTGGTAAGCGAGCAGCGGTGAAATGCCCAGGGAATGATTGGGCGTGACCTTATAGGCCGCGGTAGGCGCCACGATCAACTGCATCATGTCCATATTAAGCTTGCCGCTGCCGCACAGCAGGTTGAAGGGCGCACCCGCGGCACCGCGAGAGTTAAAACCATTGCAGGCGGTTCCCGCCGGGATCTGGCCGCCCGGATAATCGGTGTTCATGCCGCCGTTGCCGTAGACCGTGACGCCCAGCGACAGATTGGGATTGATCATCCGGTTGTAGCCGAACTCCGGCACGATGAAGTAATTGCTGTCGCTGGTGGCGGAGCCATCCATGCCCGCGCCGCCGCCGGTGCTGCCAGCGCGCTGCGAGCTGCGCCGCGGGCTGAACAGATCGGCGCCGAAGTCGATGCGGTTGCCCACCCACACCATGCTGGCAGGGTTATTCGCGCCACCGAATGCATCGGCCGACATTGCGGTTGCAGCCCCGCCCATACCCTTGGCCTTCATGCCATAGCCATGCGCGAAGTAACCGTTGGTGGCGAATGCGAATGCCGGTACGCAACACGCGGCGGCTACAGCCAACTTGATGCCATTTCTCAATTTCATGATGCTCTCCCCCTTCTTCAGATGTTGCGTTACGATCAAATATACAGGCTGACGTCGGCGTCCTTTGCCATGGGCAGGAACGACGCCGCGCCGACATACTCCGTGACCTCAGGAATAAAATCTTCCTTGTTATAGCCGAATAAATCAACGGTCATCTGGCAGGCGATCATGTTGACGCCGGCCTCGAGTGCCAAGCCGCGCAACTCGCCGATCTCGGCGACGCCTGCATTCTTGATGGTCTGCTTCATGAGGCCGGTCGCCAGCGCCTCGAATCCGGGGATGCCCGCCTGGATCAGATTCGGAATATTCCACTGGATACCGCGGAACCACTTCGGCCCGAACGGCATTTTCATCGGCATCGCCGGATTGCCGAGCGGGCTGACATGCGCGTCAAGATTTTTCTTGAGCAGGTTGAGTCCGTAGAAAGTGAAGAATACCGACACGTTCCAGCCGAGAGCGGCGGCGGTGGACGCGAGGATGAACGGCGGATAGGCCCAGTCCAGCGTGCCTTTGGTGGCGATGATGGTCATGGACGGCGTCTTGTTGGCCGCCAGCTCTTCCAGCTTCCTGGGCAACAGCGCTTCCAGCCGCTTTTCGATGATCTCGTCGATGCGACTCAGCTCTATCATTTCCGACATGCAATCCTCCTGGAAAGTTGGAACGGGCAGAAGACATCCGGTCTTCTGCGCGCCTACGCGCTAGTCACGTGTGGCGCTATTTTCCGGTTTGATGATACCGTCCAACAGGTTCTCAATCTGGGCAGTATAGACACAATTTAATAATATGGAAATATGCTTATAATCAGTAGGGCCTTTTCGGGCCGGTTTAATAAATCCATACATTACAATGGATTATGCGCATATTTTCCAGTGCGCATCGGGGTTGGCCATCCTCATAAGTCATAAACAGGTGTCGCACTTATGCAACATCCTGGCTGATCATAGCCGCGATGCTATGACCCCTCTCATGGATCGCAATTGAGGTTATTTGCCGGGGCATGACGTCACATCGCCCGGCACCTTGCCCACCAGCAGCAGGAAGTT